>Ga0070670_100004246_pt1 | contig 11987 bp, 12 predicted proteins | sample KBSS63metaG_FD_64665 | JGI IMG/M metagenome (GOLD analysis project Ga0070670, IMG submission 64665) | Switchgrass rhizosphere microbial communities from Kellogg Biological Station, Michigan, USA - KBS S6-3 metaG | ecosystem: Host-associated > Plants > Roots > Rhizosphere > Soil ... | reverse complement strand
CGAGAACTGAAAGCGTCCTTCGGAATCTGTTCGAGCAATAATTTCCTCCCCGGCGCGAGAAAGAACCAAGCGGGCATTCACCAGGGGAGCAAGTCGCTCGATCCTCGCGCGAATAACGACTCCTTCGACCACTCCCGTTCGAGGCGGCGCCTGAAACGCCAGCAGAAGGAGAAACAATGCTCTCAACGAATGCCCCCTGCCGTATCGGCCGCGGGAATCGCGACAAGCTGTAGCTTGTTATTGCTTGATCCGGCAGTCAGGATCGTTGCGTTGATCGTATGTCTACCATGAAGAGCCGCATCGTAGGCGAACGCGAAGTACGCCCCAGGCTCGATATCCTCGAACGCGAGGACAGCATAATCGATTGAGGGAATTCCCTCGATTCGGAAGTTGCCTCCCGCGTCCGCTGTGGTCGCCAGATATCGATCCCCACGAAGCCGGCTTCGTATGTCCCGAGGGACCAGCACCACTTCTGCACCAGGCACTGCTCTTCCCGCACGGTCCAGAACAACTCCCGAAGCTGTAGCTGCGCTCGGGAACAGCTGGATATCGATTCGCCCAACAAATGAAGAATCAACATACACAGGCGCCAGCAAGCCATCGCGTCCGCGGTTGGTGACAGACGCAATGTAGGTCTTTGCCGGCAGCAAGGGCATGGAGACGTCGTACACGCCGGGTCCAACGCCTGGAATTGTGAAGGATCCATCTGCGGCGACCGGAGCGTCAGTCTCCTGGGTAACATCAGAAGAATTGCGTGAGAGTCTGACATAGATCCCGAGCACTCCCGTTGCAGGCAATCCAGATACTCGTCCCGGAATGTTCACGGTTTGCACCATGGGCACTTTCACTTCGCTCACGGGATTGACGGTCGTCACGCGAATGGCTTCCGATGCGAGAATGTCGTTGGTGGCGAGTATCAGATAGGTTCCACGAGACAGTCCCGTAATTCGGAAGGAACCGCAGACCTTCGGCGCGCGTTCCGCATCCGTATTCAGGAAGCCTCCTTCCTGGGCGATAGCAACACGCGCGCAGACGCCCTCGGGGAACAGTTGACCGCTGATGGTGTAGCGCGGTCCATCCTTGAGAAAGATTTGCACACGTGTCGCGTCCGTATTGCGTCCCACTCGAACCGCCTGCGAGTCCGAGGGGTTATAACCTTCGCCGAAAAATATTGTTGGGAATCCCTCATCGGGTTTGGAGACATTGGGCGTCAGCCGAATCCCCTGAGCCGCTAAGCGCTGCTCGCGATCGTTGAGGCTCGCGGATATGTAATACTCGCCGGCCCGAAGCCAGAAAAGTCGAAATTCTCCGAGATCATCGCTGAGGACAGACATCACAGACCGCATGCGTCGGCCGAGCGGCGTATAGACCGTACGAAAGGCCTGCATATGAGCGGCTGCAACGCGTTCTCCATTCGGGTCGAAAACCGTCCCGGCGATCGCCGGTGCAGACTTTACTTCTATCGTGTAGGTCTCGGATCGTTGCGTCCTGGTGAGATTGACGGGGACCTGAACCTTGATGCCGTCGCGGACGACTGTCAGCGCGTAATCTCCCGGCTGGAGATTCTGGAAAAGGAATCTTCCCTCAGCGTCAGCCTTTAGCGTTTGGGTGGTGGGCCAGAGTCCAACGATCTCGCCGGCGAGGGGTTGTGAGGTGCCCGCCCGGACAACAATTCCCTGCAGCGTTAGTGACTGCTGCGGTACGAGGAGCGCGAATAGAAGCCAGAGCATCGTTCGCATATTCTCTCTGAAGAAGACACAGCTAACCTGCCTGGCGGTTCGCGGAAATTAACCGATACAGACCGCGAGAAGCCTCTACGCGCCAATCAGCTTTGAATAGACCGAGCGCGCCAGCGACGCTTCCTCGGTGCCGCGAACAATTGCTCGCCCATCTCGAAAGATCGTCACTTCATAAGGCGGTGCATGGCATTTCAGCAGGAATTCGTTGAACTGAACCTCTCCCTTTGCGGGAATCGACTTTGAGAGCTCACTGAAATTCAGGTCCGTCTTCACCGCAGGGATAAGCTGTACAGCGTTGCGACCGCACAGGGTGATAGTGCGGAGCGGCGTTCCATTCAGGTACTCGAAACGACCCTCGGAGCACACGGGGCATGATGCCATCGCTTCGGTTCCCAACTCCACGCTCCGAAAGTTGTGGGTCCACACATCGTAAGTCGTCAGACGGAATCCCGATGGCTCCATCAGACGGCAAATAAGCTTAAGAGCTTCGGCAACCTGGATCGAGGCAATGATGTGCGTGATCGAACCGATAACGCCGGCGGTATCGCAAGTCGGCGACGTACCTGGCGCCGGCAGACTGCCCAGCATACATCGCAGGCAAGGAGATTTGCCCGGAACGATCGGCATCACGAGACCATAACTGCCGACTGCAGCCGCATAGATCCAGGTCCGGGATTGCTTGGCGCACGCATCGTTCAGGACGAAACGGGTTTCGAAGTTGTCGAGGGCGTCAAGGATCAGATCCACATTCTCGATGTAGTCCTCGACGTTGGAAGGATTCACGTCATCCACGACAGATTCGATCTGAACTCCCGAGTTGATTCGGCGAAGCTTCGTCGCGGCGGCTTCTGCTTTAGGCAAATTCAGACGGACGTCTTCTTCGTCGTAGAGGGACTGTCGCTGCAAATTGGAGGACTCGACAAAGTCCCTGTCGACGATTCGGATGTAGGCTACCCCGGCACGAACGAGAAGTTCGGCCGCAACGCTACCCAGGGCTCCCGCGCCAATTATCGCGACACGCGATGCCGAAATCCTGCCCTGCCCTTCTGCACCGATCGGCGAAAACCGGATCTGGCGAGAATAGCGTTCACCGCTTTGCAAGCGCTTCCATCTCCTTCTTCACAGTTCGGAAAATCGCATTAATCAACGGCTGCATATCGATAGTCATCGCCTGTGAAATCGCCTTTTCAAACTCGGAACGATGCTCGGGCAATACGAAAAATGGCGCGAGGCCGGTATTGCAAAGCGGCAGGTTACCGAAAATAATTGCGGCCGTCATGTTCCCGAACTCAAAGGGCCAGACATCGATGATTCGCGTCATGACCAACGCGCACTGCTCGATCGGATGAATCTGGGTGAAACTCTCCGCCGTGAGCCAGCTCATGAGGTTTTCCACAGACCGTTCGATGAATTCCGGCGGCGCACAGTCCTGGCCACGATAGAAGGGCTGGAGTGGCGTGCGTCTCCACTCGCCCGCGCCGGTACGATCAGGAAAGAGCAAGGCGTGAACGCGAAGCAGACCGGCTTTGCTTACAGCAGTCAAACTTTCGCGTGCAGCGGTCACGCCGGCAGCACCTTCGAATGCGGAGATCCACGCATCCGCCTGCGGAAGAACCAGGGAAACATCATGCCCCTTCAGACGCTCCAGTTCGGCAAACTGCAGCCCGGTGCGAAGAGGTGTTTCGGAATAGATCGGAAGATCTTCGGGCATCGAACTACTTCCTTTGGCTAATGGCCTGGCGCGCTTCCTTGTCGATGGTCTTCATGCGCGAGACCTCTCTCTTGTCATGAAGCTTGCGCCCTTTGGCGAGGGCGAGTTCGCATTTGAGCCGTCCGTCTTTCAGATACAACCGTAAGGGGATGAGGGTGAGTCCCTTTTCAGTCGTTCTCCCAATCAGCTTGCGAATCTCGCTGCGGTTCAGCAGAAGTTTGCGCGTACGAAGGGGATCGTGATTGGCATAGTTACCGTGGGAGTATGGGCTGATGTGGCAGTTCAGCAGCCAGACTTCGCCGCTCTTGACCAGGCCGTATGCGTCTTTAAGATTCACACGTCCGTCCCGGGCGGCCTTGATCTCGGTTCCTGTGAGAACGATTCCTACCTCGAGCCTTTCAAGAATCTCGTAGTTATGAAAGGCCTGACGGTTGACCGCGACTTCTTTTGTCACCTGGGGATTTGGCCGGGCGTCGCAACCACTCCAGGCGTCGCACCGCCAGGCGTCGCACCGCCCACGGTCCCGGGACCGGAGGGCTGCTGTGGGGGAGGCGTTGCCAACGGAAACCCGACCGCAGGAGCTGCTGCACCGACGGCCGGTGCACCTACAGGTTGAGTAAGCGGGTTGACGCCACCTATCGCAGGCGGCAATTGTCCCGGCGCGACCGCGCCCGACGGAGCAGTATTCGCGGCCGGGTTAGGATTCGCGGGGTTTCCTGTCACACCGACCGGTGTGGCTCCCTGGACCGGTTGACCTGCAGCGTTTATGGGCACCGCCGGTTGAATCGGCGACGCGCCAGCAAGCGGCGTCTGCGTTATCGGAGCAGCATCCGGAAACGGTGAACTGGTGGAGGCGGTGGCGGCTCCGCCGACCGCAAGACCGGAAACATCGATCCCCTTTCCTTCGATCAACGAGTAGTTCAGCGGCTGCCCTTCAAAAATCTTCTGCACTGCATCCTTAAGCGGCAGGTCCTTGAAGCGAACGCTAATCGGGCGGTTCGCCGCCTCAGGCGCAACTTTTGATTTAAGGCCCATCGCCCTGTCTAACAGCGACACAACACGGGACAACGGCATGCTTAGAGCGGACATCGAGATTTTGCCGTCGACCACTTCAATCTCCGGGGCCGGCGGCGGAGCCTGGGGCGGCGCCTGAATCTGCGCGAATGCAACTCCCCGCAGAAGAACCAGGCTTGCCAATACTCTCCACGCGACTTTCATAGAGGCCTCCGTGGGGGAAACAACCACACTGTACAGACCATTAATATTATATGGCGGTTCAATTTCGAGACCATTTTTCTTAGCGGGCTCCTTATTCTTAGCGAGCTCCGCGGCCCAAAATCACCACCGGGACTGTCTTCAGCAGAATTTTTAGATCCAACAGAAGCGACCAGTTGTCAATGTAGGTGAGATCGAGCTTCATCCAGTCCTGAAAGTTGATCTCATTTCGCCCGCTGACCTGCCAAAGGCACGTGATGCCAGGCTTCATGCTAAGCCTCCGCCGTTGCCAGCGTTCGTACCGGGCGACCTCCTGCGGGAGAGGGGGCCTGGGTCCTACCAGACTCATGTCACCGCGCAGGACGTTGTAAAACTGAGGCAACTCATCGATGCTGAACTTTCGAAGGAATCTTCCCACGGTGGTTCGTCGCGGATCGCGTGACAATTTGAACACCGGTCCGTCCATTTCGTTCAGTGTTTCAAGCTCGTACCGCGTCTGCTCGGCATTGTCCACCATGGACCTGAGCTTGTACATGGTAAACAGCCTCCCGTTCAGTCCGCATCGCTCTTGTTTGAAGAAAACTGGACCTGGAGATGTCAACCTGATAGCAATTGAACTGATGCCGATGACCAGTAGCACAGGTATGCCGAAAGTGCATACTATGGCAAGGTCCATGATACGGCGGACAAAGAGCAGCGCTTCGTTTGTAGGGGTCGTGCTGAAGGACAGCAACGGAAACTCGCCGAACCGTTCCAGTTCCGTCCGGGCAAAGGAATGAGGAAAGAAATTCAGCACGACTCTAGCCGTTACTCCCAATTCTTCACAGAGCAGGAAGGTGTCCGTGAACTCGCTCAGCGGCTCGTTGTCTGTAACGACGATCAGTTCGTCCACGCCGCCCTTTTCGAGAAGCCCCTTCACTGCATTTGGCTCAAAGATTCCGATCAGATGAAGTCCCCAGACGCGGTGTTCTTCGATCTGTCTGGCAAAATCGCGGGCCGCATCGCCCACACCCACGACCGCCACGTGCCGGACATCCAGGGCTCCGTGTTTCTTCAGGCGGATGAGAACAATGCGGTACGCCACAAGCAAGAAGTAATTAATCACCAGCGTGAAGATCGCGATAAGTCGATGCCTGGAAAATACATCACCGTTGGTGAGAAAGAATTGAGTGGCAAGCAAAGTCAACCATGCGAAAAAAACTCCCTTGGTCAGACGAACGATCTGGTCGAAGGGCGGCGAAGTCAGGTCCGTATAAACACGGAAGATCGGCAGTATCAGAGCCCACACGGGAAGGATGATGGCGAGCAACCAAAGGTATTCACGAAACGGCAACACAGTGTACCCTTGCAGGTCCACGAATGTACGGAGGCAGTAGGCAAGAATGAAGCTAGCCGTGGTCAGCGCGAGATCAACAAGCCACAAATTCACGGCGAAGATTCTTTTTCTCTGGTCGATCATCTATGAACGCGAATTATAGACTCAAAACCCTAAGCACGCTCCTTATCGTTGTATTGATCACCGCAAGCTGCGCTGCGAGCACGGCTTACAAGAAGGGCACGCAGGCGGAAATGGTCAAGGATTACGAGACCGCGATGGAGTACTATCGGGAAGCCCTGGCGCTCAATCCATCGGATATCGAGTACAAGCTGAAGTTCGAGCAGACCCGCTTCGCCGCGGCTTTCCAGCACTTCCAGAACGGACGGCGCGCCCTGGAAAAGAATGACCTCCCGACGGCAAAGGCCGAGTTCGAGCGAGCAGTAGCCATCGACCCGACGCACAGCTTTGCGCAGGCCGAACTTGCCGACGTGACACGGCTGATGAACAGCCGGACTCAGAACCAGCCGGAGCCCATCCTGAACTTCGAGAAAATGGTCACCGCAAACCGCACGGATGCCAACATCGGCGCGCAGATGAAGACGAATCTTACGGAGCGCATCGCCGTGTTCAGAATGTCGGCAACGGTGCGGACTATCTACGAGAATCTTGCGGCTCAGGCGGGTTTTCAGGTGATTTTCGGCCGAAACTTTCCAACGAGAAACCAGACGGTGGAGCTGCAGGACGTCAACATCTTCGAGGCACTCGACCTGATTGCTCTGCAGACGGCGACGTTTTGGCAGCCTGTTAACGAAACCACGCTTATCGTCTACGACGACACCCAGCAGAATCGCCGGGACTTTGAAGACCACGTCTATAAAACGATTTATCTGCAGAACATCACGTCCACCAACGATCTTAACCAGATCATGAACGTGCTCCGCACGGCGTTCTCACTCCGCGGTATCTACCAGTTTGAACCTGGCAATGCGATTGTCGTCCATGACACCCCGCAGAAGGTTGCGTTGGTAGAAAACGTGATTTCCTCACTCGACAAGGCCAAAGCGGAAGTGGTTGTCGAAGCCACTGTTATGGAAGTAGACCGGAATATCCTGCAAGACCTGGGTATCCTGCCTCCGACCGAGACAACGTTGAACTTCACACCCCCTGGAGTGACGCCGGGCCCAACCTCATCGAATGCAGTCCCGATCAGGGATCTCAACAACATCAACTCCGGAAACTTCTCCGTCACCATTCCGAACACTGTTGCGAAGTTCATTGCGACGAAGGGCAATGCCCGGCTGCTGCAGAATCCACAGATCCGCACGACGGATGGCGTGACCGCTTCGCTGCGTGTGGGATCGGAAGTTCCCGTCCCGACCACGAGCTTCCAATCGACGAACATCGGAGGCGGTGCCACAACGGCATACACGTTGCAACAGGTTGGTGTTCAGCTGGATATCCTTTCCAGAGTTCTTCCCACGCGTCAAGTTTCGCTTCAGGTCACCGTTACAGTGCGCGCGCAACAAGGCGATCGTCTTGTCGGCGAGCTGTTGATCCCGGTATTCAGTAACCGCATCGTGGCGCACACAATCCGGTTGGCAGAAGGGGAGACCAATATCCTTGGTGGTATCATCAGCGAAACGGAAACCACGTCCATCACCGGAATCCCCGGCCTGAAAGATATTCCCCTTCTGAAGTACCTCTTTGGCCAGGAACACAAAACCCGCGATAAGGCAGAAGTGGTCATCATGTTGACGCCTCACATTGTCCGGATGCCTGACATTACAGAAAGCGATGTGCGCGGCATCATCGTGGGCAGTGAGAGCAACCTGCGGTTGCGACCAAATTACGGCAGCCCAACGCCTCCTCCTGTGCCCCCGCAGCCTGCCCGGCCACCGGCCGCCGGCGCTGTGCCTCCCGTTCCAACCGCGGCTCCCGCTCCGACGACGGCAACGGTCGGATTTGCGGCACCCGTAACGCTTGCTCCTGCAGGAACAACGTCGGTCAACGTTTCGATCAATGGGCCGAACATTATCGGAACGGATCTGACGCTGTCGTTTGATCCGACGGCATTCACTATCAAGGATGTCCATGATGGCGGATTCCTGAGCCGCGACGGGCAGGTGATTGCGCTGGTCCACAACATCGACAACAAGAAAGGAACGGCCACGGTGTCGCTCGAGCGATCCCCAACCGCTCCTGCGGTTACCGGCACTGGCACGCTGGTGACGCTTAGTCTGGAACCGGGAACAAAGAAAGGTCCGACACCGCTCCGGGTGACTGAATTCGGGGTGCGCGATGCGCGCTCGGCGGTCCATCCCGGAACTACGGCGGAAGTTCAGGTAACCGTACCATGAGACCGAGATCGAAAGGCATCGGCGGCTTCACGCTGATCGAGCTGCTCGCGACCATCACCATCCTGGGCATTCTCGTCGGTCTCGCGCTGCCTCTGGCGCGGAATACGCTCAAGAGCGACAGGGAACAAAGGCTGCACGATGCCTTGCGGGATATGCGAGAGGCGCTCGACAAGTACAAGGAGGCTTCGGATCTCGGCAGAATTGAGGTGCCCAACGACACCGAAGGATACCCACAAACGCTGGAAGCGTTGGTTGATGGTGTGCAGTTGATCGGGCAAGCTGGCAAGAACATCAAGTTTCTCCGAAAAATACCGATCGACCCGATGACCAACTCTACAGACTGGGGGATGCGTTCGTATCAGGACGAACCCACATCACAATCGTGGGGAGGACAAAATGTTTTTGACGTCTACAGCAAATCAGACGGCATCGCCTTTGATGGAACACGGTACAAAGACTGGTAGAACTCGCGGTTTTACCCTGCTCGAATTGATGATCGTTCTGACGCTCATCGCCATTCTTGTGGGTATCGCGATTCCGGTTTACAAGACCATGATCCTCAGCGCCCGCGAGAAGACCCTGAAAACGAACCTGTACAGGCTCCGAAGTGTCATCGATCAATACACGGCCGACAAGAAGAAGGCCCCGCAAACGCTGCAGGATCTTGTCGACGCAGGATACTTCCGCAAAGACAGCCTGCCTCTGGATCCGATGACCGGCCAGCGAACCTGGCGCGAGGATTTCGACACAAGTGTGAGTTCACCCGATCAGACGGACACCGGCATTACAGACGTCCATAGCCTCTCGACTGCCACGTCCTCGGAAGGGACCACGTACGATACCTGGTAGTGGGGGTCAAGAGTCCCCCACCCCCAGGTCTTTCAATGATGCCTCGTCATCCCGCCACCCTGCAGTGACCCTGACCCGCATTTCCAGATACACCTGTCGGCCCAGCAGTTTCTCCAGGTCGTGCCGTGCAGCGATGCCGACCTCTTTCAGCAGCTGCCCTCGCTTACCGATTACGATTCCCTTCTGACTTTCGCGTTCGACGTGAATGGTCGCAAAGATGCGGCAAAGCGTCTCCCCTTCCTCAAACCGATCGATACTCACGGCGGTGGAAAAGGGCAGTTCGTCTTCGGTACGATCGATGAGCTTTTCGCGAATGATCTCCGCCGCGATTGAGCGTTCCTGCCGGTCGCTGAGTTGATCCTCGGGATAGTAGGGCGGGCCCTCGGGCAGAAGCTTGAAGAGGACCGTCATCAGGGTTTCCACGTTCTCCCCTGTCAATGCAGCGATAGGAACGATCTCCTCAAACGGGGCAAGCTTCGAGTATTGATCGATCAACGGCAGGAGGTCTGGCTTTCGGATCCTGTCAATCTTGTTGAGGATCAGAACCTTTCGAACTTCGATCGGAGCGATAAGGTCCAATACGAATCGATCGCCTTTGCCGAAAGATTGCGATGCGTCAACCATCAGCGCGACGACGTCCACCTCACTGATGGAGTCGCGAACAGACTTCATCATGAGGCTGTTCATTCGGTGGATCGGCTTGTGAACACCTGGGGTGTCCAGGAGTACGAGTTGCCCTTCAGGACGTGTAACGATGCCCCGGATAACATGGCGCGTGGTCTGGGGTTTGTCAGTGACTATGGAGATCTTCTCTCCGACAAGCTGATTGAGAAGCGTCGACTTGCCGCAGTTAGGACGCCCGACAAGTGTGACAAATCCAGAGCGCAGTCTTTCGCTGCTCATGTCCTCGGCGCGGTTGGAACTGTCATGCGCAACCGCCGAACCTTACGCCGGTCTGCTTCGAGAACTTCGACGGAGACTCCATCGTGTTCTATCTTTTCGCCAGGTGCTGGCAACCGTCCAAAAAGCTCGACGACGGCCCCTGAAACAGTCTTGCAGTCGGTGTCTTCGACAAAGGGCGCTCCAAGCACGGGTTGCAGTGCGTTGAGATCAAGACTTCCGGGCACGATGTAGCTGCCGGGAGTTTCTTCCACGATCTTTTCTTCGGCGGACTCGTTGTCATGGATATCGCCAACGATTTCCTCGATGAGGTCCTCCATGGTGGCCAGTCCCGATATCCCACCGTACTCATCCACGACGAGGACGATGTGATCGCCTCGATGCCTCATCTCGTTCAGCAGATCATCCACCGCTTTGGTTTCCGGAACGAGATGGACGGGCCGGGCAAGTTTTGCCAGCGGCCGGGGCGAACTTTCCGTATCGGTGCGTTGCGCGAATCTCAACAGATCACGCTCGTGGATGAAGCCTTCGATGTTATCCAGATCATCGCGGAAAACCGGGATCCGCGAATGGCTTCTGGTCGTAATCAACTGCAGCAGCTTTTCGATGGAAGAGTTGATGTCGATCGCGACAATCTGGGTTCGCGGTGTCATGATTTCCCGTACCGTCTTCTCTCCGAAGTGGACGATTGACTGGATCATTTCACCTTCGGTGTCTTCCAGAATGCCCTCTTCCTGGCCAGCGTCGATGAAGGCCTGAATTTCCGCGTTGGAGGCTTCCTCTTCCTTTGCAGGGTCCTTTTCTTCCTCCCAACTGTGGAAATAGTTCAGGACGAGAGTCATTAGTCGAGCGAACGGCCGGAACAGCAACGAAAAGATCCCGAACAGCGGAAACATGTAAAGCAGGACCATCTCTGGATTCCGGGCCGCAATGAGGCGCGGAATCAACTGCCGGAACAGGATAATCAGAACGAACATCAGCCCGATGGTGCCCGGCATTCCTCCCACATAGCCCACCTTCCGTTCGGTGAACGCGGCAAACAGGAACACCGCACCTGCGACCATGAGCAACTGGATGAAGAGGTGGAGCGACATCAGGACTTCAGTCCGGCCCTCCAGCAGGGCCGCCAAAGCACGCGCAGTCTTGAATTCAGGTTTCTCCAGGTAGCGCCGGAAAGAGATCCGGTTGATGCTGCTGAACGCAATCTCGAGCACAGATGTGACTAGCAACGTCAGGACAAAAAGGACGGCGATTGCCAGTTCCGTCGCACTCAGCACTGAAATCTCCTCCTCAGCCGCCGTTCGAGGGTTCGCATCTCGCCACTGTCGGTTTCGTGATCATAACCGGCGAGATGGAGAAACCCGTGGAGCGCCAGGCGGCGGATATTGTCGTCAAAGGACAGCGTTGCGGATCTTCGAGCCTGTTTCCAGGCGGTCTCGGTCGATATAACGATATCGCCCAGGTAGTCTTCCTCACCAGAAAACGACAGCACGTCTGTCGGCTTGTCGATGTGGCGGTAGCGGAAATTGTAATCGTGAATCGCTTTGTCGGTGACGAATACCACAGTGAAGGAAGCCTCCGGCTGCCCCATTTCTTTCACCAGGCCAGCGAGAAAGCGGCGGATACCCCGCGAGTCAATGCGATGTTTCCGCTGCCGGTTCAGCAGATAATAGCTCTTACCCGTTTTCACCGCTAATTGTCGCGTCAAAGCTCAGCGACTGCTGGTGCACGTTCTGCGCAGAGTAGGTTTCGTAGGCCCGGACTATCCTCTGAACCAACGGGTGGCGTACGACATCCCGTTCATTGAAGTGTACAAAACCGATTCCTTCGACACGTGACAGAACGCGTTCCGCTTCAACAAGCCCTGACATTCTTCCGTTCGGAAGGTCAATCTGCGT
>Ga0070670_100004245_pt1 | contig 11989 bp, 9 predicted proteins | sample KBSS63metaG_FD_64665 | JGI IMG/M metagenome (GOLD analysis project Ga0070670, IMG submission 64665) | Switchgrass rhizosphere microbial communities from Kellogg Biological Station, Michigan, USA - KBS S6-3 metaG | ecosystem: Host-associated > Plants > Roots > Rhizosphere > Soil ... | reverse complement strand
TCGACGACCGTCTCCTTGGACTTCAGCTTCCCGGCGGCGATTAGCTGGCCCGTCTCGCGGTAGAATTCGTCCATCCGCGACTGGAAGTCGAAGACGATGAAGCCCTGCATGCGGATGCGCATGGCGATGACGCGCATGATGAAGCGGAAGCTCGCCGGCTCGGCCTTATTGTAACCCTCGATCATTCCGCAGATGGCAAAGCGCGCACGCATCTTCGCGAGCGCGAAGGCCGCGTCGAGATGGTCGCCGCCGACATTGTCGAAATAGACGTCGATCCCTTCGGGCGCCGCAGCGGCGAGGCCCTTCAGGACCGGCTGGGCTTTATAGTCTACGACTTGGTCCGCGCCGAGCGATCGGACGAACTCGCATTTCTCCGCGCCGCCGGCTGAGCCGATCACGGTCATGCCCTTGGCCTTGGCGATCTGCACGACGGCCGATCCGACGGCGCCGGCTGCCGCGGAGACGAATACGACTTCGCCTTCCTTGGCGCTCGCGACGTCCAGCAGGCCGAAATAAGCCGTCGCCCCCGTGACACCGAGGTTTCCTAGGAACGTCTGCGGCTCCGCGCCCAGGTTCGGCAGCTTGTTCAGAGCGCGCGCGTCGAGCACCGCTTCATCGCGCCAGCCGGCCATGTGGAGAACGCGATCACCGGCCGCGAAGCCCTCCGCCTTCGACTCCACCACCTCGCCGATCGCGCCGCCTTCCATCGGCTGGTCGATCTGGAAGGGCGGCACATAGCTCTTCACGTCGTTCATGCGCCCGCGCATGTATGGATCGACCGATAGCCAGCTATTGCGCACGCGGACCATGCCGTCCGCCAGCGGCGGCAGCTCTATCTCCTTCAGTGCGAAATTCTCGTCGGTCGGAAGCCCCTGGGGGCGGCTCATAAGGTGCCAGGCACGCGCCATTCATCTTCTCCCGCTTGAGACGCGCATAGGCGTGCGCACCCGCACAAGAAAGGCCCGGCCGCCGCATTGGGCGACCGGGCCAGTCCACGCCCCCGGAGAGGTGTGGATCGTTAGCGGTACGTGCCGGAGAAGCTTCGGTCTAGAATCCCCGGACCGGCGCGGCCCTGGTCCTCGCGCTCGAACAGCGCCCGTTCCCTATCCTCGTCGCGCCAGCGCTCGCGCGCCTTTTCTGCGGTGCAGTCGAGAATAACTCGGTCGCCCTCGATCCGGTCGACGTCGGAGCAGCTCAGCGAATGATGCACTCCCCCTGACTGCGGGTCGCTGCGCGTCAGGATGATGCGGTCGCCGGCGATGCGGTCGACGCTTCCGACATGCTTTTCGTCGCTTCCGACGACTTCCATATGCTCGCGAATGCCGCGCAGAAGCTCGCGCTTCGACATGCGGCGCTGGCGCCAGTTGCCGAAATCGTCCTCAAAGTGCGACTGCCGCTCGCGGCGGTAATCGTCATAGTCGCGGTCGAGCCCCTCGACCTGCCGGCGCCGCCATTCTTCATAGTGGGGATCGTCGTGGTTCGACCGGGCGCGCGATCCCGCGAAGCTGGTGCGGCGGTAGGGATCGCGGCCCCATTCTGTCTCACGGTCCTCAACGCCGCCATCCGAGCGTCCATAGTCGCCCGCGAGCGGGCGATAGTCGCGTTCGCGCTCATTGCCGACACCGCGGCTCATTCGCTCCTCGCCCCGGTTCCAGTTCTGAGGACGGCTATGTTCTTCCAAGCGGGAGCGCGGCCGTCGGTCTTCCCAATCCTGGCCGCGGTCCGGGCCGAACTCGCGGCGATCGCCGTCCTCGTCACCGAACCAGGATCTGACCTCGTCGCCCATGCGCTCCAGGAAGCCGCGGTCTTCTCCGCCGCGGCTGTAGTCGCGGTCACGGTCGTCACCACGGTCCCAGTCGCGCGGGCTGCGGTCTGAGGAGAAATCTCGGCGTCCCTCTCGCCAGCGCGTGTCACGATCGTAGCGGTCGTATGCCATCAATACCTCCAGCGAAAACGCCGGCGGAATGCCGGTCTATCATCGCGGGAAGAACGAACCGGCGGCCACCGTCGTTCCGGTTTGATGAGGCCGCTCAAGACGAGCCGAAATTGCCGTAAGGCGGGTCATTGCAAGGGGGGATAGGCGTCGCTATGTGGGCGCCTGCTCAAGGCGTGGGGCTGTAGCTCAGATGGGAGAGCGCTGCAATCGCACTGCAGAGGTCAGGGGTTCGATTCCCCTCAGCTCCACCAGCCTAAGCAACTGAAATCCCGAAATTTCCTGCTAGGCTTATCCTCCTGCGCTGTTATTGGCCGCTTCAGCCGCTACGGTGCATTTCGCACGTTAACGGAAGGCGGTTATGATCCTTGTTCGAGTGAGGCGGTAGAGCGGCGAGATGAAGATCGCGGGGATCGAGTTGCCGAAGGACATGGCGGAGGCCGTCGAGGCCTGCCGTCCGCACTTCATCGCGGCCGCCGTGTTCAGCCTCTTCATCAACCTGCTGTTCCTGACTCCGGCCATTTACATGCTGCAGGTCTACGACCGCGTCGTGGCGACGGGCGGCAAGACGACCCTGCTGTTCATCACCATCGCGCTTGCCATCGGCCTTCTTGCCCTTTCGGCGCTCGACGCCATCCGCAACCGGCTGCTGGTCCGGGCGAGCATGCGGATCGATGCTTTGCTCGCGCCGAAGATCCTAAAGCGGATGATGGCGCGCAATTCCAATGCCGCCGTGCAGGCGATGCGCGATTTCGAGACGATCCGCCAGGCCATCGGCAGCCCGGTGGCAGGCGCGCTGTTCGACGTGCCCTGGTTCCCGCTTTTCCTGCTGGTCTCTTTCCTCCTGCACTTCTGGATCGGCGTCCTGGCGGTGATTGCGTCGATCATTCTGTTCCTGGTTGCCTGGCGCAACCAGCGCGCCACGGCGGAAACCATGCAAACGGCGACGCAAGCCATGGCGGCGTCACAGGCCGCCGCTCAGACGGTCGCGCTAAATACCGACACCGTTCGCGCGCTCGGCATGGTGGGGTCCATGGTCAACCGCCAGCTCGACCATCGCGCCTACGGCCTTAACCGCCTCGCCGATGCGCAGTTTACCGGCGGCAGGTTCGCCGCGCTCAGCCGCTTCCTTCGCCTGTTCGTGCAGTCCGCCGCACTCGGGCTAGGCGCTCTTCTCGCCATCGCCGGCTACATTTCGGCCGGATCGATCATCGCCGCATCGATCGTTCTCAGCCGTGCGCTTCAGCCGGTTGAGGCCGTGATCGGCGGCTGGCCGACGATCACCAGCGCCTATGCCGCCCTCCGGCGGCTCTCGGACGTCATGCGCGGAGTTCCGGCCGAGCGCATCTATACCAGGCTCCCGGAACCCGCGGGGCGCATTGAGCTCGACCAGGTCGGCGTGCGCGGCCCTGACGGCCGTCCTGTCCTGTTCGGCGTCAGCTTCGAGGTTGGCGCGGGCGAGATGCTCGGCATCATCGGTCCGAGCGGCGCGGGCAAGACGACGTTGGCCAAGGTCCTTGCGGGCGCCATTCCCGCCGAGGCCGGCACCGTCCGCATCGACGGCGCAGCCTACGACGATTGGGAGCCTGATCTATTGGCCCGGCACATCGGCTACTTGCCGCAGGAGCCGAGCCTTTTTGAAGGCACGATCAAGGAGAACATCTCGCGCTTCTCGAGCACGCGCAACGGCGAGGACGTCGATGCGATGGCGGTGGAGGCGGCCAAGGCAGCAGGCGTCCATGACCTGATCCTGAAGCTTCCGAAGGGCTACGACACCCCGCTCGGTCCGCTCGGCGGCGGCCTTTCCTCCGGCCAGGCGCAGCGAGTGGCGCTTGCCCGTGCGCTTTACGGCAACCCGGTGCTGCTGGTGTTCGACGAACCCAACGCCTTCCTCGATTCCGATGGCGAGGCGGCGCTGCTGAAGTCGCTTGCCGGGGCGATGAACCGCGGCGCGGCGATCGTCCTGATTGCGCATCGCCGCTCAATCCTCTCTGGTGCCAAGCGCCTGCTCGTCCTCGAAGCGGGCAGGCCGAAGCTTCTGGGGCCGTCCAGTGAGGTTGCCGCGCGCCTGATGCAGGCCGGCGAAGGAAAAGCCGGATGAACCTCCTTTCCACCGTAGTTCAGGGCGATCAGCCCGACCTTCGTCCCGACGACCCACGGCGCGACATCCGCATCGGTGCGGGCATTGTCATATTCTTCTTCGTGATCCTGCTCGGCTGGGCGGCGTTCGCACCGCTCGATGCGGCGGTTCCGGCGCAGGGGGTCATCGCGGTGTCGGGCAATCGGCAGTCGGTCCAGCACCGCGAAGGCGGCGTCGTCACCGCCATAAATGTCCGCGAGGGCCAGCACGTGAAGGCGGGTGACATATTGATCGAAATGTCGGCACCGGACCTGCGCGCGCAGGAGCGGGCCTACACCAGCGATTATCTGATCATGCTGGCGCAGCGGTCACGGCTGATGGCCGAGCGTTCGGGGCAGAGGAATTTCCCGCCGCCTGCGGAATTCGCGAGCCTGTCCGCGGAGGACAGGCCGCTCGCCGAGCAGGCGCTCTCGCTTCAGAGGGCGCAGCTCCAGGCTCGGTTTTCGTCCATGACCGCGCAGCAGTCCGTGCTCGGCCAGCGCTCGCGGCAGCTGGGCGAGCAGCAGGGCGGCTACTCCGAGCAGATCGCCTCGCTTCAGGAACAGCAGCGCCTGCTGTCCGAAGAGATCGCCGGGCTGCGCAAGATCCAGGAGAAGGGCTTCGCGTCGGAGAACCGGATCCGCGCGCTCGAACGCGCCAACGCCGACCTTAAGGGTCGCGAAGCCGCCATGCGCGCCGAGATCGCCCGGGCCGGCGAGGGCAAGGGCGAGACCCGCATGCAGTCGGTTTCGATCGAGCGGACTGCGCTTGAGGAGGTGGCATCGGAGCTTCGCGACACTCAGGCGCGACTGTCGGACGTGCTTCCGAAACTCATCGCCGTCCGCGAGCAGCTCCAGCGCGCCCGCGTCAGAGCACCCGTCACGGGCCAGGTCGTTGGGCTCAGCATCTTCACCGTCGGCGGCGTCGTGTCGCCGGGGCAGACGCTGATGGAGATCGTGCCCGACCGCCGGAAGCTGATCATTCAGGCGAACATCTCTCCGGGGGATGCCGACGATGTCTATCAGGGGCAGACCGCTCAGATCCGCTTCCTCAGCGTCAACGACCGGAACCTGCCGCTGCTGACCGGGACCGTGCAGACCATGTCCGCCGACAGCTTCACCGACGAGAAGAGCGGCCACTCCTTCTTCCGCGCGGAACTCGAAGTGCCGCCGGACCAGCTGAGCCGGGTCCGCGGAGCGCTTGGCCATGGCGACCTTCGCCCGGGGCTTCCGGTCGAGGTGCTTCTGAACGTCCGCAAGCGCACCGCTCTGCAATATGCGCTCGAGCCTCTCACCCGGAACTTCTGGCGCTCCCTGCGCGAGCAATAAGAAAGCAGCGCAGCGCGTGAGATGTGCACGCCCCGGCTGGACGCTTCGGCCGTCCTGGGGCAAAGGGCGGGCCATGAAAGCGCGCGTCTTCGTCACCCTGAAGCCCGGGGTTCTCGACCCGCAGGGCAAGGCTATCCACCACGCCCTTGAAGGGCTCGGCTTTTCCGGTGTCCAGGACGTCCGCGCCGGGAAGCTGATCGAGCTCGACCTTGCCGACGGCACTTCCGATGCGGACATCGAAGCGATGTGCCGCAAGCTTCTGGCGAATACCGTGATCGAGAATTTCCGCATCGAGAGGCCGGAGACGGCCGCTTGAGGAGCGCGGTCATCGTCTTTCCGGGCTCAAACTGCGACCGCGACCTTGCAGTGGCCATCGAGCAGGTGACGGGGCGTGCCCCGGCGATGGTCTGGCACCGTGAAGCGGATCTGCCCGACGGGACCGACTTCATCGCCTTGCCGGGCGGCTTTTCCTACGGCGACTATCTTCGTTCGGGAGCGATGGCCGCGCGTTCGCCGATCATGCGGGCGGTGTCCGAGGCGGCCGGGCGCGGCGTTCCTTTGCTGGGCGTCTGCAACGGGTTTCAGGTGCTGACGGAGGCGGGGCTCCTGCCCGGCGCGCTGATGCGCAATGCCGGCTTGAACTTCGTCTGCCGGCCGGTTCCGCTGAAAGTCGAAAACAGCCAGAGCCTCTTCACTTCGCAATATGATGCGGGAGAGGACATCGTGATCCCGGTCGCCCACCACGACGGCAATTTCCAGGCCGACGCCGCAACTTTGGACCGGCTTGAGGGGGAGGGCCGAGTGGCCTTCCGCTACCAGGACGAAGTCAACGGCTCCGCCCGCGGCATTGCGGGCATATTGAACGACGCGGGGAACGTGCTCGGCATGATGCCGCATCCGGAACGGGCGCTGGAAAAGGCGCACGGCAACATGGACGGCCGGCGCCTGTTCGAAGGACTGCTGGAGACAGTTGCGGCTTAGGAGCGCCGCCTGATCGCTACCTGGTGACAGCCAGCTTCGCCGGGCGGCAGCATGCACATGAAGAGGCGGTCGGGACCTTCTCGGTCGAGGACGATCATCTTCTGCTGAAATGTTTCGGGATGCGTGAAGACGACGATCGTCGCCGCTTCGGCGGGGCACGCAGCTAGAGCGGCGCCTGGGAGACCGGCTAGCGTGAATAAGGCCAAACGCATCCGATAACCCCCGTCTTCCCCTTACGCGGTGGATCAACCCCAGACGTTGAACGCTAAATGAACGCAATAGCTTGCGTCAATTGCCGGCTCCGGAAAATGCGCTTCCCTGCTCCCACGGAGGGACGTCGCCAATCAAACGTGGTCGCTTTTGGCGATGAGTGTCGGCAATCGCGGGACCTAGGCTGGTACCACGCGCGCGGGCACGGCAGCTTGCCCATAGGTCTATGTCCGCTTTCGACCCCAAAGCGCACATAGCTGGCCTAGTCAGGTCACCTTATGCCGGATGGCGAACTTCGGATGATCCCATCGGCGATTGTCGACGACCTCCGCGCAGCGATCGACTGCAGTCCACACATCCTCGAAGCGGAGATAGAGAGGGGTGAGCCCAAAGCGGATCACGTCGGGAGCCCGAAAGTCGCCGATCAGGCCGCCCTCGATCAAAGCCTGACATATCTCGAACCCCCGCGGATGGCGAAAGGCAATATGGCTTCCGCGTCCGGAAGGATCACCCGGCGAGATACAATCCAGCATCGGACAGCGCTCAGCCATCAAGCGCCTGAACAGGTCGAACAAGCGGATGGATTTTTCCCAAACTGCTTCCATCGAGACGCCTTCGAAGGCATCAATTCCCGTTTCCAGCGCGGCGAGGCTCAGGATGGGCGGAGTTCCGGCCAGGAAGCGGTCCATGCCGGGTGCCGGCACATAATCGTCGGTAAAATCGAAGGGCGACGCATGGCCCATCCAGCCGCGCAGGGGGGACAGAAGTTGATCGTGCAGATGCTCGGCCACGTAGAGGAACGCGGGCGCGCCCGGCCCGCCGTTTAGATATTTATAGCCACAGCCGGCTGCGAGCTCGACGCCGTCTCGGTTGAGCTGGAGAGGCACAGCTCCCACACTGTGGCTGAGGTCCCATACGGTGCGCGCGCCTGCTTCGCGGGCGCCCGCCGTCACGGCCGCCATGTCGAACCGCTCGGCCGTTTTGTAATGGACGTGAGTGAGCAGCAGCAGGTTCGTGTCGGAACCGACGCTCGAAGCGAGGTCTGACCTGGGCACGAGATGAAGCCTAAGATCCAGCAGCTCGGCAACTCCGCTGGCGATATACACGTCCGTATGGAAGCTCCCCTCCTCCGAGAGGATGCTCCGGCGAGGTGATAATTTCGCAGCGGCTGTGAGCAGCTTGAAGATGTTTACCGAGGTCGAGTCGGCGACGATGACTTCATGCGGCTTTGCGCCGATAAGCCGCGCGAGCTTGGCGCCGACCCTCTGCGGCGCTTCGATCCAGCCGCACTCGTTCCAGCTTCGAATGAGGCGCTCGCCCCATTCGTGCTCCACGACTTCACTTGTGCGCGCGAGCGCGGCCGTGGGCAGCGGGCCGAGTGAATGGCCATCGAAGTAAGCGGTATCGGGAGGCAGGGAGAACCGGCCGCGCAGCTCGCGGAGCGGATCGTTGCGATCCATCTCTCGAATCTCAGCGAGTTTGGTTGGGTGGTCGGACATAAGGTCTCGATTGTTCGGAAACTTCGGGGAAGTGAATGCCCGATTTCAAACATTCGAAGAAATTGGGGGTGTCGGCTCCGGCCGATTGCAGACAACCGGCCACGGAAGGTCCGCTTTCGACAGATTGCAGACATCAGAAGGACGGGTGACAAGCCAAGGGCCAGCCACCCGCAACGATTAAGCGACCTGGATGGACTGCTCAGCAGCCTGCTCGATTAGGCGGGCGATCTCGGTCGGTTTCGACACGTAGACCGCGTGACTGCCGGACGTCTCGGTCACCTTGGCACCGGCACGCTCCGCCATCGCCCGCTGCGCCGGTGGCGGGATCATGCGGTCGTCGGACGCGACTAGGTAGAAGCTCGGCTTCGACTTCCACGCCGGAACGGTCACCTTACCTGCAAGCGCTTCGACGCCCCAAGGCACCTGTGAGTCGGCCATGAACCGCGCGGTCGACGGATCGACATCGGCGGCGAAGGAGTCGGCGAACTTCACCTTGTCGAGCATGAGGAAGCCGTCCTGCGGTGGAAGGATCGGAGGCAAAGCTGCGCCCGGAGGCGGATTGGCGATCAGCGTTTCGACGGACTCGCCTGCGTCCGGTGCGAAGGCGGCGATGTAGGCGAGCGAAGTGACCTTCGGATCATTTCCGGCTTCAGTAATCACGACACCGCCGTAGGAGTGGCCGACCAACACGACCGGGTGCTTTGCGGCAGCGATCGCTCGTTTCGTGACTGTTACGTCGTCGGCCAGTGACAGGGTCGGATTTTGCGCGACAATCACTTCGTAGCCCTTGTTGGTGAGCGCATCGTGGACGCCCTGCCAGCCGGAGCCGTCTACAAATCCGCCGTGGACGAGCACAATACTAACGGGCTTATCGGTCATGTGCTTAGGTTCCTCATTTTGGAGCGATGATATCGCGGTGTTTACGCTCTACGAGGACTTAGGACGCAACTCGCCCGGACCGACTCCCACTGTCGTTCGGTGAGCTGCCGATAGGCTCAGCGACGTCGGGAGTCGAACCAGTATCCAGTTTGCTGACGAGTTGATGCTTATGTCCGCTTTCCACCCATTGCGGACATTAGCTTCAGCCGGTTGAGACGTTGCCGGTGAAGACAGCCAATTGCGCTTCGAACGCGCGCTTGAAAGCTGGGCGCGCTTCGCCGCGGGCGACGTAGGCGGCGAGGTTCGGATAGCCATCGAGAAGCGCCGATACGGCCGGCCGACGCAGCACGTTGATCATCAAGAGGTCGCCGGCGCTGAAGTCGCCGTCGAGCCAGTCGGCATCGCCAAGCCGGTGGGAGAGCTGGACGAGCCGGGCCCGGACGCGATCGTCGAGAATGGGCAGGCGCTCCGCAAACCAGCTCTCGTCTTTTTCCATCAGCGTGGCGGCTTCGCGCTCGACGATCGGGGGCTGCATCGTCGCGTGCGCGGCGAACATCCAGGCAATCGCACGAGCCCGAGCATTGGCATCGTCGGGCAGCAAGCCCGGGTGGCGTTCGGCGATGTGGAGCACGATCGCGCCGGATTCGAACAGCTCTAGGTCGCCTTCCTCATAGGTCGGGATCTGCCCGAAGGGCTGAAGCGCGAGGTGCTCGGGCTGCTTCATCTCTTTGAACGACACGAGGCGGGCGTCATAGCGTTGGCCCACCTCCTCCAACGCCCAGCGAACGGTCATGTCCCGCGCCAGGCCCCTGCCGCGGTCGGGCGAGCTTTTAAAGGCGGTGATGGTCGGGATCATGGCATGCTCCGCCCGTGGCGCCATCCAGAGTTAAATTGGTGAGCGTCTGCTTTCCACCCATCGCGGACATCAGCGGTGGGCCCCGAAGTTCGAGCTTTTCAAATCCAATCCCGATACCGAGCGTAGGCCACGGCGCATAATGCGATGACGGCCAGCGCTCCCGTCACAATCAAGAACCCGGTCATTCCAGTCTCAAAGAAGGCGAGCTTGAAGTTCATTCCCATCAGACCAGCGATGGCCGCGCAAAAGCCCACGATGGCCGTTAGGAAGGTCAGGACTTTGACGAGATCGTTCGTCTGCTGGCTGGTGCGCGAGGTAAACAGCTCGAAGCTTCCTACGACCACGTCACGCGATCGCTCGACTTCGTCCAAGGCACGTTGGAAACGTTGGACAAGTGCTTCGTAGAACGGGGCCGCACCCGAGTCCGTGACGAGGGCGAAGTCTGGCCGCGACAGCCCGTAGAAGACGTCGCGCTGGGCAACAAGAAGGGCTCTTAGCTTGGATACCCTTCGGCGAAGCGCCACCATCCGCCCCAGCAATGATTTGGTTGCGGTCTCGCGCAGTACGCGCTCGTCAAGGCGGTCAACAGTCGCCTCGATTCGAGAGACTTCCTGAAAATACTCTCCAAGATGCCAGTCCAGCAGAGACGCCGTTAGCATCTGCCCAGTGAGCAGCCCGATGGAGGTGTCCGCTTTGTCCTGCTCTCGGAAACGATCCAAACAAGCCACTTCGTCCTCGTGCACAGTAAGAAGCCATCGTTCCGACACCAGAAAACTTATTCGTACGCTCCCGGCCACCGGCCGTGAACCGCCGTCCGTTTCGACCAAGGCGGCCACCGTGTTGCGGTCCTCGTCTGCACGGGCGTGTCCTGGAGCCGCGTCGACGGAAAACCTAAAATGGGATCCATGATTTTCCAGGATCGGCCTCTGATCGGGCGCCGGCTCCGTCACGGCACTCAGAGGCACCGAAAGAATCTCCTGCAAACGTTTGAGCGTCCTTTCGTCCGGAGCGACGGCGTCGATCCAAAGCAGATCCTTGTCCTTGAGCTTATCTACGTCGACCTCGTCCAAGTCGATCGCCCGATCTGCTCCTGCCGCGTCGTAAAGGGTCACCGTTACGTGCAAACCGGCCTCCCATGTCGTTGGCCGAGCGCAATAACGGTTCGAAAACAGCAATAGGTCCGCACGGGGATGCTTGGCGAGCGAAGGTCCGCCTTTGGCCCATTCCGGACATTAGGCGAGCGATGAAAGTCGATACCCCACCGCAGGCTCGTTGAGGATCAGTAACGGCTTTTTCGGGTCGCGTTCGAGCTTTTGACGCAGCGCCCGAACCGCCACGCGAAGATAGTCGGTCTGGTTCTCCTGGGCTGGACCCCATGCCGCCCGCAGCAGGTGAGCGTGAGTCAGGACCCGTCCCGGATGTTTCGCGAGTTCCGCGAGCACCGAGAACTCCTTCGGAGTCAGATGAACTTCCTCGCCGTCTCTGCACACGGCGCGCCTAAAGAGGTCGATCGTGATTCCGCCGACCTGAACCGGCTCTCGGTCGTCGTCCGAACCGAGTTCCGCGAAGTTGGCGACGTAAAGGTCCATCTTTGAGGCTTCGGCTTCGACCGCCGCTACGAGATCCTTGTCGGCCGAGCCGCTACGCCGCAGGCCGCGCACCGCGCGCGTGATCGCCGCGAGCCGAGGTTTGAGATCTTCTCCGATCGACGAAAGCAGGACCGAGCGAACCTGATCCCGCTCGCGGCTCCGGACGAACTCCTGGGCCTCGCCTACGAGCCGGGATCGCTCCAGCGCAAGTGCGGCCTGATCGAGAAGGTTGTCGAGGAGCGGCAACTGGTCGGCTCCTACCGCGGGCACGCCGTCATCGCGCGCAAGGCCGATGATCGCGAGCAGGCGGCTATCCGATCTGATCGGATGGAACTGCCACTCCGTCGGCAAGGCGCGATCGACACCGCGGCCGGCACGAATCCCCGTTTCCGCAACGAGTGCCGCGGCGGCCGCGTCGTTCGGAGTTAGCTGCAGCGGCACGGGCGCGCTTGCCAAGACAGACTGCCCCGGCTGCCCGCTAAGGAGCACGGCATTGCAGTTGAATATGCGGGAAATCTCTCGCGTGCCGACATCGATGACATCTTGCTCGCTCGTGCAGGATAGAAGCTGCCGCGCCAGTCCGGCGATCGTCGCA
>Ga0070670_100004244_pt1 | contig 11990 bp, 8 predicted proteins | sample KBSS63metaG_FD_64665 | JGI IMG/M metagenome (GOLD analysis project Ga0070670, IMG submission 64665) | Switchgrass rhizosphere microbial communities from Kellogg Biological Station, Michigan, USA - KBS S6-3 metaG | ecosystem: Host-associated > Plants > Roots > Rhizosphere > Soil ... | reverse complement strand
AAGCAATCGTCGCCGACCAGCCGGGCGGCCTCATCGAGGTATCAGATGCGCCGTATTTGCGCCTGTAGCTCGGCGCGGCGCGCGCGAAGGATCTCGAACAATCGCCGTCCCGCGCGATCTGCCGCGACATCCTGGGAAGCCGTCAATTTTCGCGCGGCGAGCCTGACCGCCACGCCGTGAATATCTTCAAATGCGACTGGAGCTGCTTGCATGTCGCCTCAGGTCTTGCTGCCGACGTGCCGAGCGCGGACGGACGCGGAGGGCAATGCAATGGCCCATCGGGGCCGATCAATATTTACCGCATCCGGCAAGCACAACGAACGGCGTTCAATTGCCTCTATTCGCCGTCTCAGTCACGTCGACCTTCTTCCACGACGAGTCCGGGTCAAACGACGTCATCTTCTCGGCGAGCTGGGCGGTGTCGGGCCCGAGGTCTTTCTGAAAGACCGCACCGGCGTAATTGACGATGAAGGTCATGACGCCGGAATTGCGGTATTCCGCCGGGTAAGCGACCAAGCCAAAGCCGCCGATCATCTTGCCGTTCACGACATAATTCGCTGCACCGCCGGGCGCGTGCGGTCCCTGTCTGGTGAGGATCTTGTAGTAGTAGCCGTGATACGGCGAACGGCCGTCGCCGGCCTTGTAGCCCTCCTTCGACGCATCGGCGAAGAGCTCGCCGAGCGGGCTTTCAGCGCCCTGCTCGGCCGGCCAGTAAAGCCCGTCCTTCTTGCCCGGGCTGCTGATGAAGTGCTCGGCGTAGACGCCCGCGCCTGCGCCGGTGCGATCCTTTTCGGCGTATTCATCCTGGGCGTCGACATAGGCAAGACAGACCTGGATGGTATCGAGCTCGTTGCGGCCGATCCGCCGGTAGAGGATTTCGCGGCGACCTTCCGCGGTATCGAATGACCACTTGTCGCCCTTGCGGACCAGCGGGATCGGGAACGGATAATCGTCATTGCCGATCACCAGGACGGCTTTGCTGTCGCCATTCATCGCGACCTGGTGCTTGGCGTCGTAGGATTGCAGAAAACGCGCACGGATCGCGTCGTCGGCAACCTTGTCGCCGGACGACACGATGTCGTCGCCATCGGGACCGAGAACGGCAAGCTCGGCGTTCTGATCATCAGCACGGACGGCGCTGACCAGCGCCGCGGCCGCTTCGTCCGGCGTCTGGTAGCTCTGCTGCGCTACAGCGGTGGACGCGTTCGCCAATAGGGCGATCGCGCCGGCCGTCATGAGGGCCGCAGTGCGCGGCCAGAACGCGCCGCGCCCATGAGCAAGTGATCTGATGGTCGTCATGACATCCTCGAATGCTGCCAATGTCCGTCCTTCGATTACGGGAAAGACGCGGTGCCGCGGCATCGCGTCTCTGCGTGTTCAGTGTGCAAGCGTGACCGGCATGCGTCCGCCCGCTGCGACCCAGGCGTCGTAGGTCTCGAACTTCACGCCCAGCCGGTCGTAGAAGACCCGCAGATATCCGTCCCGCCCGCGTCTGACCGCGTCCGGCCGGACCGCTTGCACCTCCTGCGCCATCACCCCGACATAGACCTTGTCGCTGCCGTTGTAGGCGAAGCGATAGAAGCCGATGCCGCTGTCGAGATGGCCGAGCATGACGATGTCGTGCTTGAGCCTGGCGTCGGACCGCCGACCGCCGCCACCGCGGCCGCCACCACCGCGGCCGCCCCCGCCGCTCATTCGCACGGCGCCGCCGCCACCGCCGCGGGAGACACTGCGTGAGGCACCGCCGCCGCCACCGCCAACGCTCGCGCGGCCGCGACCTGACTCAAGGTTAGCTACCCGACCTGAACTGACATTACCGAGTGCATTGCCGCCACTCCGGCCGCCGCTGGGGCGAGTGCTGGCAGAGGGCCGGTTGCTGGCGCGATTGCCGGCACCAGGCCGATCGCCGCGATCACCGCCAGCAGGGCGATTGCCGACACTGGGACGATCACCGCCGCCGGGGCGATTGCCCGCACCGGGCCGATCGCCGCCAGCAGGGCGATTGCCAACGCTGGGACGATCACCGCCGCCGGGGCGATCGCCGGCACCGGGCCGATCGCCGCCGAGGTCGGAGCGGTTGCCGCCGCCCGGCTGCAGAACCTGGTTGCCGCCGCGGCCGCGGAAATCGAGACGGTTTTGCGCGCCGCCGGCGACGTTGTTGCGGCCGCCGCCATATTTCTGCGCAACATTGGCGTTGGCGTAGCGCACGCCCTGGCGGTGCACGGAATTGTGGGTCCAGCTTTTGTTGCCGATGTTGACGTTGTTGACATTGACCGCGCGGTTGACGTTGATGTTGTTGTTGCCCCAATTGCAGCCGCCGCCCCAGCGAAGACCGCCGGAAACCCAGCGCCCGAGCGCGTAACCGGCGCCGAACGCCAGGCCGGTCGCGATCACGCCGGCGCCGATATATCCCGGCCAGCCGAAATAGTACGGCGGATAGGCCGGATAGGGCCACGCCCCGTAGACGACGCCCGGATCGTAGTAGGGCACGTAAATAGTATCGGGCTGTGTTGGCTCGATGACGATGACCTGCTTGCCGCCCTGTTGCTGCGTCACGACGGTCTGCTGCGGAGTCGATTCAAGCTTGTTGTTGGCCTGGGCCCTCGCGCGCATCCGTTGAATCGCGTCCATGACGTCCGCCTGCTGCGCCAGCACGGCGTTGCCGAGCTGCTGCGTCCAGTCGAGCTTGCTACTCATCATCTCGAGCACCGACGGCGTCGCGGCGAGCGACTTCAGGCTGTCATCCCACTTCTGCTTGTCCACGGCGGCCTTGAGATCGGCGCCGGAGAGGTTCTTGTTGGCCTTGACCCAGCGCTCGGCCTCGACAACTTCGAGCGGATAGGTCGAAGCCATGAGGATTTCGGCGAGCAAGGTGTCAGGATAGAGCGCGATCGGCGCCACGAGCGCGTCGAGCTGCTCGGGCTTGAGCAGCTGGTCGGATTGCGCGGTCGCCTCTTGCGTCTGCGCGATCGCCGCCTGCGATAGCGCCAGCAGGAGCACGACCGCAACCGCCCGTACCGCCATCATGACCATCTCGGCCTCCCTCTTCTCACCAAATGCGTCGCTACGGACCCGTTGCGCTCGATGGAGTTGTCTTTGGATCGCACACTCGGTACCTGTAATAGCGTTAGCCGCTTATGAATGCGACCCGCCGTCGGTGAGCTTTTCCGAAAATTGTGATCTTTGTTGGAGCCTCTTCGCGTGTCGTAGCACACCCGCAACGCAGATATCATCGGCTACTGTTGCGCAAGCCCAGCTAAAGCTTAAGCGTAACGTGCACGGTCCCGGATTCGCGCTTCATGCCGGCCCGCAGGCCGCTTTTCTCGAACACCTGAAGCATCGCCTTGTTGTGAGGCAGCACTTCGGCGGTGAATTCGTGCAGCCCGGCTTCGCGGGCGATGGCGCCGAGGTGGCGCATCAATGTCGCGCCGATGCCCCTCCCCTGATACTGGTCGACGACGGCGAAGGCGACCTCCGCCTCTCCGGGATTGGTAACGACATAGCGGGCACCGCCGACGATTTCCGTTCTTCCGCCGCCTTCGTCGAGCACTGCGATCAAGGCCACGTGATTGACGAAGTCGACGTCGACGAAGAAGGAGCGTTCCTGTTCGGAGAAGTGCCGCTTGGCAGAAAAGAAGCGGCGATACAGCGATTCCGCGCTCAGGCGGGTCGCCGCCGCGGCGAACTCCTCGCGGTCTTCCGGCCGTAGCGCGCGGATTTCCAGGCGCTGCCCGTTACGCAGCGTCTCGACCGCAGAGTAGTCCGCCGCTCTCGTCATCGCCTGCTCCTCTCAATCAGACGTCATCCCGGGGAAGCGAGATGGCCGATGATCTGCACGGCGATGACCTTCACGATCGTCATCGAAGGAAAGATCATTGCGTATCCGATGTCGGCGCGATCGGTCGGCGCCATTCGCGTCGCATAGACCAGGATCGCCGGATTGCCGGTCGCGCCCGAGGCGATGCCGAGCAGATCGTCGTATTTGATCTTCAGCAGGAAATAACCGACCAGCAAGACGACGAGCACCGTCGTCAAAACGACCGGCACGCCGATCAGCAGCAATGTCGGGCCGCTCTCCGAGATCGTGCGCATGAACGGCTGACCGGCGTTTACTCCCACGGCGGCCAAAAACATGGCCAGGCCGTAGTTGCGCAACGCAATGTTTGCGGGCATCGGCATGACCCAAAGCAGCGGGCCGGTGCGCCGCAACTTGCCGACGATGAGCGCAACAATCAGCGGCCCGCCGCCGATGCCGAGATTGACAGTGCCGACGCCGGGGACAGGAATGGGAATAAGGCCGAGCAGGACGCCCAGCACCATGCCGAGCCCGAGCGAGACGTAGCTGAATTCAGCCGCGGATTTTACGGTATCGCCGAAATATCGGCGCACCTCTTCCTTGCGGTCGGGGGGCATCAGCAGGCCGACACGATCGCCAAATTCCAGGGTAAGTTCCGGGGTCGGAATGATGTCGACGTCGTAGCGCCGCACATGCAGCAGGTGGGCTGGAAAGCCGGGCGGCAGCTTGAGCTGTGCGAGCGGCACTCCGACGACGCTGGCCTTGCCGACAAAGACCCGGATGTAGTCGAGGGACGAGCGGTCCTTGACGATTTCGCCGGTAGCCAGGCTCCCCAATTTGTCCGCCACCTGGGCGATCGCATCCTCCTGCTCAGCGATGAGCAAAAGGGCGTCGCCAGAGGCCAAATCAAGATCGCCCCGAGGAACGATATTCTGCCCGCGCTTGCGGACCATCGTAACCTGCACACCGCTTGGGAAATCCTTGCTCAGCTCGGCGAGCGAACGGCCGCTAAAATCATCGCCCAGCGCAATCTCGCCCATATGGAAACGTTGCCCCTTGGGAGGAAATTTCGGCGCGATCCGGCGCGTCATGAGATACATGCACAGGATCGGGCCGATCACCCCGAACGGATACGCGATCGAATACCCGGTCGACGGATCGCTGTTGTCCATCACGTCAAGCGCCGCCTGCAGGGTGGGCGTGCTGGTCAACGAGCCGGCATAGACGCCGAGCGTGTGCCCGATCTTGATCCCGAAAGTCTGGCCAAGTCCCAGCGCGACCAAAAGTCCGGCGACGCATGCAACAAGCGCCAGCAGATTGTATTTTCGGCCCTCTGCTCCAGTCATCCCATCGAAGAACTCTCGTCCGTAAAGGATGCCGATGCCATAGAGGAACATGACCAATCCGGTGAGACCGATCGGACCGGTGATCTGCGCCTTCGGGGCAAATGCGCCAATCGCCAGCCCGACAAACAGGACAGCGCCGACCCCGAGCGAAAACCCGAATATGTTGATCTGGCCGACGAGAAAGCCGACGCCGATGGCGAGAAAGGCAGCAAGGATGGGCTGGGTGCCGATGATCTCACGGGCGACATCCAGCATGGCGAAATTCCCCGGCAAACAGCATGATCCGGAAAAGTGGAAACCGGTTTTACGACAAGATCATGTTCCACCAAGGAAAGCGAAAGCGCAATCGCGTTAGCTTGAAGCAATTGCACTTTAGCGGGCGCGGCACCCCGCGGCACGAAACTGCTCAATGACCCGACTGACCAGATCACGCGTCGGCGCCTGGGTATTTGCCTCCTTGTAGTCGAGCTTCATCGCGTTCCACTTGAAGGCTCCCAGCTGGTGGAACGGCTGCACCTCGACCCATTCGACATTCCTCATCGGAGCGACGAAACGGGCTATCCCGTCCACGTTTGCCGGGTCGTCGGTGAGCCCTGGCACGAGCGTGAAGCGCACCCATACGGGTTTGCCCATCGCGGACAGACGCTCAGCGAAACGCAGTGTCGGAGCCAGATCGCGCCCGGTGACCGAGCGATAGGTTTCCGGATTCGAGCTTTTGATATCGAGCAATACGAGATCGAGGCAGGACAGAAAATTGTCGTCAGCGCGATCCCCGAGAAAGCCCGACGTCTCGATCGCGGTGTGCAGCCCCATCTTCTTGGCCCCCGCAAGGATTCGCCGCGTGAAGGCGAGCTGCACCATCGGCTCCCCGCCGGAGATGGTCAGACCGCCGTCGAGCGCGCGCAAAGCCGAGGCAAATGCGCCGAGACGATCCAACACCTGCTGCGCCGAGACATATGTTCCGTCCTTGAGATGCCACGTATCGGGGTTGTGGCAGTAGGTGCAGCGCAACAGGCAGCCGGAAACAAACAGCACGACGCGCAAGCCCGGGCCGTCGTAGCGCGATGAGGTCTCGTAGGAATGCGCGTAGCCGAAGGCCCCATCAGCCTCCGGGCGGAGTTCGCTTTCGTCGGGCGCGTCCGGCGAAATCCCCACATGCAAGTCATGCCGGCTGCCAGCCTCCAGTGTGCCGAGCTGAGACATGGCCTCGCCTCCCCGTTTTTACACCTGACCGTGGAACGTGCGGCTGATGACATCGAGCTGCTGCTCGCGGGTCAGGCGGACAAAGTTGACCGCGTAGCCGGAGACCCGGATGGTGAGTTGAGGATACTTGTCGGGATTTTTCATCGCGTCCTCAAGCGTGTCCTTGTCGACGACGTTGAGGTTCATGTGGAAGCCGCCGTGTTCGAAATACACGTCGAACGCCTTGACGGCGGCGCCGATCAACTGCTCGTCGGATAGGTGCGCCTTCTGCGGCGCCACCGAAACCGTATAGCTGATCCCATCCAGCGCATCCTTGTAGGGCAGCTTCGCCACCGAAAGGCAGGAGGCGAGCCACCCGTGGCTGTCGCGGCCGTGCATCGGATTGGCGCCCGGCCCGAACGGCTCCCCCTTGCGCCGGCCGTCGGGCGTGTTGCCGGTCATCTTGCCGTACACCACGTTCGACGTGATCGTCAGAACGCTCTGGGTATGAGTAGCGCCGCGATAGGTCTGATGTTTGCGGACTTTCTGCATGAAACGCGTGACGAGATCCGCCGCAATGCTGTCCACCCGATCGTCATTGTTGCCATATTGTGGGACGCTCCCCTTGCTGTCATTGCGATAGTCGACGGCAAGACCGGTCGCGTCACGGATGACGTGAACCTTCCCGTATTTGATGGCCGCAAGGCTGTCGGCTGCGACGGACAGGCCGGCAATTCCGAAGCCCATCGTGCGCAGGATGTCACGGTCGTGCAGCGCCATTTCCAGGCGTTCGTAAAAGTATTTGTCGTGCATGTAGTGAATGCAGTTGAGCGCATGCACGTAGGTGCGTGCGAGCCACTCCATGACGCGGTCGAACTTTGCGAACACGTCGTCGTAGTCAAGTACGTCACCGGTTACGGGTGGGGTCGGCGGCGCAATCTGGTCGCCTGACATCTCGTCGCGACCGCCATTGATGGCATAGAGCAGCGCCTTGGCGAGATTGACGCGAGCGCCGAAGAATTGCATCTGCTTGCCGAGCCGCATGGCGGAAACGCAGCAGGCAATTCCGTAGTCGTCCCCCCAATACTGCCGCATCAGGTCGTCGTTTTCGTATTGCAACGACGACGTCTCGCGACTGACCTTGGCGCAGTACCGCTTGAAGTTTTCGGGCAGGTCCCTCGACCACAGCACCGTGATGTTAGGTTCCGGCGCCGGTCCGAGATTGGTCAAGGTGTGCAGCAGCCGGTAGCTGCTCTTGGTCACCAATGGGCGCCCGTTCAGATCCATGCCGGCGACGCATTCGGTCGCCCAGTAGGGATCGCCGCTGAACAGCGCGTCGTAGTCGGGGGTGCGAAGGAAGCGGACGATGCGGAGCTTCTGCACGACCTGGTCCCAGAGCTCCTGCGCGCTGGCTTCGTCCAGCGTGCCCTCGCGCAGGTCGCGTTCGATGTAGATATCGACAAATGTCGAGATGCGGCCGATCGACATGGCCGCGCCGTTCGCCTCTTTCACCGCTCCCAGATAAGCAAGATACGTCCACTGCACGGCTTCCTGCGCGTCGGCTGCCGGCCGCGTGATGTCGCACTCATAGAGCTTGGCCATCGCCGCCAGATCCTGCAGCGCGCGAATCTGCTCTGCCAACTCTTCGCGCGTCCTGATCACCTCGTCGCTCGGCCACATGTCATCGACCTGCGTCCGCTCGGCGCGCTTGGCATCGAGCAGCCGGTCGACGCCGTAGAGTGCGACACGTCGATAGTCGCCGATAATGCGGCCGCGGCCATAGGCGTCCGGAAGACCGGTAATAATACCGGACCGGCGGCACTTCATGATTTCCGGCGTATAGGCGTCGAACACGCCGTCGTTGTGGGTCTTGCGATATTTCGTGAATGCCTCATGGACGTGCGGGTCGGCCGCAAAGCCCGCCGCCTTCAGGCCAGACTCGACCATGCGCAGGCCGCCAGCGGGAAAGATGGCGCGCTTGAACGGCTGGTCGGTCTGCAGACCGACGACGACTTCGTTGTCCTGGTCGATGTAGCCGGCTTTGTGCGCCAAGAGAGATGAGGGGGTCTTCGCGTCGACAGCGAGCACCCCTTTCTTCCGCTCTTCTTGAAAATAGGGCTGCAGCTTCGCCCACACCGCCTTGGTGCGCTCGGACGGTGGCGCGAGAAATTTTTCGTCCCCCAAATACGGCGTGACATTGAGCGCGATGAAATCGCGCACGTCGATACTCGTGCACCAGTTGCCTGGCTTGAAGTCCCTCCAGGAACGCTCGTTCTTTGTGTTCTTCGGTAGTGCGGCGGTTCCTTCCATAACACCTCTCCTTGAGAGACTCATATCCTGGCTGCTTTGTAGAAGCGCGCAAGGAGCATCTGCGGCCCTTCGCCGCGGACGGTGCGCGTTCAATCCGCCGCCTCCAGGCAGGAAGACGATACTCCTGGCTTTGGCGCGTCGCTCCAATGGCAAATGAAATTCACACGTTAGTGACAACGCAACCTACAGGTTTGATTTAGGTCAAGTGGCAAGAAATAATGCTATGATATGCGTACCTTAGTTACCGAAATTCCCAGGGAGGAACCACTATGAGGACGTCAGACAAGAACAACGGGTTGATCCCGACGTCGTCCGAAACGCCGGACGCGCCCGCGAACGTCAATCGGCGCTCATTCCTCATGCGCAACGCCGCCATCGGCGCAGCCGCAGTAATGACCGGCAAGACCTGGACTAAAGAGGCGCGCGCCGAGCAGGCCGCCAAGGAAGCGGCGGCCCCCAAGTTGGGCGCCACCCTGTCCCCTGACCTGAACGTTGTCGCCAAGTCCAAAGGACCGGTCATGACCGTGGCGGACGAATTCTACAAGGTCGGTCCCGGCCCGTCGAGTTCGCACACGATCGGGCCGATGCGCATTACCTACGACTTTTATCAGCGTTGCACGAAGCTGCCGGCCGACCAATTGGCGCAGGCCACGGGATTGAAGGTCCATCTGTTTGGCAGCCTGAGCGCCACCGGCAAGGGACACGGGACCGAACGCGCGGCGCTGGCGGGTTTGGTCGGCAAGGAGCCGGCGACGGTTGATCCCTTGTTCCTCGACGAGATGGCAGCGAAACCCAACCAATCCTACCCCGTGAAGCTCGGCGACAAGACCTTCAATTTGTCGCTGGCCGATATCGTCTACGACGAGACCAAGGGCGACTTCCCTCATCCGAACACCATGACCTGCAAGCTGATGGGCGGCGACAAGCCGGTCTACGAGCAGGAATACTACTCGGTAGGCGGCGGATTCATCGAGTGGAAGGGCTACAAGCCGCCCAATAAAGGCCAGCCGAAATACCCATATGCCACCATGAAGGAATTGCGCCAGCACGCCGAGAAGAACAACCTGACCATCGCGCAGGTCGTCATGGCGAACGAGGTGGCGGTTTCCGGCAAGTCCGAGGAGCAGGTCAACGCGTTCCTGGACAAGATCGCCGGCGCAATGTTGGCGACGGTGAAATCCGGTCTTTCCGTGAAGGAGGGCGTTCTACCGGGGCCGATCAAGTTGCACTCGAAGGCGGCCACGGTGTGGGAGCGTGCCCAGGATGAAAAATATGAGAGCGACCGCGCCATTGCGCTCGTTGCCGCCTGCGCCCTGGCGGCGTCGGAGGAAAACGCTCGCGGTCACCTCGTCATCACCGCGCCGACCGGCGGCTCGGCCGGCGTCATGCCGGCGATCGTCTATGCGCTCGTCGAGAGCAAGCGCAAGCTGCCGATGGACAAGGTTCGCGAGGGACTGCTGGCCGGTGTCGCGATCGGCTACCTCTGCAAGCACAACGCGACGCTCGCGGCTGCTGAGGGCGGCTGCCAGTCCGAGATCGGCGTCGCCTCGGCGATGGCCGCCGCGTTTATTGCTCAGGCGATGGGCAGTTCGCCGCAGGTCATCGAAAACGCTGCCGAGTCTGCGCTCGAGCATCATTTGGGGATGACCTGTGATCCGGTCGCCGGCTACGTGCAGGTTCCCTGCATCGAGCGCTGTGCATTTGGCGCCGTGAAGGCCTGGACGGCCTTCATGATTGCAACCAACGAAATCGAGTCCCGCCACCGGGTCGATCTTGATACGACGATCAAGACCCTGGCCGACACCGGGAAAGACATGAACTCAAAGTACAAGGAAACGAGCGAAGCCGGATTGGCCCAGAACCTCGTTCTTTGCTGACCTCGACCCGCGCCGGAGCGGCGTGGTCGCGCCGCTCCACTATCCAATCTGCGGGCGCAGCAGCCTGACTCAGCTGTCGAGGTTCCTTAGCGCCGATGGATCGCGCAGGATAATGGATCGCGTCTTGGGTATTTCGATCGCACCGCAGCTCTCGAGCGCGGTAAGCGTTCGGGACACGGTCTCGATCGTCAGGCCCAAATAGTCGGCGATCTCCTGGCGAGTCATGAACAGTTCCATGGCATTGGCCCCGGGAAGGCGTTCTGCCATGTTCAGGAGAAAATAAGCCACGCGCTCCTTTGCGCTTTTCTGTAACAACAGCGCATGATCCTGCGCTCGCCGCAGTTCCCGCGCCGCGAGCGCAAACAAATGCTGTGCGACCGATGGATCGCGCGTGGCCATGGCGGACAGCGCGCTTCTCGGGGTTACCAGCAGATCGACGTCGCTTTTTGTCTCCGCCGACAGGGAATGCTCTTCCGCACTGTCGAGACCAAGAAACTCACCGACAAAATAAAATCCGCCGATATGGCGACGACCATCGCATAGCGCGCGATGCGTCATTACCGTGCCCCTGATGACCTTATAGTAGCAGGCAGCTGCCTCACCCTGGCGAAATACCTGTGCCCCATTGCGGTAAGACCGGATCATGCCGATGCTGCGCATCGAACGATCCAGTCCGCCGACGCCGAAACCCCGCAACGCGTGCAATCGCCGCGCCGCCAGGATGTCCGGATAGCGCACTGCGCCGTGATAGTTGACGGTCTGAACAAGCATTACCGGGTCCCCCTTGAGCACGCGAGATTGCGGCTTTCTACGAGCGCTTACTAACCGCGATTTCCGCTCTATTGTGGATCGCTTTCCATTGTACCGTTGTATGCGGTCGAATGCCGAAGACATAGGACGAGTATACCTTCGTACATGGCGGCTTATCCGTCATCGTTTCGTCATAGAACGCCAGTGCTCCCCGACGGCTTTCGCATAGATCGAGAGGCGACTGGCATGGTCGTCTCAAGAGTCTGCAGCAACCGCGGGGTTCGTGTTTCCTTGAAAGGCATGCCTCCACGGTGGTCGCAGCAAGGAATACCGGGGTGCGGTCAGTCACCGCGGTGGTACCCATACCAAGGTGTTATTTCGCCATGCCGGAGTACAATTGTCTCTGCACCCGGCGCGCTTTATTCGAAATAACGCTTGGAAACCGAACGGCACTCCCCCCCCGACACCCCGCCGTCCGTCCAAGTGAGTAGATCGCTCAGAGCCCCAGGCGTGTACAAGCCTGGGGCTCATACGTTTGCGGAGCGCTCGCTCGCAACGAATCGGATTCCCTACCTCCCCCTTCTCACAGTTTCGCCGTTTTTCCTTTTGCGATTTTCAGAACCGCTTGCAATTGCGGCGCGTTGCGGCGCTCATTTGACCAAGCCACAAGCAGGTCCTGTGAAATGGCGGATTGGTATTTTTTGCACCGCCATAGCTGGCTGCCTAACG
>Ga0070670_100004243_pt1 | contig 11991 bp, 9 predicted proteins | sample KBSS63metaG_FD_64665 | JGI IMG/M metagenome (GOLD analysis project Ga0070670, IMG submission 64665) | Switchgrass rhizosphere microbial communities from Kellogg Biological Station, Michigan, USA - KBS S6-3 metaG | ecosystem: Host-associated > Plants > Roots > Rhizosphere > Soil ... | reverse complement strand
GCTTTGAGTGCGCTTAGAGAAAACGACGAGCTTGATCCCCACGACGGCATCATGATCATGCTCGCGAGCCCGGTGGACGGCGGGCCGACTCTGCCGACGATTGCGTGGCAAGCCCAATTGCTAAGCAAAAACCAAAAGACTCTGCCGCATCGCCACAACAGCACGACCTTTTACTTCGCTTTTGAAGGCGCCGGCTCTGTGATGATTGAAAACGAGCGCTTGGACTATCAGCAAGGTGATATCTTCGCCGTGCCGGCGTGGAAATGGCATCACCACGAGAATGGTGGCGACGGTAATACGATCCTGTTCTCGATTGACGATTGGCCCGCGATGAAAAAGCTTGGTTTTTACATGAAAGAAGAAGCGAAGGGTTTTTGAAAAGTTCCTTCGCGCAAAGCCTCGCAGGCGGCTGATCCCTCGATTACATTCGGCACACGCTGCGGAAACCGCTAGCATTTACGGCTGTACGGAACGATGATGCGTTTCGACAGACCTCAAGCATCCTACACGCTGCAGTTCCTCCCACAGAATGGAATTTGGAAACCACCGTTTTCCAAGCGCGACACACCATCATCGTCACAAATACCTCATGGATCTCGCGAATATGTAAATGCGCAATTGGCTGTAGCCACTGAGATTACTTTCGTGTAAGAGAAGAGCCGCAATGGACAACACCGGTCCGGCCGAGGCAATTGCGGTCGCGCAGCGCGATGTCGCGCCGGCGCTTTCGAAGATCGCCGTCAGTCTGCGTGGTCTGTGGAAGACCTATCCCGGTAGCAACAAGCCCGCCGTGCAGAATCTATCCCTCGATGTACATGACGGTGAGATCGTCACTTTGCTCGGCCCGAGCGGTTGCGGCAAGACAACCACGCTGCGCATGGTTGCAGGATTGGAAACACCTGATGCGGGCGACATTTTTTTCGGCGATCAGGCGGTCGTCGTGACCTCGCGTCGGTTTTCGTTGCCGCCCAACAAACGCAATGTTGGCATGGTCTTTCAGTCCTACGCCATTTGGCCGCATATGACCGTAGCGCAGAACGTCGCGTTCCCGCTCAAGGCTCGAAAGGTTCCTAAACGGGAAATCGTCGAGCGCGTGCAGCGCGCGCTCGATCTCGTCGGATTGTCAGGATTCGAAGATCGCCCCGGCCCTTTGCTGAGCGGAGGACAACAGCAGCGAGTCGCCTTCGCGCGAGCGCTGGTCACTGAACCGCGGGTTTTATTGCTGGACGAGCCGTTCAGCAATCTGGATGCAAAACTCCGCGAGCAGATGCGCATCAGTGTCAAGCTCCTGCAAAAACGCTTGAGCGTCGCCATGTTGTTCGTTACGCACGATCAGATCGAGGCGTTAAGCCTATCGAACCGTATCGCGTTGATGAATTTTGGTATGGTGCAACAGCAAGGCGAGCCGCGGGTTTTGTACGAATCTCCGGTCAATGAATTTGTCCGGGATTTTGTCGGCAGAACCGTCTTGTTCAAAGGTCAGGTGCAGAGCAGCAATCCTTCAGGCCAGATTGCAATTGCCATAGCGGGCGGGCGCGATTGCGTGGTGTTCGGCCGCAGTTACAATCCGAACGGCATAAAAAACGGCGATCCGGTGTTCATCGCGGTTCGTCCCGAGGACGTAGAGATTCAGCCTGCGCTTAGCGCAACGATGCCGTCGGGAATCAGCGCTGGCACGGTAAAAACCACACTTTTCGTCGGCGAGCGGGTCGAGTATCAGGTCGAGGTGGATGACCAAGGCCTGATGATGGTTTATGGCGAGCGACATCAACCGATTGACGAGGGCAGAAGAGTTTGGCTCAAATTGCGGCCCGAGGGACACAGCGCGTGGTCAACCGATTGGTCGCACAAGGGAGAGTAATTAGATCTATGAACCTTCGAGAAAAATCTCCTGGCGAATATGTGCCGCGAAGACTACCGGACCGATTGCTCCGATCCATTGGATCGATCGGATCATTATTTCTTTTGCTTAGCTTCAGTGCTGGTTTCGCCGCTGCTCCAGCAAACTTCGAACAGGAGTGGGCGAAGCTGAGCGCTGCGGCGAAACAAGAAGCTACGCTTTCGATAGCTTCAGGCGGCGCGCCATCGCGTCAGTATCGGCCAGTGGTCGATGTATTCTCCAAAAAGTTTGGCGTCAAAGTCGAAGTCTCTACCGGTAACGCCACCGACACCGTCAATCGGGTGCTCGCCGAGCGCAAGGCGGGGAGATACATCATGGATGTGGCATTGATCAGCAGCCGGGAGAACAACCAGAGATTGGTACCGTCGGAATCGCTGGTTCCATTCACACCTTTGCTCATTCATCCGGAAGTTGTAGATCCTTCGGGCTGGTACCTCGGCCGCCACTGGTACGCCGACAAATCGTCGGCCTACGTGTTTATTTATCATGTGTCCAAAGAGGATCAGTACGAGAGTTGGTACAACACGGACAAGCTCAAGGAGTCCGATGTCGCGACGATAAAAAAACAAACCGACTTTTTCGACCCACGCTGGAAAGGAAAAATACTCGGGCAGGGAATGGGCGATCCTTCGGGACTACGACAGATGATTGACAGTTATTTCGAGCCCGACCGTGGGCCGGAATGGGTCAGGACATATCTTCTCAACGCGGGCATCACATTTTCCGATGATCGCCGGATTCTCGAAACATGGCTTGTCGGTGGAAGATTCCCGCTGCAGGCGGTGGCTACGGGGACGGAAGAGCTCATGGCGTTGGCAAAGAAGGGACTGCCAATCAAGCAGATCTTTCTACCCAAGCAAGTAGGGCTGGTGCGCGCCGGCGGCTCTGGCTGTTGCATCTCAGTCTTTTCCAACGCGCCGCATCCGAACGCGGCCAAGCTCTTTGTGAACTGGTTTTTATCCAAAGAAGGACAGACGTTGACTCATACACTGGTACCGAACATCGATCGTTCGTCTTTGCGCAACGACATTCCTTTTGGCGAGGTCACGCCGGACCAACGGCGCAAACCGGGCGTCGAGTACGCTTTTCCCGATGCCGATCCGAAATTCGCCGCACGCCAGGAAGAGGCGCAAAAATGGATCTATAACATTTGGGAAACCAGGCAGAAGTAAAGCTTGAGGAGTTCAAACCGTTCAAGCCGTCTGATCCATCCGGATCCGACAGTTTGAAAAAGACGAATCGGCAGGCAAACGCTGAAAAGGGCGTGAAGCGAGAAGAGCGCGAGCGAGTACAGAAGAGTAATAGCAATCGGTTTTAACGTGTTGAACGACTTTAACGAGTAATCTGTGAATCAGTCGTCCGCTATAGATCAGCTCGCGATCACGCCGAAAGCGCCGGCCGTGCAGTTGACCAAGGGCCATTTCCTCATGGCTCTGTTGCTGTTATCCCTTGCTTTTTTCTTGATCTGGCCGGTGATTCTGCTTCTGATTAACAGTTTCAATACCGCTAATGATTGGTTTGTCGAGCCGCGATCGTGGGGCATCCGCCACTGGATTGATGCGTTCCAACGCCCGGGTCTTTTGACCTCCCTCGGCAACTCTTTGCTGATCTGGACCCTCACGGTGTCGATCAGCTTTCCGATCGGTGTCAGCATTGCCTGGCTGTTGGCGCGGACGAAAATCCCTTTCAGCCACACACTGGAATTTCTTTTTTGGGTTTCCTACATGGTGCCCGCGCTACCGACGACGATTGCCTGGATCACATTGCTCGATCCCGACATCGGCGTCATCAACATCGCACTGAAAAGCCTCTTTCATCTCGATCAGGGGCCGTTCAACATTTTCAGCGTCCCGGGAATTATCTGGGCGAATCTGATGGGGCACGGCATCTCGATCAAGGTGATGCTACTGACGCCAGCCTTCCGGAACATGGATGCGACACTTGAGGAGGCTGCGCGTGTCGGCGGCGCGGGTAACTTGCGGACGGTGTTCAAAGTGACGCTGCCGCTGATGATTTCGCCGATGATGACGGTCTTTGCGTTGCAGCTTCTCCGGGTATTTCAGTCTTTTGAAACGGAATATCTGCTCGGCATGCCGATCGGATTCTTCGTTTATTCGACCAAAATTTTTACCCTGATTAGAAATCAAATCCCCAATTATGGCGAGGCCACGGTTCTGGCGAGCCTCACGCTGCTGATCATCGCTTTGATCATTCCGCTGCAGCGCTGGATTCTGGCGCGCCGGCGCTACACGACGATTAGCGGCAGCTTTCGTCCCGGGCTCATCCACCTCGGCAACTGGAATTACGTTGCTTTCGCTGCGATCGCGTTTCTGCTTGCGCTGCTGACGTTAGGGCCGCTCGCGATTCTCGTTCTCGGCAGTTTTATGCAGCGAATCGGCTATTTCGTTTTAGGATTTACGCTCGAGCACTGGCGGTTTGTCTTGAGCGACCCGGTTTTCGTGAAAGCGCTCCGGACTACTTTGGTGCTCTCGATCAGCGCGGCGATATGCAGCCCGTTGCTTTTTTCTATGCTCGCCTACATTCTCGTGCGCACGCGATTGCCGGGCCGCGCCGCGTTGGACTTCATGATCTGGAGCGCCGGCGCAATTCCAGGCATCCTCGCGGGACTCGGCTTGTTATGGGTTTTTATCGGCACGCCGGGACTGAATTTTCTGTTCGGTACGATTTGGGCGCTGATCATCGTGATTCTTCTCCAAGGCAAAACCACGGGAGTCAACATAATGAAAGGCGTGCTGGTTCAGGTCGGCGCCGATATGGAGGAGGCGGCGCGCGTCTCTGGCGCGGGATGGTTGAGAACTTACGTCATGATTTGGCTGCCGTTGTTGACACCGAGCCTGATTCTTTTGGCCGTGATGAACTTTGTCAGCGCCGCCGGTGCGACCAGCAGCATTATTCTGCTCGCTTCGCGCGATACCATGACGCTCTCGTTGATGGCGCTCGAGCTCTCGTCAGTTGCCGTCAGCAATCGCGAGGCCGCAAGTATCATCAGTATTTTCATTATCGCTCTCACTATAAGCGGGGCGTTGTTGGTGCGCTACTTCGGGCGGCATCTAGGCGTGCGTCACGAGATGCAGGCGCTCGCAAGCGGACCACGGATATCGTCAGAAACGTAGCCTGATGTAGGTCCAACACGCGATCTAGTCGTTAATTGGGAGAGCCTCAAGTCGCGTTTTTGTCATTTCGGCGAACGCCGGATCCATGTATTTAGACTATGAAAGAGCGCTGGATGTCGGCATGCGCCGGCATGACATGAGAAGGAATTCCCTATATCCGCTCGAGATCTAAGAAACTGATCCGGTTCAAACCGGCCGCAGAAACGACTACAACAAACTGGATTGCATTTTCACGGCCGGTGCAATAATCAAACGTGAGAATTCGCTGGAGGGGACATGAGCCAAACCACTGTCGCGGACGCTTTAGTCGAATACTTGAGCTCGCGAGGAGTCGTCAATATTTTTGGTGTGCTGGCGCACACGTCGTTCGCGATCGGCGACGCGATTGCGCGACGGCCGCATATGAAATTCGTCAATGCCCAACATGAAGGGGGCGCCGGGAACATGGCGCTCGGCTATGCGCGAGCGACCAAGAAACCCGCGGTTTGTCTGGTCTCCGCCGGCGGCGGGGCAACCAATATCGTCACACCTGTCGCACAGGCTCATAAAGAATCCGTTCCGCTGTTTGTAATCTCCTCGGACATCGATACCGCCGCTGCCGCGAAAAGCCCGTATTCCTCGTTTCATGGGATGGAGCATGTCCGGCTTTTTCAGCCGATCACAAAACAGAGCGGGAAGCTCGAGCGCATCGAGGAGCTCGGCTCGCTGCTCGATTCGATGTTCCGCCAAGCCACGCGCGGACGGCAGGGACCGGTGTTTCTTCTGGTACCCGAGGATTTGCAGCACGCTCATTTACCTGAGCCTTTGAGCTTTACCCGTACGGCGGAGCCGGTCGCGCCCGCGATGGACGCGGCCGCCGCGCGCGTAGCCGTCGATTTGTTACTCCAGGCGAAAACTCCCGTCGTCCTGGCCGGTACTGGGGTAGACTGGGCCGGCGCCCGTGAGGAAGTGCGTGAGTTAGCCGAGCATTTATTGTTGCCGGTGGCCGTGAGCTACACCGCCAAAGGCGTTTTCCCGGAAAATGATCCGCTGGCGCTCGGCTGCCTCGGGTTCGGCAGCCGGCCCTACGCGCGTAAATTTTTTCAAGATGCCGACCTGATTCTTGCAGTGGGCGCGACGTTCAGCGAAGGAACGACGATGCGCTTCGGTCACGAAATCATTCCTGCGAATGCCAAGATCGTGCAAATCGACATCGATCCCGATGAGCTCGGCAGTAATTATCCGACGGCGTTGTCGATCCAAGCTGATGCAAAAGTTGCATTGCGTGCAATCATCGATGAAGTGAAAAAGCGACAGTCCAAGCCGACGGATAATGGCTCGAGAGCAGAAGCGATCAAGCAGGCCAAAGAAGCGTGGAAGAACGATGTCGAACGTAAACCCGCCAATAACGGCTTGACCTACGAATCGGTGATGCGCGCGCTCAACGACTTGCTCACGGGCAATGAAATCCTGACCACATCAGGTATGACCGGCGATACGTTGCGCGGCATCGACGCAGTGAATCCGATTATTCATGCCGGCGAGTTCCGCGCTATCGGTACCGCGCTGGCCACGGCCATGGGCGTGAAGCTCGGCCGGCCGGAGACGCGTGTGATCTGTGTCACCGGCGATGGTTCTTTCATGATGGAACAGCAGGAGCTTGCCACTGCGGCTTACCACAAGATTCCGATCTTCGTACTGATTCTGCGTAACGACGCCTACGGCGGCATGAAGCGCGATCAGATCAAGAGCTATAACGGACGCATCATCGGCACCGAATTATTTATCCCCGACCTGCCGCGCCTGGCTGAGCTCTACGGCGCCAAAGGATTCGCTGTGACGAAAAAGGAAGATTTGAAGCCGGTGTTTCAGCAAGCGCTGGGAGCGGATGAGTTTGTGGTCGTGGATGTGAAGTTGGATTAGTGTGGTGTCTCTGAAGAGATATTGAATCGTCATTCCGGGCAAGCTGGCGTAAGCTAGCGCGACCCGGAATCGAGGAAACTCAACTCCACCTGGATACCGGCGTCCGCCGGTATGACGGGTAAGACGGCCAATGATTTGTTGATACGATCTTGGTGCGCGGCAGCAGCGATTGCGAAGCTCGTTCTCGTCGGGTGAAAGGCAAGTGAGGCAGTCGCAAATCGGCCCCAATGAGAAGCGGCTCAACAGGCTGATTGCCAGCCGAGCGCAGAACCGTGAAGGAGAAATAAAATGGCACTTCAACTGCGACGAGTTGTCACCGGCCACGATGATAACGGGCATGCGGTGGTCAAGATCGACGAGATTTCGAAAAACCTTGTTTCGGCGCGGCCGGGTTCGACGGCTTGCGTAGTCTGGACAACCGAATCATTTCCCGTCGACAATACCGGCGAGACTGACGAGGGGCTGCGCAAAACCGCAACGACATTAAAGAATGGGACAGTATTTCGCGTCGTCGAATTTGCGCCTGGTGTCGCGCCGCGGGTGCATCGAACTGACTCGGTCGACTACGCGGTGGTCATCTCCGGCGAAATCGATATGGAGCTTGACGATTCGGTCGTTCATCTAAAGGCGGGCAATGTGCTGGTGCAGCGCGGCACGATCCATAATTGGGTCAATCGCAGCAAGGAGCCGTGTGTGATCGCGTTCGTGCTGATCGATGCCAAGCCGGTCGAAGCCGGCGGGAAGGTTTTGCACGCGCAAGGTTAGGCAGTTTAGCCTTCAGACATACAACTTGCGATATGTTCCCGCTGAATCTGAGGTATCGCAGGCCCAAAAAAGATTTCTCTCTTCGTTCGAATGACACAATATAGATCTAAGTAATTTGCACGCACGAGGAACTCCCGATCGGAGGGATTTTGTTCAATCCTCCGGGCGGCGGCTGCCGATGCGCTTGGCGACCTGCGCGTGGGTCAGTACGACGCGCGGATCTCGCTGTAAAGCGGCAACATAGCGGTCGCCGAATTCTCCGCCAGTCGTTGCGGGAACCAGCAGGAACACTGATTGCGCCATCACTGCGTCCACATCCGCGTGCGTCAGCTCCTTGGCGTCGAGCGTTTCGTCGATGGCAACAATCAACTGCGAGATTGGCCGCAGCCACGCGAAAAATGGATCGCCCGTGAGAAGCTGGAAAAAATGATTCGGCGACTGAATACGTCCGATATCCTTTTCATAGACCTGACGCTCCGAGTCGAGCAGGGCCTTGTGGAGTTTGACCAAAGCGCCGTGCAGCTCGATCAAAGGCAGGCGCATTTGCTCCTGCTCGGGAGTCGCCTGTGGTGAATTGTTCGGTGCCATTAGCTGTTCACGAAGACTGTCTCCATTGATGGTAATCATTGCCACGACAAAAAACCAGGAGGGCGGCTGAAAACTCCCCCCTCCATGCTGACGGCATCATTGTCGCCTATTGTGCAAAGGTGCCCTGCTGTAATTCGCGCAGGGTTTGCTGAATTTCCTGCGGCGTATTCATCACGAAGGGTCCGTAGCGCGCGATCGGTTCGTTCAAGGGTTTGCCCGAAACGAGCAGAAAACGTGTCGGGTTCTTTTCCGCATGCACTTCGACGCTGCCCCCGTCGCCCCAAACGATCAGTCTTGGCGCTGTCACGAGTGTTCTCTCTGTGGCGCCAAAGCGCGCTTCGCCGTCGAAGAGATAAGCAAATGCTGAGTGGCCGGGCGGAATCGGCAGCACCAAGCTTCCTTCTCCGGCGAGCGCCACGTCGAGATAACTCGGCTCAGCGACGATACCCGTAATTGGTCCCGTGGCGCCGTCCACGGTTCCGGCAATCACGCGCACGCTAGCGCCGCGATCGCGTTCGATGATCGGAATCTCGCTCGAGTGAATATTCTGATAACGCGGCGCGCTCATCTTTTGCTTCGCCGGCAAGTTCACCCAGAGCTGAAAACCAGCCACGCCTTCGGGCCGCACTTGCGGCATTTCTTCATGCAGGATGCCGCGCCCGGCGCTCATCCATTGCAAGTCGCCCGGACCGATTTCGCCGGTATTGCCCACGGAATCGCGGTGACGGACGGCGCCCGTGAGCAGATAGGTAACCGTCTCGATGCCGCGATGCGGATGAAGCGGAAAGCCGGCTTGGTAATCAGCCGGAGTCGTCGACTGGAAATGATCGAGCAGCAAAAATGGATCGAGATAATTGAGCGCACGGCCGCCGATACTCCGCTTGAGTCGAACGCCCGCGCCCTCGACAACAGCTTGCGGTTCGACAATTTCAGCTATTTTTCTCGTTGGCGATTTCATCTTTGTACCTCCAGAGTTCACTGGTCTAGTGCTCGTCAAAATTTAGCGATCACGACGAACAACGACTAGCTGGTAAAATTGGAAACATTGTTCAGCCTAATGTAGAATCACCGTGTGGACCTCGACGGCATCGCGGTATTTGTCAAAGTAGTTCAGGCCGGCAGTTTTAGCCAGGCGGCCAAACTGCTCAATATGCCCAACTCGACGGTCAGCGCCAAAGTTGCGGCTTTGGAAAAAAGGCTCGGTGTGACCCTCCTGCAGCGGACGACACGAAGGTTGCACCTGACGGAAGCCGGCGAAGGTTACTTTCGCCGCTGTATGACAGCCCTGGAAGAGCTTCACGCGGCGGAAAACGAGTTAGCCATCGAACGGGGCGAGACTAAAGGCGTTCTCCGTCTCACGGCACCCGTGGAACTGGGTCGCAGCGCGCTACCGCCGGTGCTCGACGTTTTAATGAAACGTCACCCCGCTATTAAGATCGATTTGATCATTACCAATCGTTTGGTCGACTTGGTCGTTGAAAACATCGATGTTGCGGTGCGTGCGGGCCCGCTGAAGGACTCCGGGTTAATCGCCAGGCGTTTTGTCTTAGGGCAGTTCGGACTCTGGGCGAGTCCGAGTTATTTGAAAAACAATTCTGTGCCGCGGAATCCCGATGAGCTCAAAGAGCATGACTGTTTACGGTTCGCGCCGTTCACCGGGAGAAAGCTTCAACTCACGAACGGCCGCGAACGCGCGCAGATTGCGCTCGCCGGCCGGATCACTGCCGATGATTTCGAAGCGTTGCGAGCACTGGCCGTCCTCGGCTGGGGTATTGCTCTATTGCCGAGTTTTCTTTGCGCGGAAGAGGCGAAAGAGCGGAAGCTGGTTTCCGTTTTGCCGAATTGGCGGGGCGACTCCGTCAGCATCTCGGTCGTCTATCCGGCGCAGCGTTTCGTTGCGCCAAAAATCCGAGCGTTTATCACTGCGGCTGAAGAACTCTGGAGTGCGACAAACGCCGAAGCGAAACGGGTCGTTCACTTGTAGAGATTATCGATGAATCCGCTTTTGTCGAGTTTTTGAATAATCGAAGCGTCGACAACATCTTCAAATTTTAAACTTGCGGCTTTGGGAACTTCCTTTCCGACTTCCGTGATAATCGTCTGCAATCCCTCGCGGCTGGGAAGCGGCTTCTTGAGAACATAGAAGCGGGTGAGATCGGCGTAGGCGCTGTCAGCCTCCTGATCGCTTTTTAAACCGAGCTGTGTTTTCAAAAGATTGATTACCGTATTGCGGTTCGCCGGGTTTAGCACGTACGCGTTGGCCTGAAGCAATCCCTTCATCAGCCGTTCCACTGTGTCCTGATTGGCCTGAAGATATTTTTTCGACGTGACGAGAGCATCCTGCTCCCAGGGAATTTTGAGCGTCCGCAGATCGGTCAAAATATTGAGCTTCAATTCTTCAATTCTGCCGCGAAACTCCGGACCAATCACTGTGCCGCCGAGCGCTCCCGCGGCCAAGCCCGCAATCCGCTCAGGCTCAGCTCCTGCGGCCACGAGCGTGATTTGATCGCGCTTGGGGTCGAGCCCGAGCTTGTTCAAGGCGACTAACAGCGCCAAGCGGGAAGCCGAGAGTCCCAGTCCAGAAGATCCGACACGCTTGCCCTTCAGATCACCAACCGTTTTCACGTCGGCAGAGCCCACCAAGTAATACGGCATGATATTGGTAATCGCCATGATCTCTGTGAGCTGAGCGCCGCCGGCAATGGCCGCGACCATTGAAGTCGGATCGGTATAACCGATGTCGATGCCGCCGCTAAGCATCGCCTGTGCGCCCTGAGTTCCCCCAGCGAGCTTGAGAATTTTGGCTTCGATGCCGTTCTTTTTGAAAAAGCCTTCTTTGTCCGCGATCCACAGCGGAGCCACGCGCGCATTGACGAACGCCACGCCGATGCTGACTTCGGCCGAATGAGCCATTCTTGTCGGCTGCACGTAAGTAGCTGTGAAGCTGATCGCGATAAGAAAAAGAAATTTTAGTTGCCGAGATATAAGAAAATATTGGGTGATTTTCACTTTGAGCTGATCCTCGGGTTAGAATTGCAAGTTGTCTAAACTTATAGTTAGTAAGGTGTGTAGGGAGCCATCAGCAGTAAGGCTGCGCTTCAGCGATTGTGTGTCCGCTAGCTCTGCAAATGCATCTTAAAAAACTCCAGGGTGCGGCCCCAAGCTTCTTTCGCTGCATCTTCCCGGTAACTCGGACTCCCGTCTGAATTGAATGCGTGGGGTGCGCCGGGATACACTTTATACTCGAATGACTTTCCGTATTTTTTCATGGCGTCGTCCAGCTCTGGCACCGTCGAGGTTATCCGCTCATCGGCCCCGCCGTATTGACCCAAGACTGGAGCTGAAATGTTTTTGACGTCTTCGAGATTTGAAGGATTACTGCCGTAGTAGATGACCGACGCTGAAAGGTCTTTGCTCCGCGTCGTAAACAAAAGGGCTTTGCCTCCACCCCAGCAGAAACCTATCACGCCGATCCGATTGGCGCGGACAAAACTTTGCCGTTTTAAATAGTTGATTCCACCGCTGAGATCCTTCGTGATCATTTCATCATCGAGCTTCCGGCCCGTGGCGATCGCCGCCTCCTGAGTTGAAAACGAACTCGTTCCTCCATATCGGGACAAAAGATCAGGCGCCAACGCGACATAGCCGGCCTTGGCAAGCCTGCGCGCCACGTCGCGAATATGTTCTTTTATGCCATCCCAC
>Ga0070670_100004228_pt1 | contig 12014 bp, 13 predicted proteins | sample KBSS63metaG_FD_64665 | JGI IMG/M metagenome (GOLD analysis project Ga0070670, IMG submission 64665) | Switchgrass rhizosphere microbial communities from Kellogg Biological Station, Michigan, USA - KBS S6-3 metaG | ecosystem: Host-associated > Plants > Roots > Rhizosphere > Soil ... | reverse complement strand
CCTTGAGAGATTAAAAATCGAGCCCGGAAGGAGCCGTTAGTGCTCCCTTCCTGGGCTAGGCCGGCAACTTTAATTTGGCTCACCGGCGCCTCGATCTGTGCGATTTAGGCTCGTTAACTGTATGCCGTGGCTAAATCACGTCAAGGCGGCGTGTGGCGAATATTTCAGCTTCTACGGCCGTTCGTTTTGCGCTGAATAGAAAGGGCTAAAATATATGGCGTGGTAGTGAGCGTATTCCGTTTGGCATTCCAAACTGGGTAATGCGCTCCAAAAACTGGTGTTGTAGCTCACATCCAAGAGCAATCGGTACACAAGAATTCTGGCCGTAGGGCGGTCTTTCTCATCGGCCTACGGTTGCTCTTGGACGAGCAGCAGCCAGTTCGATTGAGACCGAGCGTACTTCCTGCCTACGTATGCCTCCTGGCCTCCGTACCTTGGCAAATTGGGTCCGGGGATGCAAAAAAACCAGTTCCAGGTGCCATTTTCGGAAAAAGGTCCAACTTTTTTTTTGCAGATAGCGGCTATCTACGCTAATGGCGCCTGAGCGGGCTAGGCGTGCATCTAGTCCAAGCCTAACGTGGCGCCGTCATGGACACGAAGGAGCAACACAGTGAGCGGGCAACATGCAGCAAGCCTCTGCATCCTTAGACGGGAAGAAGTTCAGCGCCGTCTGGGCATCGCGCGTTCGACCTTGTATGCGTATTTGGATAAGAGGTCCCCGCAGTTCAAACCTGATCTTCCTCAGCCAGTTCGGATCGGAGCTAATACGGGCTTTATCGAACACGAAATCGACAAGTATGTACTTGGCCTAATGCAGGCGAGGAGGAGGTGAGACAGCAGTAATTTTCTAAGCGTTATACGCCAAATTGCTCTTTTCACAGCTCGGAAAGCTAAATAGGTAAAGGAGGAGGGACGGGAGGAAACCCTCCTGTCGATTAGGAATGAACGTTGTTGTGTAGTTGGGTTCAGTGCTGGTTAATTCGGTAGGGTATGAAATGAATAATAACGTGATGGCTATGATGGACTGGTCGCCGATTTACTTGGAGGATGGCGCAGGGGTGATTACCCATCAAGTTAACTGCAATCAAGATGTAAAGCGTATTGTTGAAACCGTTGGCAAAGTGGTGCGCTCTAAAGAAATGCTTTTCAAGATCTACGAGCGGGGAGGAAGAAATTATGTGTATATAACAAAGCTGGGTCGCGCGTTCCTTAATTGCATCAAGGTGGATACAGCGGAAATTGCCAGACACTATCCTAATCATCGATTCAGTCCCTTTTACACGATTTTCAAGCGCTACTGTCGCGGCATTTCTGACGGCGGACTCTGCATAACGCCCCAGATGGTAGAACGGCTGAACTTGGCAGTGCAGAGAATCCGCAAGTTCGGTAACGGACCAGCGTTTACCAAGCACCTATCCAATCTGCAGCGTAGCGAACGCGCCAACGCGAAGACGGCGGGGGACCTACTAGACGGCCTTAGGAAGGTCTACTCCAAACTGGTCGCGATAAGGATCGATCTAGGATACTTCGCGAAGTACGGACCAAATAACGGCGTCCATGCTCAAGCCATTACTGCGGAACAGGCGAAAAAAGACAGAGATAGGTTCCTGGCCTATCTACGTAAGGGGCCCTTTAATAAAAATCTGGCTGGCTACATTTGGAAGATGGAGTATGCCTTAGAGAAGGGCTTCCATTACCATTTCGCAATCTTCTTGGATGGTCAGCAGGTCCGCAGCGACATTACTATCGCCGACCTTTTGGGCGATCAATGGAGGGCTATAACCGAATATAGGGGGATGTATTTCAGTTGCAACAAGAAAAAGGAACATTACGCTGAGTGCGGTATAGGCATGCTTAACCGTGGGGATGAGGTGATGTGGGGCCACCTGAAGAAAGCCATCCGTTACATAACTAAGATCGACCATTACATCCGGTTTCAAGCGCCTGAAAAGAGCCGGACGTTCGGTTCGGGAGGGCCGTACCGAATTAATCCTTGATTCATTCGGAAGGTCGGCGTCTTGGACGGGGGGCCTTGATCCAGTGATTGATCTTGGCAATCTCTTTTTCTTTCAAGATCGCCTTCAGTCGACGGTCACTCAGTAAGGCATCAGCCTTGCCCTGCACTTTGCGAGCTACCTCTCGGATCTCCTTTTCGAAATCAGCCAAGGTACGCCACGTCTTCTTAGCGCTCAGGTCAAGAATTTCCTTCACGATCCCATCATGAATTTCGCGTGCGTTGACACCCTTCCGAGTACCACCTTTGGCGCCATTCTCTACAAGGAATTCCCTAAGACCCTGAGTAGAGGGTGAGGTAAATCTTCCCGCAGTCATACCCTCGTGATAGTGCGCCAACGCTCTGGCCTCAGAGTAGAAGAACCACGCGCCATCGCGGTTGCCGGCTAAGTTCTCCTGCTTGGCTCGCTCAATGAAGTTCAAAGCGCGGTCAAGAGAACTCTGAGGCATCTCGATGCTGATAGCGCTCGTTTCTCCGTTGCCTTCCAATGCCATTCTGCCAGCAAGGTCGGCCAAGGCACTCTCCAGAGATGGATTACCAGAGTCGAAGTCTGCATCTTGCATGATGTAACTCACTTCCCAAAACGTTAGCCTAAAGTACCGCCTTTATAGCCCAAGCCCAATAGTCGCGGTATACCTGTCCCGTCGAAATGGACGCCAGGAAGCGATACGTTCGCGAACTGAATCAAGACGTGGAACCGAGCGAAGAAAGCCGCCAAGCATGGTTCGGTGTTCATTACCGACCGGCGTAGGGCTGCGCATGTGCTGTCGAGTTTCGAGGACTACTAACGCTGACTAGGCAACGGCGAAACATCGTCGATGTCCTGGCGTCCAGTGTTGCGGAGATCGAGTTCGAGTCGTCGCGCGCGTCGATCGAAGTACGGCCGGCCGACCTGTCGTGATCTGCGAGGCCGAAACTAGGCAGATTCCGCGCGCGAGTGGGCAGCAAGGTGTGCATTACGCCGGCCGATGGCGCTTTGCCGGTCATGGACGGCGCCGCCGCCGGGCTACGGGGCGGCAGTCGCCGGGGGCAATGTGAGGCCTGGTGAGCGATAAGCGTGGTGGGACGATGTAGCCGCGACCACCACGTCCGCGACCCATCCGGGCGTCGATACCGAATCGCAGATGGGCGGCGCGAACATTGCGCGCCAGGCAGCAGGGCGCCGGGCTCGGCAGGCACTCGCAAGGTGGCCGCCGCGCGCCGCGCTCGCGCTTGGCCTAGGTCAAAGCGCAGCCGATCGCCGCGCTCTAAAAGCTCCCAGGCAAGAGTCCGGCGTCCGACACACGCAATCCCAGGCGAGCCGCAGGAAGCGCGCTGCGAGGACATAAGCCCTTTGCGAATCTTATTTCCAAGAAAGCGCAAGCTCACTTGGCGCACCTGGTTGGATATGTCCGGGGAAACGCTTTTGAGCGGCAGCGGAGTTGAATCGCTATAGTTCGGCGCCGATCGTCATCGCCGATCCAGGCCCGGACGGCAAGCAGCTCTTCGGCGTGCTTCGTTTGGACGATCCGGAGGGCTTTGATCGCACGGCCGCAGTGACCTTGAGCGTCTCAGCTTCCTATTGACACGGCAAGATCGTGATCACCCGCAGCCATCGACGATGTCAGCAGCAGGCAATAGCGCGCTGATCGGCGCAGAGAGCCTACCTACTTAGGGAAGAGCCCGGTGGGCAGTTCGGGAGAGTTGACCGAACTGCTGTGTGGTTGCGGCCCTGTCCAAGAAGGCCTTATCCGATCACAGCAAGAAGTGAGTCGGATTGCGAGTCGGGTTTCATCGGAGTTTCAAAAAAATATATAAATTTCAGTAGGTTGGAGTGGTATTTCGGTTGTTGGTGGGCCACCATACGCATCTAAAGCAATTGAACGTATGTGTTCTCCAAGATGAGCAAACGTTGGAAGTGAATCTGATCCCATCTTTGGCGGTATCCAGAAGTCTTGGTACAAATTGGCTAGGGCCATGGCGAGAACGGTCTTGGACGAGGTCTTGGGTTCCGCCAGGATTACATCGAGCATCAATTGGCGCTGCGGTCAGGGATCCGCTTGGATGTGCCTACAACCGCACCGCGCACCTTGCTGAGCGGAAGAAGATGATGCAGGCGTGGGCCGATTACTTGGACGGACTGCGGCTCAATTCCACGGTTGTTCCGATACGTCGCCTTGCTGGGTGCAGCTATCGCCCCGTCTTCGGCGGACAGGTTACGACGCGCCTGCAGCCACGGGATGGCGAGGTGATGGCGGAAACGGGTCCTTTGTCAAGCCGATTCTGCCCCAGACATGGCTAGGACGTGGCTCTGGTCCAACGGGAGGAGCGCCATCGTGTGTGGGGGGGCACCCGGTGTCCCGAAGCCGATCTCCATGAAGGGGTCGGGGGGCTCTGCCGAGATCCCGCCCAGGTAAATCTGTACATGAGGTCTGGTCTCAGCCTGTGCGCCGGAGCAACTTTAGGGTAGCTTGACCTGCCCGAAAAATGGATACACATGTGTGTATCCATCGGCTATGATCGGGGTATGGCCATGAAAGATGCCGGACTGCGGATTCGTGTCGAGCGCGAGCTACGGGATGCCTTCCGTGGCGCGTGTGCAGCCGAGAATCGGGACGCCTCCGAAGTGCTGCGTGAGTTTATGCGGTCTTTCTCTGAGCAGCGGCACGCAGGGAGACAAACTAGTCTCTTTGCTCTGCCTGGACGGGAGAGAACAAGAGTCAGGCAATCGTCTGGGGTCAATAAGAAAAAGTAGGGGATAGAAAATGGTCACGTTCATTGACTCACGAATTTGCGACTTGAGGCTTGTTGCTCGGAATCTTCAAGCGAGGACGACAACATGACATTTCGATACATCGGGTCGAAGTCTAGGCTTGTCGACCAGATCAGCACCTACATGGGGCGTCCTAAGAAGGATGCATTCTTTGTGGACGCCTTCTGCGGTACGGGCGTGGTGGCAGAAGCTGCCTCAGAGCGCGGTTGGAATGTACGAATTAATGACAACCTGCATTCGGCAGTAATTTCTGCCGGGGCCAGGCTCATCAGCTACGAGCAGGCAACCTTCAAGAAATTGGGGGGCTATCCCAAGGCTATCGCCAAGCTCAACGCAGCCAAGCCCGTGCATGGCTTTATGTGGCGCGAATATAGTCCCGCATCACTTGACTCCTGCGGCATCGAACGGCGCTACTTCACCCAAGAGAATGCGGCACGACTCGATGCTATGCGTGCTCTCATTGCCGGTTGGAGCGAGGCTGGCACTATCGATGAGGTGGAAGAGCGGCTACTGATCGCAGACCTCTTTGGGGCTTTGAACCGGGTAGCCAATATTGCAGGCACCTTTGGCTGCTTCCTTTCCAAGTGGACTAGCCAGTCTCAGGACAATATCGCTATGCGTTGCCGTGAACTCAAAGCTAATTGTGTGCGCGTGGAAGCCTCCGTGGGCGATGTGTTTGAGGTGCGCAACGATGCCCAGGACCTCGTTTACCTGGACCCTCCGTACACCAAGCGCCAATACGCGAGTTACTACCACATCCTTGAAACGGTGGCTCTAGGCGATGAGCCAGAGGTTGAGGGCGTTGCTGGCCTACGGCCCTGGAAAGATCGGGCCTCGGACTTTTGCTACAAGGCTCGTGCCCTCAAAACGCTCTCGTCCTTGGTTCAGGGCTTGAACGCGCAGAAGGTGCTGTTGTCGTACAGCAGCGAGGGACATATCTGCATGCAGGACATGAAGGCCACGCTTTCGAAAATCGGCAAATCCACCATGCGCCCCCTGGGGGCCATCGGTCGCTATCGGCCCAACAAGGTGGCCAGCAGTACTGCGTCTGATGTGAACGAGTTTTTAGTAGTGGTGGAGCGACCCTTGGTGCAGCTTCCTAAACCAAAAAACAAGACCGTCAAGTCTACCCAGCCCGTCTACGTAGATAGCTATGCATGAGTGCTACACGGCCCATTGAAGCAGAGTACTTAGCTCCAGCAGAAGCGGCCCTCACTCGGGCTGTTGGTGGTAAGCATGGGCCCGCCAGCTTTGAATTTCGACTTCAAGTATTAGAGGCTACTTCGGCCCGCTTCGGTGGGTTCGATCTGGCGGCTTTCCACGTGGCTTTTGGTGTTCAAAGTAAAAAGTCCGCCGCTGAACTCTTAGAACTGGCTGCGCCTGTGGCAAGCGCTATCGAACGATCGCCTATCCACCATGCACTGGCACTGAGCGCATTGGCACGCGAGGTCCTACGTGAGCAGGATCGAAAGAGTACAGGTGCGTATCACACGGATTTTCGGCTAGCTACCCGACTGGCACAGCTTGCCGCACCCAAACTCAATCACAAGAGCAAGGTGATTGATCCAGCGAGCGGCGCGGGCATTCTGTTGGCAGCCTTAACCCATGCAGTGTGTGGCCTGGATCGGGCGAAGACGGCGCACTGGATAGCTTATAGTGTGTGCGCGGCGGACTTGTCGGCCAATTCGCTTCGAGCAGCCTTGCTGAGCCTGGCATCCTTCACCGATGATCTAGAAGCCCTCAAAGCCATGAGGGCCCGCTGGCATTGTGGCGATAGCCTAATGGCAGATCGTGAAGTCTGGGCTGCAATGGCCCGGGATGGCTTTGATGCAGTTATCGGTAATCCGCCTTGGGAGAAGGTTAAGCTCTCACGACACGAATTCTTGAAATCTTCAGGTGCGAAGCGCCACTACGGCGCCGAGATTCGCGGGTTGGATGAAGAGCGATTCGTCGCCCGGCGCAATGAGGTTGCCAACTACTCGCGGAAGCTGCTGGCGCGCTACCCCAACTTGGGCGATGGAGAGCCTGATCTCTACATTGCTTTTACAGACCTCTTTTTTGATCTGTGCAAGGAGCAAGGCGTAGTGGCGGCACTCATCCCCGGGGGGCTCATCCGCTCGCAGGGGACGCAAGCCATGCGTTGGAAGATTTTCAAGGCGAGCCAAAGCGTATCGCTGTCTATAATCGACAACCGTGCTAGGTTCTTCGCTATCGATACGCGATTCAAGTTCCTTGCGGTGGCTTTGGTGAAGGCTGGCGCTGGGAAGCGTAAACGCGAGTCCATCAAGCTCTTGCATGAGCGCGGTACTTCCACTGGTTTGGAAATCACCGGCTCTGCCACCATTGGCCGGGCAGCACTTGTAGCCGTTCGAGATGACCTGAGCCTTCCTGAAGTCCGAAGCGTTGCCGAATGGAAGCTCTTCTCCAATATTGCAGAAGCAGGCATCTCATGGGAGGAACCTGGTTACGGCTGGACTCCGAAGTTCTGTCGCGAGGTCGATATGACAAAGGAGCGGCCCAAATTCTTGAGTCATGCCACCCATGGAGCGCTGCCATTGGTTGAAGGCCGCATGGTGCAGGCCCACCGTTTCGGTGTGAAAGGTCACGTGTCTGGCACGGGTCGCAGCGCCGTGTGGGAAGCGTACCCGATCGGAGGCTCGCGGCTTTCTCCACAGTTCTGGATTCGCCCCTCAGACATGCCCCGTGCCAGTCAACATCGTGTGGATACGCTGCGGGCGGGCTTCTGCGACATCGCAGGCCAGACCAACGAACGTTCACTCATGGCGACCCTGATCCCCAAGGGTGTGGTCTGCGGTAACAAGGTTCCAACGATACTTTTCCCCGAGGATCCATCAGCAGAACGGCTCTTGGTATGGGTGGCTATTGCAAACAGCTTTGTCTTTGATTGGATGCTCAGGCGCGTGCTCACCACCACGGTGAACTATTTCTTACTGCAAAGCGTGCCGCTGCCGAGGCTGACAAAAGACGGCTTGCCCTGGAAAAAAATGGTGAGCGCTGCACGCGAATTGCAATCGCTCGATCATGCGGGTCCCAGTCACAGAACCCATGCGCGCATGGCCCAGCTTCGTGCTGAGATAGACGCGGAAGTGGCTGTTGCATATGGACTCGACCTTAATGATGTAGAGCTGATTCTTCAAGATTTTCCAATATTGGATCGAGGTCAGATCGCATTGCCTGACGAAAGTAAGTCCACGATCACCCGAGACAGTGTTTTGACTGCTGTGGCAAAACGCACATCCAGTCGAGGCACAGTTTGGTCACGCCGTGCGGCAGAGGCTCTTGCGTTGGGGGCAATAGCGTATGTGCCCTCAGAGCTTGCCCTCGGGGCCAATGAAATTGAGGAAAAAGGAGCCCAAGTTCATGGGTAGCAAAAAAAATGACGTTGCGCGATTCCTCTACAAAGAGATTGTTGATGGGGATCGGAGAAAGGCTAAGGCGGAGTCAAACGACTCAGCGTCCGGCGGGGGCGCCAGAGACTTCCGATTTCCATATGAAGAGGTCTTACCTGTCGTTGAGAAGATCTTCCCGACCAAGATCATCAGAGGCGGAAAGACTGTGCATCAGGGTGCGTTTTTCTGGAAGGAACAGGGAGTGGAGCAGCCGATTTCAAGAACGGCTCAGTTCATGTCTCCTACAAAGTCGCGGCCACGCGAGGGTTGGATTTCCCAGGTCCCGAAATTCTCATGCTTTGATATTGAGCGAATGCCCTTGGGCAGTCCGACGAATCGAGTCTTGCTGCTGCTGATACAGCTTTACGATGATACAGTGTGGCCCTTCTTTGCCGAAGAAAGAACTCTACGTGTCAAGGGCGCGTGGGACCCAGTGGTTGCTCAAGAACTGTTGAATTGCCTAGACGCCAAACGTGCAGTCAATAGGGCTGTGATTGGCTACCGAGACTTCACTAACGCTGTCAGGTTCTGCAATGGCAACTGATGACTGCAAATTGGCTTTAAAACTGCTGGCCCGCTCTCGGAACGTATTGATTTCGGGCCCTCCTGGGACAGGCAAATCGAAGCTCTTGGCCGAGGTGGCCCTGGCTTTTGAAGCAGCCTTTGGTATTGGTCCCGCAGGTGGTGCGCCTAAGCTCAATCCAGTGGGGGGCATCCCGATTCCGCCTGCCGCAGGCGGCGCTGTTAAAGATATTCCTGCGCCTACGAAGACGAATCGCAAGGTCTTTCGGACGGTCTTTCATCAGAATTCCAAATACCGAGACTTTTTGTCCGGCATCACGCCGGCGGTCAACAAAGCGGCAGGTGCCCCCGACTTCACCATCGTCAAGGGCACCCTCTACCGTGCCAGTGAGCATGCCAAGGCAGACGGTGGCGCGGCCCTCTTGATCATCGACGAGATCAATCGAGGCCCCGCTGTGCAGGTCTTCGGCGGAGCAATCGTGGCCATAGAGTCGGACAAGCGCTTGGCCGCAGATGGCTCCAAACGTTCCGAAACCCAGTTTTTCGAAATGCTCGATCCCCCCACGGGCGATGTGATCGAGTACGCCTTGCCGCACGATCTATACATCCTAGCCGCGATGAACCAAGCCGACGCGTCGGTCGAGCCCTTGGATGTGGCTTTCTTGCGCCGCTGGGAACCGCTGAGGCTTGAACCCGATGAGAGGGCTTTGAGGGACTTCTATGGTCTGGGCGCCAAGGGTGCCGGAGCCTTGCCCGATCCACTCGTCAACGTCACCGATGCCTTGGAGGCCTCGGTGAGGGCTTGGGTAGCCGTCAACGAACAAATCTCGCTAGGCCGAGGTCCCGAGTTCCAGATCGGTCATGGCGTTTTGATGTCGGACGTGAAGCCTCAAACGCTGCCTCTGCCTGAGGCGCTAGGTACGTTGTGCGTGGGCTGGGCCAAAGTACGAGCGCACATTGAAGAAGTCTTCTTCGGAGATAGCCGAGGCATTGCCGCAACCCTCAATGCGTTGGATGGCCCCGCCTTCAATCCGTTCAAACTCACCGAGACAACTTTCGCGGACGATTTGCGGTTCAGGCTTGAAGGTCCCACTAACTTCAACGAGGACAACATCTATCCCGCCCTGAGGGCCTTTGCCAAGGGGTAGTGTGTGGCTCATTCCCGAACACGATTATCGCTTGTCGAGTACGGATCACCCGTTGATCTGAGCCGCGAAATTGGCGCGGCGATTGGTGTGGATCGCATAAAAGCCAACAGCCTCTTAATTGAGGCAGGCAACCGTGCCGCATCGAACTTGGGGCTTAAGTACAATCCCATTAGTGTCGATGCCATTGGCGCACGGGCCATCGACTTTGCTGGCCTCATCCGCTTAGCGCCGGCACTTGAATTGGAAGTGGCGCCCAAGTTCTTGGGCCTTGATGACGCTGACGCCGCTTGGCGAGAGGACTTCTTCTTTCTCTCCACGCTCTCACGGCATGGGCGGCTTCTTGCGACCGAACGCCTATCGGCCTCAGGCGGCACACCGCGTGACCTCTCCACGTTGGTGGCCCGATCCATCACTAGCATGTACGAGGCCCGAAAGCGCCGCCCCCTGCGCAGCTACCGCCGGGTGAAGGAGGCGGATTTCTTCATCGATGGAGATCCAGATCCAGTGGATCTCATCTTTCCATCACCCGATGGTTTTGAGCAGGAGGTCATCCGCTTTGATCGGCGCAATGGCTGGAATGCAAACATCGTGGCTGCTGCCAGGGAGCTTCTGTCCGAGGTGAGCGACCCATCATCCGCAGGCTCCTTGGTACGGCTGATCGAAGACCTTTCACCACAAAACGGCCCCGCCGACCGTCGTAAGTCCATCCCTGCGAGGCACAGGGCATGGAAACCATTGCACGAGCTTTCCATCGATGTACTTGGAGGACTGGGCCTCAACTACAAGCAGGGTCAAGCGCACGCGCCTGGCTATCTGGTTTCGACCTGGCGGGTGTGGGAAGACTTGTTGACGGTGGCCGCTCGCCTCGGATTCGGATGCTCGGCAGTGGTGCCACAAAAGGGCTTTACTCTGGGCACCAAGACCAAGATGAGCACGGGTGCCATGAGCAAGCTGTCGGTCTTTCCCGACTGCGTGATCGAGGCTGATGGCGCAAGGCCCCGATTGCTCCTGGACGCTAAGTACAAAGGGCACGTAGAAAAGGGGCGGCTTCGCATTTCGGAGGGTGACCTGTACGAGGCACTGGCCTTTTCTAAGGCCACGGGTTGCAGCCTGATCGTTCTTGCCTACCCGGCCCAGCCAAGTGATGTGCCGCACCCTGTGGGCACGTGTACCGCCTTTGAAAGCGTACAGGTGGACGCAGTGCGAATCGTGGGGATTCAGGTCGAAACTCGCCACATCTCAAGGGCTGGTGCTCTAAGGGTTTTTTCCACCAACTTGGCCGATGGAATCGCGACGGTATTGCGATGACCTAGATATCAACGGTCGGATCAGCCTGACGCCCAGCCCTGGGATCTAGGCAAGGCTACCTCGCCTTGAGATTCGCTGGTACTTGGTGGCCACGGCGCGTATGGCGGCATCGTTGGTCATATCCATCTGCTTGCGCTCAATGACAAGGTTCGGTATCAGGGTCAGATTGACTTAATCTGCACCGACGCGATTTCCCGCAGATGTCTACAGACATTCTGTTTTAAGCGTTGACAGCTTCTTTGGGTCGAGCAACCATCTACATTGCTACGGCCAATTCCGCAGCCGGGTTTGGTCTCCCGAAATCACTTGGCGACTCCCACTCAAATGGAGGACGTCATGTCCGGTAGTGCTGCCGCTCGCTCAAAGACCAAATCTCCTCGCCGCGTCGCCAAGGCGCCGCCCTGCTGGCTCAAGCTCGAATCCCCCGACCCCTTGGACGCGATTGCCGCCGAACCGCTGCCTGGTGCAGCGTCGGCGCTGCCGGTATGCCCTGATGCGGACGAGGTCGCCACGCCCAGACGCTCGATCCCACGCCGGCCCACGCAATGCACCATCGGCTATCGCTACTACGATGCGGATCGCAATGGCATGCGGGTCGGGCGGCAGGTGCCCAGCCTGCGCTTGCATGGCCTGTGGCTGGAAGGCCTCGGCTTCGCGGTGGGCGGCAAGGTGCGCATCACGATGGCCAATGGCGCCTTGCTGATCACGGCCGTGCCGGCGGAGCCGACGCGTGCGACGAGGACGCGGCGCAGGGCCAAGCCAGCAGCATCGCCGTGCGGACTTTGAGCAGGTTTGCCGGAGGCGGTCGCGCGCCGAATTCGTTGAGGTGTAGGGTCGGGCGGCGCGGTCTGGCCGTGTTG
>Ga0070670_100004225_pt1 | contig 12018 bp, 9 predicted proteins | sample KBSS63metaG_FD_64665 | JGI IMG/M metagenome (GOLD analysis project Ga0070670, IMG submission 64665) | Switchgrass rhizosphere microbial communities from Kellogg Biological Station, Michigan, USA - KBS S6-3 metaG | ecosystem: Host-associated > Plants > Roots > Rhizosphere > Soil ... | reverse complement strand
GACGGGAAATCCGCTCGGTGGATTCCCGATGTCGTGAAGGCCTGTCGGGGCCCAGTGTATCTGACCTTTGATTGTGACGGCCTTGACGCCTCGCTGGTCCCCGCCCTGGGGACGCCAGAACCAGGCGGGCTCGGGTGGTACGACACCTTGAATCTCATTACGGCGCTAGCCGACGGGCCCGGCATTCTCGGCATGGACATCAGTGAAATTGCGCCAATCAAAGGATTCGTGGCTCCCCAGTTTTGTATCGCCCGGCTGATTTATCGTATCCTGGGAAGAGTGAAGGCTGGCCGGCGCGTCCATTAGCCAAATCCCTCCCTGTGACCGAGACCATTCGCATCAATAAATTCTTTACCGAGCACGGTATCTGCTCACGCCGGGAAGCCGACCGGCTGATCGAAGCGGGGCGCGTCACTATCAACAATGTCGTCGCAACGCTTGGGGACCAGGTCAGCAGCCGGGACGTGATCGCCCGCGACGGACAGGTGATCCCCTGGAGTCAGTCGCGGGTTTACATTAAATATCACAAGCCGGTAGGCGTCACGACGACGAGCGAAGCCCACGTTCCGCGCAATATCATCAGAGAGATCGGCCATCCTGAACGCATCTTTCCGATCGGCCGGCTCGACAAGGACTCTTCCGGCCTCATTCTCCTCACCAACGACGGCGACATCGTGAACGAGATCCTACGGACTGAGTTCGGGCATGAACGTGAATACGAGGTCACAGTGGATCGCCCATACGATCAGGCGATGTTGGACAGTCTCTCGGCGGGGGTCGTCATCCTGGGAAGCAAGACCAAACCCTGTCTCGCGGAACGCCTTGGGCCAAGACGGCTTAGGATCGTGTTGACGGAAGGCAGAAATCGACAGATACGACGGATGTGTCGGGCAGTCGGTTACAGGGTCCTCACCCTGCACCGTGTGAGAATCATGCATATTACCCTGGCCGGCCTGCCGGCAGGGACGTGGAAGCCACTCTCGCCACGGGAGCAACAGGAGCTGCTCACCGCTGTCCGACGGGATCACTGAAGCGGTCGAATGCTGAGGACTTCCGAGGAGGATCGAGGTGGCCTCTGGGAGGTATGGTCCGGACGGAATGGTTCGGGATCGGACGATTGGCCCGTGTCCCTGCCGAGAGCCCGTGATTTCGTAAGAAATAGATTCAGCAATGCGATGAAGAAGCTTCCCCCAACGAGCAAGATGCTTGTCGACTGAATCGCTTTCGTGCCTTCGTCCCGCATGTCCTTGGCCACGTCGGCCACTGTATCCAATAGACGGTCCAACGCGAGGCTGACCTGGATCATCTTGGGGCCGGCGTTGTCGGCAGCATGCTCTTCGGCATTGTGTCGTAAGCGATCGCGCTCAGAAGGGGATGCGGCGTTCCATTCACGGGATAGCAGATCGACCGTCGTGCTGGCCGCAGAAAAATACTGATCCAGGCTCTTGCGGACGGCTTCGATGTCTTCCGGTTCGCTTCTCCCGCTGCGGGAGACGCGTAGGCCGGCGGCCGCGTACCGGTCCACCGCGAGTTGGACCCTTGCCCGCTGATCGGGGAGAGACTCGGTAATCCGTTCGAAATCCTTTTGGCTGTCCGCTTGCAGTGCGCGGATGATCGTGTTGCGATATCGCATCACGTCGGCGGAGATATGCGCCAGATCGGCGGCGCCGAGCGTGTATTCGGTATACATGATGCGCAGGTCCTGGTCGACGCGGCTCAGCGCACCACCGCTCATCCAGCCAAGGCCTGCGATCAGCAGACTGATCAGCACCTGAGAGGCGCTGGGACGAAAGGATCGCAGCCACCGTAACAAGAAGACCTCCCTACTCCAGAATCAGCCGCCGATCGACATGGGGCGTCAGATTCGGATCGTTGGATACGAAAATCACCGACCAGGGTTCGTCCTTTGAACACAACCGCCGGAGCAGCGTTTCTCGCAGGACCGGCTGCAGGTTATGCAGGGTGCCGTCGAAAATCATGATCTGCGGCCGGGCCAGCACGGCGCGAGCCAGCAAGATGCGCATGATATGCGTTGGCGCCAGGATTTTTCCCGGAGCCCGGATGTGGGTTTTCAGACCCTGTGGCAGCGCATCCACGTCCTCTTCCAATTCGGCAAACCGCAGAGCCCAGCGCACGTCGCTGTAGGGAATATAGGATCGGCCCAGTACAATGTTGTCTTCGATCGTACCTTCGAAGAGCGTCAGCTGCGAGTCGATCATGAAGCCACGGCAGCGGTTGATGGCGCTCATGTCGATATGGCGCAGATCCACGCCGTTATACCGGATCAAGCCGTTGGTCGGGGCCTCGAGACCGCCTAACACGCGAGCCAATGCCGTTTTGGCCACCGTCGAGCTGGCGTAGATGCCGATCTTCTCGCCGGGCGTCACCTCGACATTGAACCGCTCAAAGATCGCCGGTACGCCGGGGTGATGAACTGTCAAATCTTTGCAGGTCAGTCGGATGCCGTGGACCGTCGGATCTGGAAGCGGGACCGACAAGCCCGACGACTCTTGGTCCTTCGGGAGCGACAGGACAAAATCCAGTTCGCTCAAACCGGTCATAAAGTAAAAGATGTGACCCATCCGTTTCACGACCTCGTCAAAACTGGCCAGCAATCCGCTCACGACGACTTCGGCCGCGACGAGTTGTCCCAGCGTCAACTGGCCGATCGACAGCAGCCAGGCCGCCGTGGCGATGAGTCCACCGTGCGCGATGGCCTGCCACCCCACTGAGCCCAAGTATTGCCGGATGAGAATCCCGAAGCGGGTCTGCCTGCGTTCGACGTACTTGCCGACCAGCTCGTCGGTCCGCTGCATGAGGATGGCTCGGCTGTCCGTCGCTTTAAAATGCAGGAGGTTGTACGAAATCTCCTGCATCCAATGAAGGGTGTCGTACTTGGCGTGCGACATCTCGATGGTGGCCTTGAGACCCCCGTGGGAGAGCAAAAATACGATGCCGAACCCGGCCAACAGGAGTGCGTTGTAGAGCAAAAAATACGGATGGTAGAAGACGAGGATTGTCATTCCCACCGCGCCTCCGACGACCACGTTGATGAGGTCGACCAAGAGTACGGAAAGCGCCCGCTGCATGAATACCGTTTCCATGAAATGATTGGCGTAGCGCGGCTTGAAGCCGAGTACCTGCAGATGTGGAATCTGCTGAGCCATTCCGATGGCGACCCGGGCGAAGAGCCGCCGTTCCAGCACTTCCACTGCATAGTACTGCAGCGAACGGAACGCGCCCACGAAGAGCAGAGCCGCAATCATGACACCGGCCAGCGTGACGATAGTCACGGGCTGGATGGCAAACGCAAAGGTATTGGTCAGCTCTTGGACCGTCAGAGGAACGATCAGCGCAAACAGGCCGATTGCGAGCGAGTAGGACACCACGAGGGCCAGCAGGCGCCGCTCAAGCCGTAGCAGCAGGCCTATGTACCCCACCACGGACTGAAACAGGTTGGGTTGTTCGTCCACATGACTCTGCACGGACACCCGCCTTTATTCACCACGCGGTGCAAATCGGCTCTGCAATGGTTCCCTAACGCTATCAAAGTACAGGGGAAAAAGCCAACTCTTCCCCGTTCAGTCTCGAGATCGATACATGACGGGGATGCTCGATGGCATCGACTTCCCCCAGGCCCCGATTGACCATTGATACAGCGCCAATGCCTTCTGATAGTCGGCTTTGGCCCGTATCACCTGTCCTTCGGAGTCGACGGAGTTGCGCTCGCGTAGATTCACGAACAACACGCTCGTGGCCCCCAAACTGAACCGAAATCGCTCTCCCTCTTCCAGCGTCTTGGCGAGGCGGAGCGACTCCACCGCGGCGGCAATACGTTCCTTCGTCCTCTCAATGGCCGACAGAGCATTGTCCACGTCGATGACGACCTGCTGTTCACGGAATCTCTGCGTGAGCACGAAGCGGTCGGCCTTGCCCTGCGCTTCCAGGACTTCGCCGCGGCTCTTCCGCTGTAAGATGGGAATCCGAAGCTCGAGCCCAAACCGGTAGCCGAGACCTAGGACGAACTTCTCCGGTTGCCTTGCCGGTGCCGCCTCGGCATCCAGGCTGGGGAGCAAATTGTTCTTTGCCAGTTCGAGATCGATATTGTTGAGCTTCGCCTCGATGTCGATCTCTTTGATCTCCGGTCGATCGGCCTTGGCTTGGATCTTGTGAGCTTTGATCGTTTCCTGAGTTGGCACCAGGACCTGCGCCGGAAACTCCGGTGAGCGCTCCAACGGCGGCAGCACCGGGGCATTGTGTTCCCACAGGAACATGGACAGCTTCAGTTGCTCTTGTTCTACGAACCGTTGCGCGGCGATGGCTACCTCGCGCCGGCGTTGCACTTCTTGATTGGCTTCCACGACGTCAAGCGGCGCGACGGCGCCGGCCTTGGCACGGCCTTCGACTTGGCGGAAGCGATCCTCCGCGATGCCGACGGCGCGGCGTTGCACTTCAAGAAACTTCACCGCCGCCACCCAGTCCCAGAACTGTGTGGCCGCGGCGAGAAATAGATCCTGCCTGGTTTGGGCAATCCGGACGTCCGCGCGCGGGTCCGCGAGTTCCGATCGTTGCAGTTCGGCGTTTTCCGGGTTCGTGATCAGCCCTCGCAAGAGCGGGAAGAATCCGCCGAGGAGGACTTGCTGATTGCCGTTATTGAACGAGAGATCTGGAATCTTGGCATCGCCGATCGGTTGTCTGACGCCGGCCATGTACCGAAATCCCCAGGGATGCCGGGCTTCCACCAGCGTGTCATTGAAGCCGCCGGTCTGGGTACCTTTTCCCGGGTCGCTGCTCGAGATAAACCGCTCGAGCTCGGTGTCATTCACGACGGTCGGCTCGAACGCCCCCAAGGCTTTGAGCATCTTCCCGCGGGCCATCACCTTTTCGGTTCCAGCTCCCTTCAAGAGAGGGTGGGTGCGGTCGATCCATGCATGGATTTCATCAATGCTCAGCGGGATCGGGGGAAGTTCCCGCTTGGTGGAAGGCTCGGCGGCAATCGTAGGACCAGCCAAAAGGCCGAAGCATAACACCAGGCCAGCGACAAGCAGAAATCGTTGGGGCATGGGACACACTCCTTTCATGATGGCGATACGCGAGCGCCTGAGATGGCAACGAGCAAACGAGAGGCAAGATGAACGAGAAGGAATTGGCGAAAGCCTATTTCGCACCTCGTCCTGCCTTCGGCAAGAGGGTGTCGATCAGGCTCGGAGGACGCTCTTGATAGTCGGGCGGGAAGAGGTTGAAGCGCCGCCACATTTCATACCACAGCGGCACACGGTTGAGGATCACCCATCCCATGACCTTGGTCCCTTGGCGGACGTGTTCTTGAGGAGGCCAGGGTTTTTCTTCGGGATCAGGAACAACCCAGAAGCGGAAATTGCCTTTGCCATCGTCGACCTGATCGACGACCTTGATGACGCCCTGGTAGGTGCCGGCCATCAGTTCAGGCCAGGCCGGTAACGGAATGGCGGGAATGCCATAAAACAGGATCTTGACCTTGCGGCCGACATTCAACAGCGGAGCGTCGATGCCGTCGGCGACCATCTCGACAGCCTTGTCCGCACTGGCCGGTGAGATTCTGACCAGTTTGTCCCCGGGCCGGACGGTCTCGCCGACGCCCGTTTCAGCCATCTTGACCACTGTGCCGTCGATGGGGGCCATGATACGGCTGGCGACGCGGCGTTGCTCGGCGTTCGACATGCGGAGCGCCACATCCGCAAGCTGATCGGTGGCCTTGGCGGCTTCGGCGACTGATGCGTCGCGAGCCGCTTCGGCATCCAACAGACGTTGCAAGACTTCAGCGCTGACCTGCTCCCGTCCGAAACTCAGCGCTTTCATCGCCTGTTCTGCGGCTTTGAGATGGGCCTGCGCGCCGTTCAGATCGGCTTTCGTGCCGATGGCCGATTGAATGGTCACTTCGAGCTCACGCTGAGAGACCAATCCCTGTTCGGCCAATTGTTTATGGCGGTCGACGTTCAATTCGGCGGTGGCGACGGCAATCCGGGCCGCTTCCACCTTTTGATAGGCCTCACGGACATTATTTTCCGCTTCAACCACTCTCGCCTGCGCTGAGGGCACAGCGGCCTTGACGAGGTTCTGCATCTCCTTGATGCGCTTGTCGAGTTGCTCGGCGCGTCCCAGTGCGGCACGCCGCGTTTCAATCAAGGCTTGTTTGCGCTGACCAAGGAGCGAGAGGAGATCCGGGGACATGAAATTAGGATCGTAATCGTCGAGTTCGAGGATGAGGTCTCCCTGTTTGACCCGTATGCCTTCGAAGATATGCCATTTCCGGATGCGGCCGGTAATTTGCGATTCAATGTCCTGCGGCCGCTCATAGGGGGTATAGGCGGACAATTGGCCGGTGACCGTGATGGTTTGCGTCCAGGGTACAAAAGCAATGATCAGTAAGAACAACAGGACAAGCTTGATGGCGAGTCGGGAGGAAAACCTAAGACGTTCGGGGATTTGAACGGCTTCCCAGGCGCGCAGATTACTCGAGATCGCGAGATCGTCCACCGCGATTTCATCCAAGCCGCTGGGCCGCTGGACGAAGTGACGGACTTTTTGACGTAAGCTTTGTCCTAGACTTGCCACTCAAGGACCTCATCGGACGCGGCAAACGGTCGAGCCTTCATCATAGAGGAAAGTGACGCAAGGGGTCAATTTCTCTTGAAGAACCGGTATTTCTTGCCGCTTCGGCGCGCTTGACCCGCTTGGCGAGAGCCGATAAGGTGGGAGCCCGGCAGTGCCCTTTCACATCACAGGGAGTGTGGGGTGGCAGGCAAAGCAAAGCGTCCCAATGTGCGGTCCAGATTGGTCATTTCTTCCCGTCCCATCGTCGGCATCCTCGGCGGAAGCAAATCTGATTTTCCGATTCTCGAAAAAGCCGTGGCCGTGTTGAGCGAGTTAGGCATCGCCAATGAACTGATGGTTGTGTCCGCTCATCGAACGCCTGATCGCTTGTTTGCCTATGCGGAGCAGGCGCCGTCCAGGGGGATTGAAGTGATCATTGCCGGCGCCGGAGGAGCAGCCCATCTGCCCGGCATGCTGGCGGCGAAGACACATCTTCCCGTGATCGGCGTCCCCATACCGACCGAAAATCTCCGCGGACTTGATTCGCTCCTGTCCATTGTTCAAATGCCGCGCGGCATTCCCGTGGCAACCGTGGCAATCGGCGGCGCGGAAAACGCCGGCCTGCTCGCCGCGCAGATTTTGGCCGGCCGCTACCCGCAGATCGCCGATCGCGTCAAGGCATTTCGAACCACACAAACCAGGACTGTGCTGCAGTCGCCGGAAGCCAAGGGCTCCATCGGCAGACCTCAGGACTCCTCTCGTCGTCGGTCGTGACTCCTACAGTGATTGAACCGGGATCCGTGCTTGGCGTCCTCGGTGGCGGTCAGTTGGGAGCTCTCTTCACGCGTGCGGCCGCAAAACACGGCTATCGCGTCGTCGTGTGGGACCCTGACCGTGACGCTCCGGCGCACCGTCTTGCGGCCCATTCCTTTACGACGCCGTTCACCGATCGCGAGACAGTCACCCGATTCGCGTCGACAGTGTCCGCCGTGACCTACGAGTGGGAGAATGTCCCGGCTGAGCTCTGCGAGCAGCTCGAGAGGCAACGGCCCGTGCGGCCTTCAGGCGGCGTTCTCCGGTCTATCCAGAATCGCCTGGTCCAGAAGAGATTTCTTGCCGGGCACGGCTTCCCCGTTCCTCGGTTTGCCCCTCTGACTGATCCAAATGACCTGCCTGACCTCGTCCGGGAAGTGGGCTGTCCCGTCATCTGCAAGACGGCCATGGCGGGCTACGACGGCAAAGGCCAATGGAGGATCGATGAGCCGTCGGCAGTGCCTTGCCTCGTTCCCTCGGTTCTGGCTTCTGCGCTGCCAGGGATGCAATGGATTGTGGAAGCCTGCGTCCCGTTCGAACGGGAACTCTCAATTCTCGCCGCGCGCGGCGTCGACGGAGAGGTGATCGTCTTTCCTCTGGTGGAGAATGAACACGAGCAGGGGATTCTGCGGACGACGCTCGTCCCTGCACTGGTGGCTTCCGGCGTGGCCGAACGGGCCGAGACGCTTGCCCGCGGCGTCATCGAATGCATGGATGGCGTCGGATTGTTCTGTCTCGAATTGTTTCTGCTGCCCGACGCCGTGGTCTTGATTAATGAGGTGGCTCCACGCCCGCATAATTCGGGGCATTATACACTTGATGCCTGTAGTCTCTCCCAGTTCGAACAACAAGTCCGAGTGGTGTGCGGTCTGCCCCCCGAGCCCGTGCGACTCCTGAGTCCGGCCGCCATGGTCAATCTCATCGGGAAGGATATTGAGACGATCAAGCAGGACGCCGAATGTCAACGATTGCTGGGGCTTCCAGGAGCCTACCTCCATGACTATGGGAAACGCGAGACACGCCCGCGCAGAAAGATGGGGCATGTGACATTTCTTGCCGACGACCGCAACATCGCGCGCGAACGGGCCGAACAACTCCACCGACGCCTCCTAGACGCGATCGGCCATCCCGATGGTCTTTGACGCCGGACACCTGGCTTCCACTGTCTTCCTCCTGCTCTGCGGCGTTCGATTTTGTGAACTTTCTGTAGGCCGTGTCCGAAATTGCCCGCTCACGAAAGAGCCTGAAGCCAGGAAAATCAGGTCTTCATACCTCTCAGAGTCGGTATGGGACTTGCTGGTGACTGTGCTCGGTATTCAAGGGGGAAGAATGCATCCCACTCTAACGCTTCCGGACGCTCTCCCATCTCACATCACAGAGGATCATGTCGGAGCAGTCTCCCGGGGGAGGTATGTCATTCTTCAGGCGCTGATCGGCATCATGCTGGGATACCAGTTGCTGTTTGGTCCCGAACCCATCGTTTCTCGGCTCACGAGCGAATTCATCGTCGGCGGGCTACTCGTGTTGATTGGCTGCTTGCTGGCCGTTCCCTCTTCCATGCTGCAGGCCGCCTGGTTCAGCGGCTCACTGATTACTGTCGACACGGCGCTGGTGACCGGCACCATGTACCTCTCAGGCCATGCCAGATCAGAACTCTACCTGGCCTACTTCCTTCTGATGCTCATTGCCGCCTCATTGCGGCGGCTCTCCCATGTCATCGCGTTTTCACTTCTGCTCTGCGCCGGCTATGGTGTCGTGCTGTACCAGAGCGTCGTACAGACCGGGGCGCTCTCGGTCGGTCAACTTATGAGCGTGCCGGTGCTTCTGGTCATGGCGATCTTCTACGGCATGGCGCTCGAAACGATCGGATCCGAACGGCAACAGAAGACGCAATTGCTTTACAACATCGAAGCGTTGAAGAAGACGGAACAGTCGCTGCAGGCGTCGCGAGAACAACTGGAAATCCGTATCAAAGGACTGAAGGACGATCTCTCCAAGGCCAACGCGCTGGTTCACCAGGAAAAGTGTGAACGGCAAGGGCTCGAACGGCAGCTGTTCGAGGCGCAAAAAATGGAGGCCGTTGGCCGGATTACAAGCGGCTTGGCCAGCGAGTTCAGCCATCTCTTCTCAGTGATCGGTAAGCAGACAGGCGTGGTGCTGTCGCATTTGCTTCCTGAGGATCCATTGTATGCGCCGGTCGATGAGATTTTCCGGACGGGTGAGCATGCTGCCGTTCTGACAGCGCAATTGGCGACGCTCGACCTTCAGCACCGGCAATTCCGACATGTGATCTCTATGCGGACCGTGATGGAGGACCTCAGCGCCACCATTCGCGGCCTCCTGCCGGAGCGGATCCACTGTCAGATCGCCATTGAACCGGGCCCTCTCGATGTCGAAGTGGATCGCGAAGGCATCGAGCAAGTGCTGTTGAGCCTGGCCTTGAACGCCCGTGATGCAATGCCTCAAGCCGGCCGCTTGACCATCGGCGTCTCGCCCATTCAAGCCGGCGTCGACGGCGGGCCATTGTTAGGCGACCAGAGCCGCTCGTCGGCGGTACGGATCGAGGTCTGCGACACCGGCAGCGGCATGACGAAAGATACGCAGTCGCGGATGTTCGAACCCTTCTTTTCGACGAAAGAGACCAATGTTGGCCTCGGATTGACGTCGGTGTATGGGATCGTCAAACAGCACGGCGGACACGTAGACGTCGCGAGTCTTCCCGGCCAGGGCACGACGGTCCGCATCTATCTGCCGGCGTTAACCGGTGTGGTCACTGCCACCCATCCCGCGGAATACTCGGTCGCAGCGAAAGGCCAAGAGACGATTCTCTTGGTTGAGCCTCATGAGATGGAACGGAAGCTGGCGCTGTCTACCTTGAAACGGCACCGGTATCAGGTGCTAGAGGCGAGCTCACCAGTCGAAGCCATTATGCTGGCACGTCAATATGTGGGTGCGGTGCACGTCACGGTCAGCGGTCTCCTGATGCCGGAGATCAGCGGCCGCGAACTGGCCAAACGTTTGTTGAAGCAGTATCCGACGATGAAAGCGTTATTCGTGACGGGATATGACGATGAGGCCATTATTTCGCATCGAATCAATAGACGTTTTCTCTTGAGACGACCGTACCGCCAACGTGGGTTGGTCGAGAAGGTTCGCGAACTGATCGACGCCTAACGCACAACCGAGATCAGCTATCCCAACGGCTGTGTCTTGGCGGCGAGAAGAACGGCACGTCCGGACGCTTGAAGAAACCAATCAACGCCATCCCCGCGACAAAACCGCCGATGTGCGCGAAGAAGGCCACGCCCCCGCCGGGACCACCGATGCTCATGCCGCTTAAGAGCTGCATGACAAACCACAGACCGAGCACTAGACCGGCGGCCACCCGCATCATGCCGACCCCCGGCATGAACACCAGGACGTGCGCTCGAGGAAAGAGCAGGATATAGGCACCAAGCACGCCAGAAATGGCGCCGCTGGCTCCGACCATTGGGATCGTGGAGGTGGGATCTGTGACGGCATGACTCAACGCCGCCAAGATGCCGCAAGCGAGGTAAAAGATTACAAAGCGCGCATGCCCCATCACATCTTCGACATTATTCCCGAAAATCCAGAGGTAGAGCATGTTACCGATCAGGTGCATCCAGCCTCCGTGCATGAACATGCTGGTCAGCAGCGTGGCGTAGGCTGGGATGCCGATGGCGATCGAGGGGGGCAAATCCGCTCGTCCGAATAGCAGCGCCGGAATCGCCCCATATTGAAAGACAACGGCTTCGGCGTGGGGCGGGGCAAGGCTGGCTTGGTAGAAGAAGACGAGTACGCAGAGGACGATGAACGTGACCGTGACGACGGGAGTGAGTTCGGTCGGATTGTCGTCTTGGAGCGGAATCATACCGCCGTGGGTCTAGGGGCTATTGCGGCGGCGGTCAATGAGTGATCGCGGCAATGCGGGATTCGGGGGGAGCGAGCCATCGGGACCAAGCGGGATCGAGAAGCCCGCCGCATGCGTATGGCCGCCGCCTCCGAATGATGCGGCGATCGCGCCGACGTCGGTACCGTCCTCGCGAGAACGCATGCTGTAATAACGCCGTCCATCACGGTCATGCCAAATGATGCAGAACGGCGCCTCCGCCGAGAGCCGTTCGCCGATCTGGCTGGTCAGAATGGCGCTCTGAACGGAGGGCACCGTTTCCCCCTGAAATTCAACGAGCACCGCTTGACCGGCGAGTTTGTTCACCAATTCCTGTTCATAGCGTAAAATTGCCCGGCCTTCCTGTTCGAGTTCCTTCTGCTTGAAACGGTTCCAGAGATGAAAGTCGAACGGGTGGGACGCCACGGCCGCGTTGATTTCGCGACTCATCGGTAGCGCCCAGTTCCACAAGTCTTTGTCCTGAATGTAGTCCAGCAACCACGGTACCGGATGGTCATGCGCCCATTCCCACGCCAGGACGGCGCCGGATTTTTTCATGTCGAAATACGCATACGGCAAGCCGGCCAGAGCTTTCTCAGCGGTAATGTGGTGGTCTAAGACCAGGAGCCGATCCGTCTCTCTCGCCATCGTTTCCAGCAGGTCTCGCCCATAACTGAAATCCACGATCACGACGCGTTCGCCCTTCAACCCTTCGGGAGGGG
>Ga0070670_100004219_pt1 | contig 12028 bp, 8 predicted proteins | sample KBSS63metaG_FD_64665 | JGI IMG/M metagenome (GOLD analysis project Ga0070670, IMG submission 64665) | Switchgrass rhizosphere microbial communities from Kellogg Biological Station, Michigan, USA - KBS S6-3 metaG | ecosystem: Host-associated > Plants > Roots > Rhizosphere > Soil ... | reverse complement strand
TCTGGTACCGCGGCACCGCCGACGCCGTGTACCAGAACCTGATCCACATCCGCCGCCGGCGCGCCGAGGACATCCTCATCCTCTCGGGCGACCACATCTACAAGATGGACTACGAGCCGATGGTCGAGTTCCACAGAGACCGTCGCGCCGCCGTCACGGTGGCGATCACGACCGTGCCCGAGTCGGCGGTCGACCAGTTCGGCATGGTCGAGCTCGATCCGCGCGGACGCGTCCTCGGCTTCCAGGAGAAGCCGGCGCTCGGGACGGCGCGGACCTCGTTCGCCTCGATGGGCGTGTACCTGTTCCGCCGCGAGGTGCTCGAGATGGCGCTCGCCGAGGACGCCGAGGATCCCGCCTCGGCGCACGACTTCGGCCGCGACATCTTCCCGCGCTTCCTGGCCCGCGGCATCGAGGTCTACGCGCACCTGTTCCCGCACTACTGGCAGGACGTCGGCACGCTCGACTCGTTCTACAAGGCGAACCTCGACCTCGTCGGCGACCGTCCGCCCTTCGAGCTCGCCGATCCCGACTGGATCGTGCACACCGTGTCGCTCGACCAGCCGCCGGTGCGGGTCGGCTCGGGCGCTTCCGCCTTCCGCACCCTGGCCGCCAACGGGGTGCGCATCGACGGCACGAGCGAGCGCTCGATCCTCTTCCCGGGCGTCGTCATCGAGCCGGGCGCCGTCGTGCGCGACTCGATCCTCATGCACGGCACGGTCGTCGAGCGCGGCGCCGTGGTCGAGCGCGTGATCGCCGACAAGGGCGCGCGCATCGGTCCGGGCGCCCGCGTGGGTGGACCCCTTGCCGAGGGTTTGACGGCGAACGTGGTCTGCCCCGAGCACCTGACCTCCGGGCTCACGCTGATCGGCAAGAGCGCGCGCGTGGCCGAGGGCGCCGTCGTCGGCCGCAACTGCCGCGTCGATCCCGAGGTCACCGACGCCATGTGGACCGCTTCGCTCGAGGACGGCGGTTGCATGGCCTCGCCGCCCGGGGCGACGCCCTCGCACGGGTACGACCTTCCCGCAGCGGAGACGGTCAAACGCTAGTTCCTTCCTTCGACGACGTTTCCATATCTTTCGAAAGCCGCGGCCCCTTTGGCGAGCCGGCGATCGTGTTCGTCCACGGCTGGTCCTGCGATCGCTCGTACTGGCGCTCCCTGGACTTTCCCGCGTCCCGGGTCGTCACGGTTGACCTCGCGGGGCATGGCGAGTCGGGTGCGGGCCGCTCTTCTTGGACCATGTCTGCGTTCGGCGAGGACGTGGCCGCGGTGGTCTCGGAGCTCGGGCTCTCGCGCGTCGTCCTGGTCGGGCACTCGATGGGGGGCGACGTCGTCGTGGAGGCGGCGCTGCGGATGCGGGAGCGGGTCGCCGGGATCGTATGGGTCGACGCGTACCGGAAACTCGGTGCGGGATCGTCGGTCGAGGCGATTGCCGAGCGGGTCGCGCCGTTTCGCCAGGACTTCCGGGCTTCCACGCTGGCGTTCGTCCGCGCGATGTTCCCGCCGGGCGCGGATCGCGTGCTGGCTGAGAGGGTTGCGGAAGACATGGCTTCGGCGCCGCCGTCGGTCGCCGTTCCCGCGCTGATCGAAGCCTGGAGCGGGGGACGCGTGATGCCCGGGCTGCTCGCGCGCCTGGGCCTGCCTGTCGTCGCGATCAATCCTGCCGAGCCTGCGAGCGACGAGGCTTCGCTTGCCGTGCACGGGGTCGAGCTCGTGACCATGCCGGGGGTCGGACACTTCCCGATGCTCGAGGATCCGACGCGGTTCAATGAGGTGCTGCGCGAGGTGATTGCACGGTTCTAGGAATTTGTCCCAGGCCTGTCGTATCGTATTTCTGGTGCCCCGAGAGCTTTCACGCGCCCCCGTGAAACGGCCCGACCATGTACAAGTTGAAGGACGTCCGCGACGATGCGCTGCTTGGCCGTCTCGCCGAGCTCAACGCCCTGGGAAATCGAACGACCGCCGAGGTGCTCGCCCATATCGCCGAGGTCGATGACCGCCATCTCTATCTGAAGATGGGCTACGTCGCGATGGCGGCCTACTGCGTTGGCGAGCTTCATATGTCCGAGGCCGCCGCCCGCCGGCGGGTCCATGCCGCCCACACGGCGCGCGCATTCCCCGCACTGTTTGACGCCATTGCCGAAGGCCGCCTGCATCTGACGGCAATTGCGCTGCTCTCCGCTCGGTTCACGACGACAAACGTCGACGAACTGATCGCGGCAGCGACACACAAGTCCGTCGGGGAGATCGAGCGGCTGCTCGTCGAGCGATGGCCACAGGCGGAAGAGCTGCATTTCGACGGCGGCGTGAGGCCACAAGTCGTTGTGCCGCAACAATCGGATGCCGACTCACGCTTTTTGAAAAGCACGAGCCCCGGTTCCACGCCGGGCTCGGCGCCGCCCTCGCATGTCAAACCGCGGGTCGAGCCGCTCACGCCGCAACGCTTCGCGGTCCAGGTAAGCATCGCCAGTTCGACCTACGAAAAGTTGTGCCGCGCTCAGGACCTCCTGAGCCACGTGCTGCCCTCGAGAGACGTCGCCAACGTCTTCGACCGTGCGCTCGATGCGCTCCTCGAGAAGCTCGAAAAGCGGAAGGTCGGCGCCGGGACGCGAAGGTCTCGCAAGCCTTCCTCGTTGCGGGCGATTCCGACGAGAGTCAAACGCGCGGTGTGGGAACGAGATGGGGGGCGGTGCTCACTCGTCGGCGCGGGCGGGCGACGTTGTCGTTCCACGGATCAAGTCGAATTCGATCACATCAAGCCGGTAGCGCTGGGCGGAGGGTCCACGGTCGACAACGTGCGACTGCTGTGCCGCGCCCACAACCAGTACGCGGCGGAGGAAGCGCTCGGCCGCAAGTTCATGGACGAGCGGCGGCGCAGGCGTCGTCTACCGCCGGTAAGTACCCTTCACCAGTTCGAAGTGGGGACGGGATTCGTGGAACCGGCGACCCGGAGTCAGGACAACCGACCAGGTGGAGGCGGCCACGGTCCGTATCTCGACCGTGTCCTTGACGACGATGTAACCCGGCGCGCCGGCGAGAATCTCGAGCATCCCCAGGGGCACGTGAGCGAAGAAGCATTTCCCGAGCGAATCCGTGACCGCCGATCGGCCAGAGCGTGGGAGTTGGACGGTCGCGGCGACCAGGGGACGTCCCGAGGTGTCGGCCACCGACGCACTGAGCGTGGCCTCGGGAACGGGAGGGAAGGGCGTGGGGTCGGCGCGATGGGCGACCTCGAACGGTGGGAGCTGGGAGCGCCTCAGCTCGAGGCGAAGTGTGTCATGCGCCGCTGCTCCTCGATGAACCGTCATTCGAAGCGGCTCGTGGAACAGGCACTCGACGGCCATCTCGTGGTCACCCGGCGGGACGTCGGGAAGCGCGAACACTCCCATGGAATCCGTTCCCGCGAGGCGCAGAGGATCGCTCAGGCGGACAGCACAGTCGCGTAACGGCTTTCCCGTGCGTGCTTCGACGACGCGACCGAACAAGGTATGGGCAGGGGGCGCGCCCAGCGCGGCCACCAGGAACAGCGAGAGGAGCAAACTCAGCTCTGCGCCGGCACCTTCAGCCGCTGGCCGGCCTTGACCACGGACTTCTTGGAGAGCCCGTTCATGGCGCGCAGGGTGGCCACGCTGCAGCCGTGGCGGTCGGCGATCGCCGAGAGCGTGTCGCCGGAGCGCACCTTGATCGTCTTCGAGGCGCCGTGCGACGACTTGCCGGAGGAAGAGGCGACCTTCGAGGAGGAGGGCGCACCGCGGCCATCCATCGGGATCAGGACCGTGCGGCCGACGCGCAGGCGGCTCTTCTTGCCGAGGTGGTTGTAGTGCGCGATCGTCTTCGGCGCCACGCCGTACTGCAGGCCGAGCGACTTGAGCGACTCGCCGCGGCGGATCTTGTGGCGCAGGACCGCAGGATCGTCGGGCGTCTCGACCTTGGGCAGCGACAGCTTGCCGTCCTCGAGCGAGGACATCAGGCGCTCGCCCGAGCCGTCGGGGACGCGCAGCGTGACCATGTCGCCCTTCGGCGGGGCGGCGTTGCGCAGGAACATCGGGTTCAGGCGCTTGACCTCCTCGGTGGTCGTGCCGCACGCGCTGGCGAGCGCGCGCAGGTCGACCGGGCCGGGGATCGTGACCTCGTCGAAGGCAAGCGGGTCCTCGAGCTCGACGCTGTCGAAGCCGTAGCGCGCCGGGTCGCGTGAGATCGCGAGCACGGCCATGAACTTCGGCACGTAGTCCTTCGTCTGCTGGGGCAGGCGGAGCGACCAGAAATCCTTCGTGCCCTGGCGCTTGACGGCGTCGATCACGACGCCCTCGCCAGCGTTGTACGAGGCGAGCGCGAGCGGCCACGAGTTGAACAGGCCGTAGAGATGCTTCAGGTAGCGCGCGGCGGCGACCGTCGAGGCCTCGGGGTCCTTGCGCTCGTCGACCCACGAGTTGACGGTCAGGCCGAAGATCTTCGCCGTCCCGCGAATGAACTGCCACGGGCCGACCGCGGCGGCGTACGAGCGCGCCTGCGGGTTGAATCCGCTCTCGACGAACACCAGGTGCACGAGATCCGTCGGCACGCCTTCCTTCTCGAGCGTCTTCTTCATCGAGTCCATGTAGAGGCCCGAGCGATTGAGCCAGCGCTCGAACGTCGGACGGCCGCGGCCCGTGAAATACGTCAGCCACTTGTCGACCATGGGATGCGACTCGAGCTCGATCGCGTTGCCGTCCTCGACGGCGGGCAGGTCGATCGTGCTCTCGTCGGGCTGGTCGGGTAGCGGGATCTCGGGGGCGTCGGCCGGCGGCGGCGCGGAGGCGAGTGCGATCGCCGAATCGGCGGCGGTGTTGCCGCTCGCCTGCGCGGTCTTGCTGTTGTCGGCGGCCGGCGGCACGCCGAGAGCGGCGTCGCGCTTCTGCACGGCAGCGAGGCGCAGGCTGCCGCAGCGCTTGAACAGGCTGCCGGCTTCGTTGCGCAGGCGCGCGTCGCGGGCGGTCGACATGGTCTCGCCGAGCTGGTCGATGGCCGGGTCGAGCACGGCGACGACGTCGGCGTAACGCTTGGCTGTGAAGTGGGAACGGGCGGCCTCGTACGCCTCCTGCGCATCGAGGAGCTCGCGCGCGGTGGTGGCGGTGCCGACCTTCTTGTGGGAGGTGGCCTTCGATGCGCCCCAGGCAGGGGGGCCCAGCAACAGGCCGGCGAGCAACAGGAGCGCCGGTGCGGTGCGGGTCCATCGAATCATCCGAAGTCCTCCCCGAGACGCAGCGCCGCCCAGCGAAGCGGCAAAAAGACTGGTCGAGACTACGGGTCCGGCGTGCGATTTGCAAGAAGACCGGCCCGAGGGCTGCTTCCGGCCCGGAGGATCCGGTGGAAGCGCAGCCGGGCCTGTGAACTGCACGATCTGTGCCGCGGCGGGGACCACCCGCAAGGCCGTCACGGCCCAAACGAGCGATCGGCAAGGAGTTGGCGTGAACGATTCGGCCAGTTTCTCAAGCGACGAGCCGGTTCAGAAGCCGGGCGGGATGGTTGCATCCCGGCCACAGTCCGACCATTTGTCCCTGACGGGACGTGGAGGTCAGGGTGTGGTCGCCTACCGGTCGGAATTCCTCCACCTGTGGCTTCTCGGCGCCCCCGACTCCGACGCGGCTTCCGTGTCCGACGTGCTCGCCGATCTCGAGCGCGCCGCCCTCGACGTGCCGCCGGGCGCGATGCCGCCGCCCGGAGTCGCGCTGCCGCTCGAGGTGCAGCACGCGCTCTCCGGCCTGCAGTTCCTCCATGACGTGGTGTGGGAGCGGATGGGCATTGCCGGGATGCTGTTCTTCCAGGGCCGCGCGTGGGCGCTGCACACCATGCTCGAAACCTCCCTCGAACAGATGACGGGTGCGCCGGTGCGCTGGCGCTGGCTCGAGTGGGACGGCGCCGCACCGCTCGCCTACGTCGAGCTCGCCGCGGGCGAAGTCTGGCGTCTCGAGCTGCCGCTCGTCGACGGCGGGCTGGTCGCTCATTACCGGCCGACGCTGCACGAGGTCGTGCCGACCGAAGCCGATGCGTTCGCGGCCGCCGCGCAGGCGCAGGCGCACGCCACAGAGCCCGCGCACGAGTCGCGGCGTGCGCGACGCCGGCGCAACCGGCAGCGCCCGAGCGTCGTGCCGCCGCCTTCGGTCGAGATGGCCGAGGTCGCGACTCCGATGGAAGTCGCGCCTCCGGTGGAGGTCGCGGTCGCGAGACCGCCGAAGCCCGCGCGCCCGCCGGCGCCGCCGCGGCAGGTCTCGACTCCGCGCGTGGCGAAGCCGAAGCTTGCGCGCAAGCACCTCCTGGTCGCGGGCGCCGCGTCCGTGCTCGTCCTCGTCGCGATCGCCGTGGGCCTCATGGCCCGCCGCCCGATCACGGCGATCATGGTGGGGCACTACGCGCTCGAGCTCACGACCTCGCCCGCAGGCGCGCGTGTGCGTGTCGACGGGAAGCCGGTCAAGGGGCGCACGCCGCTCACCGTCGAGCTGGCGCCGGGCGAGCATCGCGTGGACGTCGCCTACGGCGAGTACGCGAACGCGTCGTTCACGGTCGACGGGTCGCGCGGCGATCGCCGCACGAAGTCGTTCGCGTGGACGGGCGCGCTCGGCGTCGCCAGTGCGGACTCGACCGTCCGGCTGCAGGTCGCGCTCGACGGCCAGCCGATCGGCACCGCGCCCCTGTGGCGCGAGTCGATCCCGGTCGGCCGCCATCGCCTGGGCTTCCGCGCCGCGGGCGTGCGGGCGTGGGAGGAGGAAGTGCAGGTCAAGGCCGGGCAATCGGCGCGCGTGACCGCCACGCCGGTCAAGGTGCCGCCGTACGGCCTCGTCACCGCACGCGCCGAGCTCGTGTCGTCGGACGGCGTCGAGGACCTCGAGGGCATCCCGGTCTTCGTCGACGGCGAGCGCGTCGGCGTCACGCCGGTCGACCTCAAGCTCACGCCGGGCCCGCACTCGATCCGGCTCGCGCGCGACGCGGGTGCGCCCTCGATCCACCTGATCGACGTCCAGGCCGGAGGTCGCTTCTTCGCCAGCGCGGAATTCGGTCGTCCCGCCGATCCGCAGGTCGCGTTCGAGCCGCCCGCCCGGCTGTCGCGCGCGGCGCCCGGGGCGATCGCCGTCCGGCTGGCCGCCGACCTGCCGCTGCCGATCCGCCAGGCGTCGCTGCACCTGAAGCCCGCGGGCGGCGACTGGGCGCGCCTGCCGATCGCCTGGACCAACGGCAGCGGCTCGTTCACCTTCCCGCTCGAGCGCATGCCGGCGGCGAAGGCGGTCTCCTTCTATGTGGAGATCGAGACCCGCGAGGGCGAGGAGTACTTCTCGGAAGTGCGCACGCTGCCCATCGTCCCGTAAACGCTCGTTGACGCTTCGTCGCGCAAGCGGACGCCCCGGCCGGGCGTCCGTTCGCGTTTGCGGGCGAATTCGCATGGCGTGCTTCGTGCTTTTCCCGGCAAGCGATGGCCACTCCCGGTGCCCGCGGGCTGCCGCGCGTCCTGCCCGGCGCATTTCTCGGCGCGCTGAGCGCGGGCGCCGGGTTCGCGCTCGCCTGTCCCGCGCCGCTGACGCTCGCCGCGTGCGGCAGTGCGCTGGCGCTCCTCGCGCTCAACGCCGGGGGGCGCGCATCGATCGCAGCGAGCGCCGCCGCCTGGCTCGGGCTCGCACTGGCGTTCGGCGGCGCCGGGGCGGCCTGCCGGGCCCGCGCCGAGGCCCGCCTTCTGCCCGCGTATGCGCACGCGCGCGGCTGGGTCGTCGGACGCGTCGACGGTCTTCCCGAGGCGGGGCCGAAGTTCATCCTGCGCGTCGAGCGCTCTGCGCTCGGCCTGCCCCGCGGTGCGCGGCTCGCCTGCACCGCGCGTGGCTCGAGGGCGCCCGCCGACGGCGCGCTCGTGCGCGCGCTCGCCGAAGTCGACGGCCCACCGCCGCGCACGAACCCGGGCGGCTTCGACGCGCGCGCCTGGTCGCGGGTCGCCGGGCTCAGCGGCCGCGCGCGGATCGTCGCGGGAACGTTGCGCACGCTCGCGCCGCCCGCGGGCTTGCGGGCGCAATGGATCTCGCCCGTGCGCGCACGCCTTCTCGCAGACGTGGCAGCGCAGGAGCGGGGAAGGGCGGGCGCGTTCCTCGCCGGCTTCCTGCTCGGGGACCGCAGCCGGCTCGACCCGGCGGCGAGCGACGACCTGAGGCGTGCGGGCGCGCTCCACCTGCTGGCGATCTCGGGCATGCACGTCGCACTCGCCATCGGGCTCATCGGTCGGGCGGTCGCGCTGCTGGGCCTGCGGGGCCGGCGGGCGGCCTGCGCGCGCCTGGCGGCGGCGATCGGGTACTCGGCGCTGGCGGGCGGCTCGGCGTCGGTCTGGCGCGCCGGCGCGACCGCGTGCGCGGCCGAGGGCGGCTCGTTGCTCGGCCGCCGTCCCGCGGCGGAACAGGCGCTCGGCCTCGCGCTGCTCGCCCTGGTCGCCTGGAGTCCCGCGTTCGCGCTCGACGCGGGCTTCCAGCTCTCGGTGCTGGCGACCTGGGGCCTGCTCGCGATCGCCCAGCCGCTGCAGCGCGCGGCGCTCGAGCGGATCGCGCCGAGGCTTGCGCACGCCGCCGCCGACAAGGTGCTGGGCGCGCTCGTGCCGACGCTCGCGGCCCAGCTCGCGGCGCTGCCGGCGATGGCGGCATCGTTCGGCGCGGTGAGCGCGCTCGGGCTGCTGTCGAACCTCGCGCTCGTGCCCGTCACCGACCTCGCGCTCGCCGCCGGCCTGTTCGCGCTCGCGACGCACGCGCGCGTCTTCTGGATCATCGCCGACGCCGCCGCGCTGCTGACGCTGCGGGGAGCGGCGTGGCTGGCGCGCGCGCCCGCGGCGCTCAGGCCGCTCGGGGACGAGCCGTGGTCCCTGGCCGCGCTTGCGCTCGGGCTGGCCGGAATCCTCGCCTGGCGGGCGGGCCGGCGCGGGCGCGTGCTCGCGGTCACCTGCGCGGCGGCGCTCGCCGTCGGCGTCATCGGCATCCTGGTTCCGCGGATGCCGCGCGCGGACGGCACCTTCGTCTGGACCCTGCTCGACATCGGGCAGGGCGACGGCATGCTGCTGCGCTTCCCCGACGGGCGCGCGCTGGTGATCGATGCGGGGATGGCCGACGCGGCGTTCGACAACGGCGCGCGGGTGGTCGTGCCGGCGCTGCGGTTGCGCGGCGTGCGGGAGCTCGACGCCGTGCTCGCGACGCATCGCGACCTCGATCACCTGGGCGGCCTCCCGAGCGTCGTGCGCGACGTGCCATGCGCCTGGGCGGCGGGACCGGGCGACGTGCCGTCCCGCATCCTCGGGCCGGTGCGCCGGCGCGGCGGCGCCGCGGGCCGGGCGAGGCGGTTCGAGGTCATGCGCGGCCAGCGACTCCTGGCGGGGGAGGGATACCGCGTGACCTGCCTGTGGCCTCCCCGCGGCTTCCGTGCCGACCCGCGCTGGACGCCGAACCGCGAGTCGGTCGTGCTGATGGTCGAGCTGCTCGGCCGCGGCGATACGCTGCGCGTCCTCCTCATGGGCGACGCCGACACGCTGGTCGAGCGCGCGCTTCTGGAGCGAGGTTTGCCCGTGTGCGCGCTGCTCAAGATCGGGCACCATGGCTCGCGGACCTCGAGCGGGGAGGCGCTGCTCGATGCGGTGCGGCCGCGCGTCGCGCTGGTCTCGGTCGGCCGCGTCAACCGCTTCGGGCATCCGCACCCGGACGTGCGCGCGAGGTTCGCGCGGCGCGGCATCGCCTGGCGGAGCACCGGCGAGGAAGGCGCGCTCGACGTCGTCGCCCGCGTGGATGCTTCCGGGACGTGGCGCGTGTCGATCGATCCGGCGCGGGAGGCGCGCCCGATCGCCCTTGCGAGGCGGCGCGGCGCGGGGTAACGTCCGGGCCATCCATGACGTCACCCCGAACGCGTCGGCTCGCGGTCCTTGCCTCCGGTCAGGGCACGAACCTGCGCGCGCTGCTCGAAGCGGATCGCGCCGGCGAGCTCGGCGGATCGATCGTGGTCGTCCTGTCCGATCGCGCGGAAGCGGGGGCGCTCGCGGTCGCGCGCGAGCACGGCGTCGAGGCCGAGGCGCTCGATCCCGGTTCGTCGAAGTCGCGGCTCGAAGGCGAGGCGGCGTGGCTCGAGCGGCTCGGCCGGGCGGACGTCGACACGATCCTCCTGGCCGGTTTCATGCGCATCCTCGACGCACGGTTCCTCGCCGCCTATCCCGGAAGGATCCTCAACATCCACCCCTCGCTCCTGCCCGCGTTTCCCGGCACGCACTCGATCGCGCGCGCGCTCGAGCACGGCGTGCGCGTCACCGGCTGCACCGTGCACCTGGTCGACGCCGGCGTGGACGAGGGGCCGATCCTCGACCAGACGGCGGTCGCGATCCATGCCGACGACACGCTCGAGTCGTTGACCGCGCGCATGCACTCCGCCGAGCACGCGCTCTACAAGCGGGCGGTCCACGCCTTCCTGACGCGGCCGTTCACGCTCGAGGGCCGGCGGGTGACCTGGCAATGAACGTCGACGCGATCGTCTTCGACCTGGGCGGCACCGTGCTCGAGATCCGCCACGATGCGATCGCGGCGTTCGTCGCGCGCCACGGCGGGACGATGCCGGCCGGCTGGCGCGACGCGGGCGAGCGCGGGGGCCGGCGGCGGATGGAGGAGACGCTGCGCGCGGGGGCGGCGCCGGACCTGGTCTGGCGCGCGTTCTTCCTCGGGATGCTCGAGGCGGCGGGCGTCGCGCACGAGGTCGCCGTCCGCGCCTTCGACGACGTGCGCGACTACCACCGCAGCGAGCACCTGTGGAACCGTGCGCTGCCCGGGATGCCCGAGGTGTTGCGGGAGCTCGCCGCGCGTGGCTACCGGCTCGCCGTGGTCTCGAACTCGGACGGGCGCGCCAAGGCGCTGCTCGAGCGGCTCGGGCTCGCGCAGAGCTTCGAGTTCGTCGTCGACTCGCACGACGTCGGCGTGGAGAAGCCCTCGCCCCGCATCTTTACGATCGCCTGCGAGCGGCTGGGCCTGCCGCCCGGGCGCTGCGCCTACGTCGGCGACGTCCTGGCGTTCGACGTCGAGGGCGCACGCGGGGCCGGTCTCGTGCCGGTCCTCTTCGATGCCTACGGGTCGTACGATCACGTGCCGCCCGAGGCCGCGCACGCGCGCGGGCCGGCCGAGCTGCTCGCGCTGTTTCCCTCCCGCGCCCGGAGGTCGGCGTGATCCCCTGGCGCGTCGGCAAGGTGCGCACCGTCTACGACCTCGGCGAACGCCTGGTGATCGTGGCGAGCGATCGCCTGTCCGCCTACGACTCGATCCTGCCGACGCCGATCCCCGACAAGGGCCGCGTGCTGACCGCGCTGTCGGCGTACTGGTTCGGCACGCTCGCGGCCGCCCAGCCGCATCACCTGATTTCGACCGAGTTGCCGCCCGCGTTTCGCTCCGAGCCCGACCTGCGTGGCCGCACGATGCTGTGCCGCAAGGCCGAGCGGATCGACGTCGAATGCGTCGTGCGCGGCTACCTGACGGGCGCGGGCTGGCGCGAGTACCGGGAGCACGGCACGCTGAACGGGCGCCCGTTGCCGGAAGGCCTCCACGACGGTTCGCGTCTCGACCCGCCCGCATTCACGCCGACGACCAAGGCCGAGCAGGGCCACGACGAGCCGATCGCGCACCTCGGGGGAATCGTCGGCGACGAGCTGGCGCATGCGCTCGAGCGCCGGAGCCTCGCGCTCTACGAGGAGGCGCACGGCGTCGCGGTCGCCCGCGGGCTCGTGCTCGCGGATACGAAGTTCGAGTTCGGCTTCGTCGACGGCGTGCTGACCTTGATCGACGAGCTGCTCTCGCCCGACTCCTCGCGCTACTGGGACCGTGCGGAGTTCGAGGCTGGAAGGCTCGTGTCCTTCGACAAGCAGTACGTGCGCGACTGGCTCGACCGAAGCGGCTGGAACCACGACCCGCCCGCGCCCGCCCTGCCCGAGGACATCGTCCAGGCGACGCGCGCGCGCTACCTCGAGGCGGCGCGCCGTTTCCTCGGCGCGGACTGGACGCCGTGAAGCACGCG
>Ga0070670_100004218_pt1 | contig 12030 bp, 8 predicted proteins | sample KBSS63metaG_FD_64665 | JGI IMG/M metagenome (GOLD analysis project Ga0070670, IMG submission 64665) | Switchgrass rhizosphere microbial communities from Kellogg Biological Station, Michigan, USA - KBS S6-3 metaG | ecosystem: Host-associated > Plants > Roots > Rhizosphere > Soil ... | reverse complement strand
GAGGCGAATTGGGACAAGCTAATGAAGGTACTCGACGCGATGGTTGAAAAAGGCGTCGCTTGGGATCCGACATTGGTCATTTACGAAGCATCGCGCGACCTGCAGCGTGCACAGACGCAGCCTGCGTTTGCCGAATATCTCCATCCTGTTTTGGAAGAATATTTCCGCCCGAATCCCAGCAACCACGGCTCGTATTTCATCGGCTGGTCGTCGACCGACGAAGCATTTTGGAAAGAGAACTATCGGATATGGATGAAAGCCGTTTATGAATTTGAAAAGCGCGGCGGTGTGATCGGGACGGGCGACGATGCGGGATTCATCTACCAGCTTTATGGTTTTGGGCTTCTCCGCGAACTCGAGCTGCACCAGGAAGCGGGTTTCCACACGCTAAAAGTGATACAGCACGCGACTGCCAACGGTGCGAAGATCCTCGGCAAGGAAGACACGCTTGGGCGCGTCCGCGTAGGTTACAAAGCTGATCTGATCGTGGTGAACGGCAACCCGCTCGAAAACCTAAAAGTTCTATATCCGACCGGGACGGACATGGTGAAAGACGGGAAGGTCGTGCACGGCGGCGGCATCGAATGGACGATAAAGGATGGAATTCCGTTCTACGTGCCGAGCTTGTCGGCGGAAATACGGGCGATGGTGGCGGATGCGAAACGAAACGGCGCGAAGCCTTTATGACATTGAAAAAGCCCGGCGCGCTCTCCCCTTCACACCGGGCTTTTTCATTAATGGCCTTAGGATAACTCCAGTGACCACATTTGTAATTCTTTAATTAGCAATGAGCGTGCCAATCTGGTCTGTAATCTTTCGCACATAAATAGCAAGTAAAAATCGGCACAACAATTAGATGCATCAAAAACGTGCGGCGGCGCTCCCAACTTTTTCGTTTACCGCCTATACCAAAACGTCACTGTAAAATCGGATGACCACCGCCCCGGCTGTGATCCATAGTTGCCTCATAGCGGCGGGGATCGTTGTGAAACAGCACGAGATGTTCGCCCTCGAACCGCACGATATCCGAAACGCGCGATAGGTCGGATCGATGTTCGGCAATCAAGAATGACATCGGGTTATTCGCGATCACCATTCCCGCAACATAAATGTAGCCGCCCTTGTCATATTCAGTGCCAGCGTATTGGGCCGCACCGATCGCGATATCGGGCGAATATTTGCCGCTCGCATCCTTTTGCCGGTCAGGGTTCGCAATGAACACTGAGTAATCAGCATAATTCAAACGTCGGCTATAGCCATTTTTTCTCGCTACCGCGAAAAGGTCGGTCAGGCCCTTGTCGATAGCATCCAACATCGCCGCAGAAGGCTGTCGCACCGCGTAGATATTTGCACCTTTCGGTGTAAGCGCCGCTACCGTGAACACGTCGCCAGTAACGCGCTGCGCCTCAGCCACCACCTGTCGGTTTTGAGCATTTACGGACGTAAAGAGTGCAAATGCAACAATTGCGAGGAAAGAGACGGTTAATTGAAATTTTCTCATCAGCATCACCGTCTTCTTTATCGCAATCGGCATACCAATGACGGATCATTCGGCCGGTTTGTAGGTTTTTTCAACGTGGCCCTGAAGCTGAGCCGGATAAAAATACACATCGCGAAGATTTCCGGTGGCGTATCGAGCGGCCTGATCGTTGAAATGCTTCGACGCAGGGTTGCCGCTTTCGCCGCCTGCAGTCACGGCTTTGGCGCGTACCATTTTGCCGAATTCGACGACTGCGACAAAACTGTTGCCGCTCGTGCCATATATTCGTTTCGATCCGTTGTACGTGCGGGCGCCAAAAGAAGCAAGCGAGCCCCAAACGGCCGACGTAAATCCAACCGGAATACTCTCGCCTTCGTCGGTGAACGGATGGACGATCGCGGGGCTGATCCGTTGGAAACGATTTATCTCGCCCCATGGCGTCTGCCATTTGCCGAAATTCACCTCGAGCTTTTCCGTTGCGTTGACAAGCGAACTAAGCAACTGCTCGCGCCCGATTTTCGCTGCAATGAAAGCGTCGGCAGACAGTCCCGAACCGAAATATTCCGGGGGCATTTTGCGCTGAACGTCTTCGCCCCACGCCACGGCAATGGACGTCGCTATTGAATCTACAGACCATCGAAGGTCCCATTTGCGAAGAAGCGCGATCTGTTCGGCAGTCTGAGCTTTGAGTGGATCAGACGCCGGTGTTTCGTCCCACGCCTTGATGAGCGCCGGTATCGGTTTTTCAAACCAAGTGAGATAGCTATCGAACGCGGCCGCCTGAAGTTTTTCAAGCGTAAAGTCTTTGCGATTTTCAAGTATCCTGATCGCGTGCAGGCCGCGGGCGTTCTCAGTTCCATTGTCGACGTATTTCGGAAAATTGCTTTGCTTCAAGCTGCTCGGGCCGGCCGCCGACCAGGGCCAGTTGTTGCTGTTGTAAATCCAGCCGGTCGCCGGATTGATGAGATTCGGCGATTCATCCACGTCGAGAAGGCCCTTGTATTCCGTCTCCGGATCGCTGCCGTTCACCGGACGCCGCCAGTCGAATTTCGGATCACGACGAGGAATATAATTCGCGTGAAAATACGCAATGTTGCCGTCGGCGTCGGCGTAGATCGTGTTGTTCGAAGAGTTCGCATGCAGTTCCATTACCTTTTTGAACTCCTTCATATTCTTCGCCTTTGTGCGCATGTACGATTGGGTCAGAGCCTCGACCGGTTTGTTCATAAGGGCGACCGCCACCCACTGGCCGCCTTCTGAGATCTTACGAACGATCGGGCCGTGGTGCGTCCGGTAAACCGTGATCGTCCGCTCAGACATTCCTGTCGCTGTTTTGTACGGAACGCGGATCTGCGATTCCGAAACAGGCCGCTCTTCATCGCCGAATTTGTAACCGTACCGGTCGCCTTTCTTTATGATCGTCTCGGCGAATTCGTCGATCGCGTCGACCGCACTCGAGGTATGCATCCAACCGCAATGTTCGTTAAACCCTTGATAAATAAAGAATTGGCCCCATGTCGAGGCACCATAAGCATTCAGGCCGTCACCGCTCGTCATCTGAAGCTCGGACCGGAAAAAGAACGAAGTATGAGGATTTATGAGAAGCAGTGCTTTGCCGTCTATTGTGTTTTTGGGGGCGATAGCAATACCGTTAGAACCGCTAGGCTCGCGCAACAGATCGGCATTGTTCACAGCAACATTTGAGGGGATCTCGCTGTACATCGTCCTTAGACGGTCGAGATTTATCTCTTCGATGTCGCCGCCTATGCTGCCTTCGGTAAAGCTGAGGGCCATCCAGGGTTCGAAATGCATAAGTACGCGCGGTTTCACGTCCGGGTGTTTCGCAAGATAGTAGTTAAGCCCGTCAGCCCATGCGTTCATTAATTTCTTGAGCCAATCGGGACTCGAAGCATAATCTTTTTTCAGCTCGACCGGATCGATAAAGATCTTCATCCGAAGGTCCTTCCAGATCGCCGATTCGCCCTCAGCTTCGGCAAGCCGCCCGAGCGAATTGAGATAGTTCGTTTCGATACGATTGAAATCGTCCTCAGCCTGGGCATAGATCGCACCGAAAACTGCATCGGCATCCGATTTCCCGACGACGTGCGCAATTCCCCAATCGTCGCGCGTGATCGTTACGTTGCGCGCCTGCGCTTCCCAGCGGCGCATTTCGGAGGCACTTGCAGCCGAGCCCAATTGAACGGCCAGGCCAAGCCACAAACAAACGAATAATGAGTGAAAGACGAAAGGTCGAAGATGCTGCATTCTATCCTCCGGTTATTCTCTTATTCTACCCGGGCTCTTTAAAAAAGAAAGGAACGGACCGCTCCGTTCCTTTTCGCTACTTTGTTAGTTTGCCGAGCGCTTAGAAAACATGCGCAGCTTTAACGGCGTCCGGCCATCAATTTCTGATTGCCAGCCAAACGTTATACTTGCTGCCGTCGACCAGTGTGGCTTCAAAAAGCCATGTCCCTTGAGCAGCATCGCCAAGGACATTTGTCTTGAAGTTGAACTGCCACTGGCCATTCGTGTATCTGAATTGATTGCCGGTTGTTGCAGAATCCACGGCATACACGATAGCCTCCTCGCCGCTCGGGACTCCATTACTATATTTTTGCGCACTAAGCGTTTGAACGCCCGAAACAAGCGGCGAACCAAAGCAAGTCGCCGTGAACTTAAAGGGGATCGTGCTGTTCAGCTTAAATGTCCTTAGTGGATTTAGAAAGCTTCCACCTGGGCCAGATGTGTTCGGATATGCATTCGAACCGCCGACCGGCGATAGGAATCCGTTGAACGCGCTGCATGCCGGGCTGACGATCACAGTTCCCGCAGCATAAGGCATTGCAAAACTGTAATTGTTGTCCGAACCGTCCGCGCAGCTTGTCAAATATGTGCCGACAGGCGAGCCCATCGAGTAAGTCGTTGAACACGTCGGAAGTACATCGATTACCGCGGCAGTTTCCCCAAACACAAAACCGCTTAATATCGGCGAAACGTTCGGGACCGGCTCACCGAAAAACACATTATGACTCGACGCCGCAACTGTTAGAGGTTTTTTCGTGATCGAAATGCTAGCGACGCCGTTGCTTTCCAAATGATTTGCACTTTCCGAATAAACAGCAGTCGCAACACATCCATTTGGAACGGTCACATTCAAACAGTCGCCGCTATAGTTCACGGGAACGTTGGGTAGATCTAAACCATCTGGCCCCGTGACTCTTGCGTTTGCGATAAATGCCGAACCGCGATAAACGTACGGACCAGCCTCGAACGCAACCGTCGTTACGGTCGGCGCCTTATGGATCGTATACGTGCCATCGACCACCGCGATGTCGAAATTATTCATGCCGGTCCCGTTAACCGCCGCGCTCACCGAATAGATCGCGGCTCCGGGACCGACGTTTCCCGGATCGTTCACGCAGGTTAGATCGCCAACAAAACCGGGGCCGCTGATAACACATACTGAAGGCGCTTTCGACGCTCCGTCGAATGTCGCCGATCCGCCGCCGGCTGTTGCCGTGACGATCGCCCTGGAAATGTTGTTTGCAACAGTTCCGGATGCGTCCTCGTAATTCTGGCCTCCGAGAAAAGTCCACTGATCGGCAGAATATGATCCGGCATTCGCGTGAGTCGTGCCGCTTAGATCGACCGTGCCTACCGCATCATCGACCTCGCCGTTCACGCCGTTGATCGAAACGACTAATGCTGAATGTGGCTGACCGTCGTAAACCACGTCGTAAGGTGTAACCACTATCGTGGCAATTGCTTTATTGACCGAGAATGTTTGGTCGACGTCGGGAGCCGCGTTGTTTTGCGAGTCACCCGCTTGCGTTGCACGAATCGTGCAATCGCCGGCGGATACAATATGAACCGTGGAGGCTGCGATCGAACAAACATCCGGTGTTTGACTGCCGAATGAGACCGGCGACACCGACGATGAGGTCGCATGGACGTCGAAATCGGCATCACCGTAGGTTTTGTTTTCCAATTTTCCGAAATCGATCGTTTGATCGAGCCTGTTTACGTTGAAGGGCGCCGAGGTCGCGGCGGTCAACGCCGGCGTGGGCAATGCAGAACTTGCAACCAATGTATAACCGTTGCCGGCTGTATCGATACGCAAATTACTGAATGTGGCAATACCGCCGACGGCGGCCACGGTGGTTGTACCGCTCAAGGTTCCGCCGGGGTTTGATCCCAAGGCGACAGAAACGTTTCGAGTGCTCGTCGTATTTAGGTTTCCCGCAGCATCTTCGACGCGGACGGTCACTGACGGAGCGATCGGCGCATTTCGATTCGTATTTGTCGGCGGCGTCCCAAAACTAAGTTTCCCGCCGCCGACCGCAAGAACGGACCTGGTAAGGGTGCAGGTTTCGCCGAAACTAAGACCCGTATTTCCGATAGATGTCACCGTTGCGGTGAGCACGACGGTGCCTGGTGTCGGATCCCGATAAAAGAAATTTTGAGAGAGCTCACGAGTTTGCGTGACCGTAAGCGTCAACGTCGACCCGGAAAATGCGCCGCTCGGATTATTGTCGAATCTTCCGGTGGGCGAACTGCTCGACATCTGTATGAAAACGACTTGACCCGAGCCCGTCACGGCCTCGCCGCCGCCACCGACATTCTGTGTTTGGATGAACATCGGCTGAGTAGCGGGATTTGCAACACCCGCCGTAAAATTCGGGGGTAGATTCAGAGGGTAAAACCCTATCTGTACGATCGACGAACTCAGCGGCGGCGACGAAACGACCGCGCCGCCATAGTTCAATGCTCGCCACCATGTAGTGGATTCAGTTGCTTCTGCGGTTGGCGAATCAAATATATTGATCTCGCGCGCGGACGTACCGCCCGAAAAGGCGGAGGCGACCATTGCCGAGAACAGAATTAAAATAACTAAAACTGGAACGGCACCGGTTTTGAACCTTTTACCGTTTACGAAGTGATCAGCGTGGGGAGTTGCCGTTTTCATATTGTTGGGAGCACCACATGCAAGAGTGCAGTGGTGGATACAATATTTAAATTCCTAATCGCCCCCACTTCCCAAAAAGCACCCGGGCATCGTTCCGCAGCGGCCGAACGAAACAAAGTGAAATAGCGCTAACCGAGCGCCCGACCTCTACATACCGCGCACTCCAAAGAATTTTATTTCCCTGAGTACTTGCCTATGTGCAAACGAAGGCCGATCCGGATCGTTCGCGGGTCCGCCAGCGTAACGACCGGTATACGCCCGGCCTCCACAGTTGTATTAAAAATGTTTTCAAAAGCGGCGAAGACCTCGACCTTTTTTGAGAAGCGATGAGACGCGACGAGGCCAACTGCAGTAAAACCGCCTAAGCGCAAAAGGTTGTTGTCGTCCTCAAACTGCGCACCGGCAGCTCGGAAGTGCAGGGAAACCGTTGCGACCTTCGGATTCGAATACGTTGCCCGTAATGTAAATTGGTTCGCTGCAACCTGAGGAACCCGAAGGCCTTCGAGCGACCGATTTGCGGGAAAACTCTTCACGCGAGAATCTACGAAGAGATAGCCAGAAGAGAGCTCAAGATCATTTCGGAATCGAAATACATTGTCAGCTTCGACGCCACAAGCAAGAGTCCGCCCGAGATTCTGTCTTTGCCGGGTGATAAGCGTCGGAGTAGCATTCAGCGTTACATTCGAAATCGGATCAGTAATTCTCGTGCAGAAGGCCACGGTTCGAAGGTAGACACGGTCGCGAAAACCGCTTACTAAAATTCCGGCCTCCACGTTTTTTGCTCGCTCGGCTTTCAAAGTTTCGTTAGCCAGTGTCAATACGTTTCCAACGCGGAACGATCTATAAAGCTCATTCAGCGTTGCCGATCGAAAGCCGGTGGAAAAGGTCCCGGTAAACGATATTCCATCGTGAATGCGGACCAGAATCGAAACGCGAGGACTCGCCGCGCGCTCGGTGCGGTCTGGGAAAGAGGTTCGCGTAAACGACGAGCCGGTCAAAGCCCTTGTGGCCGAATAAGCGGCATATTCTCTCCAATGATCGAAGCGGATATCACCGCTCAGGGTAAGCCTTGGTACCGGATCAAAGGTTCCGCCGACATAGCCGCCTAGATCCACCTCGCGGCCCCCGGCACCGATCAATGAGAACGGCGAACCTCCGTTGAATGCGGTTTCGTCACTTGAACCGCGGACAATACGCGTTTCGGCACCACCGAAGATCGTACCGCGAGACGCAAAATCTCTTGACCACCGCATGCTTACGCTGCCCGCCTGAGACGGTACCGTTTGCAAGCGCGTCAGCAATTCGCTGTTGCGGTCCAGCGCGACCGAGGAAAAGGTCTGATGATAGATCTCTGACAAAAACCAGCTGCGAAATGTGAAAGCACCGAAGTTATCCGATCTCAGATCGACTCCCAAGCGGCCGCTCAATATCTTCGTATCGTTTGTTTGAAGCGGTGTTCCGTTTGTCCGACGTTCTTCAAAATATTCGGCGCCCGCAAACGCGCGGCGGCCCTCAGAGAATGAATATTCCAAAAATGGATCAATGCTCACTCGTCGTACGCCAGCTGATGTATCGACCGAGCCGCGCTGATCCATCGCAACAATGACGGATCCGTCGGTCGCGAACGCTTCGCTCGAAAGCGAACCGTGCCATTTTTTATGGTCGGCGGCAGCGAAAAGGGATACGATCGGAGTTCGCTGCGAGCCGTATGATGTCTCAAGGTCTAACATCGGATCCGCGGCATCGCGAGCGTCTATCGATATGACACCGCCGATCGCAGAGTTTCCGTAAAGACTGCTCGCAGGACCGCGCAGGATCTCAACTTTATTAATAGAAAGTCCCGGTACACGGCCCCAATAGATCCAACCGCCAAATGGATCATTCAATGGCACATTGTCCAGGAGGACCGCGGCGCGGCTTGCACCGGAAGCGCCCGTACCGCGAAGCGAAACGCCCTGAGATGTAGGATTGGCCGTCCGACTTCCGGAACGTCGAAAGAGGGTAAAACCAGGAACTTGCCGAAGCTTCTCATCGAGCGTCGCTGAGGGATTCGTTTCTAACTCCTCGCCTTTCACGATTACAACGCTGGCTGGCGTGTCCCCGAGCTTCGTGTTGGAGCCGCTCACGGTGACCTCCGCCGTCAGCTTCGCGGGAGTAAGCGAGATATCGATCGGTCGGTCGCGTAGGATGCTTTCAAACGCGGCAAACCCCGCAGCCGTAACCAGGATGGTGTCATAACCCGCCGGGACATTTTCAAACCGAAAGCTTCCATTTTCGTCACTTATTTTAACGAGTTCTGGGAGACCATCGGCCGCAAGACGAACTTTGGCACCCGTTATCGCCCGGCCATCTACGTCGCGGACCGAACCGGACACAACGGTTTCCTGAGCCCGGACGGCCCCGATCAGCAATGACAAAACAAAAGTGGCCGCCAGAATATTATTCACAATTCCGATCTCACGGCTCGCGAATGATAATCTTACCGCGTTTGATATCGACGACCGATTCCCACGGAACGGTGGTTATATTTCTGGGTCGAAATCCGAGCTCTTCTAAAAAGCCGGATGTGCCGCAAAGCAGCGCCGTGATTTTGCGGCTTTTCGACACGATGCCGTGTTCCGGATCACCGTCCGAACGAAGCTCAAACACGCGGCCGTATTTTGCACCGTTTTCATCCTCGACCTTGGCGAGAAGGATGTCAGTTATTTTTTCCATGCTCCAGGAAGTTTGGAAATAAACTCGAATACAAACCCCTTTCGTTCATCAAGTCCGTATTCCTTTGCGTCTTGCGCCAGCTTAATGTCGTCAGTGATAACGCTGACCTCACTCCACGGAATTTTCAAGCGGCGGCGGCCAAATAGTTTTCGAGAAACATAACGCGCAAATTCAGGGAGCCGATCGCTGGCATACTCGTTTCCGACCAAAAGAGCGATCACCTTCGGCTCGCCCTTCAGCTCGAGCTCGACGTCGTCCACCTTCCCGCAATGGTTGTGATTCGCATCTACCAACTGGCGATCGAGGACCTGCCTTATTATATCGAGATGGTGTTCGCTCACCCTTTACCTCCGTGCGTAATGATTAAAAGCGGGATCGCGGCAAGCGCCGCAATACAGATCAAAACGAAATAGGCCCAACCCAGGATACCGGCGAGCCAGCCGTTTGCGTAAGGCCCCATATAATCGGTATCGCGACCGGCCAGCAGCATCGGCAGGTATGTCAGCGGCAGTATGACAATGGAAAACACTATTGAGTATTCGACCACCTCAACCGGGTCAACGCCGGTAAAAATTATCAGGGCGGCAAGCACGAACATTATCATCCATGCAAGGTGAAACCGCGGTGCATCCTTCGGCACACGATATTTTCCCCAATTCCAACCAAAGAATTGGGAGATGTTGTACGCCCCTGTCAAAGCGTTTTCGATAGCGGCACCGGAAAAAGCGAAGAACATTCCGAGAAGGGCAATGATCAATCCCCATTTGCCGAACAAAAATGCGGGAGCCATCGCGGCCGTGCCGGGCATCTGCGGCTCTATTAAAAGCGGCGCAAAATAAAGTGCGCCAATGATCATTAGTGCGACCGCCAATAATGCGCCCAAGGAAAAACCAACGATCACGATAATCCGATTCTGATTGATCGCACTGGGATTCCAGCCGTCTTCGATCCCGCCGGAGGCGTAAAAGTATGTTTCATACGGAAGCATGATCGAGCTCAAAAGTGCGACGGCGAAATAGGCGTAGACGAAATAGTCACTGGTAGTTTCCAATTGCGGAACCGACGGGATAAAACCGCTTGCCATGGATGTCCAATCCGGTCCGAGCCAAAAAGCTGCCGCTACAAAAACCAGCATCAACAACCCAAGCAGTCCAAAAATTCTTTCGATCGCTTGAAACGAGAGGAACCACACGACGAGTAAAAGAAAAACTAAAGTTAAAAATGCGAGTAAAAAATAATTTCCGCCAAAAAGAAGCTTTAGCAGGATGGCAATGCCGCCGATCTCTGCCGCGCACGTAAGAAGGGAAGCGAGGTTAGCGGCTATAAGAGTAAGCAAGCCCGCACCATAACCCGCTCGCTGGCGAATAAAGTAAAAAACCGGCTGCGAGCTCACCGCAGCGATGCGTCCAGACATTTCGCCGAACACAATGATCCCCACAGTACCGACCACGACCATCCAGAGTAGTTTGTAGCCAAATTTCACGCCTGCATTAACAGTAAAAACCAGTTCGCCGATCTCGACGAAGCCGCCCATAGCCGTGAGTATTCCCAGGAAGACCTCAAGGATATTTTTCATACTATTTCATCCTTTCTTCCATTTCCCGGAGTTGTTTGCCCAGAGTTTTTAGCCGAGGGCCACTTCTTTCGAGTTCGAGCTGAGAGGTAGAAAGCCGATCAAACTCGGACGAGAGCTGCTGCGCGAGGCCTACTGCTTGTTGACGATCGGTCTCTATTTCCGGCTTCGCCGAACTGTTTCGAAGGGTTTTAAGCGAGCTGTCGACTTTGAGCTTGATTTGTTCCGCTTGCGAATCGAAAAAAGTTTGCGTTGTTTGGCCGGCAAGATGTTGGTTTATGAGTTGAGCGCCGTCTTGCGCGAACGACCGAAGATCTGCAATTTCGAGCCTCAGATCGTCTTTCGTTAAAGGCGATAACTCCGATACGGTGATCGCCGCGGCGACTGAAACAACCACCAAAGCAAGTAAAACTGCCTCTATCCAAAAATGTCGCGAACGTTTGGTCATAGATCTGATGTAATCGCTTCATTTAGTGTTCTACGATCGTATTCGAACGCATGTCTTTCAGACTGTTGCAGGAGGCGCGCAAACATAAAGAGACCGGCGCCAATGTATACCAATCCGCCAGGCACCCACATTATCAAACCACCGAGCTGCTGATCTTCAAGCGGAGTCAGGCCCCAGGCGGCTGTTGATCCGGAATAAACCGGGTAAAGGAGCTGACGCGTGAATGTTATGAATGCCCCGAGAATACCGCTATGGAGCGACGTTATGAATAAATAGAGCACGCCGACGAATGAGCTTTTCCAACCGACGCTGCCGTTTATGATGGCCCACCAAAATAAAAGCGCCGTACCAAAAAAGCTTGCATGTTGTAGAGCGTGAACAATATCGCTTTTGAGCGTCGCGTCAAATAGTACAGGGATGTGCCATATCCAGAGAGCCGCGGCATGTATCAGAAACGCGCCCAACCCACTGCTAATAACGTGCCAACAGTTTTCAAAACTACGATCCTTTACGATCGATCCGACCTTTTGCCGATAACTGGGCGCGATCGCCCAAACTGCCGCGATTTGCGGGCGGCCTAACACGATCAGCGGCGCGGCGATCAACATCAAAATTTCGTGTTGGGTCATGTGTGCCGAAAATAGAGCCTCGCTTAGTTCGTGAAACGGCCCTAACAATGCGACGACAAGCGACATCCAGCCGAGGGCAAAAAATGAAACCGATCGAACTGACATTCCGTGACCTCTACCGGCATGTTTCCATAGGTGTCTTGTGCCGATGATGTAACCAAACAGCAACACGAGTAGCCCGAGCGCCGTAATCATTTGAGAGATCTCAAAATAACTGGG
>Ga0070670_100004213_pt1 | contig 12041 bp, 11 predicted proteins | sample KBSS63metaG_FD_64665 | JGI IMG/M metagenome (GOLD analysis project Ga0070670, IMG submission 64665) | Switchgrass rhizosphere microbial communities from Kellogg Biological Station, Michigan, USA - KBS S6-3 metaG | ecosystem: Host-associated > Plants > Roots > Rhizosphere > Soil ... | reverse complement strand
ATTTGCGGAGGTAAAATCTTTCGAGCTCCTCTACGATCTGGAGGACGCGACCGCGGCCGTCCAACTCTCTCACGAGCTGGAAAAAGCGGGCGCCAGCAAAGCCATTCTCGGCGATCCCAACGCCACCAAGGTTGTCCTCTTGACCAATCGCACCCGCATCGCGTGGCTGGATCAGCATGCCGCGCGCTTGCAGAAAGCGGTTGTGACTGTCGTCGGCACCGCGATTGCCCTGTCCGATTCGCTCCGCTGGCTCTGGCGCCGGCAATGGATCGACTTCCGGCGCTGGGATGCGCGGAAAAGACGCAAAGAGCCGGTGCCGGCGGTGCCGGAAGCAATGACTCGTCTCCGCATTCCCACCGTCGTCGCGCAAACCGAGCATCTGCTCTGCGCCATGACCGCCCTCATCTTCACGGCGGGCGGCGCTATCATGCCTGAGAACAACGATACCGTTTCGTTAGGCGAGATCCTGGGAGGCACGACAACTTGCGCTTCCGTTGCCTGGGGCATGCTCGTTTGGCGTCTGGTGCACCGAAAACTGAGCGAGAAGACCTTCTCTCGTTATCTCTTGTTCACATTCGTTGGCACGACCATTTTCGGATTCAGTTCCCTCATCTTCTGGCTTCGCCTCTACGGTGAAATCCTTCGCGTCCTGCCGGCAGCCATTTTCCTGATCGCCGCGCCGATCCTGCTGCACAGGCAACAGCGCCGCCTGCAGTTTTGGTTCCTGGCACCCGCGCCGACGGAAAAGAAGTTTGCCCCGCGCCTCGCCGGCGGCCGCAACTGGGAACCCATTCTCTGGATCCTCGCTTACACCATGCTTTGGATGTGGATGCTGAATATGAAGGAGTAGCGCTACGGTTGCCGTCGCCGACAGCAGATGATTTCAAAAATTACTAATCATCAATCTGCTCAAGAGCCAAATGGGCAGCCTCACTCCAGCAATTCGCTGCCGGTCGCGATCAGTCGGCGATGGCTGGAACTCACGGGATTCTCGCTGCTCTTTCGACTCTTCGAAGGTCTGCTCGGCGCCCCTCTGATAGCTTTCATAGGGAAATGGCTGCTCGGCCGAACAGTGCTTGATAGCACTGCGTTGGTCTCGTTTCTCCTTTCGTGGCGCGGCACCCTTCTATGTGTGTTCGCCGCGACTACGCTTCTGACTATCCGACTAATCGAGCACGCGGGGCTATCTGCGATTTTCTACGGTGAATTCCAGGGCCACAGGATTCGGGCGCCTGTGGCGGCCCGTATTGTCTGGCGGCACATACTGACTCTGGTGCGGGTGTCCTTCCGTTTCGTCGGCGTGGGATTGCTGACAATACTGCCGCTCTTACTGGTGGCTGGCGGATTCGCGGCCTGGCTGCTGCCACGGCACGACGTAAACTATTACCTGACGCTGCGCCCAGCAGAGTTCATGGTCGCCGTGTTCGTGATTGGAGCGGTCGCAATCGTTTCTGCAGCAGTGTTGTTAATGTTTGTGGCGCGCTGGCGCTGGGTAGTTCAGGCAGTCATCCTTGAACAAAGGCAGGGGCCCGATGCCTTTACGCGAAGTGCTGCACTGTCGCATGGCATTCGTTGGAAACTGGCGGGCGCAACGATCGCTGTCTCCCTGCTTTCGCTCGGCCTGGGATTGCTAGCATCCTTTATCGGAACAGCTAGCGCATCCATCCTCCTGCGCGTGCTGGGCCAGGAGGCCGTGTCCCTCGCTATCGCAGTTGGCCTCTTGTTATTCCTGCGAACGATCGTCGGAGCAGCCTGCACGTTTTTGAGTTCGTGGATCGACGCAGGACTGTTTACGTCTCTCTATCGTCGTCGTGTCGCAACACTGGGTGATCAAACCACCATGGTTGACGCGGGCGATCGCAATTTGATCACGCCACCGCGTTGGTTCGTGCCCGCGCTTGTCGCAGGCCTGTTGGTGTTTTCCGGCGGCGGCGTCTGGCTTGCACTTCAGGCTTTCTCCGAGGTCCACACGATTAGCATTCATGCCCATCGTGGAGTCTCGGACAGGGCGCCGGAAAACACGTTGGCGGCAACGCGTGCAGCCATCGCCGCGGGAGCGAATTATCTTGAAACGGACGTTCAACTTTCCAAAGACGACGTGCTCGTGGTGGTCCACGACACCGATTTCTCCCGGTTAGGTGGCGTCGCCAAGAAAGTCTGGGAGCTGACCTATGAGGAAATCCGTGCCATCCCCATTGGTCGAAGTGCGGCCCCGGAATTCCGTAATGAAATAACGCCCACCTTCGATGCGCTGCTCGACGAAACGAAGGGGCACATCAAGGTAAACATCGAACTGAAATACTACGGCAATCACCAGCCGGGGTTGGCAGAGAAGGTCGTCGCAGCCGTGCGCGCCCATGGGATGCTTGATCAAGTAGTCATCCAATCGCTGGAGTACGAACCACTGTTGGAAGTGCACCGACTGGCGCCGGAAGTGCCGGTGGGTTACCTGCTTTCATTCAATGCGCGCGAACCGTCCGAGTTGCATGTCGACTTCCTCAGCGTAGAGCAAAAACGCCTCGACTATCGTTTCGTCAGAATGGCTCACCAGCGCGGCCAACAGGTATACGCATGGACGGTCGACACCGTCGAAGACCTGCAGCGCCAGTTCGATCTTGGCGTTGACGGCGTTATCACGGATCAGCCAGCGCTGGCGCGAAAAACATTCGATGAATGCCGCAGCCGTCCGAAGCTCGAGCGATTCGCGAGCGAGATTCGAGCCTGCTTGGCCGACTGAATAGCGTAAGCGCTAGCATCGGGATCGACCCTAAGGGGTTGATCATTTCCGGACCAGGCAGCGGCCGGCCGCGGATCACCGGAACAAGCTGGATCTACTGCATGGCGGCGGTGGTGCTCGTTCTGCGCAAGTCGTTTCGTTAGGCCTGCTGGCGCATGGCGCGCCGATCCGGAGTTTGGAGCCGGGCTTTCGCCCCCGCGCAAAACCGCTAAAGTCCCCCGTTATGGCTGACCAAATTCTTGCAGGCAAAACCGGCGTCGTTTTCGGCGTCGCCAACAAACGCAGCATCGCCTGGGCGATCGCTCGCGCATGGGCGGCGGCGGGCGCGCGCCTGATTTTCAATTACCAGGGCGAGCGCTTGAAAGAAAACGTCGAGGAACTGGTGGGCGAGTTCGGCGCCGACACGCCGCTTTATCCCTGCGATGTTTCGAGTGATGCGGAGATCGCCTCATTTTTTGAAAAGGTGAAAGGACAGACTGACCGGCTCGATCTTCTCCTCCATTCCGTTGCTTTCGCGCCCAAGGAGGCGCTGGAAGGCGATTTTCTGAGCACCTCGCGCGAGGCCTTCAAAACTGCGCACGACATCAGCGCCTATTCGTTAGTCGCGCTCGCCCGCGCCGCCACGCCTTTGATGACGGAGGGCGGGAGCATCGTCGCGATGACTTATTACGGATCGGAAAAAGTGGTGCCGCACTACAACGTGATGGGCGTGGCCAAGGCCAGCCTTGAAGCGAGCACGCGTTACCTCGCCTACGATCTGGGGCCGAAGAAAATTCGGGTGAACTGCATTTCGGCCGGGCCGATGAACACGCTTGCTGCGCGCGGCGTTTCCGGTTTAGGATTGATGATTAAACATTACCAGGAACACGCCCCGCTGCGCCGCAGCTGCACCCTCGAAGAACTTGGCGGGACGGGTTTGTTCCTGGCGAGCGACGGCGCGGCCGCGATCACCGGCCAGGTCATCTACGTCGATGGTGGTTATCAGATCATGGGGATGTGATCTGCGGCTGTGAACCCCTCGCCGCACTCGGTCGGTCCCGTTCGAAACTGTTAACCGGGCGGCCAGGCCAGTGGGCGTTTGCCTAACAAGTGGACGTGCAGATGCGGCACGCTCTCTCCCCCATCCCGGCCGTTGTTAATCACTACCCGGTAACCGCTCTCGCTTATCCCCAGATCGCGCGCCAGTTTCGTAGCGGTCAAAATGAGCCGGCCGAGTAACGCTTGATCCGATTCGCTCGCTTCAGCCAGGCGGGGGATGACGCGCTTCGGCACAATCAAGACATGAACGGGCGCCTGCGGGTTGGCGTCGTGAAACGCAATTACTTCGTCATCTTCGAAGGCGATCCTCGCCGGGACCTCGCGCGCGACAATTTTCTCGAAGATGGTCATCGAATCGAGCAGTTCAATTCCGCCACCGCGGGACCGCTCACAATTTTTTCGCGAATGAAGCAGGTGACTTCTTCGCGCAACGCGTCGCAGGTGCGCGACCAGGTCTTGGCGCCACGCAAATGTTTGATCGCCGGTTGCAGTCCGAAAAAGTGGATGCCGGTCGCCCCGGTCTCGAGAATGGCAGCGACGCGTTTCTCAAGCAGATCGAAAAACGCCAGCTCGTAGCCGTCGCCGGCCGCTTCCGCAATTTCGTAGAGCGAAACGGAAATGGGCGGCGGCGTGGGTTTGAAATGCGGCACGATTTCCTGGTAGCCGATCACTTTCAAGACGTAGCGGACGGTCTGGTTGAGCTGGCTGAACGCCACCACCGACTCGTTAGTCCGGAGCCGCAAATAAAACGCGATGCTTTCCGTCACGTGTTCGGTCAGCCACCAGCTCGGGTAGCCGGCGCGGTCGGCCGCTTGCGTGATGGCGGCGTGTAACCAATCGCGATTGAATTCGAAAAGCTGTCCGGATTCGGAGCGGAGGTAGGGAAATTCTTCCTTAAACGCGACCATTGTTTGCGAGTTCGTTGAACAAGTCGGGCTGCGCCGCGTCTGGCTTGGGGTGCCGGTGGAGCGCGTGGATTTCATCGACGAAGCGCTCAAGGTCCTCGAAGCGGCGATGGACCGAAGCGTAACGCAAATAAGCGACCTCATCGAGCGCGCGCAGTTTCTCCAGCGCCTTGTCGCCGATCGCGGTCGAGGTCACTTCGCGTCCACCGGTTTCAATGTCGTGCACGATGTCGTCGACCGTTTCCTCGAGCGTGGTGAGACTGATCGATCGTTTCTCGCACGCCTTGGCGATGCTGCTGGCAAGCTTGCGTCGATCGAAAACTTCGTGGCGGCGGTCGCGCTTGATGACGCGCAAATCGGTTCGTTCAATTTCTTCGTAGGTGGTAAAACGAAAAGCGCAGGCGAGACAAACGCGGCGCCGTCGGATGCTGGAATTATCTCGTGATTGCCGCGAATCGATGACCTTGTCATCGCAATTTCCGCACTTGGGACAGCGCATAATGTGGTCGGGAGAACTGACCCCACTACAACTTGTAGCCGGGAGGATGGCAAGAAATTTCGACGCGCTGATCAAAAAAATTTCGCGTGCGGGATTTTGTGCGAACCAAAATCAGCGCGGCGGAAACTCGAACTCGGCTTTCTTCTTGTCCTTCGAAAGCGTGAGATAGGCGCTGAAGTTCGAGCCGCGCTTTGAGACGAAGCCCTCGATCAAGCCCGTTTTGCCCAACTCCACCAAACGCTCCACGTCTTCCGCCGAAATTTCCTTGCCGCAAAGATTTCGTTTCAATTCGAAAACGACCCGTGGCGAGCCGTCCGCCTGCGCCTTCGCAACCACGAAAGCATCTTCCGTTTGATAAAGATCGCCGTGGTGAATCTTGCTTTCGCTCAGCTTGACCGCTTTGCTCAGGTCGAGCGGCGGCTTGGCTTTGCGCGGCCCGCCTTTGCCATTTTTCGCGCCGCCTTCGCGCGGTTTGCGGGGCGGAAATTCCCAGGTGATTTTGGCCCCGTGCCTAACGAGATAGGCATCGAACGGACGCCCCTTTTTCGAAGTGAATTTTTCGATCAGTTCGGTCTTGCCGGTAGTCACGAGCTGGATGGCCTGGTCGCGCGTGATTTCTTTCTGGCACATGAGGCGACCGACCTTAAAAACTTCCTTCCAGCCGTCGCCGTCGCGTTCGCGCAGGACGTAGTTGGTGGGCGCTTCGCAGAGTTCCGCGCCGGTTTTCGGATCGGTCCAGAAGGGCGCGAGCGCGTTCACGTCCACCTTGTTTCCGAAATCCAGCTCCGCCTTCTTGCGGCCGGGATTTTTTTCGTCGTCCACAATTTTGATTTTGGACGGAAAACGGTTGCCTGTTTTCGCGGAGACAAAGCCGTCGAGCGGACCGATTTCGCCTTTCTCGAGCAATTCGCGCACTTCTTCCTCTTCGATTTTGCGACCGCTCATGATTTTGTAGATCATGAGGACGCCATCCTGCGACTTGTAACCGCGCAGAGTCTCAACCAGCGGCTGACTGTCGGTCGGTGAGATGATGTCGGTGACGCGCGAGTTGGATTCGTTCTCCTCGAAATTCTTCGTGCGCTCGACGATCCCCTTCGTGACCTCGATGATCTCCGACATGAAATCGCGGCGCGAATATTTGCCGTGCTGCATCTGGCGCAGCTTGTATTCCCATTCGCCGGTCATGTCGGGCCGGGTCAGCGCATCGGTGTGGACCGCGGAAAGGAACTGGAGGAGCGACTCTGCCTTCGTCGTGGGCACCAGCTCGCGCTGATGCCGCTCCATGTATTTCTGATTGATGAGGCCGTCGATCGTGTCGGCGCGCGTTGCGGGCGTGCCGAGGCCACGCTCTTTCATTGCCTCCGCCATTTCTTCGTCGTCGACCAGCTTGCCGGCGCGTTCCATCGCGGAAAGGAGGGTCGCTTCCGTGTAGCGCGGTGGCGGCTTCGTCGTTTCCGCGTGCAGCTTGGCCGAAATTGTTTTGGCCTGCGCGTTGTCTTCGGCACTCAACGCGGGCAGCGCTTTGGCATCGACAGAATCATCCACCGTGGTCTTGCCGTAAACTGCGAGCCAACCAGGCACGGTCAGAACCTTGCCTTCCGTCTTGAAAGCATGAACTCGGGCGACCGTGCTGATGCGGGTGGTGACATCGAATTCCGCCGCGGGAAAAAACGCAGCCACGAACCGCCGCGCGATCATGTCGTAAACTTTCCCTTCCATCTCATCGAGATGGCTTGGCGCAGTGCCGGTCGGGATGATGGCAAAGTGATCGGAGATTTGCGCATTGTTGAAAATGCGTTTGCTCGGCCGCACCCAGCCGTTATCGAGCACGGTCTGACCATGCTGGGCGAGATCGCCGGGAAGGTGGCCTAGCGTCTGCCGGCAGGTCGCGATGTAATCCTCCGGGAGCGCCCTCGAATCAGTGCGCGGATATGTGATGACTTTATGGCGCTCGTAAAGTGCCTGCGCGATTTGCAGTGTGCGCCGCGCGGAAAGGCTGAAGCGATTATTCGCTTCGCGCTGGAGCGTAGTCAGATCGTAAAGACGCGGAGACGCCTGGCTGGAAGATTTTTTCTCCTCGGTAACTTTCGCGAGCGGGTGTCCCTGGCACGCGGCCAGCGCGGACTCGGCCGCAGCCTTGTCCCAGACGCGGTCGATCCGGTCGTGCTCGTCGTTGCTGTCCTTCTTGAATTCGGGCCGTTGGTAGACGCCTTCGTAGGTCCCCTTCGCGACTTCGAACTCCGCGATCACGCGCCAATAGTCGCGCGGCTGGAAATTGCGGATCTCGAGCTCGCGATTGAAGACGATCGCAAGGGTCGGTGTTTGCACCCGGCCGACGGAAGCGACGTTACCGCCGCGCGACCCAAACATGCGTTTGGTGATCGCGCGAGTGCCGTTGATCCCGATCAGCCAGTCACTCTCACTGCGGGAGCGCGCGGCGTCAGCCAGGCCGGTCATCTCCCGGCCGTCGCGCAACGTCCGGAAGGCTTCGCGAATTCCTTCCGCGGTCATGGTCTGCATCCAGGCGCGCTTTACGGGCATCTTCGCCTTCGAGAGTTGGTAGAGATTTTGGAAAATCAGCTCGCCTTCGCGGCCGGCGTCGCAGGCATTGACGACGGTGTCGATGTCTTTGCGATGGAGAAGTTTCTTAAGCTGATTGAAGCGATCTTTCGAATCGGCGATCGGTTTTAGTCCAAACTTTTCCGGGATGATGGGCAGCGTCTCGAGGCGCCAAAAACCGTATTTCTTCTTGTCGATGTCCTCCGGCATTTCCAACTCGACGACATGGCCCACGGCCGAGGCGATGACGTATTCGTCATTCTCGAAGTGGTCGCCCTTCTTGGGGACCTTACCGAGAGCGCGGGCGAGGTCCTGCGCCACGCTGGGTTTTTCGGCGATGATGAGGGTTTTGGCCATGAAGGGATGCCAACTAGACCTCGTTGGCCGGGTTTGCAAGTGACACTCGTGCTCCTAATCGTGCTCGTAAGCGACGGCGGGAATTGAGCACGAGCACGATTACGTGCAGCAGCACGAGGAATGCCGGGATGACCGACCCCGACTACGACAGCTTCACGAAATATTTCCCGGGCAGCTGTTTAACGAGGTGTTTCAGCTCCAGGCGAAGCAGAGCCGACGAGACCGTGGCGCTGGGAAGATTGCTCGTGGCGGCGATTCGGTCGATCGGCGTTTCGGTTGGATTGATGGCCTCGTAAACGACCCGCTCCTCCTCGGTTAGTTCGGGCAGCGGACGGGCCGCGACGTCTGGAAGCTTTTGCTTTTCCGGGAGAAGAATTTGCAGATCGTCGAGAATGTCGCTTGCGTCCATGACCAGTTTCGCGCCCTGCTGAATGAGTCGATTCGAGCCATGCGCGGTCGGGGCATTGATGTGGCCGGGAACCGCATAGACAGATCGGCCCTGCTCGAGAGCCTGAGCGACGGTCATGAGCGCACCGCTATTCAAGCCGGCTTCGACGACGAGAATGCCGTGGCTCCACCCGCTGATGATGCGATTGCGCATCGGGAACGTCTGGCGGTCCGGCTCGACCATCATGGAAAACTCGGAGATGACGGCACCGTTGCCGCTCCGGATTTTGTCGGCCAAGGCCGCGTTTTCGGGCGGATAAAGTTTCGTCAAACCGGAACCGATCACTGCAATCGTGCGACCTTTGGCGGCGAGCGCTCCCTGGTGCGCGGCGGTGTCGATCCCGCGCGCGAGCCCGCTAATGACGGTGAGCCCCGCATAGGCGAGTTGATAGGAAAGCTTTTTCGAACACTCCGCGCCGTAGTGACTCGTGCGTCGCGACCCGATTACCCCGATGGCGTGTTGATCGCGCTCCGTAAGTTCGCCCCAAAGGTAGAGCACGATGGGCGGCGCGTGAATTTCCCTAAGTTGGCGCGGATAGGTCGGTGACTGCGCGGTGATGACTTCCGCGCCAAACTGGCGGATGCGCTCCAGCTCAGCGGAAAGGTCGACCGTTGTTTCCCAATTCGCGATCTGCTCCGCGACTTCATTGCCGATGCCGTCAATCGCCCGCAATGCGCTGCGTTTCGCCGTCAGAATATTTTCCGGTGTTTCGAAAACTTCGAGCAACTTGCGCAGCCGCACCGGCCCCATGTGCGGCAGCATGTTGAGCGCGATGCAGGCTTCGGTGCTGTTCATTTTCCGGTCGCAAATCGCTTTTGAAAATCGACCGGCGTGCGTAGGGGAAGATATTTCATGCGCGCATCGTCGGCCTTCGGGACAGCCTGTGAAATCGATTCTCGGCCGATTCGGAAAGCGAGGTGCCATTGCGTCCCGAAAACTTCTTCGCTTCGGCGACCGCAGCACGATCGACGGTGAGAATGAGTTTTGTTTTCATAACACGTGTAGCTTAGCGGGAAACACGTGTTAGATCAGACGCACGGTCTAGAACGGAATCTCGTCGTCGTCCGGCTCGGACGAGCCGCCCTTGGGAGGCGGCGCGCTGCGGGAACCGCCGCTCGGCCGGGATGAGCGGGTTTCTTCGCCACCGCCTTCTTCCCCGCCGCCCCCGCCCCCGCCGGGACGGGCGCCGAGCATTTGCATCATTTCCCCGATGACTTTGAGTTTGCTCCGCTTTTGGCCTGATTGTTTATCGTCCCAGGTATCGAGCTGGAGCCGGCCCTCGATGAAAACCGAGCGGCCTTTCTTGAGGTACTCGCCCGCCACTTCGGCCTGGCGACCCCAGAGGGTCACGTCAACGAAGGTGACTTCTTCGCGCTTCTCGCCGTTGTCGAGCGTATATTGGCGATTGACCGCAATCCCGAGATCGGCGACCGCGCTGCCTTTCGGCGTGTAGCGCACTTCGGGGTCGCGGGTCAGGTTGCCGAGGAGGAAAACTTTGTTGTAGCTGGCCATGCGCCTCTTTTAGCGAAGCTACTTCGTCTCGGCCATCTTCTTTTTCGCCGGCTTCTCTTTTTTCTCCCGCAGCCGCTGGTAATGCTGCCGGTAAACCTCCGGGTCGAGCTTGAACTTCGAGCGCAGTTTGGTGATCAACTGCGAATCGGCGTGGAAGACGAAGTTGACGAAAAAGCCGGAGTCGAGGTCGCCCGCGACGTAGGAAAAGGGCCGCTTGTCCATTTTCTGGACCTGTTCGATCTGGGCGCCTTCTTTTTGGAATTCGGACTCGAGACGGTCCACGATGTCTTTCACTGCGTCATCCTTACCCTGGGTGTTGAGGACGAGCAGCGCTTCATAACGATTCTTCATATTTCTTCGGGTGGTTTATTGAAAACATTCATCGCAGCAAACAGCCCTTTGTCGATGACACACTTCACGGCTTCCGCCGCGCGATTGATGGCGGCATTGAGGATGGGTTGCTCCTCTTCGAAAAATCGGCCAAGCACGTAATCGATCGCGCCCGCGGACGGCGCGCCGCCGATCCCGATCCGCAGCCGGGGGATCTCTTCGGTCCCAAAATGCTCGAAAATCGACTCGAGGCCGTTGTGCCCACCGGAGCTGCCTTGCGCCCGCAGCCGGAGCCGCCCCAAAGGCAGCGCAAAATCATCGAGCACGACGAGGACCTCCGCCGCGGCGATCTTGTAAAAATTCGCAATCGCGGAGAGCGGCTGGCCGCTGCGGTTCATGAAAGTGGCGGGCTTGACCATAATCACATCCGTTTTGACCCATGCCGCGCCCCATTTTTCCGAGTAATCCCACGGGAGCTTCGCGTCGGCGGCGAGCCGGTCGAGCACCATGAAACCAACGTTGTGCCGGGTTCGCTGATACTCGCGGCCGGGGTTGCCGAGACCCGCGACCAGACGAATCCGAGTTTCGTTCACGTCCGCTCTGGCGCTGGGCGAGAAAATTATTTCTTCGCTTCCTTCTCCTTCGCAGGCGCAGCCGCAGCTGCACCTTTCGCTGGCGCGGCACCTTCTGCCTCTTCCTTCTTCGCCGTGATGACTTCCGGCGCCGTCGGCGCTTCGGCCGCGGCCACCGGCTCTTCCTCAACCGTCGGCGCGAGCACCGAGAAAACCGTCAGGTCGGCCGGCACCCGCGTCGTCACGCCTTGCGGGAGCGGCAGCTCACGAACGTGAATCGAGTCACCGATATTAAGACGGGAAACGTCGACCGTGATGATATCAGGCAAATCGCGCGGCAGACATTCGATCTCAAGCGAGCGAATATTTTGCTCCAGCAAGCCGCCGAAAGTCTTGACGCCTTCGGCAATGCCGAACGGCTCGAGCGGGACTTCGGCCTCGATCATTTCGTCCATCGAGACCGCGTGAAAATCGACGTGCAAAATCTCGCCGCCAACCGGCGCGTGTTGCACTTCTTGCATGAGAGCAAGGCGGCTCGCCTTCTCGCCCTCGATCTCGAGCTCGACGAGAATGTTTTCGCCGGAGGCGTGACTGAGCAGAAGGGAGAGATCGCGCTTCGAGACCTGCAGCGGCTCCGCTTTGGTTTTACCGCCATAGACGACGGCCGGCACGCCGCCTTGCTTCTTAATTTTGCGGACCGCCGATCGCCCGGTTCCGGTGCGTCGCGTTGCCGAGAGTTTTACTTGTTTGGCCATGGTATCAATTTCCTATTGCGCGCCGTTGTCGATTTTGAAGAGCGACGAAACGGACTCGTCATTATGGATCCGCTTGATGCTCTCCCCGAGCAGCTCAGAGACACAAAGCACCGTGGTGGTAAAACCCTCCACGGTGCGAACGGGCACGCTGTTGGTCGTTATTAATTCCTTAATTTGGGAATTTTGCAACCGCGAGATGGCGACATCGGCCAAAACGGCGTGGGCGACGCCTGCATAGATGTCGAGGGCACCGTTCTTTTTCAATAACGTCGCCGCGGAGGTGAGCGTCCCGGCGGTCTCGGTCAAGTCATCGACCAGGAGAACATCAC
>Ga0070670_100004212_pt1 | contig 12043 bp, 10 predicted proteins | sample KBSS63metaG_FD_64665 | JGI IMG/M metagenome (GOLD analysis project Ga0070670, IMG submission 64665) | Switchgrass rhizosphere microbial communities from Kellogg Biological Station, Michigan, USA - KBS S6-3 metaG | ecosystem: Host-associated > Plants > Roots > Rhizosphere > Soil ... | reverse complement strand
GCTGCGGGATCTCCGCGGAGCAGCTTCGAGACCGCAGGAACACCCTCGCGATCAGCGATCGCGGCAGCCTCGTCGAGCACTCCCTCGTCATCGCTGTTCACCTCGTACGGAACACGACCGATGAGGCCGAAGCCGTCCAGCGGGATGTCATCGGAGAACGGAACGACGTGCACGATGGCCACGGCCGCCCCCTCGTGACGGGCGAGGTCGACACCGAACTCGACCGCCTGGTGGGCGGGTTGCGAGCCGTCGGTTGCGATCAGGATTCGTTTCATCGTGAGCCTCCTCGTTTGCGAGGTTCGTCGCCCGCGAGCCGTTCGCGTCAATGCACGATGAGCACGTCGCAGTGCGCGCGTCGCTGCACGTTCTCGCTGACGCTGAGCCCCAGAAGTCTCGAGACCACACCAGGCTCCTCCGTACCGACGACGATCAAGTCGGCGTGCTCCCTCTCGGCAGCAGCCAGAATCGCGTCGGCCGGGTCGCCCAGTCCGACCTGGTAGTCCGCGGGGATGGTCAGCTCGTCGAGCACCGCCTTCGCGCGACCGAGCTCTTCCCGGTGCAGCTCGGGCGGATCGGCCGGATCGATCGGGCCGATCCCATGGGCCGCGCCCACCAATGCAGGGGCGGCGCTGACCGCGATCACGTAGGCATCGAACGCATCCGCGAGCTGGGCGACGCGTCTGAGCGCGCGCTTCGCTGACTCGGAGTCGTCGTAGCCGAGGACGACGGTCTTCATGTGGAACACCTCCTTCGGTCATCGTCAGCGTCGCGCAGACAGCCGCACTCGACACCTGTAGAACCCCGCAGCGAAGAGCGGTTTCTACGCGAGGCGCTACCAGGTCTTGGTCGACTGGCTGAGCGGTGGGCGCGCGATCCTCACCCGCGCGTCGATTGCGACACAGGCGTCGGGCAGGCCCAGAACGGGATTGAGGTCGAGCTCGGCGACCGCGGGGAAGTCGAGCCCGAGACGCGACACGCGATGGACGAGATCCGCGAGCGCTGCGACGTCGGAGGGCGGAGCACCGCGGAATCCGCGAACGAGGCGACCGGCCTTCCCTTCGGTGACGAGCTCCGCGGCGTCGACGTCGGTGAGGGGAGCGATCCTGAACGAGGCCTCGCCGATCAGCTCCGCGAGAACGCCGCCAGGACCGAACGCGACGAGAGGGCCGAACACCGGATCCTGAACGAGACCGGCGAGCAGCTCGGTGCCGCCGGTGATCATCTTCTGCACAACGATGGGGTCGCCGATGCGCCCGACGGCGGTGCGGACAGCCTCCTCAGTGGCGAGATCCAGCGCAATGCCTCCCGTCTCCGTCTTGTGCGCCCCCGCCGCCGCGGTCTTGACGACGACCGGGAACCCGAGCGCGTGGGCAGCTGCGACCGCTTCGTCGGCGGACGACGCGACCTGTTCGGGGACGACCGGGATGCCGAACGCAAGGAGGAGGTTTCGAGTCTCCTGCGGGTCGAGCCACCTACTGTCCCCGTCCGCGAGCGCCTTCTCGATCACCTGGGAAGCCGCATCACGATCGATCCCTTCGACCTCTGGGATCGCGCCTAGCGGCCGCCGGAGCCAGTCGGCGCGCTCTGCGGCCCTGCCGAGGGCCGACGCCGCCGACTCGGGATACGTGAACGCTGCGACTCGGCTCCCCGCCCGGAGTGAGCCTGGAATCCCCGCGGCACTCATGACGACGGCGAGAACGGGCTTCTCGGCTTCCGCGGATGCGGTCGCGTCGACGACAGCCCCCGCGACCGCCTCGGCGGTGGCGCTGACGGCTGGCACGAAGAGCGCGATCACCGCGTCGATCCCCGGATCGGCGAGCAGCGGTGGGAGAACCGCACGATACGAATCGTCGGTCGCCGAGCCGAGCATGTCGACGGGATTCGCGGAGCTGGCCTCGGCGGGGAGGAACGACGCGATGTGCCGGATTGTCTCTTCGCGCAACGGTGGGAGCTCGAGGCCGGCGGCCTCGCAGGCGTCCGCACACAGGATTCCCAAGCCGCCCGCATTCGTGACGATGGCCACCCGCCGGCCTGCCGGCATCGGCTGCGTCGACAGCAGAGTGGCCACGTCGATGAGCTCCTCGAGCGACGTCGCCCGAATCACGCCGGCCTGTCGGAAGAGGGCGTCGACCGCCGCCTCGGAGCCGGCGAGCGCCGCGGTGTGCGAGCTCGCCGCCCGGGCGCCGGCACCGGTCGTTCCACTCTTCACTGCGAGGATCGGCTTCGTCCGCGCGACCCGACGCGCGAGGGTTCCGAAACGACGGGGATTGCCGAACGACTCGAGATAGAGGAGCACGACGTCCGTTTCCGGGTCGTCTTCCCACCATTCGAGGAGATCATTCGACGAGACGTCCGCCTTGTTTCCGATCGAGACGAACGCGGACAGTCCCAGGCCGCGCGACTCGCATGCCTCGAGCAGTGCGAGCCCGAGCGCGCCGCTCTGGGACGAGAAGCCGATGTTGCCCGAAGGCGCCGCCCGCGAGGCGAAGGTGGCGTTGAGCCGAACTCCGGCCGACGAGATTCCCAGGCAGTTGGGGCCGAGCAGCCGTGCGCCGTGCGCGCGGATGAGCGCGAGCAGCGCGCGCTGACGGCCCTCGCCCTCAGAACCGACCTCCGCGAATCCGGCCGAGATCACGCATACGGCCTTCACCCCGAAATCGAGAGCCGATTCCACGGAGTCGAGGACAGCCGCGGCCGGAACGCAGACGACCACGAGGTCGACGGGATCGGGGACGTCCGCGATCGAGCCGTAGCCGCGAACGCCCGCAACCGACCCTGCGTTGCGATTCACGGGATAGGCCGCGCCCTCGTAGTCCCCGTCGAGGATGTTGCGAAAGAGTTCGCCCCCGATCGTCCCGCGGCGCGATGATGCTCCGATCACGGCGACCGACTTCGCCTCGAAGAACGGGCGCAGCGAGGCGACCACGGCGGTGTGGTCTCTCGCGGCGACCAGGGACGCGTAGTCGGCCGTCGGGGCGATGGGAAACGTCATCTCGACCTCTCCGCCGCCGAGCGTGCGTGACACCTCGAATCCCACCCGCTCGAAGACGCCGATCATCGCGGCGTTCTCCGCCATCACCTCACCGACGAAGCGCTCGATTCCCTGAGCGGCCGCCCGGGCGGCGAGCTGCTCGACGAGCCGTGTCCCGATCCCGCGACCCTGGTAGGTATCGGCGACCGTGAACGCGACCTCTGCGACCGCCGGGTCGCGCAGGCGCACGTAGTTCGCGAGCGCGACGACGCGTTCCTCCCCGGCTTCGCTCACGAACCCGACCAGCGCACCGCGATCGATCCAATCCGGGTCCAAGACCGGGTCGACGAGACGTTCGTCGAGCGAGGGGTGTCCGTGGAAGCGGTAGTAGAAGCTGCGGTCGGAGAGGTCTCGGAAAAACCGTAGGAGCGCCTCTCCGTCGCTCTCGAGTGGCGGGCGCAGGCGAAGCGTGCTCCCGTCGCGGAGGATGACGTCGAACGCCTCGTTCGGGGTCACTGCCATCTCGAAGTGGATTCTCTCGCCTCGGGCCCGGCGACGCGGCAGGCAGTGAAATCGCCGGGTCCGAGGCGAAAGGCGTGTCAGGCGAGCGCCTCCACGGCGTCGCCTGCCGGGAGCAGCTGCAGATGCTTCGCGCCTTCGAGAACGACCTTCAGCGCACTCGTCTCGGTGGCCGCTCCGAACACGTCGTACGCCTCCATCGTCTCCTCGAGCGAGAAGCGATGCGTGGCGAAGACCGTGGGGTCGAGACGCCCGCTCGCGATGAGCTTCAGCAGCTTCGGAGTCGTGAACGTGTCTACGAGCCCGGTGGTGATCAGTACGTCGCGGATCCAGAGCTTCTCGAGGTGGAGCGTCGCCGGATGCCCGTGGACACCGACGTTGGCCAAGCGGCCACCCGGTCGGATGAGCTCGGCGCAGAGCTCGAACGTCTCGGGGATCCCGACCGCCTCGATTGCGACGTCGGCTCCCATCCCTTCCGTCAGCTCCAGGACCCGGCCGACCGGATCCCCTTCGCTGCTGTTCACGACGACGTCGGCCCCGAAGTCGAGTGCCTTCGCAAGTCGCGAGTCGTCGAGGTCGACCGCGACGATGTGCCCGGGCGTGTGAAGCTTCGCTGTCATGATCGTCGCGAGCCCGATCGGGCCTGCGCCGACGACGACCACGGTGTCGCCCGGCTCGACGCGGCCGTTCAGGACTCCGACCTCGTAGGCGGTGGGCAGGATGTCGGCGAGGAAGAGAACCTGCTCGTCCGACAGGCCCGTCGGCACCTTGTAGACGGACGTCTCGGCAAAGGGCACGCGAGCGTACTCGGCTTGCAGACCGTCGATGAGGTGGCCGAAGATCCACCCACCTCCGCCCGTGCACAGACCGTAGTGGCCTTCCTTGCAGAAGCGGCAGCGCCCGCACGCGGTGATGCAGGACACGAGCACGCGGTCGCCCTTCGCGAGCGTCGTGACCGCCGAGCCGAGCTCGACCACCGTGCCGACTGCTTCGTGACCGAGGACCGTCCCCGGCGTCACCTCGGGGACGTCGCCCTTCAGGATGTGCAGGTCGGTCCCGCAGATCGTCGACGAGTCGATGCGGACGACGACGTCCGTCGGCTCCTCGATGCCCGGGTCCGGGACCTCCTCCCAGAGGCGCTCTCCGGGTCCGTGGTAGACCAGCGCTTTCATCGTGACCTCCTTGATCGCTGTCCCGATCGTCGCGGGCGCCGGCGGGCGGTGAATCCGTTGCGACGCGGAGGAGCTTGCGGCTTGTCCGCAGCGCGAGGTGCCGTCAGGACGACTCTTCGGTGCGATGTCGGAGGTAGACGAACCAGTACACCGCGCCGACCATGATCGCGCCGCCGACGATGTTCCCGATGGTCACCGGCAGGAGGTTGTCGAAGAGGAAGCTCTCCCAGGTCAGCCCGCTCACGTCCGGCACACCGGAGGTCGCCGCCATCCACGAGTCGTTGGTCTTGATGAGCAGTGCAACCGGGATGAAGTACATGTTCGCGACCGAGTGCTCGAAGCCGAGCGCGACGAACGCGGCGATCGGGGGGATGATCGCGAGGATCTTGTCTGCCGTCGTGTGCGCCCCGTACGTGAGCCAGACCGCGAGGCACACGAGCGCGTTGCAGAGCAACCCGAGCACGATCGCCTGCCCGAACCCGAGGCTCGTCTTGGCGGAGGCGACCGAGAGCGCTGTGACCCCGACCTGACCGCCGCCGAACGTGTACTGCTTCGAGAGGAAGACGAGCAGCGCCGTCGAGAAGGCACCGACGAAGTTCCCCGCATAGACGAGCCCCCAGTTCGCCAGCAGTCGACCGGTGCTCACCCGCCTGCTCGCCCAGGCCATGACGATGAGGTTGTTGCCGGTGAACAGCTCCGCGCCGGCGACCACCACGAGAATCAGGCCGAGCGTGAAGGCGAGCCCGACGAGCAGCCGCAGGACGCCATAGGGAAGGTCTGTGCCACCGGCTCCGACCGTCGTCGCGAACGCCGCTCCGAGACCGATGAAAGCGCCGGCGAGGATGCCGAGGACGAAGACGTCGAGGGGCGACATGCTCGCCTTTGCGACGCCGACTGCCGCCGCCTTGCGCGCCACGTCCGCCGGAGGCAGCGCATCGAGCCCGGTTGGCGTGAAGCCCGTCTCCGTCGGAGCGCGCGTCGGTGTGACGCTCATAACCGTGCAGCATGTCCCGCGGCTCGGTCGGCGCGTCGAGCGAATGCGGAGAAGTACGGCGGCCGCCGACAGGTGACCATGATCAGATGCGGGTGACGTGGAAGCACTCACCGTCTTCCTGGTGGCGCTGCTCACCGCGCTCGCGACGGGCCTGGGCGCAGTGCCCTTCGTCTTCGCGCGCAGCCCCAGTCGCAGCTGGCTCGGAACCGCGAACAGCCTCGCCGCCGGTCTCATGCTCGGCGCGAGCGTGGGTCTGCTCTACGAGGGCGCCGGCCACGGCGTCGAGCGCACAGCGCTCGGCGCGCTCGCGGGAGCGGTCTTCATCTTCCTCTCGCAGCGCCTCATCGACTCGCACGACACGCTGCATCTCGGCTCGTTGCGAGGGGCAGACGCGACGAAGGCACTGCTGATCGTCGGGATCATGACGATCCACTCCTTCGCGGAAGGCGTCGGCATCGGTGTCGCCTTCGGGGAAGAGCAGGCGCTCGGAATCCTGATCGGTCTCGCGATCGCGGTGCACAACATCCCCGAGGGTCTCGCGATCAGCCTCGTTCTCGTCCCACGCGGGACCTCGCCGCGTACGGCCGCCGCCTGGAGCGTCTTCTCGAGTGTTCCCCAGCCTCTCATGGCGGTTCCGGCCTTTCTCTTCGTCGAGGAGTTCACCGGATTCCTTCCAATCGGCCTCGGATTTGCTGCGGGCGCGATGATCTGGCTCGTCGCCGCAGATCTCGTCCCCGAGGCGCTCGAGACGTCGAGGCCGCTATCCGTCGCATGCACGGTGACCGCGTCCGCGGCCGCGATGCTCGCGTTCGTGCTGCTCCTGCTCTAGCCCGGCGACTCGGTAGTTCGCCGTACTCGAGATGAGGCTCGCTGCGGATGGCCGCTCTTCAGCGCGCGGCAAGTATGTGCCTCACGACGACGACTTCGGGAGGACGGATGTTCCAGGTTCGGATTCACGGGCGCGGTGGCCAGGGAGTCGTCACCGCCGCCGAATTGCTGTCGGTCGCCGCCTTCCTCGAGGACAAGCATTCGCAGGCGTTCCCCATGTTCGGGTCGGAGCGCACGGGCGCGCCCGTCGTCGCGTTCTGTCGCTTCTCCGACCAACCGATTCGATTGCGGGAGCCCATCGTCGACCCGGACGCGCTCATCGTCCAGGATCCGACGCTGCTCCACCAGGTCGACCTGTTCGCCGGTGTCGGCCCGGAGAGCTACCTCCTGCTCAACACGTCGCGCAGTCTCGACGAGCTCGGGATCGGCGAGTTCCTCGGCACGTTGCGCGCCGACCGCGTGCTCGCAGTGCCCGCGACCGAGTTCGCCCGCGAGCACGTCGGCAAGCCGCTGCCCAACGCCGCCCTGCTCGGCGCGTTCTCGGCGCTGACGCAGGCCCTCTCGCTCGACTCGGTGACCGCGGCCATTCGCGACCGCTTCCCGGGTCGGATCGCCGACGGGAATGTCGCGGCTGCACAGGCAGCCCACGACTTCGCGGTGGTGCGACGCGACGAGGTGATCGTCCATGCGTAGCCAGCTCGAAGGATCGCTCGCAGTCGCGAAGGCGGTCGCGCTGTGCCGGCCCGAGGTGATCTCGGCCTACCCGATCTCGCCCCAGACGCACATCGTGGAGGCGCTCTCCGACCTCGTGCGGACGGGCGAATTGGCGCCGTGCGAATACCTGATGGTCGAGTCCGAGTTCGGGGCGATGTCGGCGGCCATCGGCGCGTCGGCGGCCGGCGCGCGCGCCTACACCGCGACCGCGAGCCAGGGTCTTCTCTACATGGCCGAGGCGTTGTACAACGCTTCGGGTCTCGGGCTTCCGATCGTCATGACGGTCGCGAACCGTGCGATCGGCGCACCGATAAACATCTGGAACGACCACTCGGACGCGATGTCTCAGCGCGACTGCGGCTGGATCCAGCTGTACGCCGAGTCCAACCAACACGCGGTCGACCTGCACGTCCAGGCCTTCCGTCTCGCGGAGGAGCTGTCGCTGCCGGTGATGGTCTGCATGGACGGGTTCGTGCTGACCCATGCCATCGAGCCCGTCGAGTTGCCGACGCAGGAGCAGGTGGACGCCTTCCTGCCGCCCTTCGATCCCAGGCAGGTTCTCGATCCCGACGATCCGGTGACGATCGGCGCCATGGTCGGCCCCGAGGCGTTCGCAGAGGTCAAGTACCTGATGCATGCAAAGCAGATGCAAGCTCTCGACCTGATCCCGGACATCTCGGGATCGTTCTCGCAGGCGTTCGGCCGGACCTCGAGCGGCCTCGTACGCACCTATCGAAGCGCCGATGCCGACACGATCGTCGTCGCACTCGGCTCCGTGCTCGGCACGATCGAAGAGGTCGTGGACGAGCTCCGCGGGGAGGGCGAGCGCGTCGGCGCCGTCGGAATCACCTGCTTCAGGCCGTATCCGCTCGAGGAGATCCGAGCCGCTCTTCAGGGAGCGCGCCGCGTGATCGTGCTCGAGAAGGCGTTCGCGGTCGGTCTCGGCGGCATCGTCGGCCAGAACGTGCGGCTCGCGCTCTCCGGGCACGCGGTCTCCGTGTACGACACGGTTGCCGGGCTCGGCGGCCGCCCGATCACTCGGCGCACGCTGAGGACGCTCATCGCCGACGTTCTCGAGGAACGGCTGGAGCCGGACCGGCTCGCCTTCCTCGACCTCGACTGGAAGCTCGTCGAGCGCGAGCTGCAGCGCGTGTCGGCCGATCCCCGCTCCGGGCCGCATGCCGAGAACATCCTCCGCGACATCGGCTCCGTGGCCGCCTCGGCGCACGGGGGGGCCCGATGAGCGCGGAGAAGCTCAAGCTGTACCAGGTCGGGACGTTCGCCGTCGGCAACAGGCTGCTCGATCCGGAGCAGCGCACTGTGCAGGCGCGCATGGAGCGATCCAACACGCTGACCTCGGGTCATCGTGCGTGCCGAGGTTGCGGCGAGGCGCTCGGCGCACGCTATGCACTCGACGCGGCGATGCGGGCAACCGACGGGCGGCTGATCGCAGCGAACGCCACCGGCTGCCTCGAGGTCTTCTCGACTCCGTATCCCGAATCGTCCTGGCAGTTGCCCTGGCTCCACTCGCTGTTCGGGAACGCGCCTGCGATCGCAAGCGGGATCGCAGCTGCGCTGAAGGTCAAGGGCCGAAACGACGTACGCGTCATCGGTCAGGGCGGCGACGGGGGCACGCTCGACATCGGATTCGCGTGTCTCTCCGGGATGTTCGAGCGAAACGACGACGTGCTCTACGTCTGCTACGACAACGAGGCGTACATGAACACGGGCGTCCAGCGCTCGAGCGCGACGCCGCCGGCGGCCCGCACCGCGAACACGAAGCCCTTGGGAGACGAGCCCGGCAACGTCTTCGGGCAAGGAAAGAGCGCGCCGCTCATCGCGATGGCGCACGAGATCCCGTACGTCGCGACCGCAACGGTCGCCGACCTCCACGATCTCGAGGACAAGATCGAGCGCGCGATGGAGTTCCACGGTGCGCGCTACGTGCACATCCTCGTCCCCTGCCCGTTGGGCTGGGGCTCCGAGGCGAGCGAGACGATCAAGATCGCGCGGCTCGCGCAGGAGACCGGGCTCTTCCCCGTCTTCGAGGCCGAGGCGGGCGAGGTCGTCGCGGTGTCGCCGATCAGGCAGCGGGTCTCGGTCGAGGAGTACCTGCGAACGCAGAGGCGGTTCGCACACCTCTTCGGAGATCCTCCTCGGGCCGACGTGATCGCGCAGCTCCAGTCCCGCGCGGACCGGAACATCAGACGCTTTGGGCTCCTCGCGGAGGAGGCGGCATGATGGAGCGGCCGTTCGCCATCACGCTCGACGTCGGCTCGAGCCGCGCGAACAAGACCGGGAGCTGGCGCACCGAGCGCCCCGTCTACGTCCATCGGCTGCCGCCGTGCTCGAGCGCCTGTCCCGCCGGTGAGGACGTGCAGCAGTGGCTGTACGACGCCGAGGAGGGCGACGGCGGCTACGAGCGCGCGTGGCGTCGGATCATGGACGACAACCCGTTCCCCGCCGTGATGGGTCGTGTCTGCTACCACCCCTGCGAGACGAAGTGCAACCGCGGTCAGCTCGACGAGGCCGTCGGCATCAATTCGGTCGAGCGGTTCCTCGGCGACGAGGGCATCGCACGCGGCTGGCGGGTCGAGGCCCTCGTGCCCCCGTCGGGAAAGCGCGTGTTGGTGGTCGGCGCGGGGCCATCCGGGCTGTCCGCTGCCTACCACCTCGCCCGGCTCGGGCATGCGGTGACCGTCTACGACGCCGGACCGCGCCCAGGGGGGATGATGCGCTTCGGCATCCCGAAGTACCGCCTGCCGCGGGATGTCCTCGATGCGGAGATCGAGCGAATTCTCGACCTCGGCGTCGAGCTCGAGCTCGACCGGCAGGTGGCGAGCGTTCTCGACGACATGGTCGCGGGCGGATTCGATGCCGTCTTCCTCGCGGTCGGCGCGCACCTCGGGAAGCGGGCATACATCCCCGCCGGCTCGGCGGCCAAGGTGCTGGACGCCGTCTCGCTCCTGCGCAGCATGGAGGGCGAGGAGCCTCCGCAACTCGGCCGCCGCGTCGTCGTGTACGGCGGCGGCAATACCGCAATCGATGCTGCGAGGACCGCCAAGCGCCTCGGCGCGGAGGAGGCGATCATCGTGTATCGCCGGACGCGCGAGCGCATGCCGGCACACGACTTCGAGGTCGAGGAAGCCCTCGAAGAGGGCGTCCTGATGAAGTGGCTCTCCACGATCACAAACGTCGACGGCGGCAAGCTCGTCGTCGAGCAGATGGAGCTGGACGAGACCGGCTTTCCGCAGCCCACGGGGCAACTGGAGGAGCTCGAGGCCGACTCGCTCGTGCTTGCGCTCGGCCAGGAGACCGACCTCTCCTTCGTCGACGGAGTCCCCGGCCTCGAGATCGAGGACGGCGTGGTTTCGGTCGACGAGACCATGATGACCGGGTACCCCGGCATCTTCGCCGGTGGCGACATGGTTCCCGCCGAGCGGACCGTGACGGTGGCCGTCGGACACGGGAAGCAGGCGGCTCGTCACATCGACGCCTGGCTACGCAGCGCGGAGCTCACGCCGTCCGTGGAACGTCAGTCCGCGGACTTCGGGCACCTGAATACCTGGTACTACACCGAAGCGCCTCGCTCCCTTCGGCCGCAACTCGAGGCGGCTCGCCGCCAGTCGACCTTCGAGGAGGTCGTCGGCGGGCTCGACGAGTCGACCGCGTTGTACGAGGCCCGTCGCTGCCTCTCGTGCGGGAACTGCTTCTCGTGCGACAACTGCTACGGCGTGTGTCCCGACAACGCCGTCATCAAGCTCGGCGGGCGGGACGAGCCGTACGCGTTCGACTACGACTACTGCAAGGGCTGCGGGATCTGTGCTGCCGAGTGCCCGTGCGGCGCGATCGAGATGGTGCCCGAGGAGATCTGAGTTCAGGCCGCGTGCCTCGCCGATGGGACTGACGAGGTTCGACGGCGACGCTCGCGGGATCGAGGATCTCGACCTGCAGGCGAGATGATCTCACGGCACGCGATTCGAGAGGTCAGGGCTCCGTCGACCCGTCGGGTACCTCCGCCGAGTAGTCAAGCGCGTGCCGCCGCGTCTCCCGGCGGCTTCGGCTCGAGGACCACTACTGCAGTCTGCCGCGGACGTCGTGCCGCGTACCTGTCGAGCTTCTCGTCCAGTTCACGCCAGCGCTCCCACAGTCGTTCGCGCTCGACGCCGAGCGCGGCCCTGCCGACAACCTCTCGCCGCGTCCCGCCCGGGAGCTCGACGGTCGCGTGCTGCTCGGCCTGGAGGTTCAGCCACCAGGCTGGCTCCGCCGGTTCCCAGCCGTTCATCGCCATCGACACGAGGTTCGGCCCATCCTCGTAGTAGCCGAGGATCACGCTCCGCGGTTCGCCCGTGCGTCGTCCGGTGGTCGTGAGCCGCAAGGCGCCCCACCTGTCGGGACGCGGAGCCCAGAGCCCCGTGCGAGCTCCGCTCGCTCGGACGATCAGTCGGTGCGCCCGCCAGAAAGCCTTGATGAACCATCGCGGCGGCAATCGCGCCGCGTCGACCGCGCTCGGCTGCACCGGCGGGCGCACTTTGCGTGTCTCGTCCGCACGCGTCTTCACACGGGCTCGCGTTGATCCATCTTGAACGCCGGATCGTGAGGGCCCGCATCGAGCCGGAACGGCGGGTACTCGCGGGTCATGAACGCCGCGTAGGCAACGACGCGAAGCACCCAGCGGTTGAGTCCGAGCACGAGGTTGAAGATGTCGGTCGGATACCGATCCTTGAACAGAAGCAGCACTCCGGCGACGAGCACGAGGATGCCGATGAGGCCGTTGCCCGGGCCTGCTCCGGACGAGGCCAAGATGGCGGCGACGCAGAACTGTGGGATCCCCAGCAGCCACCA
>Ga0070670_100004210_pt1 | contig 12044 bp, 14 predicted proteins | sample KBSS63metaG_FD_64665 | JGI IMG/M metagenome (GOLD analysis project Ga0070670, IMG submission 64665) | Switchgrass rhizosphere microbial communities from Kellogg Biological Station, Michigan, USA - KBS S6-3 metaG | ecosystem: Host-associated > Plants > Roots > Rhizosphere > Soil ... | reverse complement strand
CACTACCTCAAGGGTGCGCTGACGGAGCTTCCGGGTGAAGACCCGAACCGTCAGGTCGGCGAAATCGGCACGTCGAAGAACAAGGCCAACGCCACCATTGCATTGAACACCAAGAAGTGGGGCGTGTCCTTCACCGGTACGTACATCGGCAAGGCCTATGAGGACGACGCCTTCCTCGAGAGCTACGGTCTCGACGACAAGGCCGTCAAGATCGATCCGGAGTTCTATCTCGACACGCAGCTGAGCTTCACCCCGATCCGAAACTACGAGTTCTTCTTCGGTGTGGACAACCTGCTCGACAACGACGCTCCGAACATCCTGTCCGGGTCGCCGTTCAACAATACGGGTAGCGATACAGCGGCTGGTGTGTACGATATCTTCGGTCGCCGGTACTACGCGGGTGCGCGCTTGCGTTTCTAGTCGAAGGCCGGGTTACAAACTGTTGCGGCGGAGAGGAAACTCTCCGCCGCTTTTTTTCTCACCGCATGAGTGTTGTTTCGAAGCTCGTCGCCTGATTTCGGCTGTTGGTCGAAAGAACCTCGTGGCTGTCATATGGCGCTCTATCGGCGTGTGCCGAAGTCCAACTTCGGGGGTTTAGATGCGTTCATTGTTGACGATCGTCAGCGCCGCCGCGATCGCGCTTGCGGCCTTTCCTGCACTTGCTCAGCAGAACACGCAGATTGCAGTCACTCCTCTTACGGCCGAAACGGCCAAGAAAATCCTGGAGATGCAGGCCGGCACCTGGGATGCGGACATCACTTTTCCGTCCAATGAGGCCGGCAAGCCGGACGGGAAAGCGAAGGGCGTGCAAGTGAACCGCCTTCGTTCGGCAGGGATGTGGATCATCAACGAGTTCCAGGTCGACGGAACACCCTACGAAGGCACAGGTGTATGGGGTTTCGACCGGACGAAAGGCAGGTTGAGCGGAATTTGGGTCGACAACAACGATGCGCAAATTCGCATGGACGACGGTCGGTGGGATGAGGCGAGCAAGACAATTACGTGGTCAGCCAACTTGCCCCAGCCAAACGGGGCCTGGATGCGATTGCTCTTCACCGAGAAGTTCGAAGGTGACGTGCGGCGCTTCGATTCGGTGGCGCTGACGCGCAAAGGAGAGGTGCCGACCGTGCGCATCGTCTTTCGGAAAAGGGGCAGCTGAAGTTGCATGTTGCTCACCCGCGCCGCAATCCAATATTGCAGCCTTTCAACTGGCGGCAGTAGCCGCCGGACGCTAGTTCGCGGAGCATGACCGATCCCATGATCTTCTATTATGCGCGGACCGCCTGTTCGCTCGCTCCTCACGTAGCGCTCGAAGAAGTAGGAGCGAATTTCGAGGCACGGCGCGTGGACCTGGCGAGCGGTCAGCAGACATCTCCGGAGTTCCTGGCCATCAACCCAGCAGGCCGCGTTCCAGCCCTCGTCATCGAGGGGCGAACGGTAACCGAGGTCCCCGCATTGCTCACTTATGCCGCATCGCTCAATCCGGATGCCGGGCTGGTCCCAACGACAGGTTCGCTTAGCTACGCGCGATGCTTCGAATGGCTCGGGTTCCTGTCAAGCAGCTTGCACGTCGCCTATGCACAATTTCGTCGCCCGGTGCGGTTCGTTGGGGACGATTTCGCCTGCGTTGATGCGTTGGTTGAACATGGCCGGGCAAATACGATCGCATCTTATCGGGAAGTCGAACGCCGTCTTGGTGATGGCTGGGCGGCCGGCGAAACCTACTCGATCGCGGACATTTACCTGCTGCCGTTTCACGGTTGGGCGTGGCGGTTCGACTTCGACATCGAAAAGGAGTGTCCGAAGTGGACTGCGCTTGTTCGTCGCGCGTCGGAGCGCCCGGCAGTCGTGCGTGCACTCGAACGCGAAAGTTCAGATGACTGACGCGTTTGGCGCGTTGGCTCCGTCTTCGGCGAGATAGCGCTCGAGTTGTTCGCTCCCGCCGATTTTTTCGCCTTCAATGAAGATCAGCGGAGTCGTGCCAACACCGTGCCGTTGCTTGAAGTCCTCGACCTCCAGCCGCGTTGAAAGAACGCAATCGTCCACTTCAAAGCCGGCTCCCTGCAGCATCTGCAGCGCCCGAACGCCAAACGGACAGATGTGGTCCGGTAGGACCATGCGATACAGGGTCGCTTTACGCGCGGCCATCAATTCCTCATGTCGTTTAGGGGTCCGGTCCGAATGCAGCCTGACCGCGAAAGTTGCTTTGCCGTAGATGGACTACGGCTATGGCGAGCCTTTGGAGCGACGAGCAGTGAACCCGCTTTATCAGCATATGCCGGTCAGCGTCTTCGAACGCATGTCTGCATTGGCCGCGAGGCATGGTGCAGTGAATCTCGGTCAGGGCTTCCCGGACTTCGGCTGGCCGCCAGAGGTGCTGGAGGAGGCCGCCCGCGCGCTCAAGGAGGCGTCCAACCAATATCCGCCGTCGCGCGGATTGCCGCAGCTGCGCGCCGCCATCGCCGATCATTACAATCGTCAGCACGGGCTGTCCGTTCAGGCCGAGCAGGTTTGCGTCACCAGCGGCGCAACGGAAGCGCTTGGAGCAGCGATTCTGGCTACGATCAGGCCGGGCGACGAGGTAATCCTACTCACGCCTGCCTACGATAGCTACGCGCCAATGGTCAGAAGGGCGGGTGGAACTCCGATAGAAGTGGCATTGCGTCCGCCAGGCTGGCGCATCGAACGAGAAGCGATCGAGCGCGCAGTCGGGCCCAGCACGACAGCGATTATATTCAATAATCCACATAATCCGGCGGCGCGGCTGTTCGGCCACGACGAGCTCAGCGTGATCGCGGCAATCGCGCGTGAACGCGAGCTGATCGTTATAAGCGATGAGGTGTGGGAGCACGTCCTTCTCGACGGCGAACAATTCGTTCCTCTCGCGAGCCTTCCGGGAATGACGGAAAGGGTGATCAAGATTGGTTCGGCGGGTAAGATCCTTTCGTTGACGGGTTGGAAGGTCGGCTGGTTCATCGCGGCCCCCGAGCTCGCTCATGTCGTAGCCAAGGCGCACCAGTTTCTGACCTTTTCAACTGCGCCCAATCTTCAGTCAGCCGTTGCGTACGGGCTCAACGAAGGCGACGCCTGGCTCGGCCCGATGCGCGAAAGATTTCGCCGTGCGCGCGATCGGATGACAAAAGGCCTGCGCGGGGCAGGATATGACGTGCTCGGTGCAGCCTCCACCTACTTTCTTTGCGTTGATCTCAAAGCCTCCGGTTTGAACATGGACGACGATGCCTTCGCGACAGGCGCCGTCGAAAGAGCAGGGGTTGCGGTTGTGCCCTTGTCCGCATTCTTCGAAAAGGATGCGCCGCGGCATCTCGTTCGGCTTTGCTTTGGAAAGAAAGACGAAACCATCGATGCCGGCATCGCCGCGATGGCGCGCGCCAAGGAGATTTTGGAATGAGCCCCGCCACTGACGCAGCGCAGGTGTTAGCGCAATTCGGCATCGATGCGCGCGGCGACTTCGTTAGCCGATCTCCAATCGATGGTAGCGAAATCGGTCGCGTCGCGCTCGGAGATGCGGCGGGCGCTGCTGAACGCGCGGAAAAGGCCTTTGCGGAGTGGCGCTCGGTGCCAGCTCCCCGGCGCGGGGAACTGGTGCGGTTGCTCGGCGAAGAGTTGCGCCAAGCAAAAGAACCGCTTGCGCGGCTAGTGACGCTCGAATGCGGGAAGATCTATCAGGAGGCCCTCGGCGAAGTTCAGGAGATGATCGACATCTGCGATTTCGCCGTCGGGCTTTCGCGTCAACTTTACGGTCTCACCATCGCAAGCGAGAGGCCGAACCATCGAATGATGGAACAATGGCATCCTCTCGGCCCCGTGCTCGTCATCAGCGCGTTCAACTTCCCCGTGGCGGTTTGGGCTTGGAATGCCGCCCTGGCACTGGTCTGCGGCAATCCGGTAATCTGGAAGCCCAGCGAGAAAACGCCTTTGTGTGCGGAAGCGGTCATGGCGCTTGTTCATCGGGCCGTCGAGCGATTCCCTGACGCGCCGGAAGGCCTCGTGCAACTCGTCCAAGGAAACCGGGACATCGGCGAAGCGCTGGTAAATGATGCTCGCATCTCGCTGGTTTCTGCGACGGGATCGACCGCGATGGGTCGGTCGGTCGGGCCGCGAGTGGCGGAGCGGTTCGGTCGTGTGCTGCTCGAGTTGGGGGGCAACAACGCGACGATCGTGTGCCCGTCTGCGGACCTTGAGCTTGCCGCTCGAGCCATACTCTTCTCGGCTGCAGGGACGGCTGGGCAACGCTGCACTACGCTTCGGCGTTTGATTGTGCACGAGTCTGTTGCAGATCAGCTTGTCGAGCGCCTTCGGGTTTTGTTCGCCAAAGTCAAAGTGGGTGACCCGCGTGACAAGGACACGCTGATCGGTCCTCTGATCGATGAAGACGCCTTCGAAGCCATGGCTCGCGTGTTGGGTCATAGAGTTGAGCGCGTCGATCTGGGCAATGACGGTTTCTACGTGCGCCCTGCGATCGTCGAGTTGGCGCGACAAGAAGGAACAGTGCTGCAGGAGACATTTGCACCGATACTCTACGTCCTCCGCTACCGCGACTTCGAAGAGGCCCTGTTACTGAACAACTCCGTCCCGCAGGGTCTCAGTTCCTCGATTTTCACCAACGACCTGAGGGAAGGAGAGAAATTCCTTTCGGCGGCCGGTTCTGACTGCGGCATTGCGAATGTGAACATCGGCCCGTCGGGCGCCGAGATCGGCGGTGCATTCGGCGGCGAAAAGGAGACCGGTGGCGGTCGCGAAAGCGGGTCGGACAGTTGGCGCGCCTACATGCGGCGCCAGACGAACACGATCAATTACGGCTCAGAGTTGCCCCTCGCTCAGGGCATCCGTTTCGACGTCGCTCCATAGGGCGAGCTTCTCTTCTTCGAGCATCTTCGGCCACGCCTTGCGAAACTTTTGTTTCCAGCCTTTCAGTGCGTTCGGCTCGAGAGGTGGTGAGATCAGGAAGCCCTGAACCAAGTCGCAGCCAAGCTCGCGCACGAGCCGCAACTGATCGATCGTTTCGACGCCTTCCGCCGTGGCAATAAGTCCGAGGCCATGTGCTAGCTCCGCGACCGACTGGATAATGAGGCGGCAGTCGCGTGAGCGCGCCGCGTCACGGACGAACGATTGATCGATCTTCACCTCGGTGAATGGCAGCTGCCGCAACTGCATCAGCGAGGAATAGCCCGTCCCGAAGTCGTCGATAGCCAGTCCGATTCCCTTGATACGGAAGCGGGTCAGCGTGTCCATCAGCTTGATCAGCGGCTGCGTGGCGCCCTCCGTGAGTTCAAGGACCAGGCGGTCGAGGGGAACCTCGAGCCCACGGCACATCCGCTCGACCAGGTCGGGAAAATCCAGATGCTCTAGGCTGAGTGCGGAGATGTTGAATGCTACGCAGGTGTCGATGCCCTCTTCGCGCCAATCGACCCACTGCCTGAGGATCGTTCGCAAACCCCACTGGGTCAGATCGTCGATCAAGCCATGCTGCTCCGCGAGCGGGATGAAGTGCGAAGGCTCGATGCTTCCGAGCTCCGGATCGTCCCACCGCACCAGCGCTTCGACTCGAGTGAGCGTGCCGTCCCGGAGTGAGACCTTGGGCTGGTACAGCATGTACAGCCGTTGATCCGCGAGCGCCTGCTCGAGACCCGAAAGCAACTGCCCCTCGGGCTTCCTCGTCATGTAACGAGGGTCGCCTTCAGCTGACTCAGCATGGCCTCAAGCTGATCTAGTCGAACGGGTTTTTCGAGAGGGCCAGCCATATTGAGCCCCAGAGCCTCGCCCAGACGAAATGCCGACTCCAGCACGCGGCGATCGAACCCGCTGACGATGAGTACCGGTGCATTGTAATCTTCATCCGCGAGGAACCTTAGCAACTCGACTCCATCCATTCCGGGCATGCCGAGGTCGAGCGCAACCATATCCGGTGTGCCTCCAAGGAATTCGGCGCGGAATTGCTGATCGTCCGATGTCACGACGGGCTCGAAGCCGCAGCCAACCGCGGCGTCGGCCATGAACTCCGCAAGCGCGGGTTCGTCGTCGATCAGCAGCAATCGCGGCTGCGACATTCCGTCTCCTCTCTCCCGCGGGTGGGGTGCACAGCATCCACCTCGCAGGTCAAGAAGGTGAAACGCTCTTTTAACCCTGTCGGCAATAAAGTCTCAAATTGGAGCGTTTTGGCTTCCGATTGGGAGGCGCTGGGTAGCAATGTTTGGATCGTTGATCCGCCGGAAATCGGCTGAATCTGCAGAAAACGCCATCGACGCGGCATTCGAGTCGACGACGGTTTCGCTATCCACGGCGGTGCCGCGGCCCGTCGAGCGCCGCGGCGACAGCCGCGTCTCCGCCATGCTGCGCATCGGTAAGCTGGTGGTGAACAACAGCGAGCAGCTGATCCGAATCAAGAATCTGTCTGCCGGCGGCCTCATGGCCATTGTCGGTCATCCGCCTTCGGTCGGTGACGAAGTCCAAATCGAACTCTCTTCGCAAAAAATCCCGGCTTCGGTCGTTTGGACACGCGAGGATTTGGTCGGCCTGAAGTTTGACCATACGCTCGACATTGGCGAGCTGCTTGCAGGCCGCAAGCAGCGCCATGGCTTTCGGGCCCGGCCGCCTCGCCTGGAAATCGCCTGCAAGGCTTCGGTGAGGGTCGGCAAGCTTTATTATACGGTCGACGTTCACGACATTTCGCTGGGCGGGATGAAGGTCGAGCCGATCGAGGAATATTGCGTCGGCAAGAAGGTTATCGTGGTTGTCGAAAGCCTTCGTCCGATCAAGGGAGAGGTTCGCTGGTATGCCGAGCGCCGCGCGGGCATCGTGTTCGACCAGCCGCTAGACTTCGATGAGCTCAGCGAATGGGTCGGCAAACGGCTGGAGCTCGCGAGCCTCAAGGCCTCTTACAAGAACGCCTAAGCGCTCCTATTTCGCTCCCCGACAAGCAAGGAGCGAGACTATGGCCGAACAAGTCGCCGTGCTGGCAGGTGGGTGCTTCTGGTGCACCGAAGCCGTCTTCCTCGACCTGGTCGGGGTGAACTCGGTGGAAAGCGGCTATACGGGCGGTACGCTGGCGAACCCGACTTACAAGCAGGTTTGCGGTGGCGATACGGGTCACGCGGAGGCCATCCGCATTACGTTCGACCCGGAGCAGATCAGGTTCAGCGATCTCCTCGACATCTTCTTCGCGACGCACGATCCGACCCAGCTCAATCGGCAGGGCAACGACGTCGGGACCCAATACCGCTCCGCGATTTTCCCGCAGAATGAGGAGCAGGCACAGCAGGCCCGGGATGCAATCGAACGCAACAATGCCGATCACAATGGCGGCATCGTCACGACCATCGAGCCGAAAGCCGAATGGTATCCAGCCGAGGACTATCACCAGGATTATTGGGCGGGCGAGGGCCAACGGAATCCATATTGCCTGGCCGTCATTCCCCCGAAGCTCCAGAAGCTGAAAAAGAGCTTCCAGAGCCGCCTTAAGAGCGCGAACGCGCCGGCCTAGCGCGTCGCGGCGCGTCTCAAGCGGTCGTTGATCGCGAAACCGAGGCCTTCGTTGGGGATGGGTGCGACCGCAATTCGCGGCTTTGCCGAGGCATCGGCGTGATGGAGCAAGTCGAACAGGTTTGCCGCCGCTTCGGTCAGGTTGCCTCCAGCACTTAGGTTTGCATCGCCGCCGATAGCCCCGAAACCGATCAAGAACTCGTCTTGCGCGGCACCGGTTGCCCTCAGTCGCAAGGGTTTCGACGGCGCATAGTGGCTGGCGAGCTGACCCGGCGCTTCGATCTGCGCGCCGGACGCTAGCTCAGCGTCTATCTCTATTGGACCGGGGCGCAAAAGCCTGAGCAGGCCGTCCGTCGCGGCCACGATGGTCGATTCGAGGCCGCGTTCCGTTTGCCCGCCATCGATGATCAGAGGAATTCGTCCGCCCAAGCTCTTCAGCACATGTTCCGCGCGCGTTGGGCTGATCGAGCCGCTGGCGTTCGCCGATGGCGCGGCGAGAGGCCTGTCCACAGCCTGAAGCAAAGCTTGCATTGCTGGGTGGTTTGGAACTCGTATGCCGATCGTTTGCAGCCCGGCCGTTGCCAATGATGCGATGGCTGCATCTTCGCGACGTGGAACGACCACTGTCAGGGGCCCGGGCCAATGCCTCTTCGCGAGCCTGCGCGCTCCATCGCCGAACTCGCCGATCCTTTCGGCTGCATCCAGGCTGAGAACGTGGATGATCAACGGGTTGAAGCTCGGTCGTCCCTTGGCGGCGTAAATGCCGGCGACCGCTTCGGCGTTCGTCGCGTCGGCAGCGAGGCCGTAAACCGTCTCGGTCGGCACCGCGACGACTTGGCCGTCGAGGATCAGTCGCGCCGCCTCGGCGATCGAATCGGCGCCGAATGGTAGAATGCGGGTCTGAAGGACCATGATTAGAGCGGCTAGAGCGCGTGCTCCGTTGCTTCAAGCGCGGGAGCCTATATCAATCCAGTCTCGTGAACGCGCCTTTCCGATCTCCCACTCTCGACATCGTCTCCATCGCGGTCGCCGTGATCGCATTGTGGCTCGCGTCACAGATTGCGGTACCGCTGACGCCCGTTCCGATTACCCTACAGACGCTTGCTGTCGTTTTGACAGGCTTCCTGCTTGGATCGGTTCTTGGATTCCTCGCCGCGGTCACCTGGCTGATCCTCGGTGCCCTCGGACTTCCGTTTTTCGCCGAAGGAGCCGGAGGGATCGAGCATCTTACCGGCCCGACGTCTGGATACCTTTGGTCCTTCCCGTTCGCTGCGGCAGTGGCAGGCTTAGGCGCCCAGCGGGACCGCCGAACGACTTTATGGTTGTTCCTGCTCGCCATCAGTGCCCACCTGATCACGTTGGGCGCGGGTGCCTTGTGGTTAGGCACCAGGATCGGTGCGGAAGCCGCCCTGTTGAAAGGTGTCTTGCCCTTCTTGCCAGGGGCCGCATTGAAATCGGCAGTGGCGGCCTTTCTGGTAAGCTGCTCGCGAAGACTTCGAGGTCTTAGGCGCGTTCCCGATCGAGAAGCTGAGCGGGGTCGATCCCGAGACGGCGCATCCTCGCGCTGATCTCCGGCCACTCTTCCTTCAGGAACCGACTGCGCTCGGACTCGCTCAACCGCGTTCTGGCGCCGGGCGCTACGAACATGCCGACGCCGCGCTTGACGACGATCAGGCCTTCGTCCTGGAAACCCTGATAGGCTTTGGCTACGGTCAAGGGGTTCGCTTGCTCTTCGGCGGCGAGCGCGCGCACGGATGGAAGTGGATCGCCGTCCATATATTTTCCGGCCAGGATCGCATCGGCGATGGTCTCCCGAAGCCGTACGTAAACGGGCTTTTCGTGCTGGGTTCGCAGCGTCATGCTGTCATAATACAGCGGATCGCAAGAGTTTCAATAAAAAAGCTACTGAGCGGGGGGCAGCCAGGCTTTCCACACGTCTTCCAATCTAGGGCGGTCGCGTTCTTCCACTGGACGGGCTTCGTGACCGATGAAGATGAAGCCGCCGATCCGCTCTCCCGGACCGCAAAAGGCCTGCCGAACATGCTCAGAGTATGTGCGCCAGCCGGTTACCCAGCCAGCCGTATACCCGAGCGCGTGGGCACCAAGTAGGATGTTCATCCCTGCCGCTCCGCATGAGAGCTCCTGCTCCCAGACCGGAATCTTGTGATTGGGAACGGGAGCAGAGATCAGCACTATGAGTTGGCCTGGATAGTGGGCGAAGCTCGCCTCCTTTTCGCGGTGCGCGGAGGTCGCGGCCGGATTTTCCTGCTCGAGCGCTCGCAGCAGCAAGGCCGCGAGCGCATCTCTCTGGTCGTTCGACACGGTGACGAAGCGCCAGGGCGTAAGCCGTCCGTGATCGGGTGTCCGCGCAGCGATGGTCAGAATCCGCTGCAGTTCTTCCGACGAGGGTCCTGAGCCGACAAGGTCGCGCGGCTTACCCGAGCGACGGGTCTCGAGGAACGAAAGGATCGATGAACGGTCATTGAGCATGCGGACGTTCATCTAGGTTGATGCGCCGTTCGCAACAATCGGCTTCACAAGCCAAATTTGCTCGCTACGGTCGCGCGACATTTGCGCGTCCGCGCTCAGGGGAGAGAAATCGGATGGTCGATACGCCAGCCGTCGAAGAACCGTTCACGCCCGCCTCGGGCCGGACCGATCCAAGCCGAAAAGAAACCTGGTTCGGGCATCCGCGCCAGCTTGCGCGCCTGTTCACCACGGAGATGTGGGAACGCTTCGGTTATTACGGCATGCGGGCGTTGCTTACGCTCTACCTCACCAAGCACTTCCTCTTTTCCGATCAGCAGGCGACTGGCCTGTATGGCGGCTACACAGCATTGGTCTATCTGACGCCGCTCGTCGGAGGCCTGATCGCCGATCAATTCCTCGGTTCGAAGCGATCGATCAAGTTCGGCGCCATTGTAATGGCGATCGGCTATTTCACGCTCGCTTTCGGGGGTTCTCCCGCGAAGCCTTACGCAACGATCGAAGGCCAGCGGTACGAGGTAGTTGTCGATAATTTCGTCGACCGGCCTACCAGCCATCCCGACGAGGCACGCTTCATCGTCGACCAGGGTAAGAAGCTCCAGATCCGCGGCAATGAAGATGGTTCGATCTCTTTGCTCGACAACGGTCAGGAAGCTCGTCGACTTCCCAAGGGCTCAATGGAGGCCGGCGGCGAACGCGATCAGATGACGCTCGCCATCATGCTGATCGCTCTGTCGCTGATCTCGGTCGGCAATGGCTTCTTCAAGCCGAACATCTCGACGATCGTCGGCGCGCTCTACGACCAAGGTGACCGCCGCCGCGACGCCGGTTTCACTGTCTTCTACATGGGCATCAATCTCGGCTCGATCGGCGGCCAGCTCCTCTGTCCGCTTCTCGCAGACTGGTTCGGATGGTGGGCGGGTCTCAGCCTTGCCGGGGTCGGCATGCTAATCAGCTACTGCCTGATCCAATTCGATGGGGGCCGGCTTGCGGGCTATGGGGAGCGTCCGCAGCATGCTCCCAACCGCGATCTGATAATCTACGCTTGCGCACTGCTTGCGGTCCCCGTCTTCGTCTTCCTCTTCAGCAATCTCATGAATGCGACCGAGGCAGAGCCGGGATCGGGCTTCATCGGCTATCTCGCGTCGCTGCCGCTCATGGGCAAGTTGCTGTTCGGCACCTTTGTGATCGCGGTGCCGGCGATCCTCGCCTGGTCGTTTGCCAAGGGCACCAAGACTGAAGCGCAAATGATGACCGCAGCGATGATCCTGATCATCTTCAACGTTTTCTTCTGGACGTTGTTTGAGCAAGCGGGGTCCTCGCTGACGCTCTTCGCGGACCGTAATACCGACCGCAGCGTGTTTGGCCTGTTCACGCTTTCGGCACCGCAAACACAGAATTTCAATCCGATCTGCATCGTGCTGTTCGCGCCGGTGATGAGCGCTCTTTGGCTTTTCCTGGCGCGGAAGGGTCTTGAACCGACGATTCCTGTGAAGTTCTCGATCGCCTTGATGGGCGTTGGCGCCGGCTTCCTGCTTCTCGTTTTCGGATCGACCTTCGCCGGTGCCGGCAACAATTTTCAGGTTGGGCTGTGGTGGTTGGCCGGCCTTTACCTCATCCACTCTCTGGCCGAACTGTGCATTTCCCCCGTTGGTCTCAGCATGATCACCAAGCTTTCGATCGCTCGCGTGGTTGGGCTGATGATGGGCGTTTGGTTCCTGTCCATCTCGGTCGCCCAATATTTCGCCGGCATCGTCGCACAATTCGCAAGCGTTGAGACAGTCGGCGGGCAGGTGACGAACCTGAAGGTCAGTCTTGCCACTTACACGACGACGTTCACGACCATCGCGTGGATTGCCATCGGCGCCGGCGTTGTCCTCTTCCTGCTGTCCTGGCCGCTCCAAAAGTGGATGCATGGTGTTAAATAAGGTCGGCGCCGCCCTGGCGCTTGCAGGGCTCGCTTTCCTGACAGGTTGTGCCGAGCTTGGGGCGAAGCCCAAGCTGGCCCGGCCCGTCCACATCAACGAAGACCCGTATCCGTCGACCTATGTTCGTTA
>Ga0070670_100004209_pt1 | contig 12047 bp, 10 predicted proteins | sample KBSS63metaG_FD_64665 | JGI IMG/M metagenome (GOLD analysis project Ga0070670, IMG submission 64665) | Switchgrass rhizosphere microbial communities from Kellogg Biological Station, Michigan, USA - KBS S6-3 metaG | ecosystem: Host-associated > Plants > Roots > Rhizosphere > Soil ... | reverse complement strand
ACTTATGTTCGGTTTGGAGGCGCTAGATCTCGCCCGAATTCAATTTGCGTTCACCATCTCGTTTCACATCCTGTTCCCGGCGATCACTATCGGCCTGGCCAGTTACCTCGCGGTGCTGGAAGGGTTGTGGCTCAAGACCCGCAACGACACCTACCGTGACCTCTACCATTTCTGGTCGAAGATATTTGCCGTCAACTTTGGCATGGGCGTGGTCTCGGGCCTGGTCATGGCCTATCAGTTCGGCACCAACTGGAGTCGCTTCTCGGACTTTGCCGGCGCTGTCACGGGGCCACTGCTTACCTATGAAGTGCTGACGGCCTTCTTCCTCGAGGCCGGTTTCCTTGGCGTGATGCTGTTCGGCTGGAACAAGGTGGGGCGCAAGCTGCACTTCTTCTCCACTGTGATGGTGGCTGTCGGTACGTTGATTTCCACGTTCTGGATCCTCGCGTCCAACAGCTGGATGCAGACGCCGCAAGGTTTCGAAATCATCGACGGCCGGGTGATTCCTACCGATTGGCTGGCGGTGATCTTCAACCCGTCGTTCCCCTACCGCCTGATGCACATGGCCACGGCCGCTTTTGTGGCCACCGCGTTCTTTGTCGGTTCCTCGGCGGCCTGGCACTTGCTGCGCGGCAAGGACAACCCGGCGATCCGCAAAATGCTCTCGATGGCGATGTGGATGGCCCTGATCGTGGCGCCTATCCAGGCCGTGATCGGTGACTTCCACGGCCTCAATACCCTTGAGCACCAGCCGGCGAAAATCGCGGCGATTGAAGGTCACTGGGAAAACAAAGGCAATGAGCCCACGCCGCTGATCCTGTTCGGCTGGCCGGACATGCAGGCCGAAAAAACCAAATACGCGGTGGAAATCCCGTACCTGGGCAGCCTGATCCTGACCCACTCGCTGGACAAACAGGTGCCGGCGCTCAAGGAGTTCCCGCCTGAGGATCGCCCGAATTCGACCGTTGTGTTCTGGTCGTTCCGGGTCATGGTCGGCCTGGGCTTGCTGATGATCTTCACCGGGCTGTTCAGCTTGTGGCTGCGTCGGGGCGACAAGATGTACACGTCCAAACCGTTCCTGTACCTGGCGTTGTGGATGGGGCCGTCCGGCCTGATCGCGATTCTTGCCGGTTGGTTCACCACCGAAATCGGCCGCCAGCCGTGGGTGGTCTACGGGCTGATGCGCACAGCGGATGCGTCCTCCGGGCATAGCCTGGCGCAGATGACCATCACCCTGGTGTTGTTCGTGGTGGTGTACTTCGCGCTGTTCGGCGCCGGCTTGGGCTACATGATGCGCCTGGTGCGCAAAGGCCCGGTGATTCACGAAGGCAGCGAGTCGACCCACGGTGGCCCTGGCCAGAAACGCACACCGGCGCGTCCGTTGTCGGCTGCCGACGATGGCACCGACCAAGACCACGACCACATCCAGCACAAGGGGCATTGAGATGGGTATTGATCTTCCGCTGATCTGGGCTGTGATCATCATCTTCGGGATCATGATGTACGTGGTCATGGACGGCTTCGACCTGGGCATCGGCATCCTGTTTCCATTCGTGAAGGGCAAGACCGACCGCGACGTGATGATGAACACCGTGGCGCCCGTATGGGACGGCAACGAAACCTGGCTGGTATTGGGCGGCGCGGGGTTGTTCGGCGCGTTCCCGCTGGCCTACTCGGTGGTGTTGTCGGCGCTGTACCTGCCGTTGATCCTGATGTTGATCGGGCTGATCTTCCGGGGTGTGGCGTTCGAGTTCCGCTTCAAGGCCAAGGACCACAAGCGGCACCTGTGGGACAAGGCGTTTATCGGCGGCTCGATTGCCGCCACCTTCTTCCAGGGCGTGGCGCTGGGGGCGTTCATTGACGGCTTCCCGGTGGTCAACCGGCAGTTCGCCGGCGGCTCGCTGGACTGGTTCACACCGTTCACGATGTTCTGCGGCGTGGCGCTGATCGTGGCGTATGCCTTGCTCGGCTGCACCTGGCTGATCATGAAGACCGAAGGCAAGTTGCAAGAGCAGATGCACAACCTGGCGCGGCCGTTGGCCTTCGTGGTGTTGGCGGTGATCGGCATCGTCAGTATCTGGACCCCGTTGTCGCACCCGGAAATCGCTTCGCGCTGGTTCACCCTGCCGAACCTGTTCTGGTTCCTGCCGGTGCCGCTCCTGGTGCTGGTGACCATGTACGGGCTGGTTCGCGCCGTGGCGCGCAATGCGCACTACACGCCGTTCCTGCTGACGTTGGTGCTGATCTTCCTCGGCTACAGCGGGCTGGGCATCAGCCTGTGGCCGAACATCATTCCGCCTTCAGTGTCGATCTGGGACGCCGCCGCGCCGCCGCAAAGCCAGGGCTTCATGCTGGTGGGCACCTTGTTCATCATCCCGTTCATCCTGGGCTACACCTTCTGGAGCTACTACGTGTTCCGCGGCAAGGTCACCCATGAAGACGGTTATCACTAGGAGGGTCGTCGCATGTCCGGCAAACCTACGTTGCACGATATCGAACAGGCCGAGAAACAGCCGTTGTGGCGGCGCCTGGGGTGGCTCGCGATGATCTGGACCGGCAGTGTGCTGGCCCTGTTTATGGTCGCCAGCCTGATGCGCATGTTTATGAATGCGGCCGGCCTGACCACGCATTGACATCCCGATCCGGGCCTCGCGGCCCGGTTTTCCAACCCTGCCGTTCGCGAGATCGGCAGGGTTTTTTTATTTGCGTGCCTTGAGGATGACGAATTTCGGCGTCGCGGCCACCTGCTCGACACCCCGGAACAGGCGCGCCAGCTTGCTGTGATAACCCAGGTGACGGTTGCCGACGATATACAGCGCGCCTCCGACCACCAGCGCTTCGCGGGCTTGCTGGAACATGCGCCAGGCAAGGAAGTCACCCACTACCTGCTGCTGGTGGAACGGTGGGTTGCACAGCACCACGTCCAGGGACTGCGGTTCCTGGCCGGCCAGGCCATCGCCGGCGCGGACCGTCACCGCGCGGTCGCCCAGCGCGGCCTGCCAGTTCTCGGCGGCGGACTGCACGGCCATATACGACTCGTCCAGCAAGGTGTACTGCGCGTCAGGGTTGTACAGCGCGCTGGCAATCGCCAACACGCCGTTGCCGCAGCCCAGGTCCGCCACGCGCGCGTTGCCCAGGCCCTTGGGCAGGTGCGGCAGGAACGCGCGGGTGCCGATGTCCAGGCCTTCGCGGCAGAACACGTTGGCGTGGTTGAGCAGTTCGATGGCGGGGGTTTCCAGGGTATAGCGCGTCGGGTAGGGCGAGACCGCCGCCGGCCGATCCGCAAGGGTCGCGATCAGCAGTCGTGCTTTCTTCACGGCCAATGAAGCATGCATCGGCCCGATATAGCGCTCCAGCAATTCACCGGCCGCCCGTGGCAGATGCTTGACCATTGCCCCGGCAATCACTTCGGCGCCCGGTGCCAGTTGGCCTTGCAGGCGGATCAGTTGCTCCTCCAACAACGCCAGGGTCTTGGGCACACGGACCAGCACGCGGTCGAAAGGGCCGGTGGGGGTTTGGCTGGCAGGTACGAACGTCACGGCATCAAACGTCTTGCCGTTGCGTACCAGGTTTTTCTCCAGCCCTTGCGCGGCGAGGAATGAGTCGCCACTGGACGTCACCTGCACCCGGCCTGCCAGGCTGGCGGCCAGGGCGCCGAAGCTGTCGTTGAGCACCAGCACGCGGGTTGCCGCATCAGGCTGTTGTTCGGCCAAGTGGCTGAGCAAGTACTCATCGGCGGCATCGAAGGCTTGCAGCGGATCGTTATGCTGTTCGGGCTGGCGGATCAGATCGAGCTGGGCGAAGGGGCTTTCGAGCAGGGGCATGGCGGGGGAAACTCTGGGTAATCGAACCATCCGGGGGAACGGCGGCGCGAGATTGCTAACTGCGTCATCACCCGGAACTGGTCGAGAATGTTACGTTTTTTCCGCAAGGATTACATGAGGTCGTTAAAGAAACCGGCTTTGGCGGCCTTCATGATGGCTGCGATTTTATTATTGACCCCCAGTTTTCTCATTGAACTGCAGTTATGAAAGCCGACGGTACGTTCAGACAGGCACAGAATCTTGGCGATCTCACCTGCAGTCTTGCCCAGGGCTGACCAGCGCAGAACTTCCAGCTCGCGCGGCGTCAAGTTGTTACAGGGCACGGCATCCGGTTCGTTCGCGTACTTGTGCGACACAACGGTATGCATGGCGTGGCAGAGCCACAGGGCATTGCCGGCTTTTTCGTAAAGCTCCTCCGGGGTGATCTCACGTTTACTTCGGCCCAGCGTCAGCATACTGAACACGCCCCTTGGCCCGTGCAGCGGTTGGGTCCACCCCAAGTGCACACCATGGGTCTTGGCCAATGCCCACAGATTAGGAGCGCCGTTGAAAGAGGTTTCGTGCCAGACGAAAGGCAGTACGGAGCGCTGGCAGTGGGCTACAACCGGGTCGTCGTCAGAGAAGGCTGCTTGTTTATAAAGGTGGTTCCACTCATCTGGATAGTTGTTTTTTTCAAACAGATTTTTTGGGTGCGTAAGTTGATGGGTACTCATCTTAAAGGAACAGAATTGGAAGCCGAGCGCGAATGTCTCGTTGATAACCATTTCAAAAACATCGGTGATCTGGTCTTCCTCTTCCTGTCTTGGGAGCCGTGTGTTGCGCCAGTTGACCATCTATAACTCTCCATGAATGTCTGTGTGACTTGGGTACGTCCTGAATCCCAACGAAGCACGGAAATGATTGTAGGATAACGGCTACTTGTTGGTGGGAAAAAAGTTTATCTCCCCGCAGTATTTAAAAAATCTGATTTTGTACAAGGTGTTTTGTTTTGTATAAGAGGGTTTAGGCATCAGTAAAAATTTTATTTAATTTAAGGCGTTGTAAGTGATGCCAAATTGATAGCTAGTTAAAGCATTTACGTCATCTGGCGGTATAGGCCGGCCCATTAATAGCGAAATGATTAGTTGATTTTAAACAAGGTTTTTGCGGTGAATTCCCGCAAAAAAATAAAGGTTTTTACAACGTATCAGCGCGTAAAAGATGCGGGGCCGCAATACCGCACAAATCACCGGTGTTAGCCGGTGCGACTTTGAGGGACACTAGGGCTCTGTGCAAAACGGAGTTCCCCATGACGGCCAGTGCTGAAAAATTCACCCGCCAGACATTGCTCGATGTGCAATCGCTGACCCCCAGCCTGTTTACCCTGCGTACCACCCGCGATCCGGGTTTTCGGTTTACCGCCGGCCAGTTCGTGCGCCTGGGTGTGACCAAGGCCGACGGCACTACGGTGTGGCGCGCCTATTCCGTGGTGTCTTCACCCTTTGATGAACATTTGGATTTCTTCTCGATTGTGGTTCCAGGAGGCGAGTTCACCAGTGAGCTGAGTCGCCTGCGGGTAGGCGACACGCTGATGGTGGAACGCCAGGCCACGGGCTTCCTGACCCTGAACCGCTTCGTGGACGGCCGCGACTTGTGGCTGCTGGGCACCGGCACCGGGGTAGCGCCATTTCTTTCGATCCTGCAGGACTTCGAGGCCTGGGAAAAATTCGAGCGCATCATTCTGGTGTACAGCGCCCGGGAAGCCAAAGAACTGGCCTATCAATCGTTGATCAACGAGCTGGGGCAGCGTGAGTACCTGGCCGAATACGCACATAAGTTGACCTACATACCGATTGTCACCCGTGAACAGCATCCGGGCGCGCTGAATGGGCGCATTACCGCGTTGATTGAAAATGGCGAACTGGAACGCGCAGCCGGCGTTGAACTGACCCCTGAGCATTCCCGCGTGCTGATTTGCGGTAACCCGCAAATGGTCGATGACACCCGCCAGTTGCTCAAACAACGTGACCTGCAACTGAGCCTGAGCCGCCGCCCAGGGCAAGTGGCGGTGGAAAACTACTGGTAATAAAAAAGGCGCCTGCAAACAGGCGCCTTTTTTGCTAGCTCAGGCGGATTAAAGCGGTTTGTCGTTCTGTGCCTTGAGCAGGTCGCGAATCTCGCCCAGCAGCACCTCTTCCTTGCTCGGCGTCGGCGGCAGGCTTGGCGCCACGGCTTCTTCGCGCTTGAGGCGGTTGATGGCCTTCACGCCCATAAAGATCGCAAACGCGACAATCACGAAGTCGATCACGCTCTGGATAAACTTGCCGTACGCCAGCACCACGGCGGGCGCATCGCCCTGGGCCGCTTTGAGCGTCACCGCCAGGTCACCGAAATCCACGCCGCCGATCAACAGGCCAATCGGGGGCATCACCACGTCGCCTACGAACGAGGAAACAATTTTGCCGAAGGCGGCGCCGATGATGATACCGACGGCCATGTCGACCACATTACCTTTGACCGCGAAGGCCTTGAACTCACTGATCACGCCCATAGGTTATTCCTTGTTACAGATGAGAAGGGTGGAGCCCAGTGTAAGTCAGACGTAGCAGGCTTGCCCGACACAACTGTTAACACTGTTAGTTTTTATCGACACATTAAATCGCAAATAGTTTGCAAAGTGCCATCAATCGCGCGCGGAATACCCGTCATTTCAGTGGGTTACTACACTATTTTCTCAATCGCCCTGGTGGGCTATTTCTATTTATCTTCTGACTCGCGGGTCACTAGCCTCTGGCAAGCACAACTGAATGTGCATTAAAAAAACCAGAGGAAACCTCGATGAACAAGTCAATGAGCCGCGGGCCGTTGCTGGCGCGTCACGTAGTGGCGCTGGCGACCGCCAGCCTGCTTTCCCTGTCGGTGCAGGCCGCCAACCTGACCCGCGATAACGGCGCCGCGGTAGGCGACAACCAGAACTCGCAAACCGCCGGCGCCAACGGCCCGGTGCTGCTGCAAGACGTGCAGTTGATCCAGAAACTGCAGCGCTTTGACCGCGAGCGTATCCCGGAGCGCGTGGTGCACGCACGTGGCACCGGTGCCCACGGTACCTTCACCGTCACCGATAACCTCAGCGACCTGACCAAGGCCAAAGTCTTTGCCGCCGGCGAAGCGACCCCGGTATTCGTGCGCTTCTCGGCCGTGGTGCATGGCAACCACTCGCCGGAAACACTGCGTGATCCACGCGGCTTCGCCACCAAGTTCTACACCGCCGAGGGTAATTGGGACTTAGTGGGTAATAACTTCCCGACGTTCTTTATCCGCGACGCCATCAAGTTCCCGGACATGGTCCACGCCTTTAAACCGGACCCCCGCACTAACCTGGATGACGACTCCCGCCGTTTTGACTTCTTCTCCCATGTTCCCGAGTCCACGCGTACGCTCACCGAGTTGTATTCCGATGCCGGCACGCCTGCCAGTTATCGGGAAATGGACGGCAACGGCGTACATGCCTACAAGTTGATTAACGCCAAGGGCGAAGTGCACTACGTCAAGTTCCATTGGAAGAGCCTGCAGGGCATCAAGAACCTTGACCCAAAACAAGTCACCGAGGTACAGGGCCGTGACTACAGCCATATGACTAACGACTTGGTCACGCACATCAACAAGGGCGACTTCCCCAAGTGGGATCTGTATGTGCAAGTGCTCAAACCTGAAGACTTGGCCAAGTTCGACTTCGACCCGCTGGACGCGACCAAGATCTGGCCGAATGTGCCCGAGCGCAAAGTCGGGCAAATGGTGCTGAACCGCAACCCGGCGAATGTGTTCCAGGAAACCGAGCAAGTAGCCATGGCCCCCGCCAACCTGGTGCCGGGTATCGAGCCGTCGGAAGACCGCCTGCTGCAAGGCCGGGTGTTCTCCTACGCCGACACGCAGATGTACCGCCTGGGTGCCAACGCGTTGCAATTGCCGATCAACGCCCCACGGGCCACCGTCAACAACGGTAACCAGGATGGCGCGATGAACGTCGGCAAAACCACCACGGGTGTGAATTACCAGCCAAGCCGCCTGATGCCGCGCGAAGAGCCGCAAGCCGCGCGATACAGCCAGTCGGCGCTGGTGGGCAGTACCCAGCAGGCGAAGATCCAGCGCGAGCAGAACTTCAAGCAGGCCGGTGACCTGTACCGCTCCTACAACCAGAAGGAGCGCCAGGACTTGATCGACAACTTCGGCGGCTCCCTGGCCACCACCGATGACGAGAGCAAGCACATCATCCTGTCGTTCCTCTACAAGGCAGACCCGGAGTACGGCACGGGCGTGACCAAGGTTGCCAAGGGTGACCTGGCGCGCGTGAAGGCGCTGGCTGAAAAACTGACGGACTGACCCGTTGGTTCCGGTCGACGCCCAAGGGGGCGTCGACCTCTGACAGGAGAACCCTATGCGTATTTCTATCGGTTTATTGATGGCCATGCTGGCCTTTGTCGCCCATGCCGAGCCGCCCGAACCTGCGGCACTCAAGGCACAGCTGCAGGATTATTACTTCGACGCCGCCCGCCGTGGCGACGTCGACATGCTCAATACCTTTATCGAGGCCGGCTACAGCCTCAACGCCCAGGACGACAAGGGTTATACCGCCCTGATCCTCGCCGCGTACCACGGTGAAGGCGCCTATGTGGACCGCCTGCTCGCCGCCGGCGCCGATGCCTGCGTGCAGGACAATCGCGGCAATACGGCGTTGATGGGCGCAATCTTCAAGGGCGAGCTGAAAATCGCCCAGCGCCTGCTGGCCACTGACTGCAACCCCGACCAACGCAACGGTGCCGGGCAGACGGCAGCCATGTACGCCGGCTTGTTCAAGCGCGTGGAGTTGCTCGACGCCTTGAAAGCCAAGGGCGCTGACCTGAATGCCGAAGACCCGGTCGGCAACAGTGCTTCACGATTGGCCGGCGGTGAAATCCGGACCCCGGCGTCGCGCTGAGCTATCATCGCGGTTTTTCGGTTGGAGGTTCTCAAATGGCAAAGGCCAAGCGCATGTACGGCTGCACCGAGTGCGGCGCGACCTTTCCCAAGTGGGCCGGCCAGTGCGGCGAGTGTGGGGCCTGGAACACGCTCACCGAAACCATGATCGAGAGCGGCGGCGCGGCAGCCCCTACCGGCCGTGCCGGCTGGACCGGGCAACAGGCGCAGATCAAGACCCTGGCCGAAGTCAGCGTCGAAGAGATCCCAAGGTTTTCCACCGCCTCCGGCGAGCTGGACCGGGTGTTGGGCGGCGGCCTGGTGGACGGTTCGGTGGTACTGATCGGCGGCGACCCCGGTATCGGCAAATCCACCATCCTGCTGCAAACCCTGTGCAGCATCGCCAGCCGCATGCCGGCGCTGTACGTCACCGGCGAAGAGTCCCAGCAGCAAGTGGCCATGCGCGCGCGCCGCCTGGGCTTGCCCCAGGATCAACTGCGGGTCATGACCGAAACCTGCATCGAAAGCATCATCGCCACGGCCCGCATCGAAAAACCCAAGGTCATGGTGATCGACTCGATCCAGACGATTTTCACCGAGCAACTGCAATCGGCGCCCGGCGGCGTGTCCCAGGTGCGCGAGAGTGCGGCGCTGCTGGTGCGTTATGCCAAGCAGAGCGGCACGGCGATCTTCCTCGTCGGCCATGTGACCAAGGAGGGCGCATTGGCCGGGCCACGGGTGTTGGAGCATATGGTCGATACCGTGCTGTATTTCGAAGGCGAATCCGACGGCCGCTTGCGCTTGCTGCGGGCGGTGAAGAACCGCTTCGGCGCCGTGAACGAGTTGGGCGTATTCGCCATGACCGACCGGGGGCTGAAAGAAGTCTCCAACCCGTCGGCGATTTTTCTGACCCGTGCCCAGGAAGAAGTTCCGGGGAGCGTGGTGATGGCAACGTGGGAAGGTACCCGGCCGATGCTGGTGGAAGTGCAGGCGCTGGTGGATGACAGTCACCTGGCCAACCCTCGCCGGGTAACGCTTGGCCTGGATCAGAACCGACTGGCAATGTTGCTGGCGGTATTGCACCGGCACGGCGGCATTCCTACCCACGACCAGGATGTATTCCTCAACGTGGTGGGCGGGGTCAAAGTGCTGGAAACCGCTTCCGACCTGGCCTTGATGGCAGCGGTGATGTCCAGCCTGCGTAACCGGCCGTTGCCCCACGACTTGCTGGTGTTTGGCGAGGTTGGCCTGTCCGGCGAAGTACGCCCGGTACCCAGCGGCCAGGAACGCCTCAAGGAGGCCGCCAAGCACGGCTTCAAGCGCGCCATCGTGCCCAAGGGCAATGCGCCGAAGGAGGCGCCGGCGGGCTTGCAGATTATTGCGGTAACACGCCTGGAGCAGGCATTGGATGCACTTTTCGAATGAATCAGGAAGGCACGCTATGCAACGTTTGAACTACCGGGCAATCGCTGCCCTGTGTGTCGCCCTGGCCGTATCGCCGGCCATGGCGTGGGCGGCTGAACTGCCCGCGGGTTATCGCCTGGCGCAAAAACTGTCGATGGAAGATGGCAGCGCGTTGCAAGTGCTGGAAGACCAGCGCATCAGCGCGCAGATGCATAAAGACAGCTGGGGCAGCGGGCTGGATGCGGACTCGTTCGACGACACCGCCGATCTGCTGGAGAACCCGCTGCTTGAGGCGCAAGTACGCCTGGTATCGCCTGCCGGTGATGTGATCGCACACCAGAACCTGGGCTATCCGTTGGCCAAGGTCAAGAAAGCGCCGCTTAAAGGGCAGCCTGAACCTGTGTATTTTCTGACCATCGACCAGACCGCGCCGATGGGCAGTTACAGCGGGCCTGCCACCCAATTGCTGCTGCCGGCCAAACAGCAACTCAAACCGGTGAATTACACCGGCGCCGACGGCAAGGTCGAGCCCTTGACCCTGGCGCGTACCGGCAAGGCCGAGTGGAAGGTCGTGAGCGCCAGCGGCGGCGCGGATGAACTGTTGCAGGTGTCGTCCTTCATGGACGGCGAGGGCGAGGACGATTTTGCCACCCGATACGAGACCTATCGTTTTGTCGATGGGCAATGGCGGGGCGTGTCCAGCCAGAAAAAAGGCTATTGGGACACGGAAAGCGAGTTTCCCGCGCGTAAGGCGTTTCCCTGAGCCATCACACGTGCAGCAACGCGCCGAGTTCCCGCTCTAGTTCTTGCTGATCACCCAGGTTCAACTCGACCAGCCGCCGCAGGTGGCTGATCGAGTCCAGATCGATTTCCTTGCACTCAAAGCCTAATTGGCCGTGGTCGTCGTGGGTCAGTTTTACCCGCATCTTTATATGCGCCTTCGGGTCCAGGCGGATGTCGACTTCGAAGGGGAGTGCGTTATTGCCTTTCCAGGACTCGGGCCGTTTTATCGCCAAGCCTTTCAGCGACAGATCCAGCAATTTAACCGGCCATTCCTGGCCGTTTTGTCGAACTTCGGTCTTGGCGTCAATCGCAATCCGGCGGAAACAGCGGCGGTCGGACGGGTGATCGGTCATGGTGAAACCCTCGATGGATAGAAGCAGTGTAGCCCTGCGCCATCACTTAGCCTTTATTTCGGCTTTTTTTGCCGTTGCAAGGCTCTAGACCAACGTAGGGGGGTGGCCTTTAAAGCCAACAGCGCTAAACTCCGGATGCTGTCCTTTCTGTCCACCCTGGCTGGAATATAAAAATGAAAAATAATAATAGCCTGCTACGCCACCTACCCTGGCTGGTGCTGGCAATCGTAGGAGCGTGCGCCCTTGGCGTAGTGGCATTGCGCCGCGGCGAGGCGATCAACGCCTTGTGGATTGTGGTTGCCGCAGTGGCCATCTACCTGGTTGCTTATCGCTACTACAGCCTGTTCATCGCGAATAACGTGATGCAACTCGACCCACGGCGGGCCACCCCCGCAGTGATCAATAACGACGGTCTGGACTATGTGCCGACCAACAAACACATTCTGTTCGGTCACCACTTTGCGGCGATTGCCGGCGCAGGCCCGTTGGTCGGCCCGGTACTGGCGGCGCAAATGGGCTACCTGCCCGGCACGCTCTGGCTGATCGCCGGCGTGGTGCTGGCCGGTGCGGTGCAGGACTTCATGATCCTGTTCCTGTCCACCCGTCGCAACGGCCGTTCCCTGGGGGACATGGTTCGCGAAGAGATGGGCCGCATTCCGGGCACCATCGCGCTGTTTGGCTGCTTCCTGATCATGATCATCATCCTCGCGGTGCTGGCGCTGATCGTGGTCAAGGCCCTGGCCGAGAGCCC
>Ga0070670_100004205_pt1 | contig 12050 bp, 10 predicted proteins | sample KBSS63metaG_FD_64665 | JGI IMG/M metagenome (GOLD analysis project Ga0070670, IMG submission 64665) | Switchgrass rhizosphere microbial communities from Kellogg Biological Station, Michigan, USA - KBS S6-3 metaG | ecosystem: Host-associated > Plants > Roots > Rhizosphere > Soil ... | reverse complement strand
TTCACCGTTCACTTCTTTCATAAACAGCTCGGGTCAATCGACCTGCGAAACCCCGGTTCTGTCGTACGCTGATCGTCGGTGAATGTGTCCACCATGTCTCCGGCCACCCGTCCACCATGTCTCCGGTACGTACACGCTGGCCGGTTGGACCGCCGCCGGCTCGGCGGCACTTTCGCGACGCGCCAGCGAGCCGCTGGCGGTCCAGCCGGCGGGCCGCCAGCGCTACGATTCGAGCTGTTAGAATCGCGCGCCCTTAATGACCACCTACGACAGTTCTGCCATCGAAGTCCTCACCGGTCTCGAGCCCGTCCGCAAGCGGCCGGGCATGTACACCACCACTGAACGGCCCAACCATCTCGCGCAGGAGGTTATCGACAACTCCGCGGACGAGGCCATCGCCGGACACTGCAAGGAGATCGTCGTCACGCTGCATGATGACGGATCGCTCTCCGTCTCCGACGACGGCCGCGGGATGCCGGTCGACAAGCATGCGCGCGAAGGCGTCAGCGGCGTCGAGGTCATCCTCACGCGGCTGCACGCGGGCGCGAAGTTCTCCGACAAGAGTTATCGCTTCTCCGGCGGCCTGCACGGCGTCGGCGTGTCGGTCGTCAACGCGTTGTCGAAGCGGCTGGAAGTGAAAGTGCGCCGCGACGGCAACGAGTACTTCATGGATTTCGCCGACGGCAAGAAGAAGCACGAGCTGAAAGTCATCGGCCAGGTCGGCAAGCGCAACACGGGGACGACCATCCGCTTCTGGCCGGACGAGAAGTTTTTCGATTCGCCGAAGATCAATGTTCCGCGGCTCAAGCACGTCATGCGCGCGAAAGCCGTCCTCGCGCCCGGCCTGCGTTTGCGATTCATCAGCGAAAGCGATCCGGCCGAAAGCGAAGAATGGTTTTACGAAAACGGCCTGCCCGCATACCTGATGTCGGAGCTGGCCGGACTTACGACGATTCCGGAGATGCCGTACGTCGGCACGTTCAAGGGATCGAACGAAGAAGTCGATTGGGCCGTGGTCTGGCTGCCCGAGGCCGATCCGAGCGATCTCGTCACCGAGTCGTATGTGAACCTGATCCCGACCGCGCAGGGCGGCACGCACGTCAACGGATTCCGCACCGGGCTCACCGAGGCCATTCGCGAATTCTGCGAGCTGCGCAACCTGCTGCCGCGCGGCGTCAAGCTCGCGCCCGAGGATGTCTGGTCGCGCTGCAGCTACATCTTGTCGTTGCGCATGACCGAGCCGCAGTTCACCGGTCAGACGAAGGACCGGCTGTCGTCGCGCGAAGCCTCGGCATTCGTTTCCGGCGTCGCGCAGGATGCGTTTTCGATCTGGCTGAACAACAACGTCGCCGACGCCGAGCGTATCGCGCAGGTGGCCATCGCGTCCGCGATGACGCGGCTGCGGCAGGGGAAAAAAGTCGAGCGCAAGAAGATGACGAGCGGCCCGGCACTGCCGGGCAAGCTCGCCGACTGCACGTCGACCGATCTCAATCTCACGGAGCTCTTCCTCGTCGAAGGCGACTCCGCCGGCGGCTCCGCCAAGCAGGCCCGCGACCGCGAGTACCAGGCCATCATGCCGTTGCGCGGCAAGATCCTGAACACGTGGGAAGTCGATCCGAACGAGGTGCTCTCCTCGCAGGAAGTGCACGACATCGCAGTCGCCCTCGGCGTCGATCCCGGCAGCGACGATGTGAAAGGTTTGCGCTACGGCAAGGTCTGCATTCTCGCCGACGCCGATTCCGACGGCGCACACATCGCCACGCTTCTCACTGCGCTCTTCGTCCGCCATTTCCGCAAGCTCGTCACCGACGGACGCATTCACGTTGCGATGCCGCCGCTGTATCGCATCGACGTCGGCAAGAACGTTTTCTACGCGCTCGATGATCACGAACGCGACGGCATCCTCCAGCGCATCGAAGCCGAGGGGATCCGCGGCAAAGTGAACATCCAACGCTTCAAAGGCCTCGGCGAAATGAATCCGCTGCAACTCCGCGAAACGACGATGAACCGCGACACGCGCCGCCTCGTGCAACTCGTCCTGAAAGCCGAGGATGGCGCCGACGCGACGATCGACATGCTCCTCGCCAAAAGCCGCGCCGGCGATCGAAAAGTGTGGCTGACCGAGGAAGGCGACAAGGCCGAGATTCTGGATTGAGGCGGGTCACGCAGAACTTCGTCGGCGTAGCCGGCGTAAGAACCGTAGCCCACGCCTTTAGGCGTGGGCGAGTGGGCGCGGTGATTTTGTGAGCCCGCCTTGGCGGGCGAGAGAAAGCTTTCTTTCGCCCGCTAAAGCGGGCTCCCGAATCCGTGCGACGCTCGGTCCCACGCCTGAAGGCGTGGGCTACGGTTCTTGGGCCGGCTACGGCGGCCGTGATTACTGAACTACAAAATCGCGTTTGACGAACCCCATCGACTTCGTCCCCGCGATTCGCAGCAGCACTTTCGCGGTGTACTTGCCGGGCGGCAATTCGAAGGGCTCGCGCAAGGTCACGTAGCCGCTGTTCACGCGCGCGGCGCCGGTGAGGCTGATCCGTTTTGATTTGAAGTCGACCGCTCCGCCGTGGGCGTCGAAGATGTACATGAGCACTTCGACCGCCGGCGATGCGTCGACGAGTTGCGGGACGACCTCGGCGCGCGCGAAACTCACCGCAACCTCGGCGCCGCTGTCGCCGAGCGTTACGGCGGATTGCAGTGCAACGCCGGCTTGCGGGACATCGTTGATGACGATGTCCGCGAGTTGCAGCGAATCGATCGCCGTCCCCTCGGCTGTGTATCCGAATCCTTCGCGATACGAGACTTCGGATCCGCGCGGCGCACCGGTTACGTGCACCGTGACGCGTCCCTGCTTGCGGTTGCCCTGGCGGAATCCGAGAACGTACGCCACTCGCTGAGCCTTCATCAGCGTGTCGACCGCTTCGACGAGATCGTTGCGGTTGGCGATGACGCGGCCGCCGGTGTCGCGCGAGAGCATGTAAAGCGCGTCGTTTTCGAGATCGTTGAACGTGTGGCGCAGACCTTTGATGTCGACCGTGTCGAGCGTGACGCCGGCCGATAGGAAGGTTTGGTGCATCGTCTTCACGAGGTTGAGAAGGGTCGACTCGATGTTCGGCGGACGATTCCTCGCTTTGATGTCGGTGATGCGCGTCGAATCGAAACCCTCGGTGAAGACGACGAGATGCTTCTGGCCTTCGAGCGCGGAGAGGCGGGCCGCGACGTCGCCGAGGTCGTGGAGCTGCGATTCGATGAGCCGGTTTTTCGGGGCGGCGAGCATTTCCTGATTGGCCTGTCCGCCGCGCAGCGCGTCGGCCATCTCGCCGCTGACCATGTCGGCCAGCCCTTCCTGCGAATCGGAAATGGTCTGCCCCTGCTCCATCGCCGACACCCACTGCGCGCGCTCCTGGCTGCCGAGCGCGAGGCCGAGCGGGTCCTGCGCCTTGCCTCCGTGCAGCGTGAAGATGGCGCGGGTGATGGCCACGCGATCGCTGATGAACGGCGAAAGAAAATGAACGCCGCGGGTGGTGGAGTACGTGGCGACGGCGAAGAAATCGGTGGCGGGATTCGAGTGCGATACCGCCTCCTCGGCGGCTTTCTGTGCGCGGACGATCTTGGCCGGCGTGGCGAAGGTGATATCGAAGAGGAAGAGATAGAGCCGCCGCTCGCGCCGCGGACGTTCGACCGCCGCTTGTTGCGCGCCCGGCACCGCGGCGAAATCAATGACGTCGAAGTAGTCGATCGACTGCGGATGCCCGTCGACGAGCAGCGTGAACGAATCTTTCGTAAGTCCGCGAACTGGCTGGCCGTCACTCGTCGTGACGTAGACCGGCACCTGCACGACTTCGACGGTGACGTTCTCACGGACTTGCGCGTCCGAGGACAACGCCAACATGGCGGCGAGCAGTAGCGCGAGATTTCGCAGTGGCTAGTCTCCGATCGTAAAGTCCTTGCGGGCGAAGGCCATCGTGTCGTTGTCGAGGCGCACGAGCACTTTCATCGCGTACGTTCCTGGCGGCAAGTCGAACGACTGCGCCAGGTCGACGTTCGCGCCGTCGCGCACGTTGATCTCCTGTTTTGCGAATGCGACGGCTTTCTGACCGGCGAAGACATACATCAGCGCTTCGCCTTCGGTTTTCGCGCCCTCGCCGGCGAGTGCAGCCAGCTCGCGGCCGGGAAGCGCGACGTTGACGACGGCGCGATTCTGCGACGCGGCCACCGAGGTCGTCATCGTGACGCCGTTCTGCGGCACGTCGTTGATGATGATGTCGGCCAGGCGCAGGCCGTCATTCGATGCCGGCTTTTCGGGAGTGGACGGGTACGACTCGCGATAAGCGACGTTCGCACCACGCGGCGTGCCGTTCACGCGCACCGAAATCGAGTTTTCCTTGCGGCCGGTCTGCGGCGCGCGGAAGGAGAGGAGGTAGACCACCTGCTGCGAATCGGTGAGCTGTTTCATCGCGCCGAGGAGATCGTTGCGATGCTCGATGACCTGACCGCCGGTGTCGGCGATCAGGAAGTGCAGCGAGTTGTCGAAGGGCGCGTCGTACGGGCGAAGGCCGGTGACGTCGATGGCGTCGAGGAAGACGCCGGCCGCGGCGAACTTTTCCTGCATGCGCCGCTGCGAGAAGGGGACATGCGAATCAAAACTGATCGGGCGCGTTCCCGGGCGGTTGGCTGCCAGTTGCGGCGCGGCGCTGCCGCGAAAGGTACTGATGCGCGTGTTGGTCATCAACAGCCCATCGTTGAATCCGCCCGAGAGCAACACCACGTGCTTGTATCCCTCGAGCGGCGCCATCCGCTGCGCCAGATTTCCGAGCGAGTCCAGCTCGTCGGCGAGGCGGTTGCGGTTCGCTTCGATCATCTGCTCCGCGGCGATGTTCGCGCCCATGTGCCGGAGCTGTTCGATCTCGGCGCGGTTGTCGAACGTGAACACGGCACGCTCGGCAGGCGGCACGGTGAGCCGCAGCGGATCCTTCGGCGCCGCGGCGCTGAGCGTCGCCACCGCGCGGCGCAACGCTTCGCGATCGCGCGTGAACGGCACGATGAATTCGATGTCGCCGTAGCGGTTGATCAGCGCCACGGCGAAGTAATCGCTCGGCTGCGCATTCGCCAGATACTCCTCGGCGGCGCGCCTGCCACGCAGCATGGAGAACATGTCGGTGTTGGGAAGATCGAACGCGAGTACGTACAGGCGGCGCTGCCGCGGATCGCGCAACTGTTCGTTGGAGACGGCCGCGAAGTCGATGACGTCGAAGTAGTCGATCGGCTGCGCCTTTCCATTGACGCGCAGCGTGAAGTTGTCTCGGGTAAGTCCGCGCACCGCGGAGCCGTTGGTGGTGACGGAGACTGGCACCTGGACGACTTCGACGGTGGTCCGCTCGCGGCTTTGCGGCGCGGCGGAAGCGATGATCGGAAGGAGCGCGAGAACGGAGGGAAGGAGCACGCGGGAGAAACGCATCAGGAATCCTCCTCGAATGGTTTTCGGTAGGTCGTCCGCGCTGCTGCGTTCGCGAAGTGTGCCACGATCCGGCGCGCGGTTGCTATCGCGCGGACTTACGCGGGCGTCCATACGCTGCCCTAACTCCGTGACAGAGCGTCATGCGCAGCGGACGGATGCCGACCAGCGCAACGTTCGATGCATGCGCGGTTCGCGGCACATTTCGCGAAGCTTTGGAGTGCGGTGGCGACCGAGCCACCGCTTTGGGAGAGAGGGGGATGGGACGATGGCGAAGACGGAGCGAGCATCACACGCTGCGTCTCGTCATGATTCCACCGCCCTCCCAAAGCGGTGGCCTTGCCACCGCACTCCAAAGTGCTTCGCACGAAATGGACGCTTCAGCCGCGTTCCCACGTGCCGCTCTTGCCGCCGGACTTGCGCACGAGCTGGAGCGACTCGATGCTGATCCCTTTTTCGGCGCTCTTGCACATGTCGTAAATCGTGAGGGCAGCGACAGCGCACGCGGTCATCGCTTCCATCTCGACGCCGGTCTTTCCTTCGCAGCGGACGATGGAGCGCACTTCGATGGTTCCGGCATTCGGATCGAGATCGAAGGTGATGTCGACGGAGCTGATGGCGAGCGGGTGGGCGAGCGGGATCAGGTTCGGCGTCTGCTTCGCGGCGAGCACGCCGGCGACTTTTGCAGTCGTGAGCACGTCGCCCTTCGGCAGCGCCTGATCGATCAACTTACGAAGCGTCTCGGAAGACATCCGCACAGTCGCCAGCGCGACCGCCTCGCGCGACGTGCTGCGCTTCGCGCCAACGTCGACCATGGAGATGCCGCCGGTGTCGTCGAGATGGGAAAAGTCGGTAGGCATGTGCGGCAGTAGATTAGTCGATTCGTAGATTAGTCGATCAGGAGATACGCGTAACGGCTGCGAGCTCTTCGACCGTGTTCACATTCATCAGCGGCTCGCCGTCGAACTTCGTCCTCAGCTCATCCTCGCTCAGAATCTCCGCTTCCGATTCGGATGCAAGTCCGCGGAGATCGTAGCGTTTTGCGGCGATGCGTTGCTGGATGCGCGGCAGAAGATGGGGATCGTATCCGCCGCAGAGCATCTGCGTTTTGCCGCTCCAGATCGGCGCGAGCAGGAGCGCGGGTGAGGATTCGAATTGCGCACGCAGGTAACGAAGGATCGACGGCGTGATCAGGGGATAGTCGACGGCGAGGATGAAGCATCGCTCCTGCGCGTGCTCGAGCGCGCGTGCGACGCCGAAGACCGGCGCCTGATCGTCATGCGGACTTTCGTAGATCGTTTCGATCGCTGCCGCGGCGCCGCCGTTTCTCTGCACCGCAACGACGCGTTCGAAAACCTCTGCGGCCACGCTCGCGACGCGATCGAGGAACAGCTCCTCCTTCGGACGTCCCATCCGCCGCGAACGGCCGCCGATGAGGATGTAGCAGTTCATCGGCGGTAGCTCCGCGCGAGGTCGTCGACGTCGGCGCCGAGGCGGTAGCGGATCACAGTCCGCCAGTTGTGCGCGGCCGTGCGAACGAGACCTTTGCGCAGGAAGCGGCGCCCCGAGGTGGTGACGGTCATCGGAAGAATCGTCGTAAGTCCGCGGCGTTTCATGCGGATTGCGAGCTCGTAGTCCTCCATGAGCGGCATCTCTTTGAAGCCGCCGATTTCGAGGAACGTCTCGCGCCGGATGAATTGGGCCTGATCGCCCCATGGGCAGCGGCTGATTCGCGTGCGAAGGTTGATGGCCGCGGCGGCGAACGTAAGTCCGCGCGATGCTTCGAGGAAGCGGATTCGGAATCCGCCAAAGTCCGCATGCTGCAGCGCGTCATCGACCGCTTCTGCCGCGCCGGCGGGCAATTGCGAATCGGCGTGCAGAAAAATGAGATTGCTGTGCGACGCCGCGTGCGCGCCGAGGTTCGATTGTTTCGCGCGCATGCGTTCGGTCAGGAGAACGCGCGCGCCGGCGGCGGTCGCTTTGCGCGTCGTGCGATCGTCGCTCCCGCCGTCGGCGACGATCACTTCGTTCGCTCCGGCCGCGAATGCCGACTCGACCGCGCCTGCGATCCACTCTTCTTCGTTCAGCGTGGGGATGACGACCGACACGGAGCTCATGCGAGTTCCCAGGTCCTCACTTCTTCTTCGGCTCCTTCGACGACACCTTCTTCGCGTGCCGCGCCTGGCCGAGGGTGATGTTGATCGGATGGGCGCGATCGAGGAAGGGGACGGGCGGCTTCGCGCGCACGCCGAGCTCGCGGCGCACTTCCAGCAGCGTTTCGTCGTCCTCGTGCGCTTTCAATCCCTGCTCGACAGTCTCGATCGCTTTCTTGCGATTGCCGGCGGCGACGTAGACCCGGGACAGATTCGCGTAGTGGTCGACGTTGTAGAACTGCAGCTCGATGGCGCGCTTGCAGAGATCGATGGCCGGCTTGAACTTTTTCTGCACGAGCGCGAGGCAAAGTCCAAAGTACGAAAGTCCGGTGGCCGTCTTCGACGACAGCATCGGCGACGGCGGATCCTCGCCGCCGTAGACGTCGAGGAACAGCGTCAGCGCGCGCAGGTACTCCTCATTCTTCGTCAGTCCGACCGCGTCGTCGATGCGTGTGAGGATGTCGCTCATCAGATCAGTTCGCGCGAGCGCAGCCGGCGCACGAAGCGCTCGATACGCTCGCGCTCCGCGTCGTTGGCAGCGGTGAAGCGCACTCCGTACTTTGCCGTGCCGCCGGTGAACTCGGCGCGCAGCACGTCGCTCTCCAGTTGCAGCGGCCGTGGATCGCCCGGCAGGTAAAAATGCAATCGCAGCTTTCCTTCGCCGGGCAGCACGCGATCGACTTCGATGAACATGCCGCTGGCGGAAATGTTGATGCTGCGGCCGATGATGAAGCGGCCATTCTTTTCGACCGACACTTCGATGCGTGTCAGCGTGCGCAGCTCGCGGCGCGACGGAATCGACGTCAGCCTGGCCACTTTCGCGTCGAGCTCGTGGCGTTGCAGCGGGCGATAGATGACGTCGTTGCAGCCGGCGGAAAGGCAGAGGTCCGACTGCTCGGGCGTGTCGCGCTCGCCGACGAGCAGCAGCGACACCGCGCGCGTCGACGCGTCTGCGCGGATCTCGCGGCAGAATTCGGGCGCGGTCATGTCGAAGAGATCGAACGCGAACATGATCAGTTGCGGACGATCGCTGCGCGCGATCTCCAGCCCCGCGCTGCCGGTGAGCGCCGTGGCGATCGTGGCCTGGCGGCGGCGCAGAATCGATTCCTGAAACAGCAGCGAGCCGCGCGAATGGTCGACCAGGAGGATGCAGCCGGCGTCGGGCTTGCTCACGCCGCGGAGATCTCCCGGAGCCGTCCGATATTGCGTTTCAGATCGTCGACGAGCAGCGCGACGTGTTCTTTCGTGTTCGATTTGCCGAGGCCGAAACGGATCGAGCCGTAGGCCAGCGATTCGGGGACGCCGATCGCCGTCAGCACCGGCGACGCGCTCCATTCGCCGGAACTGCACGCGGAACCGGACGACAGCGAGAAGTGGCGCATGGCCATCATCACGGAGTCGGACTCGACGCGATCGAAGCTGACGTTGAGATTGCCCGGCAGCCTCCGATCGCGCGGTCCGTTCACGAACGCTTCCGGTACTTCAGCAACGACGCGATCCCACAATTCGTTGCGAAGGTCCGTCAACCATTCGCTTTCGGCGGCCATCTCTTCGGCGCGGACGCGAAAGGCCGTGGCCATACCGACCGCGCCGGGGACATTGACCGTGCCGCTGCGCGCTCCTTTTTCCTGTCCGCCGCCGAGCATGACCGGCTCGATGCGGATACCGCGCCGAACGATCATTCCGCCGATTCCTTTCGGTCCGTACAGCTTGTGCGCGGAGAAGGAAGCGAGGTCGACGTTCGTCATGTCGATCGGAACTTTGCCGGCTGCCTGCGTGACGTCGCTATGAAAAAGCACACCGCGCTCGCGGCAGATCGCGCCGAGCTCCGCGATCGGTTGCAGCGTTCCGATCTCGCCGTTCGCGGCTTCGACGGAAACGAGTTTCGTATTCGACCGCAGCGCGCGCTTCAGCTCATCGGGATCGAGGAAGCCTTCGCGATCGGGCGTCAGCAGAGTCACGTCGACGCCATGTTTTTCCAGCCGCTTCGCCGGGACGACGATCGACTTGTGCTCCATCGCCGAGGTGATGAGGTGATCGCCGGGAGCGAGAAGATTGAGTGCGATATTGTTCGATTCCGTCGCGCCGGCGGTGAAGTAGACCTCGTTCAACTGCACGCCGAAAAAGCGGGCGATGCTGAAGCGCGACTCCTCCACCGCATTCGACGCCCGCCGCCCGTGCTCGTGCGTCAGCGAGGCCGGATTGCCGAAGTTCTCGCTGAAGAAGGGGAGCATCGCCTCGACCACGCGCGGATCGGCCGGCGTGGTGGCGTGATGGTCCATGTAAATCGGGAGCTCGGGCATTTGCAGGAAATGATAGTTGAACCACGGAGGCACAGAGGTATCTCCGTGGCCGGTTCAACGCCTTCTTCGACGTCGCTTTGTCGCAGGTCTCGGTGCCTCCGCATCCGCCGCCCGCCGCACTCGCTGCGCGAATTGCTGCCATTGGCGGAACACGTCCACGTACTTGCCGGACGACAGCGCGTACAACTCCAGCAGCGCCAGCGCGTCGTTGAACGGCTCGCGGTAGACGAAACGGAATTGCGCGCGGCGGTCGGACGGCGGTTCCAGAAGGCGCCAGAGCGTGTCGAGCGCGGTCTCGATCTGGTGGCGCGTTCCGGCGGCGAGCGACATGCGCGTGCAGATCGGCTGGATCAGCTCGCGGATGAAGAGGATCACCTCGCCGATCTTCATCCGCGATTCGCGGCCCGCTTCCTCGCGCTCCAGCTCTTCCAGAATCCACGGCAGGAACATTACTGACAGCAGCACCGGATCGGAGATCTTCCGTCCGGCCTGCACGGTGCGGTCGAGGACTTCCAGCATTTTCCAGAAGTACGGCGCGCGGTCGGCCGCGATCGCCTTGCAGACTTCGGGGAGCAGCGGTTCGAGAAGGCCGCTGTCGACCAGCAGCCGCACCGCGCCGCGCGACCAGCCGCGGCGGAGGAGATCGAGAATCTCTTCCGACACGCGCGGCGGCGAGGCTTTGAGAATGTCGTTCTTGTGGCGGAGGATGGCCGCATACGTCGCCGGCTCGATTTCAAATCCGAGTCGTGAGGCGAACTCGATGGCGCGCATCATCCGGACCGGGTCTTCGCGGAAACGCACATCGGGATCGCCGATCACGCGTACGCGCTTCGCTTCGAGATCCTCAAGGCCGCCGACGTAATCGATCACCGAGAAGTCGGCGATGTTGTAGAAGAGCGCGTTGATCGTGAAATCGCGGCGGCGGGCGTCCTGAAGCGGCGATCCGAACGTGTTGTCGTCGGTGATCAGCAGCTCTTCGGCGTCTTCGTTGCGCTCCGGCTCGCGGCGAAACGTGGCCACTTCCACGAGCATGTCCTGAAAGATGATGTGCACCAGCCGGAAGCGGCGTCCGATGATGCGGCTGTTGCGGAACAGGCGACGGATCTCGGTGGGATGCGCGTCCGTGGCGATGTCGAAATCCTTCGGCGTGCCGTTCATCAGCAGATCGCGCACGCTGCCGCCGCACAAGTACGCGCGGTAGCCGCTGCGATGCAGCCGGTAGAGAACCTTGAGCACGTTCTCCGGAATGCGCCGCCGCGAGATGGGATGGTCGCTGCGGTCGATGATGACGCCTGGGTCGGGCTCGGGTTCCTCAGGGGTGGGGAGTGGGATGTGGGGTGTGGGAGAAAGGATGGGGGAGTCGGAGACTGTGGACTCGGCCTGCGAGCCGTTCTCCCACTCCCCACTCCCTACTCCCCACTCGCCATTTCTCTCGCTCATGGACTTTCGCCGGCCTCGCCCTCGGGTGTCAGGCCCGGTGTGAAATGGTATTTGCTGTCGACGATGAAGAACGTCCGTTCCCAGCGCGATTTCGTGAAGAAGTGGACGGCCACGCCGAGCAACTCCTTGATGCGCGCCGACGGCGGTGCATCGGGCGACGCGGGCGTTCCTTCGAACGACCAATAGACCATGAAGGCGCGCCCTTTGATCATCGAACGCGGCACGGTTCCCCAGTAACGCGAGTCGCTCGACCGGTCGCGGTTGTCGCCCATCGCGAAGTACTGCCCCTCGGGGACGGTGTACGGGCCGTACTGGTCGCGTGATCGGTACGGCTCCGGAAGCTGCGGCTTCGGCGGGTAGATCATCGGATCGACGTGAATCACGTACTGCTCGGGCATCGGCTTTCCGTTGATCGAGACCACTTTGTCGCGTACTTCCACCGTGTCGCCGGGCAGGCCGATGACGCGCTTGACGAAGTCGGTCTCCGGCTGGAGCGGATAGCGAAAGACGATGATGTCGCCGCGGCGGATTTCGCGCAGCGGCAGCAGGCCGCCGAGCGTCGTTCCCGGGCCGTAGATGAACTTATTGACGATGATGTGATCGCCGACTTTCAGGTTGTCTTCCATCGATCCGGTGGGGATCTTGAAAGCCTGAAAGGCGAAGATGCGGGCAAAGTTGACGAAGATGACGGCGATCAGGAGCGCT
>Ga0070670_100004204_pt1 | contig 12052 bp, 10 predicted proteins | sample KBSS63metaG_FD_64665 | JGI IMG/M metagenome (GOLD analysis project Ga0070670, IMG submission 64665) | Switchgrass rhizosphere microbial communities from Kellogg Biological Station, Michigan, USA - KBS S6-3 metaG | ecosystem: Host-associated > Plants > Roots > Rhizosphere > Soil ... | reverse complement strand
AAAGGCTCGACACGCGACACGATCGCGAGCTCGACGTCGGGCGCGACATGATCCACGCGATCGGTGATCTGCACCATGCGCAGCGCCTCGCGGCGCGCGGGCGTGAACGACGTGGCACGCTCGCCGACCCGGCTCTTTAGAAAGAATACGCACTGCTCGCCCCGCGGCCGGAGGCGTCCGCCGGCCTCGTGAAGGAACGCGTACCAGCGCCGGTTGAAGCCGTAGAGTCCGAGCGTGCCGAGGTGATTCGCGATCGGCCGGCCGGCGCGATGCGTCGGTCCCGGATGACCGAGCGTGTCCACCAAAGCAATGCCGGCGCGCTCGGAAATGGCCAGGACCATCTCGAGCTCGGCGGGGCTCATGTGGCCGAGCTGCCAGAGCACGCGCGAAGGGCCGTGGTTGATCAGCGCCAGCGCAGCCGCAGCGGCGGTGTCGCTGGTCTCTGGCACGGGGGCCGCCCGCGGCTCCGACATAGTCGGCGTCTTCGGCAGCGCCTGCGGTGCCGGTGCCGGCACCGGGGCGCGCGGCAGCGGATCCGAGGTCGACAGCAACCAAGGCGTGGTAAGCAGGACGACCGGGCCCATGCCCTCATCGAACAGGCGGCAAGCCTCTTCCAGCCGCTCCGGGAGGGTCTCAAGACTGTCGAGGTAGACAAACGGCACGCGACGCGCGGCCAGCACGGCACGCGCATCCTCGTCCGCGGTGATTGTGCCCTGGAAGCTGAAGTGCTTCCCGAGATCGGCCTCGGGGCAGACGATGAAGCCGCGCGCGCGCGCCGCGCGCAGGTTGGCCAAGGTGCCGCGGAATTCGTCCCCCATCGCCAGCCCGATGACACAGAGGAACGGGCGTTCGTGAAGCAGGTGGTTGGCGAGCGCGCCACAGGCCAGGCCGTGCTCGTTGGCGGCACGTAGCACGGTGACGCCGCGCGCATCGGCGACCTGCTCGACGTAGTCGACGAGCGCGGTCACCGACGAGCTGGTGTAGTAGAGCAGGAGCCAGTCGGCGCCGGCCCGGTCGCCGAGGAAACGGACGAGCTCTTCGCCCAAGGTGACGCGCAGCTCGCGCAGGGCCGCCTTGTGGTAGCGCGGACGCTCGAACGTGCGTTCCACGAAGTCGACGATCGCGATCAATTGCTCGGTGCGTACCAGACCGGGCGAGCGCGGCACCAGCACCCGTTCGACGAGGCGGTCGGGTACGACATGGATGCCCGATGCCCACGGCGGCGTGCGCCGGTGCACTAGCACCGAGTACGGGGAGCGCACGGTGGCCACGCCGGCGGCGGCAAGGGCGGCGTAGAGCTCCTCGACACGTGCGGAGAGATCCGGATCCGCTTCGAGCCCGGTCGACGCGGCATCGAGGAGCACGATGCCGACCGGCCCGCTGTCGGCCGGCAGCCGGGCGAGACGCGCAGCCGCGGCCGCGATCGTCGGAGCCTGCACGAGCGTGATCGCCAGCGCTTGGCCGCTCCGTGCCAGATATTCGCGTGCGCGGGCGACGAGTTCGTCGTGCAGCGGATCCGGCCGCGGGTCGGTCGCCGTCGGCAGCGCGACGGGGAGGTCGGTGTCCGCGGCCACGCCGGCGATGTCACCGCATGCCGCGGCGGCGCTCGCGAGGAACGCCGTATCCGACGTGACGACCGCTACCGCAAGCGGCTTGCGCCGCGGCGCGGGTGGCTGGGAGTCGCTGGCCAGCATCGGCTAGAACTACTTGTGACCCATGCGGGCGTCGATCGCATCGACGATCTGGACGGAGCGGGGCAGCTCGGCCCGGCGCACGACCCGCGCGAGGAACGTGCGGCACTCGGTCGGGCTCGGCGCCGGTACGCCATCCGCCATGACCAGCAGCAGGTCGTAATCCTCGCCATCCGCTGTAGCCTCGGTCGGCGTGCGCGCCGCGACGACGCCCGGCATGCTCGTCACCAGGCGGCGGATCGACGCGAGCGACACTTTCTCGCCGCCGCGCAGGATGTACTCGGAGAGCCGGCCGCGGTAGAACAGATAGCCGTCGTCGTCGCGGTCGAAGAGATCGCCGGTCGCGAGCACGCCGGGCGCGCGCAAATCATCGGAATTGCGTCCCTCGACCAGGCCGATCCGGCGCCGCATCACCGTGTCGGACCGGACGATGAGCTGGGTTCGTCCGGAGCCGTCACCCAGCCCCTCGAGCTCGACGCTCGTGCCCGCGAGCGGCAGGCCCACGCTGGCGTGGCGCGACGCCGGCTCCGCATGCGCCGACAGCGTCGCAACCCGCGGGCCGGCCTGCGTGAGCCCATAGGTGAGATAGAGCTCGCCGCGCGGCCGCTCGCGCAGCAGTTGCGCCACGTGCTCCGGCGCCAGCGAGTCGCCGCCTACACTGAGCACGCGTAGCGACTCGGGGATCCGGACCTGCTGTGCAAGCAGCATGCGTACCTGCGTCGGCGAGAGCGCCGACACATCGATGGCGTTCGCCTCGAGCGAACGGCTGTAGCGCTCGGGCACGAACGGCGGCCCCGCGATGACGAGGCGGCCGCCGCGCGCCAGCGTACCGAGCGCCTGCGCGACGAGCGCGAACGAGAAGTGGAGAGGCAGGCTGACGAGCACGCTGTCGTGCGGGCGCTGCCCGATCGCGTCGGCATGGCGCACGCCGTTTCGCAGTATCGCCTCGATGGAAGTGACGCACCCGCTGCTCGAGCCGCTGGTGCCGGAGGTGAGCAGGACCACCTCGCCGGCGCTCCCTGCAGGCGCGCGAGAAGGCGCGAGCAGCGCCACCTCGATCCGTCCCACGCGCTCGACACGCTCGACGCTGGCGACCGAAGTGGTCGGGGCGGGCAGCGCCAGGCACGCGATCGCGCGCGCGCCCATCGCGTCGGCGAGCTCGTGCAGGCGCGCCGAGCGGGTGCCAGGCGCGATGAGCGCCGGCACGCCTCCGGACTCGATCACCGCAAAGAAGTGACGCAGCAGCGCGATACTGTTCGGGAGCGACAGCAGCGCCAGGTCGCCGCGGCGGAGCCCGAGGGCGCGCCAGCGCTCCACCAGCTCGTCGTACGGTCGCTCGTCGATCGGCTCGATCGTGATTTCGTTGGCGCGGTGGAGGAAGTCCCGGACCGCGCGCGGCGAGATCGGCTCGCTCATGGTCGAGCGCTGGAAGTCGCCGCGGCCCCGGGGTCTGACGCCAGCCACGCGACGTCGAGCTCGGCGAGCGGATCGCCGTCGCCGGGGCGGCCGAGCAGGAGGCAGCGGGACGCGGGCACACCGCCGGCGGCCGCGCAGGTCGCAATGAAGACGAACTCCGCGACGCCGCGGGATAGGAATGCGCGTGCGAGCAGAAGCCCTACAGGCACCCCCCGTTCCGGGGGCAATGTCAGCAGCAGCGTAGGACCACGCAGCGTGAATCCGATGCTGATCACGCCGGCAAGCGCCCCGGCGTTCGACGCGGGAAACCGGATGGGCGACGAAGTGCCCTCGCGGCCGGCCTGGGTCATGGCCGCCATAGCCTCGACGGGGCCGTCGGCGCTGATGGCGATGACTCCGACGCGGTCGCGGACCGCGAGCACCGTCTCGCGCCGGGCGGCGAGGGCACGGGCCACGGCGGTCGCCGTAGTGAACGATGCCGGATCCGCGTAGCGAATTGCCGCGAGCGCCGCTTCGGCGAGCGTCCGGTCGCCGCCGCCGATGCGGGCCACGGCATCGAAGTCAGCGCGTTTGCACGCCTGCGCGTCGCCGCGGCCGACGAGCGTGAACGTCAAGGAGCGACCTCGAAGACCAGACTGGTGTCGAAGCCACCGAACCCGAGGGTGAGGCTGAGGCCGTAGCGCGCGCAGATCGCGATGGGGGCGCCCATGGCCACCGGGAGCCGCAGCGCCGGATCGACGCGCTCCAGACCGTAGACTGGCGGCACCTGGCCGCGGCGCAGCGCGAGGAGCGTCGCGATCGCCTCGATGGCGCCGGTCGCCCCGAGGCTGTGCCCGAAGTTTCCCTTCGTCGCGAATACGATGGGCGTACCTGCGTCCGCACCGAACACGGCTCGCAGCGCGGCGGCCTCGGTGGCATCGTTCAGCGGAGTGGCCGACCCGTGCGCGTTGAAGACGCCGACATCGTCCGGCGTGATTCCGGCGTCGGCGAGCGATCGCTCGATCGCCAGCCGCGCGCCGAGTCCCGCGGCGTCCGGCGTGGTCATGCCGGCCGCGTCGTTGGCCGAGCCTACGCCGCGGAGCAGCGCCAGCGGCGTCCGAGCGCGCGCCGCCGCGGCATCGAGCGTCTCGAGCACGATGAAGCCGGCGCCCTCGCCCAGCAGCGTGCCGTCGTGTCGAACGTCAAAGGCGCGCAGCGTCGTTGTCGACATCGTCCCAAGACTCGAATGCGCGAGGCGTTTGGTCGTGGTCAGCACGTCGACGCCGCCGCACACGACGCGCTCGGCGGCGCCGGCGCGCAGCAGCTCGGCCGCGACCAGGATCGCGTCCGACCCCGACGAGCACGCGGTCGACAGTGCGATTGGCTGCCGCTGCGCGCCGAGTGCAGCGGCGATGAGGTCGGCGTAGCGGTGCAGCGGCGCGCTCTGCGGCTCGCCTTCGAGGAAGGCCCCGAGGCTGGTGCCGATCACGAGCTCGGCAGCTCCGAGCCCCGGCAGCCTGGCGTCATCCAGCGCACGCCGCACCGTGGCCACGCCGAGGTCGAGCATGCGGCTATCGGCGGGTTGGTCGGCCGGCGGCCAGGCGCACGGCGCTCCGAGGCTGTTCTTCAGCCGGACCTTATGCGGGATGGCGACGAGGCCGGTCTCAGCGTCGAGCAGGCGCTGCCAGACACCGTCGAGCGAGTCGCCCAGCGGCGTCGCCCACGCCATACCGGTGACGGCGATTGCAGCGCTTGCGGGCAAGAGCTACGCGGCTTCTTTCTTCTGCAGCCGCATGATGAGGTTCGTGAGGCGGCGCACGCTGCTGAAGTTCTCGGGAACGTAGTCCTCGGTCGCCACCTGCACGTTGAACTTCCGCTCGCACAATATGAGCAGCTCGGCGAACCCGACCGAGTCGAGGCCCACGATGGTCTGCAGCCCGTCGTCGAGTCCGATCTGCTCCTCCGTGAGCTCGACGAAGAGATCGTTCACGAGCATTCTGCGCAGCGCTGCGATGATGGCGTCTTCAGTCATAAATATTCTTAGCGAGCGAAGAGCGCTACTGTAGCATGGCCCTCAGGCACGACGGAGGACTGATGGCGTTAACGGGGAACACTGCGGTGGTAATCGGCGCGAGCGGCGGTATCGGACGCGCCGTCGCGGTGGCGCTCACCGCGCGCGGGGCGCGGGTCGGACTGGTCGGCCGCGACGCCGCCAGGCTCGAAGCGACCCGGCAAGCGCTCGGGCCCGCGGGCGCCGATGCTCCGATCTTCAACTGCGACGTAACCCAGCGCGCATCGGTGAACGAGCTCGCGGCCGCCGCCACGGCGAGTCTCGGCAGCATCGACATCCTCGTCAACGCCGCGGGCCTTAACATCCGCAACCGCAGCCTGCGCTCGATCGACCCCGAAGACTGGGAGCGCGTCGTGGCGGCCAACCTGAACGCGGCCTTCTACCTGCTGCATTCGTTCCTGCCGCCGATGCGCGAGCGCGGCGCGGGATTGGTCATCCTCATCTCGTCGCTCGCCGGGTTGCGCGCCAGCAACGTGGCGGGCGCCGCCTATTCCGCTTCGAAGTTCGGTGAGGCAGCGCTCGGTCTCACGCTCGCGCGCGAGGAGCGGGGCCGAAACCTGCGCTCGACCGTCATCTACCCGGGCGAAGTCGACACGCCTTTCCTCGATGTGCGCGCCGCCCGGCCGGGGGGCGGCGAGGGCAAGCCGCAGCGTCGCGAGGGCATCCTGCAGCCGGAAGACGTGGCCGCAGCGGTCTGCTTCGTTGCCGAGCTGCCGGCGCGCGCGCACGTGCCCGAGCTGGTGATCAAGCCGACGATCGACGATTTCAGCTGAGGGTCAAGAGTCGGGGAGCGGTGCTGCATTTCGGCCTCGAGGCGTTTTCTGCCCCACTTGGGAGGCCTGGTGGTAGGCACTTCGTGCGTGCGAAGGACGAATGAGACGGCCGACTCAAGAGGCGCGACGACGCTCCCTCAGTACCCGCTCGTAGATCTCGTAATAGCGCTCGACCATCGTCTCGGCCGAGTACTCGGCCAGCGCAAGCCGGCGCGCACGCTCGCCGAGCCTGTGTGCGTGAGCCGCATCCGCGGCCATGTCTCCGAGCGCGCGTCGCAGGCCGTCGGCGTCTCCCGGTTCCACGACAGACCCGCAGTCTCCACGCTCGAGCACGCCCGGGATGCCACCCACCCGCGTCGACACCACCGGCAGACCCGTCGCCATCGCCTCGAGCAGCGCAAGCGGCAGGCCTTCCTCGACGGACGATAGAGCAAACACGTCGAATGCCGCGAGCAGGCGCTCGGCGTCCAAGCGCGCGCCGAGCAAATGCACGTAACGCGGTTGCGGCAGGCGGCCAACCTCCTCGCGCAGCGCGGGCATGGCGGCCCCGTCGCCCACGATCACCAGCTGTTCGCGCTCGCCCAGGCGCGCCGCCATCGCCCGTACGAGTGTCAAGTGATCCTTGACCGGCGCCACCCGTCCGACAGTGCCGACGACCCAGGCATTGGCGGGGATCCCGAGCTCGGCCCGCACCGCGGTGCGGCGCCCCTCATCGGGGTGATAGCGCGACAGATCGATCCCATTGGGCACCGTTACCAGCTTGCGCACGTCGACATCCCGGTCGATGCGGGTGCGATTCGCGGTGACATCCGAAACGGCGACATAGCAGTCGGTGAACCGCGCCGCGGCGCGGCGAAGCAGCCGCCTGCGCCACGTGTCGATGTTCTCGCCGTGACGGGTGTGCACCGCCGCGGCGCCCGCCAGCCTGGCCGCCGGCGCCGCGTAGATGATCGGTTGGGGGTTATGGGTGTGTACGAGGTCGACCTGTTCGCGACGGAACAGCTGCGCGAGCCGCAACGACAGCGTGACGTCGAATCCGCCGCGTTTCGCGACGTTGCGCACCGCCACGTCGCGCGCGGTGAACGCGTCCGCGATCGGGCCGCGCTCGTCGCTGAGGCCGACGCAAAGCACGCGGCTGCCCGCGCGGCGCTGACCCGACGAGAGGTCGAGCGCGACCATCTCCTGGCCGCCGAGCGCGAACGCGGGAAGGACGTGGGCGATCGTTAGCCGCGCTCGATCGGTCGCGCCGGGGCTCGTCATCGACGGTCTTCGGTCACGCGGGTGGCAGTCGACCGTGGCCGGATCATCGTCAGCGCCCGAGCGCCGCAACATGGCGCCGCAGCTCCTCGACCCGTCCTTCCCAGCTCTCGCCGCGCATCGTCTCGCTGCGCTCGCGCGACGGCCCAGGCGACGCGAGTGCCGCGTCGATCTCGCGAATGAACGCGTCGGCGTCGTCGCCGATGCGGCATTGCCGAAGCACCTCGACTTCGGGGATGCGCGTGGAGACGACCGGCAATCCGGCGGCGAGATACTCGCGAACCTTGAGCGGGTTCGAGTTGAGCGTGACTTCGCTGATCGGAAACGGATTGAGCGCCACGTCGAAGCCCTTGCAGTAGCCGGGCAGGCTCTCGAACGGCTTGCGCCCGAGCAGGTGGACGTTGCGCAGCGCAGTGAGCCGCGACAAGTCCATCGCGACCTTGCCGAGGAGCACCAGAGAGCCGCCGGCATAGTGCTCGGCCACCTTGACGAGCAAGTCGGTGTCGATCCAGTCCGCCGACATCAGCCCGAAGTAGCCCAGCACCGGCTTCGGCAGGTGCGCAATCTCGTCGGGAATGCGTGTCGCCGGATCGAGCGCCTGGCGAAAGAGGTCGAAGTCGACGCCGTGGCGGATCAGCACGGTGCGGGGATTCCTGGTGATCTTGTTGTGCAGCAGGCGCTCCGCCGACACCACGACCAGATCGGCACGCCGGCACAGCGCGTCCTCCATCTGCACCAGCTGGGGCGGCAGGCCGCTGAAGGCGGTGAACTCGTCGACGCAGTAGTAGACGACTATGGACTCGCCAAGGCTGCCCGCGACCTGCGCGGCGGACGGGTTGAATACCCAGTTGACGGGGCTGCGGAATCCCAGGCCGCGCATCGCCCGCTTCACCTGGAACTTGAGCAGCGCGCGGTTGAGGTTGCGGATCCACGGCTTGCCGAAGGCTGGGATCGCGAGGGCGTTGAGCACGAAGATGTTCCGTTCCACCTCGCGCACCGGCTCGGCGGCGGCGCGCAGCTTCTTCAGTGCGCGCGACAGGTCGGACTTCGATGCGGTCGGGGCACGATAGCCGATCGAGTTGATCCACAAGATGCGGTTGTCGCGGGCTAGCAGCCGCATCAGGTGCGTCTTCGACAGCGGATCGCCGCTGAAGTCGTGTCCGAAGCAGAGCATGTCCATGCCACGCAGCTCGCGGCCGGACTGATCCGCCGCTGCGGGCGCAGTGTTACGTTGCGTGGCGGCTGTCACGATTGCCGCATTGCCGGTTGTTGCATATGCTCGGGACCTGATCGTCGTCGGCAATCCGGTCGAACGAAAGGCGTCCGGCCCGCAGGTGTCTGCTGTCGGCCGGACGTCGCCGAAGATCCGACAACAAAGCCGGAACATCGAACCCGGCCCGCGCGATTCAATGGGGGGAACGAGAACGATGATCTGGCAGGATCTTCGCAACAAGGCCGCATGTTTTTACGGACGATGCCGGTTCAGGGACGTCCTGCGGGTCTCGATCACGGACGGCACCTCGGCCGTGCTGCTGTTCCGCTGCGCGAAGTTCCTACAGCGGATCAGGCTGGGCCCGCTCGCGATAATCGTGCTGCACGTGAACAAGATCCTGAACGGCTGCGTCATCGGCCGGGGCGCGGAGTTCGGCGCCGGTTTCGTCCTCGTGCACCCGGTCGGCGTCGTCATCCACGGGGCCGTCCGGGGCGGGCGCAACGTCGTCCTCGACAGCAGCGTCGTCATCGGCGCTGCGCGCAACGGGTTTCCCGTCGAAGTGCCGGTCATCGGCGACGACATATACATCGGTGCGGGGGCCAAGGTGCTGGGCGGAATCACGATCGGCAGCCGGGTCACGATCGGCGCCAACGCTGTGGTGCTCAAGAGCATTCCGGACGGAGCCACCGCAGTAGGCGTGCCCGCCCGCATCGTCGACCCGAAGCGTGCCCGCCGGTAGGTTCGCGCCACAGGACTCGGCCGCGCCGAGACGCTGCGCGCTGAACTGCAGTCGGTGCGACGCATCCCGAAGCCGTCGGTCCCGCAGCACTCTTCACGGTCAACTGCGCTGCGCCGTCAACGACGACGCAGGGCGGCCGCGCGGCACGCCCCGCGCATCCTTCCTCTCCCCCGCCATCCTCCGAACCGCCAGCTTGTAGGCTGCCATGGGCAGGTCGGGCAACAGGTTGATGGAGCACGTCCGCTCGAGGATCTCGAGCGTCCTGGGACAACTGTCCGGCCTGATCTCGATCGGCCGATGCGCCCAAGCGTACGGGTCCATCTTCGGGTGCGCGGGATGCCGGCCGATGACCGACTCCCAGTTCGGATAGAGGTGGCGCCCGGTCTCGATCAAGCGGTTGATGCCCGGAACGCTGGCGAATTCGCGGGCTGCATCCACTTCGTCGAAGCAGACGGCGAGCCCCACGGCCGAGGAGGGATCGTGGTGGGGGCAGACCCGGAATTCGTAACGCGCGCTCCGGCTCAACTGGTCGAGGACGTATTCACGGCGCTCCCGCATCCGGGCGAGCTTCTTGTCCAGCGCCCGGAGTTGCGGGCGGAGGATCGCGGCCGTTAGCTCCGGCATTCGGAAATTGACGCCGACGAAAAAGGGCTCGTCCGTTTGGACGCGGTCGTTGCGCATGTAGCTGCCGACGTCGTGATACATGCAGGCACGGGCGTAGATCCGGTCGTCGTTGGTCAGAACCGCGCCGCCTTCTCCCGCCTGGATGTTCTTGTTCTGCTGGAAGCTGAACACGCCGGCATGGCCGATTGATCCCATGCGCCGGCCGCGCCATGTGACGCCGATCGCCTGGCACGCATCCTCGACGACGATCAACCGGTGCTCGGCCGCGATCGCCATGATCGCCTCCATATCGGAGACGAGGTTCAGCATATGCACCGGGATCACCGCCCGCGTGTGCTTCGTGATCTTGCGCCGCATGTCCTCGGGATCGATCGTCAGGCTCTGGTCGATCTCGACGAGCACCGGCACGGCACCCACTGCCAGCGCCGCAGCCGCCGACGATACCCACGTGTACGCCGGCACGAGCACCTCGTCGCCCGGCCCGACGCCAGCACCGACGAGCGCGGCGATGAGTCCGCTCGTACCGCTGTTGACCCCGAGCGCCCGCTGCACCCCGATCTTCCGGGACAGCTCCTGCTCGAACCTGTTCACCTCGGAACCGCTGCCCACGGCATATCGGGCGAGTCCGCCGCGCATGAGGACGCGCACTGCGGCCAGTAGCGATCGGGTTTCGACTATCGACATATATCCCCCTGAGATGACGCGAGCGGAGCTTGATGAATCCGCACGCCCTGCACTTCTCTTGCTCCAACTCGCGCGACACGGGCGCCAACGCCGCGACCGGCTGCGCCCCTCCAGCGCGGGATGCCATCGACGCTCAATGCCGCGCCTTCGTGGCCCGCAGCGCGATCACGGAGCGGACCATCTCGGCCACGTGCCGCACGTAGCGATCGGACGAGAATTCCGCCAATGCCCGTCGGCGCGCGGTCGCGCCGAGCGTCGTGCGCAGTGCGGGGCTCGACATCACGCGGCGCAATTGTCGCGCGAGGTCGTCCGGATCCTCCGAGTTGAACATGAGTCCGTCCATTTCGTCCTCGAGGACGGTGTAGATGCCGTCGACCCGCGATCCGATCCGGGCCTTGCCCGCCGCCGCCGACTCGATGAGGACGCGCCCCATGCCCTCCGAGCGCGAGGCCAGCACGAAGCAGCCGCACCGGGCGATCCAGCCTGCGACTTCCTCGTTGCTCATGCCGGGCAGGATTTCGACGCGCGGCGGAACGACGGGAACGTGATCGATCAACTGGTGGCCGATCAGCACCAGCCGCCAGGCGGGAAACTCGTCGCGCACCTGGGCGAACGCCGCGAGCAGGATGTCGATGCCCTTGCGGTAGTACGGGTAGCCCACGTGCAGCAGGATCGGCTCCTCCGGTCCAGGCTGGAAGCGCTCGAGCGGTACGTTGTCGAAATAGTGCCGCACGACGGCGCGCGGAGGCAGCCGCGCGAAACCGGCCAGCTGGTTGTGGTAGAGGAGCCGGATGCCGTCGGCGGCGGCGATGGTCGCCCGGCCAAAGACCTTGAGCAGCAGCGGCTTGAGCGTCCGGTTGAACCAGCCTTCCTCGTGAAGAAAGTTGTGCGGGCTGCCGTAGACGCCGTTGATCTCAATGACGATCGGCCAGCCGACCCTGCGTCGCAGCAGGATGGCGAGCACCCCGTCGCGGAACGGGTCGTACGAGATGACCGCCTTCGGGCCGTCGTGCGTCGCAGCCACCTGTTCGGCGCGCCGGATGATCAGGGAATGCAGTCGGCGGAAGTAAGCCACCCCGCCCTCGCCCTTCCCGGGTGCGACGATATGCGTCGTGAAGCGACCGATGCGTTCCTCCGAGTCCGCTCTGCCCGTGACCCATACATCGCCTTCAAAGCTCTCCGAGAGAATCTCGATCTGGAACCGGATCTGGTCTAGCGAATAGATCCTGTGCTTCAGGATCGTGAGATAGGCAACGGGCGCAGGCATGGCCTGCCGCTCGCTCTTCGGCGTCGATTCAGGCAACGGCGCACCCCGGGATTCCGCCGGACCATCCGGCTCGTGTCGGGCCGCAGTCGACTTCCCGAATGGCGGCGGTCGTCCGCCGGTATCACCCGATGGGCCCGACATTCCGGTCGATTCCAGATTCCCCGCTTTCGAGTCCATTCAAACGGCGTCCCCATGGTTTTTGCTTTGCGCCGGGCGCATCGAGGGCAGCGCCCCGCGCCTTGCCGCTGCTGCAAGCTTGCCCGTCAGGAAGCAACTCCGAAAGACCAGCCGCGCTTCGCAACGCCACCGGCTCGACCGGTCCGCCCGAGAAAACGCCG
>Ga0070670_100004203_pt1 | contig 12052 bp, 11 predicted proteins | sample KBSS63metaG_FD_64665 | JGI IMG/M metagenome (GOLD analysis project Ga0070670, IMG submission 64665) | Switchgrass rhizosphere microbial communities from Kellogg Biological Station, Michigan, USA - KBS S6-3 metaG | ecosystem: Host-associated > Plants > Roots > Rhizosphere > Soil ... | reverse complement strand
AAGCAATCGCGCGATGCGGGCCTGTTGATCAAATCTGTCGCCATCGGAGCCGACCACGGCGGATTCGCGATGAAGGAGCAGCTTAAAACCTTTCTTTCCGATCTTGGAGTTCAGGTCCGTGATTTCGGGACGAATTCGACCGATGCGGTGGATTATCCGGATTTCGCACATGCGGTTGCGACCGCCGTGGGTGCGAAACATGTCGATGCAGGCATCATCATCGACGGTGCGGGTATCGGAAGCGCAATGGCCGCGAACAAGGTTCCCGGCGTCCGCGCGGCCGCGTGCTATTCGCCGGCGCTCGCAAAGAATTCGCGTGAACATAATGGAGCGAATGTTTTGACGCTCGGCAGCGGGCAAAATTCATTGGATGAAGTGAAAGAGATCGTGAAGAGTTTTGCTTCGACGAAACTGTCCGAAGAAAGGCACATCCGCCGCGTTGAGAAGATAGACGCCATCGAAAGACAGTATAGAAGATAGGACCGTTTTTATGACGACGAACGGAAATTACGATCAGCTGATCGAACAGATCACCGATATGGTGGTCGCGAAGCTGAATGGCGAGGATTATTGCCCGACGTTCTGCCACGCCGACTACCAACGGATAGTTGACGCCGGTGCCGAGCGTATCGGTATTGTTCTTGGTGAATCCGCAACTGCCGGCGATTGGGCGAGCCTGATCGACCACACTTTGCTGAAGCCTGAGGCGTCGGAATCGGACATCAAAAAACTTTGCGACGAAGCGGCGCAGTTCGGCTTCGCAAGCGTATGTGTAAACCCGGGATGGGTTAAGAAGGCCGCTGAATTTTTGAAGGGAACGGACGTTCCGGTTTGCACGGTGATCGGATTTCCGCTCGGTGCGACGTTGCCCGATGTAAAAGCATACGAGGCGAGGCGTTCGATCTTCAACGGCGCCCGCGAGGTCGATATGGTGATCAATATCGGCGCGCTGAAATCTGGCGATGATTGTGCGGTTGAAGATGACATCAAGGCGGTTGTTGAAGCCGCTCACGAAAACCATATTCTCTGCAAGGTGATCATCGAGACGGCCCTTTTAACAGACGGCGAGAAGGTGCGAGCATGCCTTGCGGCGAAAAACGCAGGCGCGGACTTCGTAAAAACGTCGACCGGATTTTCGAAAGGTGGAGCCACCGCGAACGATGTTGCGTTGATGCGGCGAACGGTCGGTTCGGCGCTCGGCGTCAAAGCGTCCGGAGGCGTAAAAGGAATCGACGACGCACGTGCAATGTTCGAGGCTGGTGCAACGCGTATCGGAGCTAGTGTCGGCGTAAAGATCGCACAGGAAGCCAGCGGGATCAAACCGACAATAGCTGCCGGGACATATTGATCGCCTTACCGCGGCGGGACAAAATTATAAGTTATTAATCCTTTCGCGGCTATGGGTTCGCCTTTCCACAACTGAGGTTTGAATTGCGAACGCATCGCGGCATTTTCAGACTCACTTCGGAGCATTGTGTGCCCAGATATCGCCTTAGCGGATTTGACCATGCCATCTTGATCTAAAGTCACTTCAACTGCCACTTTCCCGCCGATATTAGCTCGCAATGCTATTTGCGAATAAACGGGCTTAACCATTTTTACTGCATTGGCGTCAGTTAGCGAGCCAACATCAACGAATTCAGGTTTAACTGCTTTTGGCTCGACGGCAGGCGGTTCGGTTTTTGGCTTTAGCGCTTCTGCTATCTTGTCCAATTCGTTTTGCACGCGTGCAAATTTATCTTTTGCGGCTAGATTATCCGGCTCCAACTCGATCACCTTTTCAAGATCGTCTTTGGCTAATTCCAGTTTCCCGGTCGCCTCATACACGGCGGCACGGCCCGCGATCGCGCTCGCGTTTTTCGGCAATGTCTCAAGAACCTTGTTAAAGTCGTTGATCGCCAGATCGTATGAACCCTTTCCGAGATTAACTCCACCGCGGCCGAGGAACGACGACATGGCTCCTGGATTGAGTTCTATCGCTTTTGAATAGTCGGCGATCGCTCCTGCTGGATTTCCCGACAAAGCCTCCGTCGTCGCTCGTTTTTCATAGAATGCAAAATCGGGTGGCGCGGGGGATTGCGGCTCGGACTTTGAAACGGCCGAGACTTTTACCATCGACGACTTTTTGCGAATCGAGTCAAGCAACACCATCGTTGCTCCGGTTGAAATCAATTCTCTCTCGATCTCCGGAGTCAGCGAAAACGTGACGCCTCGGGCGGTTACAGCACCAGACAAGATCACATTTCGTTCGTCGATCGAAGCTTTTTTTGAACGCAACCCGATCAAAAGGTCGGCAAGGGTCAGTTGCGGGCTCTGGGCTAGTACAGAACTCGAAGACGAAACAAGCATGATCGCGGCAAACAAGACGAGAATTGCCTGATAAGGGATAGGACGCGCTGTGCTTTCGAATGCCGGTTTCATATAGCCTCCTGGTCGTGCATTAGTTGTTGTCGTTGATCAGATCATCAGCGGTGATTTTTTTTCCTGAGGGCGACTTTGACGCGCCCGCAACGCGCTTTTTCGCGGATGAGGGATTTTGGTCTGCTGCAGAGTTGCGACGAACGGCAGGTTGTTGCTGAACGATGGAACTTTCGGGAGGCAAAACGACCTGTGGTTGAGGCGATGATGCCGTCGATGTATTCGACGCCGTCGCGTCAGATTGATTCGTGTTGGATGTCAACGGCAGCGCTACTTCATTTTCGCTCGATGGGCGGACGTTTGAATCGGGCTCCACAAGGTTTTCTACGGGTACGACAACCTCTGGCGGTGCTTCAGTAGTGGCAGTTTGCGATGTCAGCCAAAAGACTGAACCAAGAATTGCCAAGATCGCGCCCATTGCGACAATTGCCATCAGCCGCTTGCTCGAGGAGGACACGGTTGAAACCGAATGAAATGTAAGTTCCGGTGCACTGGAAGCATTATGTTCTTGGTTGGCTACGAACTCGTCCGTCACGGGTTTTGTGACCTGCTCAGCTGTTGGAGGAACCTTAATTTTCGGCTCAATGATCGCTGAAGCGGTTTCATTTTTCGGGTGCGTCGCATCCGGATTCGATGCTAGATCCATGCTTCCGATCTGTTGGAGTCGTTTCTCCGCACGCTCGAGTTCTTGTTTGACTGCCTCAGCTTGTTTGTGCTGCTCATTTACGGCCAGCTCGCGCTCTTCGCGAATCTTCTTAAGACGTTCAACCGCACGAAGTCGTTCTTCTTCGACCTCGCGTTCCAGGCGCTCGGCTTCCAATCGCCGTTGCTCAAGATCTGCTTCGATTTCGACCAGGCGAATCTCGGCCTTTTCACGTTCGGAGATAATTTCCGCCTCCAGTCGCCTTCTTTCTTGAACCCGTCGTTCGTCCTCTTTCCGTTGAAACTCTACCTTGGCCGCCTGTTCTAATCGTTCCTTATCATGGAGGTGCCGTTGCCTTTTCGCTTCAAGGGTGGTCCTTCGTTCCTCGATCCTTTTTTGTTCTTCTTCGAGCTTTGCCTGCTCCGCCTCAAGCTGACGCTGGCGCTTATCTGCCTGCGAAAGCTCGAGTTCGAGGCGAACTTCAAGTTCGTCGCTGGCGATCGCGGCTTCCAGCTTTTGTTTTCGGATCTCAACCGGCAAGGCTTCGAGCGGCCTAAACTCGTCCAGCACATTTGCCTCTTCACTTTCGTCCGGATCCGAAATCGCCGTCCTAAGAATATTTGACATCACCGCGGCCGAATAGAATCGAAATTCGCGCCGTAGCGAAAGTGCCTTCATAAATACAACGGAAACCTCGGGGGGAATCAATGAATTAATCTCAGACAGGTTGCGTAATGGATCTTCTTTGCGTTCATGCAGTGCGCTAGCCCGCTCTATAGCAGATATCGGCTGAATACCGGTCAGTGCATGATAAATGCACGCGCCCACGGAATAAAGGTCACTGCGTGGATCCAGTTTGCAAAGCAGAATCCGTTCGGAGCGGTCGTCGTAGTCCCGTAAGATCGATCGTTGGGTGATCTGATCGAGATTTGCCCAATATTTTTCTAGCGGCTGATAATTCAGCTCGTTTTCATTTTCGTTACCGACGGCAAGATTTGGCGTTATCGAAGAAGCCTGCGTATCCACAGCAAGAAGCTTTGCAGTCCGAGCATCGCTAAACCTGATATTTCTCGGACATATATCACCATGTATGATCGGGGGCGAAAATTTGTGTAAGTATTCAAGAGCTTCCAGCAAACCGAGCGCCCATTCTACGGCCTGAACGACAGTGGGCCGCTTTTGGACCGTTTCCAATAATTGTTTCAGGTCGAATCCCGTAACGCTTTCGAGCACCAAATATTGATTGCCAACGTCGGTGAAATAATCCTCGACTGCGACCAGATTTCCGTGGCGTATCGTTGTCAGTACTTTTGCAATGCCAACGAAAACGGCCTCGGAAGTATCACGTTGTGAGGCAGTGAGTACCTTGCCCGGTCCGCTCGAGTATTCTCGAAGTACAACCGTTGAGTTGTTTACGGTATCATGGGCCTCAAACAGGCCACCAAGGCGGTCTTGACCGAATTCCTGCATGACGCGATAGCGACCTTTATGTACAATTTGATTCGTGGTGAGCATAGGCCGGAGGGAAGTAAGAAGGAGTCGTGTCTTCTGGACACCTGCCTGTATTATACCGACTTTGTGCACAAAAATAAATAAGATTGTTAAAACGGGTTGGTAGCTCAGGGGCTTAGAACAACAAGTTTCGCCCCGGCCTACATAGCGAGCGTGACATTCGTCCTTAGGATTTACCAAAATTTAATGAAACTCTTGAAGTGGATTAGCCGAACACAATATCGATGGCAAGAAATGAAGTTTCGAAAATAGATCCAACTCAGATCACGCCTGAACACGTTTATCTGAACAGGCGCAATTTTATTCGCGCCGGATTATTTGCCGGCACTGCCGTTGCAACCGGCCTGACATATAAATTCTTTAACCCGCAGCCAGTTCAACAAACGACGCCGACGACAGAGATCGCAAAGATCGAAACGCCGACGGTCTTATCGAAGGTTGGTGAGCCAAACTCTTTCGAAGACATAACCAACTACAACAATTTCTACGAATTCTCGACGGATAAGCGCGCGGTCGCGCAAAAGGCGAAGAAGCTGGTTACGAGGCCATGGACGGTTGAGGTCGGCGGACTGGTTCAAAAGCCGAAGACGTTCGACATCGACGAGATCCTAAAATTTCCCCAGGAGGAACGTGTTTATCGATTTCGCTGCGTCGAGGCATGGTCGATGGTTATCCCGTGGGTTGGCTTTCCGCTGAAATCGCTTCTGGATCAGGTCGAGCCGCTTGGGACGGCCAAGTATGTTGCGTTTGAGACCCGGTACGACAAAAGTGCGATGCAGTCGTCATTTTCCGCCGGTATCGATTTTCCATACGTCGAAGGCTTAAGGCTCGATGAGGCATATCATCCGTTGGCGATACTTGCGACCGGGCTTTACGGTAAGCAAATGCCGAATCAGAACGGCGCGCCTGTTCGGCTGATAGTACCGTGGAAATACGGTTTCAAAAGCATCAAGTCGATCGTGAAGATCACGCTGACGGACAGTGAGCCGCCGACGACGTGGAACCTTGCAGGCCCGAGCGAGTACGGTTTTTATTCGAATGTAAATCCACAAGTCGATCATCCACGATGGTCGCAGGCAACAGAACGGCGGATCGGCGAATTATCGATGCGTGACACGTTGATGTTCAACGGATATTCCGACGAGGTCGCACATCTTTATGAAGGAATGGACCTGAAGAAGTACTTTTGATGAATGACGTTCGATTCTACAAGTTGCTTATTTCCGCCAACGCGCTTATCCCTCTCGCTTTGCTTCTGACCGATGGATTGAACGGAAGGCTCGGTGCGAACCCGATCGAATTCTTCTTACGAACGACCGGCGTTTTGACGCTCACGTTTTTGCTGATCACTCTCGCCGTCACTCCACTTAGAAAAATATTCGGCTGGAACTCACTGATCAAATATCGGCGGATGCTTGGTCTATTCGCTTTCTTTTACGGATGCCTGCACCTCGTCACGTACAGTATCTTTGACAAAAGTTTAGGGTTTTCAGCGATCGTCGCCGACGTCATTCAGCGGCCGTTTATTGCGATCGGAATGATCGCGTTTACCATACTCGTGCCGCTTGCGATCACATCAACGAACGGAATGGTAAAGCGGCTTGGGGGAAAGAATTGGGCACGGCTGCACAAGTTAACGTACGTCGCTGCGATACTCGGCGTCATCCACTTTTGGATGATCGTGAAATCGGATATTTTTTATCCGGCACTTTTTGGGGCTGTTTTGGCTGCGTCGTTTTTGATCAGGTTAGTTTGGACAAAAAAGCCGGCAGTTCAGCGAGCAGTTAATTGACTGGCCGCGCATACTTTGACTTCCGATAATCTGCGCCTTTGATCTCGATCGTTTTGCACATCTCAAAAAGCCGCGAACGCTGCCGAATTCCTATCCGGTCCTCGAGTGTCTCTTCGTTTGCTTGTCGCTCGTCGAGATAATTTGTTGTGAATATGGTGTGCTTTCGGTCGTTATAACGGGTGTTGATAATATGGGCCATCGTGTCTTTGACCCAATCCGTCGGCTTCGATGCTCCAAGCTCGTCAAGAACCAACACGTCGACATTGAATACGGGCGAAAGGACACCAAGTTCGGATGTGTTCGTAAATGTGTTGTACGAGTCCTGAATTTCCTTTAACAGGGAACCGAATTCATAAAACAGACACGAAAATCCGCCACGTTCGGTAAGGCCTTTCAATATCGAAACGGCAAGGTGCGTCTTACCCACGCCGACCGGTCCTGTTAGAAGCAGGCCCTGATCGACAGCAGGAAATTCCTGGGTAAACTTCATCGCGAAACGGACTGCCTGCGACTGTGATGGATTTGTCGGCTCGTAGCTATTGAAATGGCAATCACTGTATCGTCGCGGCACCCGCACTTTTCCGAAGGGATTGTCAGGACTTAGCTGTTTCTGGCATTCGCACTGACGAGCGCCCTTGCCCCGAATGATCTCCATGCCGGAGCCGAAGCATTTCTGGCAAACATCCAATTTCGAGTCGGCGTTCGTTCGTCGTCCATCTGTCGATACAACGGACAATTTCGTCTTTTCGTGTGACTTCGTCATAGAGCGGAATGCGATTATAGCATTCGATCGATCTGTTGCCGAATATCGAACGAACCCGCCATGTGTTAATATCGTATCTTACTCAAACGCTGATTTTATGGGAGCTTTTCGCAATTTATTGTTACGTTTTGGCCTCGCCGACACTAGGGCAGAACGGACGCCGATAAGTGTATTCTTGCTGGATGACGACAAGCGTCGACATAAGTGGTTTGAGAACCGGTTCATCGGCGACGGGCTGGACGTTGCTGAAAATGTTGAACAGGCGAAGGAGCTTTTGGCTGCGAAATCTTACGACGCGATCTTTCTGGACCACGATCTTTTGCCGCATCATTACGAATCGAACGATCATGGCGATTCTGCCAACACCGGCATGGCGATCGCTGACTGGCTTAACGAGCGGGCCGATCTGCAGCGTGCGTCGACCATCATCGTCCACACACGAAATGCGGATGCTGCAATTCCGATGGTGACAAAACTTCGTGAGTCGGGCCGCAGTGTCGAATACTGCGCGTTTCCGATGCTTGATCTGAAGATCAAGAACTATTGGAAAAGGTAACTGAACAAATCAAATTCTTAACTTTTACGCCTGTACGTGACCGCGTGGGGCGGCGGAGCCTGCTCGATACCCACAGGCTCTGTCGTTCCCTGTAGAGTGTCTTCGTCTCTAAGCTTCACGGTGCGCAAAATAATCCCGGCACCTCTGCCGTTGCGCAAGCCCCACTGCAATGTTCCGTCCGCGATGACGCGCACAAACTGAACATCCATCTGGAACGGACTCCCGCCGAGTGGTGCGACCGTACACCGCGTGCGGACCGCTCCGTCGTAAACCTCGAATAACATCGATTCGGTACCTCGCTCCGTTGTCATTTGCCAGGAACCGAGAAAAGGTTTCATCTTTACGGCGTCCGGTGCGGGGAGGTTGGCCCATTCTGCAAACCTCGGGTCGCGTCCGCTCTTGGCCGCCTGTTCTGCCTCAGCCATCAAACGTTTGGTTTCCGACGATTCGCCGTATAGCCCGATGGCACGTTTGATCAGGTCGATCGCTTCCGCACCATACCGCATTGCGGTATCCTGCGCCGCGGTCATTAAAAGCAGTTCTTTCGGAATATCAACTTGATAGCCATAGTCTTGTGACCGCTCTTTATACATTTGGTCGAGTGTCGCGACCGTAAAGATCCCACGGTCGTCTTTATTCATCGTCGGTGTGTGATCGTGGAACAGAATTTTGAGACCCTCGTAGACGCCCTTATACACAAGCGTTTCGTGCGTTTCGTCCTTGATCTCGACCTGCTCACCGTAAAACCCTTTCGGAGCACCACTGACGAACGACGTCCACTCCTTTCGCCAACCATAGAGCTTTTCGATCGAAACGACACGTCCGCGATAGTTCGGGTTTTTCGTGATCTCGACCCTCGCCTTTTCGATCAACGGCTTTACCTCGGGAAAGCCCGTTACTGGTGCATCCATCGACAAATACCATTGAAACGCCGACGGCCGTTCGGCCAGTGCGTAGATAGCGAATAATCCGCCCTGCGAATGGCCGACGAGAATTCGAAGCTGATGTGTCCGGTATTTTTGTTCAACGGTGGGAATGAGTTCATCGGTGAGGAAGGCGAGAAAATTCGATTCACCCTTTTTCCCGTAGGCATTCGGAACCGGCATGTCGCGATTACGGTCGCTATTGACGATCGCCACAACGATCGCCTCGGGCATCTGCGGTATGGGCGAGGAGCCCGCCATAAATTGCACGGCGCTAGCCACCACCGGCCCCGTCAGTTCGCCATCGAGAGTGTAAATGACCGGATAGCGTCGTTTGGAATTAGAGTACGACGACGGCAAAAAAACCCGAACTTCTCGCGTTTCGCTCAGTCGTTTTGAAGTGATTTGCCATGACTCGCCGATAGTTATAGGGGCGGGGACATTTTGCGAAAGCACCTCGAAAGCCGCTACCGTAAATACAAAAAGAATGCACAGCAGACCGAAGACAACTCTCTTTTGCATTTGATGCCTATTTCGCGGGACTTGGTGATCTTTTCAACTCATCCAGTTCTTTCTGAGTTTGAGCGATCAGGCCTTTGACGCCGTTCTGCACTTGCTCGTCCTTGATCGCAACAAGCGATTTTTCCAAAGCCATTTTGTACGCGATCTTCAAGGCCTGTTCCTTCGGAACCTTGATATCCGGCTCGACCCCCGTTCCTTCCCAATTTGTTTTCGAGATCGGATTGATAGCGCGGCCGACCGGAATGAACACTCCGAAATGATCTGCGAGCCGGACCATTCCGCCCGGATGTGCGCCACCGCCGGTGGTTTCGCCGATGATCGTTGCACGTTTCAGGTTCTTGAGGTTGTACGAAAATTCTTCAGCACCGGAAAAGGTGTAATTGCTGGTTAGGACGTAGATGTCCTTGTTCGTAAATTTGATCTTCGCTTGTTCGGGTTTGGTCCAAAACTCGTCTGTTTTGTTTTCTTTACGCCAATAAAGGTCATTCAAGTGAACTGGCTTGTCGCCGAAAAGGTAAGAAGAGATCAGTTGTATCATCGACGGATTTCCACCGCCGTTTTGGCGCAGGTCAAATATCAGAGCCTCGGTCTTCTGCAAGAATGACATCGCCGCGGCGACCGTTTCCGCACCGGCAGCTTCGTCGTTAAATCCGCGAAGGTCTATGTAGCCGATGTTTCCGTTCAACCGTTCGACACGTTCAAACCCATAGTTGACCCGTTTGTTGAACCAACGGCCTTGCTCGATCTCTTCTGCGGTCGGTTCGCGGCGGTCTTTACGTTCAGGAGATTTGTCGTAGGAATAGCGAACTCGCAAGTGTTTGTCTTTGCTTACGCTTTGAAGGTCGGCTGTGAGCTTTGCCGCAAAGTCCCGTGCGCTCGTAATGGTGTCATACTCATTTGCTGAAAGCCGCGAACGGATATCGGCTTCCATTTTCTTCGCCGTTTCTGCGAAGACATATGAATCGTTAAGTTCTTTTAATAAAACATCTATCACGGCGGTACGAGTTGCCGCGTCGATCGTCATATCTGGCGGAGCTTGCGGGGCCTGGGCACGCATTGGCGGTATCACAACGTATGTCGATAGTACGATCGCAAAAATGAAACCAAATAAATGCTTAGTGCTCATAAATTTCTCCTACTTCTATCGTCTTTTTAATCCATTCAAGATCAGATCAGCGACGTTCGCGGTTTTTCGCGCAAGCTCCGCGCGTTCACCCAGTTCGTAAGCGCTTAGGCTGTAAGGAAGCAGCGCATTTGTCGCGTCAAGGACTGCACCGGCCGAGGCTCTGGAGTCCTTCACCGCGAAGACCCCTGATTTTTTCCCCTCGTCCAAAACCCGGGCAAAGATCCCGGCCTCTTCGGCGAAGTAACTTTGGCGCCGTTCGAGCAGACGGGGACGCAGACTCGCAAGGAGTTCATTGAGGCTCTGCGAATAGTGCTGGACGCTGTCGAACCGATTCAAAACGCGTTCGATGATCATTTTTCGCAGTTTTACTTGCGGTTCGCCCGGCGATTCACCGATCTCGATCAATCTGCTCTTAAGCCGCTCAACGATCCGATCGATGTGTGACAATGCGATCTCTTCCTTGCTGTCAAAATGCAGGTAAACACTGCCTTTTCCGATCCCGACCTCGTTCGCAAGGTCGTCGATCGTCATTTTCTTGTACCCTGACCTCGCCAGTAGACGGTCTGTCGCATCGAGAATCGCATCTCGAGTGGTCCTCTGTTTTACTGATGGTTTCATGTCGGAAAATGACCAGAATCAGATTCCGGTCATTAATAAGACGAATGTTGGGCGGGGAAAGTTTCAAAAAGTTCGGGCGATGGCTTAAAGTCCGGCCATATCCCACTTTCTGACCGTGTCGGTTATGAGATTTGCGACCTTGTCGGTGACCTTTTTGTAGTAGAGATCGGCCTTTGCCTGGTCAAATTTTGGAAAGCCCTGGCCTTTCTGGTATAGCAATATGGATGAGGGTGACGGCACTGCCGTCCATGTTCCGGGAGCAGGATTTGCGGTCGTCATTTCAGGGCCGGTGTATTTTTCGGGATGCACAAGCGTGGCGTCAATCGCCTGGATGAATGCCGTTTCATTCCAGCCGGCGTGTCCTCCGTCTTCGCCGAAAACTTCTTTCGTCTCGTCCGATGCAAACGACCACCAGTTGATGACAAGTGTCCGCACGTGTTTCTCGACAGCAACCTCAGCTGCGACCGATGTCAGCACGGCAGTTTGCCCTCCGCCGTGACCGTTGAGAATAATAATGCTGCGAAAGCCGTTTTTGACAAGGCCTTCGAGGATCTGTTTGACGAAAGGGCGATATGCGACCTCAGTGATCTGAAACGCCCCCGGGTATGCCTCAAGCGAACCTGTAATGCCGTAGGGCAGCGTCGGAGCGATCATCGAATTGGTTTGTCTGGCCACGGTTTTCGCGATGGCGAACGGTGCGGTATTGTCAGCACCATTGTTGATCACACCATGCGGTTCAAGCGTTCCGGTCGGCAAGATCACGGTCGTGATCTTTGACGGCACAACCGTCTTGAAGTCCATCCAATTGATCCGTTCCATTTCGCGGGTCGAAACGAAGTCGTTTGCGTTCTGCGAAAAACATAAAACAGGAAATACGAGCATGAAAAAAACGCCGATGGTGGTCTTGATCATATGATTAGTTATTCGAAATATTTTCGTCCGGCAAGTTTGTACGGCATCAGGTCTTCGGACTGATCTTCGGTCTTTTTACCGTAACCGAGTTCTTTCATCAATTTAGTTGGTGCATTTCTGATCTGCATTGGTACCGGCAAGTTGCCGAATTTCTTCGCGTCTTCCATTGCGGCACCGATGGCTTCAGTGGCGGATCGGTCCTTCGGTGCATTTGCCAGGTATGCAACGCCGTGCGCGAGATTGAGAGAGCATTCCGGCAGGCCGATA
>Ga0070670_100004201_pt1 | contig 12053 bp, 11 predicted proteins | sample KBSS63metaG_FD_64665 | JGI IMG/M metagenome (GOLD analysis project Ga0070670, IMG submission 64665) | Switchgrass rhizosphere microbial communities from Kellogg Biological Station, Michigan, USA - KBS S6-3 metaG | ecosystem: Host-associated > Plants > Roots > Rhizosphere > Soil ... | reverse complement strand
AGCGTGAGCGAGACGAAGCCCGAGATGAGCACCGCCGCCATGATGGTGACGGCGAACTCGTGCAGGAGGCGGCCGAGGATGCCGCCCATGAAGAGCACCGGGATGAACACCGCGGCGAGCGACAGCGTCATCGACACGATCGTGAACGCGATTTCCTTCGATCCGTCGAGCGCCGCCTGCAACCGCGGCTTCCCCATCTCCATGTGACGCACGATGTTCTCGAGCATCACGATCGCGTCGTCCACGACGAAGCCGACCGACAGCGTCAGCGCCATCAGCGACAGGTTGTCGATGCTGTAGCCGAATGCCCACATCACCGCGAACGTGCCGACAATCGAGAACGGCAGCGCGAGCGACGGGATGATGGTGGCGGAGAGATTCCTCAGGAAGAGGAAGATCACCATCACGACGAGGAAGACGGTCAGGATGAGCGTGAACTTGACGTCGTGCACGGATTCGCGAATCGAGACCGAACGGTCGCTGCGGATATCGAGCTGCAGCGCCGCCGGCAGCTGCGCCTGGAGGTCCGGCAGCAGCGCCTTGATCCGATCGACGACTTCGACCGTGTTGGTGCCGGGCTGCCGCGCGATCGCGAGATAGATCGTCGGCATGCCGTTGTACCAGCTCGCGTTCCGCGGGTTCTCGACGCCGTCGTAGACGTTCGCGACCTCGCTCAAACGCACCGGGCTGCCGTTGCGATAGGTGACCGCGATAGGCCGGTACTGGTCCGCGTACATCAACTGCCCGCTCGTCTGCACGACGAAGTTGCGGTCCGGCCCGAACAGCGTTCCGGTCGGGCGATTGACGTTCGCGCCGGCCACCGCCTGCGCGACCTGGTCGATGCCGATCTGCCGCGCGGCAAGCTGGGTCGGATCGACGTCGATGCGCACCGCGAACTTCTGCGCGCCGAACACGTTGACGCCTGCGACACCGCTGACCATCGACAGCCGCTGCGCGAGCACCGATTCCGCGTACTCGTCGACCTTCGACAACGGCATGGTCTGCGAGCTGAGCGTGAGGAACAGGACCGGCTGATCCGCCGGATTCACTTTTTGATATGACGGCGGCGACGGCATGCCGGGAGGCAGCGACCGCTGCGCGCGCGCGATCATCGACTGCACGTCCTGCGCGGCGGAATCGATGTCGCGGCTCAAATCGAACTGCAGGGTGATGTTGGTGTTGCCCTGCCCGTTCGTCGAGCTGATCGACGTGACGCCCGCGATCGTCGAGAACTGCTTTTCGAGCGGCGTCGCGACCGACGCCGCCATCGTCTGCGGACTGGCGCCGGGCAGGTTGGCGTTCACCTGGATGGTCGGGTAGTCGACGGTCGGCAGGTCGCTGACCGGCAGCAGCCGGTAGCCCATGATGCCGAAGATCAGGATCGTCGCGACGAGGAGCGTCGTGGCAACGGGACGCCGGATGAACGTTTCCGCGAAATTCATGATTGCCTTCCTCGGTTGCCGCCGCGGCGCCCTTGGCCCTCGCGGCCGCCTCCGCCAGGTTCTCCGGATCCTTCGCCTCGTGTGCCGGTCGTCACCCGGGCGCCTGGCGTCAGCCGCAGCTGCCCGTCCGTGACGACTTCATCTCCGGCCGAGATCCCCTTCGCGATCACCACGTCGTCTCCCTGCTGCCGCTCGACCACGACGTTGCGAATCTCCGCCGTGCGATCCGGCGCGATGACATAGACGAACTGCCCTGACTGAGACGTCTGCACGGCGGCGGAGGGAACGACGACCGCCTGCGGATCGACGCGAAGCACGACCGACACCTGCACGAACAGTCCCGGCCATAACTGGTGATCGGTGTTCTGAAACGCCGCCTTCATCCTGATCGTGCCCGTGGAGGGATCGACGCTGTTGTCGATGAACTGAACCTTGCCGGGCTCGATCGTTTCGTCTGGTGACGGATCGGATGGCGAGGACGCGGATGCCCCATCGGTCCCGCCACCGCCCGCCGGCGGCGCCGCGCCGGCGGCCGCTGAGGCAGGCGCGGTCTGCGGAGCGCCAGGCGTGCCGGCCGCCGAAATGCGCGCGTCGACGTGAAGCGGTTGCTGCGCTTGATGGCGGCGGATGTCGGGCAGATACCGGCCGGGCACCGCGAACGTCACGTAGATCGGCGAAACCTGGTTGATGACGACAAGCGGCGCGACGTCGTTGGCGCGAATGAGATCGCCCTGGTGCACGCCGAGCGCACCCGTGCGTCCGGAAATCGGCGCGACGATGCGCGTGTATTGCACGTTGACGCGCGCGTTCTCGACTTGCGCCTGATCCGCCGCGAGCGTCGCTTCGAGCGCTGACGCGTTGGCCGTCTGGGTCTCGTATTGATCCCGCGCGATCAGGCCGCGGTCGAAGAGGTCCTGATAACGGGCGCGCTGCGCTTGCGCGTTCTTCGCCTGCGCGGTATCACGCGCCAGGACCGCCTGCGCCTGCTGAAGCGCGGCTTGGAACGGGCGCGCGTCGAGCGTGAAGAGCGGCTCCCCCTTACGGACGTCCTGCCCTTCTCGGAAATGAATCTGGCTGAGTTGGCCGGTGACCTGCGACCGCACCTGCACCGTGGCAATCGGCTCCGCCGTGCCGACGGCCGGAATGGTGACGGGCACCGCTTTCGCGACCGCGCGGGCGGTCACGACGGGAACCGGCCCGCCGCCCCCTCGGCCCGCGCCGCGCCCGCCTCCAGCCCCGCCGCCGCGGCGTCCCCCGCCCGCGGCCGCATCCCCGCCGGCAGGTTGTTGCTGCCCGGTCGGACTGTCTTTCGAGCAGCCAGCGATGGCCAGCCCTGCAATCAGGGCAATGCAAATGCATCGTGAAACGGCTGAGAAGAGGAAGCGGACGGATGTGGGCATGCGGCTACTGTGACGACCTTGGTGATCTTACAGGTAAACGACTTGCGGGTCGGATACGTTTACCTGGAACACAACGCCGCGGCGACCGGGGCTACCCCCCCTTGGTCTCGTCCGGATCTGTCAGCGGGGCGACGGGCACGTCGTCCAGGGGGGGCGGGGGGTCAGGAGTGACGTCGGCAAGCACGGACGGACGCGGCTGGGGCGCGGACGTGTCGAGATCTGCCCGTCCCCGCTCCCGTCCCAATGATGGCTTCGAGGCCGGAGGCTTCTGCATCATGCATTCGGATCTGCATCGACCGTGCCGCTCGTCCGAACGCTCATTGCTTGCAGCGCCCACCCCCCTCTTTCGCGATCGTGTCGTAAATAGCCCGAATATCGTAGCGGCGTGACGTGACGTCGTCCGCGACCACCACGCCCGCCGAGTTGTACTCGCCGCTCACCTGAATCTCCCTGCGAAGGCTGGTGTCTCGATTCGCTGCCAGCGCCGAAAGGAAATCCGACTCCGTGACGTACTTCGTTCTCACTTCAACCAGGCAGGGCGTCTTGGTTTTCTCGTCATACTGGATGAAGTTCGGCAGCATGTCCTGCGTGAACGTGTAGGTGATGCGCTTCTGAAATATTCGATACGGACTGTCGCTACGGTTCGTGGGTTCCGGTGTGACGCCCACGCCGCTCATGTGGCCGAACTGAAGCGGCCAGAGCATGTCGCCCGACGCACTCGAGAGTGTCGAGGCGCTGATGAAGTAGGCGCCCGTGCGTGGAACCACCGCGTCGAAGGAGATCCGCACGCCAATCGGGTTGCCGTGTGCGGATAGCAGCGGTTCATCGCGCACCGCCAGGACGCGCACCCCTGCCAGAGCGCGTTGGCCCGTCCACTCCTTCAAGGGGGTTGCGGGAAGGAGCACTTCGTTCAGGCCGAGGACAGCGATCGCGAAAATCAGGAACGCGGGTGGCAGGTGGTTCGTGACCCTGCTCTTCATCACGCGATATCCCGCCCAGAGAACCGCGAGCGCGATTGCTGCCGGGAGAAAGGCGAGCACGCTCTCGAGCCCCGCGCCGTGAATGAGCGCCCAGGTGAACGCCGTCACGAAGGGGAGGTTCTGCACACAGATCAGCGCGCTCGCCGCAAACGCGATCAATGGAAGCGGGAACCGTTTCATCTTCGGGTCAGCCTTTGCTCTTGATCACGAGCGAAGGTTGGTGCGGAAGAGAGGATTCGGCATGCCCGAGTCCCACGGAGTGCCCCTGCGTCGCATCGCAGCCGGTTTCATTGGCGCTGCACTCCTGTCCGGCAGGCTGTGAACACGTCTCGTCACACCGCGTCCCATAGAGTTTGTGATCAATTCGTGATCATGCACGGCTGCGGGCGGTAGCCCAGGACGCCGAAGATGAGAATCGTCGCGACAAGCAGCGTGGTGGCCACGGGCCGCCGGATGAACGTCTCCGCGAAATTCATGACTGCCTTCCTCGGTTCCCGCCACGGCGGCCGCGTTCGCGGCCTCGGCCGCCCGTTTCGCCGGCGCCTTCGCCTCTCGTTCCGGTCACCACACGCGCACCCGGGTCAGCCGAAGCTGTCCATCGGTGACGACTTCATCACCGGGTGAAATTCCTTTCGCGATCACCACGTCGTCCCGCTGCCGCCGTTCGACGACGACATTGCGAATCTCGGCTGTGCGATCGGGCGCAATCACGTAAACGAACTGTCCTGACTGCGACGCCTGTGCGGGTCGGATACGTTTACCTGAAGCACAACGTCGCGCGGACCGGCGCTAGCCGCCCTTCGTTTCGTCTGGATCGGTCAGTGGGGCGACGGGCACGTCGTCCAATAGCGGCGGGGTTCTGGAGTGACGTCGGCGAGCACGGGCGCCTGCGGCGCAGTCGCATCCCGATCTACCCGTCCCCGCTCCCGTCCCAGTGATGGCTCCGAGCCCAGAGGGTTTTGTGTCATGCAGTCGCGCTGTCCATCGACCGTGCCGGGCGTGATGTCGGCGGCCGTGTGGTGGCGGCTGACGAACTGGTGGATTACGTAGAACTGATTGCCGATTGGCGATCGTTGCGCACTGACAGGCATGCGACGCTTGTAAGCGTGATGAGGACGTTGGGGAGCCATACCAGCGCGAACGAGAGCGGTTCATTGCTGAGGATCGAAAGCTCGAGTTCACCCAATTGCGCGAAGTAGCTCACGTAGATGACGGACATGGCCGCGCCGATGGCGATCGTCGCGATTCGACCTCTCCGCAGGGCGGCAATGCCCAGGCCGAAGACGGCGAACACCAGCGCGGCGCCCGCAAGAGCCCAGCGCGCGTGATAGGAAAGAAACAACTGACCGGCCTGCTTGTCACGCCGGTGGCTCCGGAGTGCCAGAGCCTGACCACGGAGCGCCAGAAGGGGCATCTCCGCAGGACCTCTGAGAATGACGTGACCGGCGATGATTGTGCGATACGCCTGGTTCGCTTCAGGAACGACCCAGACCATAGTAGAGGCCGACACGAGAGATCCGCCTAGTCCAAGGGCGATGACAAGTCGTCGAATCTGAAAGGTCGCCGTTCGTCCTCTCAAGCCGTAAACCACGCCCATGGAAAGCCCCAGCGGAAGGCTGAAGGGAACGGATTGTGGCAACAGCAGCACCAGCAGCCACAGTGCCAGACTGTCGCGGCGAGCCATTGCGTGTGCGGGTGCGGCGAGGAGGGATGCGGTCACCAAGGTCATTGTCACCGCTGCCGCGAACAGCGCGCGGCCGATTGCACGACGTTCGGCGAGCGCGAGCTGTACCATCCGATTCAACCACAGGCGGGGAACGTGCAGCGCGAGGACTCTCCAGAAGGCGAAGTAGCCGCGAAGCAATGCGACGCATCTGTGCCAGGTTTGCCCGCAGCCGTTCGCGTGCTCATGCTCGTGCTGAAGATCAGCGATGACCGGATCGATCAAGCACTCCATCGTCCGCGCCGAACAGACGCGGCTGGCCCATCGTCGGAGGTGAGTGCCGGCGCTCATCGCGCAAACTCCGGTCGTAGCGTCTCCGCGGCGCGCGTCCAGACGCTGAGGACCCGGCGGCCGAATGATGTTGGCGTGTATAGCCGTCGTGGCAGCCCCCCTGTTTTTGCTGGACTGTCTTCGAGTCGCGACTCAACGTAGCCCTTCTCTTCCATCCGTCCCAGCGTCACGTAGATGGTTCCGCGTTTCAGACGCTTCCGCGACGCTTTGACGAGTTGGAGCCCATACAGCTCGCCTTCTTGTACGAGTAGGTCAAGGATGAGGAACTCTTTAGGTGAGAGACTCCGAATCTCGGACGGCGGCATACCTTGGATCTTACAGGCTGTAAGACTGCTGTCAACTTCTCCGTAAAGGCAACGAAAAGCTTCCGCAGGGTGGCGGTAATAGACTGGTCGGCCTTACTATCAGTTCAGGTAGCCGATGCCTCGAGATCCTAATCATAGATTCGCGAAGGACTCGCGTGAGTCCTCGACACTCGTGAGCGTTGTCATTGCTGAACCGTGCGAGGATCTAGCTCGCGAAGCCGTCGCGATCCTCCGCTACCGTGGCACGCATCTGGAGTTCGAGATTGCTCGAGAACTCGCATCAGACCGTGATCCCGCGCGAAGGAGGTTGGCCGCGGACATCTTGGGCCAGCTCGGGTGGGATGAGAGAACCTGCCTTGAGGAGTCGGTCGACGTCTTGCTCAACCTGCTCGACGACTCCGATTCGAGAGTAGTCGCTCACGCGGCAACGGCTCTCGGCTTTCGGAACCATCCCCGGGCCATCCCTGGCTTACGGCGGAAGCTGTCGGATACGGATGCCGGTGTGCGCTTAGGTGTCGTGCATGGACTATCCAGCCAGAGCGACCCTGACGCGGTCGGCGGACTCATTCGCCTGACGGCTGACGACGATCGAGACGTGCGGGATTGGGCGACATTTGGCCTGGGGACGTTAACCGATGTGGACACTCCCGAGCTTCGAGACGCGCTTCTGGCCCGGATATCGGAGGATGACGCCGAAATTCGCGGCGAGGCGTTGATTGGATTGGCCCGTCGCCGCCATCCGAAGGCGCTGGCTCTTGTTCGCGACGAGTTGAATCGTCCGTTTGCGGGGGACTGGCCAATTGAAGCGGCCGAGCTTCTGGCGGACACCACGCTGTATTCTGCGCTTCAGGCAGTGTGGGAATCACTCTCGGCGGAGGACAAAGAGCATTTCAAGCCTAGCTTTGACGCCGCCTTTGATGCCTGTAAGCCGACAGAGACAACAAGATAGTTAGTAGAGGGACGCCGCCTGACCAGCGTGTGCGGCCGACGATGGCCAGTCCGATCAGCCCAGCGAGCGCTAATAGCGTCAGTCAGATTACGCGGAGCTGGCCCGCCCATCGCATTCCACGCGTGATCAATCCGTCTGATGTCGGGAGCTGCTATGACTGATTGCGAGGTGCTTCAGCGACGCAGGGTCATTCGCTATGAGAGCTCGCTTCTTTGTGGCGCTCCAGCCCTTTAGCTGGCGCTCACGCAACCGTGCGGACTCGGCAGTGTCGTGTGCCTCTATCCACGCCAGCGTTACAGGCCGACGGCGCATCGTATATCGCCCGCCGCGTCCCTCGTTGTGCATCGCGACGCGCGCGTCTACGTTGTCGGTCCAGCCAACGTACAGCGAATCATCTGCGCAGCGCACGATGTACACGAAAGGCATACGACGACGATGCGGTATATGCGGGGGGAAGGGCAAGGAAATATGAGAAGGCCCTTCGACTCGCCGCGGAATGGGAACTCGGCCTGCCATGAGCGAGGGCCCTCGCAAACTCGGGCCCGAGTCGAATGGTGCGGAAGAGAGGATTTGAACCTCCACGACCTTGCGGCCACAAGCTCCTGAGGCTTGCGCGTCTGCCAGTTCCGCCACTTCCGCACGAAGGGGGGAAAATCCCGACCGGAAACCATAATTATAGCGAATGAGCGGGAGCACGTCGAGCACACCCAGGAATCGCCGCCGACGAAAATACGTCGCAACCGCAGCGGTATGCATGGCTGCGGTGGCGGTAGTCGTGGCCGCCGGCTACACGGCGCTGCGCCAGCGCACCGCGCCCATCGTTCTGACGCCGCGCTCGGCGCCGGGTCCAGTGCTCGAGTATGACCCCGCGAACAAAAGCCTCGCGTTCGACGTCGCCTTCACCGCCGAAAACCACGGACCCGAAGATGAACCGGTTGCCGGGTTCCGCGGATCGCTCGATTCGGGGCGTGGCCCGCTCATGTATTTCACCAACCGGGATATGCAGTGCACGGTGGAGGGACGCGCGGTGGCGGCGCTGGTCAGAGGCGAGCCGCGACAGGTGCGGTGCCGTCTGCTCCACAACTTCACGTCATCGAGCCTGGCGGAGATGACCGCACCAGGTCCGTTGATGCTCCACGTGAGAGTTCAAGGGCGGCGCGACGCGCTCGGCGCCCTGCGCTATTGCATCAACGCCACCGACGACTTCTGGCGCGGTTTTCTCGCCAGCCAGAGCAAGAGCAGCCGATTGATTCTGAACCCTCAGAATTGCCGGTAGAGCGAGCGAGCCGATTCAGTGCGACTCTTGGAGTTTGGAGTTGGGAATTGGTAGTTTGATTCGGTTCGTTTCATCAGCCTGTTAGGTACCCCTGCCACCCTTACGCCCGCTCTCTGAGCTTGGCTTGTTCCTCAATCACCGTGGTGGATGTGTCGGCACGGGGATCGCCCGCCTGCCGCGCCATCTCGATCAGCGCGAGCGTCATCGCGACGGCGACGGGACCGAGCACGAGACCGAGGACGCCGAACACCTGCAGTCCGCCGAGCACCGCGAAGAAGATGAGCAGCTCGTGCAGCCGCGCCCGGCGGCCGACGAGCTTCGGTGACAGCACATTGTCGATTGATCCGATAACCACGACGCCCCACACCACCAGGATGCCTGCCTTGACGTACGCACCGACGAGGGCGAGATAGATGGCGGCCGGCACCCAGACCAGGAATGCGCCGGCCATCGGGATCATCGACAGAAAGAACATCACAACCCCCCAGAGCAGCGGTGACGGCAGCCCCAGCGCCCAGAAGATGAACGTGCCCAGCGTTCCCTGGATCGCCGAAATGACCAGCACGCCGTAGACGGTTGCGCTGATGACGTCGCGCGTCCGGGCGACGATGTCCTGCCACTGCTTGCGCCGCAGCGGCACCATCTCATATGCCGCGTGCCGGATGTTCTCGCCGTCGCGGAAGAAGTAGAACAGCGTGAAGACGACGAGGAGCATCTGGACGATTGCGCCCACGGCGCCGCCGACCACCACGAGCGTGCTCGCGGCCAGCGCCGTTCCCCACGTCTGCATCCGCTCCGCCAGGAACTTGCGCGCGGTTTCGCGGTCGATATCGACATAGCGTCCGACGAAATCGAGCGCGCGCGCGACGCCGGGGGGCGCCGTCCACGCGTCGGGCGACTGGAATGCAGCCGCAGTCCCGCTCAATTCACGCACGACCGCGACCGTGACGGCCGTAACCGGCAGCAGGATCAGCAGGACGACGGCGAGCGTCGAGAGCGCGGCAGCCAGCGTCGGCTTCCGGGTCCGCTCGAGGATCCGCCGGTGCATCGGATAGAAGACCACGCAGAGGACCGCGGCCCAGAGCAGCACGTTGAAGAACGGCTGGAACATGAGCCAGCAGACGTAGAGCGCCGCCAGGAGGACGGCGACAAGCGCGATGAATCCGGCCATGCGTACTCAGCGTCGCGGAACCGCGACGCTGGCAGTTCGCTGGACAATCGCCTCGGTGAGAACGCGGCCGGACGAACCTGACGGCGGATCGACGTCAATCAACGTCGCGAGGGTCGGCGCCAGATCGTTGAGCGCGACATGTTCTGAGTAGGCGCCCCGCTTGATCGAGTGGCCCATCAGAATGAGCGGGATGTGCGCGTCATAGTTATACGGGCTGCCATGCGTCGTGCCCGTCGCCTGCCGCATCCAGAAAGGCTCGAGGATGATTTCGAGATCGCCCGAGCGCTGCGCGTTGAAACCGCGCAGCACCCGTCGTCCAACCAAATCTCCGGCGACGTCACCGCGAAGCAGCTGGTCCCGCGTGTAGACTCGCGCCACGTGCGGAACGGCCATCGCGGCGCCGGCGGCGGCAAGCCGAACGTCGGCCTGATCCAGCTGCAGCTGCTTAATCAACGCGTAGTTCAGATATGGCGAAGAGCCCGCAGTCGCCATCAACCATTGACCCGGGCCGAACCGTTGCGAGAGCGCCTGCTCGATTGCTCCGAACAGCTCCTTGTTGGTCATCCGTCCGCCCGGCAGAGAGCGCTGCGTGAGGGTTTCGGGTACGGGCGCCACTCCATGGTCCGCCGTCAGCGCAACGACCGTGTGCTGCAGCCCCACGAGCTGGTCCACTCGTTCGAGCAATCGTCCGATCGCCCGATCGGTTCGCACCGCGATGTCGTGGACCTGGGGCGAATCGGGGCCGTACGTGTGGCCCACCGAATCATTGGACGAGAAGCTTACGGTAAGCAAATCGGTGATGCCGCGCTGACCGAGCCGCTCCTCGGCCAGCGTCGCGGACGCGAAATCGAGCAGCATTTCGTTGCCGAAGGGGCTGCCGTAAACAGCCTCGTACAACGTAGACCCGGTCTCCTTGGGCAGCTGGCGGAGGACTGCACTGGGCGGCGCGAGGGGCGTCCACGTCTGCCCTGCCAGCGTGTCGGGGCGGCGCCGCTCGTTGAAGGCGCGAACCCAGGCGGGCGCTTCCTTCATGTAATAGCTGCTCGTGACGAAGCTGCCGGTCTTGGTATCGAACCAGTAGGCGGCATCGGCGCCGCGTCCCACAGGCATGATCGCGGATCGATCCTTGAGTGACAGACCGATGACCCGCGGCGCATTGGGGGCCCCTTTCGGAGCACTGGACGCGAGCTTCATTTCGTCGCCGAGCGTGCTGACCAGCAGGCGTCGCGGCGAGGCCGTGGCAGCATCGGGCGCGCCGACCGGTGTCACCGTCCGATCGGTCACGCTTGCAACCGACGCCCCGGATTCCCGATCGAACCAGTCGTTCCCGATAATCCCGCTCACCGAGGGCGTCGCGCCCGTCAGCATGGTCGCGTGTCCGATCGCGGTCACCGTAGGGTAGTGTTCCAGGTATGCGTCGGTGAACACGGCGCCGTCGGTGAGCAGCTTCTTGAATCCTGAACTGAAATCGCCCCTGAACCGCGTCAAGTAGTCGTAGCGGAACTGGTCCACGGCGATTAACAGCACCAGCCGGACATCGGCGCTCCGTTCCGGTTGCGGCACACTCGGAGCCGCGGAAAGCAGCGAGCTCAGCAGAACAACAAGTATCAGGATCCGTTTCATCGAAAGCCTCCCGTTGGACTCACCTCTGCCGTTCGCTCGGCCCGCCCGCCGGATGCCAAATCGTGAAATCCGTTTTGACGTGGTGGGCGCCACGACTATACTCCGCTCGACCCGGAGACCCGTCTCACCCGTACTCACCCGATGTAGTTACACGACTCGCATAGGCGACGGCACGCGCAAAGACGCGAATTGTCCGGACCAGAGGAGGAGTCTGTCCATGGCAACTCGAGCGGTACTGCTGCGTTTGACACTGGCGGCTTGTTTGATTGCTCTCGCCGCGGCACCGGCCGCGTCCCAGAGCAGCAACGCAACGCTTCACGGTACGATCACCGACTCCGGCGGCGGTGTGCTGCCGGGAGTCGTCGTCAAGCTTCAATCACCGTCCACCGGCCTCACCAGAGAGGGCGTGACGAACGGCGCCGGCGTGTACGTGTTCAACTTCCTTCCCGCCGGCGAGTACGTGGCGACGGCAGAGCTCACCGGCTTCAAGGCAGTGCGCCAGCCAGCTATCAAACTGGAGGTCGGCGAGAGCCGCTCGCTCGACCTCAAGATGGAGGTCGGCAGGGTCGAAGAGGTGGTGACGGTCGAGGGTATCGCACCCCATCTCGATCGAACCTCCGCCGCGATTTCTTCGGTCATTCAGGCGAGCCACTTGAAGGAGCTGCCACTTGCCGGACGCCACTGGTCCGGTCTGATGCTGCTGGCCCCGGGCGCGATCAACACCGGCGAGGGCACACACCTGAGCACCCGCTTCGTCGGCCGCGCGCGCGACGACAACAACTGGACGTTCGACGGCCTGGACGCCACCGGAGTGAAAGACCCGCGGCAGGAGGCGGCGCTGCGGCTGGTCATCAGCACCGACACGATCGCGGAGTTTCGTGTGAACTCGACGC
>Ga0070670_100004200_pt1 | contig 12054 bp, 10 predicted proteins | sample KBSS63metaG_FD_64665 | JGI IMG/M metagenome (GOLD analysis project Ga0070670, IMG submission 64665) | Switchgrass rhizosphere microbial communities from Kellogg Biological Station, Michigan, USA - KBS S6-3 metaG | ecosystem: Host-associated > Plants > Roots > Rhizosphere > Soil ... | reverse complement strand
CGCGTGGTGGCGACGCAGGCTTCCCAGAGGCGCGCCTCATCTGCCGGCGGCGTGTCGGCGATGCGGCCGATGGTAGACAGATCGAGATCGAACTGTCCGGCCAGCCGGGCCGGGAGTTCCGAGGATGGATGGCCGATCATCGCCGCCCAGGCCGCGCGTTGCTCGACAGCCGTCGGCGTATCGACGTCGATCGTCAGCGCCGGCCGGCTCAACCCCGGCCAGCTCTCGCGCGTGTTGAGAAGGATGATCCCGTCGGTGCGCGCGAGGAAACGGCTCACCGGCGGCGCGTGCCCACCTCCTTGTCCGGGACGTTCGGCCTCGTGCGCGTCGAGGTAGAGCGCCACCGGCATGAGCACGCCCTCGCGCTGCGCCAGGCGGGCCAGCGTCTCCAACTCCGCCGCCTGAGCCGGCAACAGCTCGGCGGGAAGACGGTAGAGATGGAGATCCAGTGCCGCGGCGGCGCGCGCGGCGACGAGTTGCTTGCTCGCCGCGTCCGTTCCGACGACGTTGATGAGAGGGAGCCGCGCGCCGGTCGGCGTTTGACTGATGCCGCGCACGATCGTCTCTACAGCCGTCTGCTGCGACGTCGGCAGTGTGAGCGACTCCTCGGCATCGATCGGAATCAGCAGCGGCGCGAGCCGGTCGTCGAGATAGTTCAGCCCCTTGATGTAATTGACGATCCGCTCGTCGGCGCGGAGCGCGCTGGCCGTGAGAGGCTGCGCGCCCGGTTGATGGATTTCGATCAGCCGCCAGTAGCGCAGCGGCCGCTCCGGTGACATTACGTCCCACGCCGCATCATCGAAGAGCCACAAGGCCAGCGCGAACGTTGGAAACGGCCGCGACGGGTCGCGGTGCGCGCGCGCGCAGAGCGCAGCGGCATCCGGATCGAGTTCCATCGCCGCGCAGAGAAGCAGCACCTGTTCCTCGAACGCCGACAACCCGAAGCGCCGAGCGGCGATCGTCAATCCCGGAGGCGGATCGACCGCTTCCGCGCGCGCCATCGCCGCCTCGGCCTCGGATAACTCCTCATCAGGTACGACGCTCGGTGTGGGCGTGACGGTGGTGTCGTCGGGCGCGACCACAATCGGCGTCTCGCCGCGCGCTCCGAGGCGCGTCAGGCGGAGCCGCAGCCAGTGCAGCGCAGCGGCGAGGTAATCCTCGTTCGCTTTCTGCCAATCCGCCAGGGTGCTCATGTGATGGTCACCTTCTGGTTGGGATCGAACTGCAGCGGCGTCTGTTGGTAATCGACGAGCAGGCTGTCGACCCCGTCGACGCGCAGCCGCAGGAACTGGTCGCCCTTCGATGCGGCGGTGAGGGGCGCGATCCGGAACGTGAGCGTATCGGTCACCGATGTATGCGCGTTTGCGGCGATCTCGCTGCCGCCGAACAGCAGCGACACGCGCTGCTCGGGCAACACCTCGGGGCCACACGTCACCGTGAGGAGGAGATCCACTGCAGGCGAGGAGGCCGTGGTCGGATTTCGCGTCAGGATGCGCGGCGCGAGGGCGAAGGAAAGCTCGTTCGTGGTCCGTGTCGGATTTGCGGCATCGGCGTTGCGCGTGACGACCAGGGACACCGTGAGCGGGCCTGCTGCCCAGGCAGTCTGCGCCGCGGCGTCGTTGGGGATCGGTACCTGCACATCGACTTCGCCGCTGGTGGTGATGACGTCGGGCAGCGGCACGTCGATGGGCGCGGGGAGATGGCGATGGCTGAACCGCGCCGCTACGCCGTCGCCGTCGAGATGGTGACCGCGCAAGGTGATGACGTCGCCGAGTCGCGCACTTGGCTGCCGTTCCGAAGGGAGCGCCAGCGACGTCAGCGTCGGGTAGGGCGCGGTGAGATTCGACTGCGCGTCGACGCCGCGGTCGTCCTTGCCGCGGCTCAGAACTGGTAGCGGTGTCCGGGCCGGGCGCTTGCTCTCGATGAGTACGACGGACACTTCGTATGCCGCGGACGGCCGGTACTTCGCCTGGAACATCGTCCAGAGCTTCGACATGTCGTCGCCGGTCAGCGGCTGCGGAACGATGCGCACGCGCTCGATCTGATCGAAGAGATCGTAGGGAGGCGGATTCGTGGTGGGGATCGCCGCTTTGATATCGGCTGCGCTGAGCACGGGATGGTCGTGGAAAATGCTCATGGCGCGGCCGAGGAGGCGGTGGCTGAGCGGCTCGATCGCGTCTTCACCCAAGCTGTACGCGGTGAGCAGGTAATAGAGATTCAGCGCCAGCGGCGGCTGTCCGGTCTCGCCCGGCCTTAACTGGCGCGGCATATCCGAGTTGCGGAACGCGGCGTCGATCGTCATGTGATAGAGGAACAGGTTGACGTGGTTGAAGGAGGCGGCTGCTGTGAAGACGTCAGGCGCCTGCATCGTCACCGTCGCCCCGGAAACTTCGCTGCTGACGGCGTGATCGAGCAGATTGCGCAGAGTGATGGTGACGGCGGCGATGGCCAGCGAGTTGCTCATCGCCTGCCCCTTCCGTCGCGTCGGCGCAGGTAGTCGTCGAGGTTCATCAGACCCGAAGGGGCGGCGGATCGGCCGCGCGACGGCGGCTCCGCGGCGGGAACGGCGCGAACTTCGACGCGGCCGATGGTGATGTGAACGTCCGGCGCGGAGGGTGCTTGATGGTGGATGCGATGAGACCGCGCCACCGGCTGCATGCGAAGCGCCGGCTGCGGTTCCGAAACGATGCGCGAGGGCGTGATCCGGTTCATCGCCGGGATCGGCGACGCCACGCGCTCCGGCAGCGACGGTTCCGGATTTGCCACGCGTTCGTGCGGTGATCCAACGCGTTCGCGCGGCGACACGGCGCTGATCGGTTCGGGATCGTCGAATGAGTGCGCAGGTTCCTGGTGTAGTCGCAGCGAAAGCGGCGGCGATTCCGGCTGCGCATGTGGACGTTGTCGATTCCGGGCAATCAACACCGGCGGTTCTGTTTCGGCCTGCCGGGCTTCCGCTTCGGGTTGCTCTTCAGGCGGCGCAACGCGCACCGCAATTCGCTCCACCTGCGCCATCTCAACGCGCGTCACGGAATCAGATTCACGCTCGACTTCGCGATCGGGCTCGGCGACCGTAACCGGAACCTTCCGTCGCTCGCGCCGTTCCTGCGGCGTTTCACTTACAACGTCATCCTCGATCCGCGGCGCCGGCGGGGATGTAACCGCCGCCGTTTCCGCGATGCGATCAACAGTGCGTCGAGGCGCAGACGGAGTTGGTGTGGGTATCGCGCTCGTTTCATCGCTGACGGCGGCGGCCGTGATCGACGCCGCGCAGGGTTGGATGGATTCTTCAGGTGAATCGGCGGTTACGACCGCACGTTTCGAAGGCGCCGCCGCACGATCCTCGCGAGGTTGCGCCGGCATGGCAACAACGTCGTTGGTCACTTCACCGGTTTCCTCGGACGGCTCCAGCGGAAGCGCGAAACCTCTCTGCGGCGCCTCATAAAACGACGCCAGGCGCGGCCGGATCGTGGCCACCGCTTCCAGGCTCCTCGCCACCAGATTGCTCAGGCAATCGCTCATCCGTCCGCCATCTCCAGGTACACCTGCCGGCGCCAGGGACTGAGCGCCAGGATGTCCGGCTCCCGCCACCCGTAGGCGAGGGCGAGACGATGTACGTCCTGCAGCGTCCGATGAGCCCAGGCGTTGATCTCGATCCAGAGAAACGAGGCGATGTCGAAGACGGCAAACCATCGGTGCCGGCATGCAGGACAGGAGAGATCAAGCTGCACATCGGCCTGCGGATCCGCCTCCGCCATCGCACTGACGACGGCCTGCACATCCTCCTCGGCCAGGCTCTCCGCGTCGCGATCGAGGACGCAACGCCGCAGAAGCAGCGCGCGGCCCGCCGCCACGTCCTCGCAGCCGGCAAGCGCGAGGAGATCGCGGCTGTCGGGTAGCCGGAAGTGGACGCCGCTTGCGGTGAATGACTCGTTCGGAGCCGATGCAGCCGGCGCCTCGATCTCCGACACGTCGAAAGTCAACTCGATGCGTTCGGAGCAGTTCGGGCAGTCGGCGAGACCGGTCACGGACGGGCCGAATGTCTGTTCGCGAATCGCGAGCAGGCCGGCATCGCGGCGGCCGATGCTGAGACCGGTCAACGCGCCGGGCGAGGTTCCGGGCGAAGCGGCGGCCAGCAGCGTCAGTGCGCGTTCGACCGGCCGCTGCCCCAGACCGCGCTCCCACGCATCCAGCAGTTCCGTGGCCGAGAGAGTGCGCATGGGTCCGCTCACACGGCTGGATCGGTGAATGTCGGCTCCGTCGGCTCGGTCACCGACTCGTCGCGCTTCCAGCCCTCGTTCTCGAGCTTGATGTGCGAGATGGCAACCGCGTTGGCGTTGGCGTCGAGATCGGGCGTGGCCTGATATTCGGAAACCCAGCAGCGGAAAACGTTGTAGGTGATGGCCACCTGGCCGGCTTCGTTCAAGACCTCGATGATGATGTCTTTGCGGAAATCCTTGAGCGACACTTCGGAGCCGAGGCCGGAGCCGAAGTTCCAGACCTTGTTCGCCCATTTCTCGAACTCGGTATCGTGCGTGACGCCGCGCTCGAGAGTGATGGCGTCGTACTCGGTGCGCCCGGGCGACTTGCGCGTGCTGCTCGGATCGCCTCCCTCGCGATGCTTGACGACATCGGTGGTCCGTTTCAGACCGCTTACCTTGCTGATGCCGGCCACGTACTTGCCGTCCCACTTCACGCGGAACTTGAAGTTTTTGTACGGGTCGAACCGCTGAGGATTGGTGTTGACGCTGAACTGAGCCATGGTCCCTCTCCTTACACGGCGATTTGACCGGCCATCTGCTGGAATTTGATGATCACGAACTCGGCAGGCTTCAGTGGTGCGAATCCGACCACGATGTTGACGATGCCGTGATTGATGTCGGACTGCGTAGTCGTCTCTTTGTCGCACTTGACGAAGTAGGCATCTTTCGGCGTGGAGCCCTGGAAGGCGCCCTGCCGGAAGAGGTCGTGCATGAAGGAGCCGAGGTTGAGGCGGATCTGCGCCCAGAGCGGCTCGTCATTCGGTTCGAAGACGACCCACTGCGTTCCTCGGAAGAGGCTCTCTTCGATGTAGAGCGCAGTGCGCCGCACCGGAACGTACTTCCACTCCGAGGCCAGACGGTCGTCGCCTTGGAGAGTGCGTGCGCCCCAGACGATGCGGCCGACCGGAACCATGGCCCGCAGGCAATTGATGCCGAGCGGATTGAGCTGGCCGTTCTCGGCGTCATTGAGCTGGACGCTGAGCTTCGGCACGCCCACGAGCGTGGCGTCGAGTCCCGCCGGCGCTTTCCACACGCCGCGCGTGGTGTCGGTGCGCGCGAAGATGCCGGCGACGGCACCGCAGGGAACGAAGTCTTCGAGTTGATCATCGCGCAGCGGATTGGGCTTGATCAAGCGCGGGAAGTAGAGCGCGGAGTTCTTGCTGTTCGTGCCGATATTCGTGACGCCGGCGATGGCCGACGCCGTGTCGTTCCATGACGCAGGCGGATCGATGACGAACATGGCCCGCCGCTTTTCACAGTAGACGGCGGCGTCAGCGACGAGAGTGGCGTCGATGTTCCCGCCCAACACGTAGGGCGGGAGGCAGAGGATGTTGAAGATGTCCGCCTTGGCCAGGGCGTAGAGACCTTTCTTGTCGGTCTCGCCGTTGGCCGGGGTGAAGTCGGCTTTCTGTAATGGATCACCATCGGAGGTGGCCTTCGCGTTGGTCAGGTTCGTCGTGGCAGTCGTAACCGCTGTCGTGGCAGTGGCGATATTGGCCGGAACCTGCGGATTTGCATCCTGGGCGGCTTTTAGCTGCTTGTTCGCGTCCGCCAACGTCTGTTCTGCCGCGGTAATGTTGTCGGTGTTCGCCGCTCCCAGCGCCGTCTGCGCTGTTGCAAGAGCCGCTGTGGCTGTGTCCACGTTGGCTTGGACGACAGGAGTCGCGGCGAGCGCGGCAGCTACTTGCTGCTGTGCGGTCAGTACGGCGTTCTCCTTCGTGTGAAGGGTCTGAATATCAGGGAGTGGATGTGCTGCCGTACCGTCAGGAAAGACCCCGCGCCACCGCACGAGCTTCGATTCAGCGGAGAGCACCTTATCGATGCGGCGGGCGCTGTCCTTTACAGTCAGGTTGCGGAAGGTTTCGCTTCGTACGGGTACACCGTCAGAGCCCAGCTCGACGACCTTGAGATTAAAGAGGTCGTTCTTGCTCAGGCCTGTAGCGTCGGCAGCCTGTTGGGAAACGACTCCGTCGACGCTGAAACGAAGGTTCGAGCCCCAGGAGCCTTCGTACGCCGCTTCGAGCGACAGATTCGCGCCATTTAGCGGCGTCTTCGTCGGCTTCGCCGTCGCCGGAGCGACAGGTGCCGGACTTTCACGAAACAGCCGCACGATGACCGCCTGTGAGCCGCCGTTCTTGAAAAAGTCATCGACGGCGTAGCTCATCGTGCTGTCGATCCAGAGACCGCCGAACACGCGCTCGTAGTCTCCGAAGCTGTTGATGACGATCGCTTCATTGACCGGCCCTCGGCGGGCGCGCCCCACGAACGCTGCGATGGACGTCGCGACGCCCGTGATCGTTCTGACCCCGCTCGGGATCTCCTCGATGTACACGCCCGGGTAAGTAGGTGCGACCGGCATGGCGAAAACCTCCGGAATCGAAGTGGTTACGTTCTTGGATGGACGGCTGGTTGAGAGTGTGTCCGTGCAACATAGGTCCGAGGAATTAGATACGCAATCAAATCTTGATTGCTCCATGGCATGGTCGACAAATACCCTTCCGGACCGATATCACTCACGATGATGAGTAGTGACGCCAGCCGCCAAAACATTTCATGTCTCGTGCAGACGAAGAGACGCTGGTAACCTGTTTAGCATCGTTTGCGGTCGCGAGCCCCGAGGCGATGAGGTCCTGTTGCAGGGCGGAAGGAAGCCTCGCGGGCGCGTCACTCTCAACGGACCACTCGAAGGCCGTCAGAAAGCCGAGCCATTCGCGATCGTCGGCCGAGACGATCCGCAGCAGGGCTTCCCACGCCTGATTCGCCTGCTGAGCGAGACTGCATACGTCGCCAGGCAATGATGCCGGGAAGAGATGCCGGATACGCTACGCCTTGCTCGGTTCCAGCTCGCGCGTTTGTGATAATCGGACGAGAAGATGGTGAGCGGGTTGCTGCACGATGCAGAACGAAATTTGATACTGACTCCACTGCGGCGGCCGAGCGGAGCGTCAGATTCTCTTTCCGACTCTTCACCTGCTCGATGATGCGTTGCTCATCCTCATTTCCAGCGATGCCGCAGGCAACGATGTCGATGTCGTCGCTCCGCTCAATCTCAAGTCGCTCTATCGCGAAGATTCATCCGTCGCTGGATCGTGAGGTCGACCTGATACACGAATCCACGAATGACCGCCGAGGCGTCACGACGAGGATCAGCGATGAAGACGTCTGTCATCGTTGTTTGCTGCGCGCATCCCCCGTGAGAGTGAGCCGCAGCATCGGACCTAGATGCGACGTAGATTTTCTCGCCGTGGCGGGCGCGGTCAGGTCAGCCGTGGGAGAGGAGCACCGTATGAAACGGCGACCAACCTAGATTTCACCTAGAGAAAACAGCCGTAACTTATTGATTTTATTGGTTGCGGGGGCGGGATTTGAACCCGCGACCTTTGGGTTATGAGCACGGCGAGCCCGAGTGTCAAACCCCGCGAAAACCGCGGTGTTTTACCACTTTCCTCGCTCCCGGATAGACGATTTCTGCGGCATTTCTGCGGGCATGGGGAGTCTGGTCGGGTTGGACGCTCCTGACAAGCGGCAAGGAAAGAGCTGTCGGATCGACCGTGTGAAACCGGTCAGCGCGGGACCGAACACCTTCTCCGTGCAACGTTGCGCAACGTTGCGCAACACTCCCACCACAGTTCGGAAATGCAGTTCGACCCGCGGCTTCTGAAAACGCACGACTGCGATGCATCCCATGTTGCGCCAGTAGTTTAGGCTAACCTTAGCTGGGTGAAGCAGGTTCGGCCCCGGCTTTGCTCCACCCTCCAAACTGCCCCCTCGTCCAGAGCGAGGAGACAGGAGGTTTACCAATGCGACCCTTCGTATTTCGGACCGCCGCGTGGCGGCGAGCACTTGCTACTTCCGCACTGCTGGTCGTCATGCTCTCAGCATCCTGCTATCGCCAGGCCGCGGAACAGCCGCGCCAGGAATCTCGCTCCGGACCCATCCGAATCGGGTCGGTCCTGTTCCTCACCGGCCCTGCTGCTTCGTACGGGGCGATGCAGAGGAGCGCCTTCGAGATCGGCAGGGATGAAATCAACAGCTCAGGTGGCATCGACGGGCATCCCCTCGAAATCATTTATGAGGACAGCGAGCATAGCGAGCCGAAAGCGGTTGCTGCGGTGAAGAAGCTAATCGGCGTCGACAAGGTGCCCATGATCCTTGAAGTCACCGGCAGCGGTGAGGCTCTCGCGAGCGCACCCGTTGCTCAGTCGAGCCGGATCGTCCTGTTGTCGGCGATTGATAGCTCGCCAAAGCTAACGGAGTCCGGGTCGTACTTTTTCCGCATCATGCCCTCAGACCTGTTTCAGGGCCGGTTCCTGAGCGATTGGGGGCACGCGATGAATTGGAAGAAAGCGGCGATCCTGTTTGTGAACAACGATTGGGGAGTGGGGATGCGCGACAGCGTTACCGCCTCATTCACGAAGGCGGGCGGAACGATTGCGCTTACCGAGAGCAGTGCTGACGAGGACCTCGATTTCAGGACGCAGTTCGCCAAGATAAAGGCCGCCAAGCCCGATGGCGTTTTCCTGCTCCTCTACCCCCAGGCGGCAGGAAGGGCGTTGAAGCAGGCGAAGGAGTTGGGCGTTCGCGGGCCCTTCCTCGGAGGAGATGCTCTCAGCGGCTCCGAGGTCGGTGCGACTGCAGGAGCGGCGTCGGACGGCCTGATGTTCTGCCAGCCCTCAAAAGGGTCCGGCCCAGTCTTCGACGCGTTTCGCAAGAAATACCTGGATCGATTTCATGACGAGCCTTCGGTGTACAGCATCAAGAGTTATGACGCCGTGAAGATCGCAGGCGAAGCGCTGCGCCACAAGGGCCCGACGACCGAGGGAGTCCGTGAATACCTCGACCATCTCCAGAACTACCGGGGGGCGAGCGGGATCATTTCGCTCGACGCGAATGGCGACATTGTCACGCAGGAGTACGACAAGTATGTCTACCGCAGTGGCAAGTTTGAGCGCATGAACTAGGGTCCTCGATGGCCCTTCTTCTTCAGTTCATCCTTAACGGGATCGCGATCGGTGCCGTCTACGCACTCGTTGCGGTCGGTTACACGCTGATCTACGGCGTGATGAAGTTCATCAACTTCGCCCACGGCGATGTGGTGATGGTCGGTGCGTTCATTTTCTATGCAGCGAGCAAGGGCGGACACCTCGGGTTTGCGGGGGCGCTCATGGTCGCGGCGATCGCGACCGCGCTGTTCGGCATGCTGCTCTATCTGCTGGCGTACCGGCCGCTGCGACGCGCGACCCGCTTGGCTCCATTGATCAGCGCGATCGGCGTCTCGATTGCGTTAAGGGGCGCGGCGGTCTGGATTTTCGGCCCCGAGATCCGTAGCGTTCATGTTCCGGCCGTGTTCCCATCGATCAACATCTTTGGCGCGGTGCTTCCGGGGCGAGAGATCGAGATTCTGCTGATCACCGCGTCGATGGCGATCGTCCTCGTTCTCCTGCTGCGGCACAGTACGCTCGGAATTTGCGTCCGCGCCGTCGCTGACGATCGGGAAGCGGCGGAAGCGAGCGGCTTGCGAGCGGAACTCCTTATCGTGGCCGTTTTCGCTGCTGCATCGGCGATCGGTGCCGTTGGCGGCGTCATGGTGGCAGCGAGCTACGACCTCTCACCATCCATGGGCACTCTCCTCGGCTTGAAAGCCTTCACAGCATCCGTGATCGGCGGCATCGGCAATGTGACTGGCGCACTCGTCGCCGGCGTGATGGTTGGAGTGTTCGAGAACCTTGCTGCTGGGTATCTCGGCTCGGCTTACAAAGATGCCTGGGCGCTCGCGCTCCTCGCCGTCTTTTTGCTCGCGAAACCAACCGGGCTGTTTGCGCCAGCCGCTTCGCGGAAGGTATAGACCGATGGACATCCACCTGCTCGACGTGATCACGACCGCCGGAATCTTCGTGCTCGTGGCGATTGGGCTGCACGTAGTCGTCGGACTGGCCGGCGTGCTCTCGGTCGGTCAGGCTGCCTTTCTGGGGATCGGTGCCTATGCGACCGCGATCCTGACATTGCGCGCCGGCCTGGCGCCGTTCACGGCGCTTCTCGCGGGTTGCGCCGTCGCAAGCATACTCGCTGCCCTCTTAAGCCTCACGGCGATTCGGGTGCGGGACGACTATCTCCTGATCCTCACGCTCGGTTTCGGCGAGTGTTTTCGGCTCGTTTTTCAGAACTGGGAGACACTGACGGGCGGAACCCGCGGGATTGCCGGAATCGGTCCTTTCGAGATCTTCGGAAAACAGTTCCCGGACGGACATGGACTCCTGATAGTGGTGTGGCTGGCAGTGATCGTCGTCGCCGCCGCGGTGGTGTGCCTGGAGCGCTCGCCTTTTGGACGAGCATTGATTGCCGTACGAGATGACGAAACGCTCGCCCGTTCTCTCGGACGTACCCCATTCGCGTACCGGGCGTCGGCCATGGTCTGTGGTGCCCTGGTGACGAGTGTCGCAGGAAGCGTGCTCGCGCACAAACTCTCTTACATCGACTCGAATACCGGCTTCGGGTTCGAGACCTCACTGCTCGTTTTCGCCATGGTTGTTCTGGGTGGCCGAGGCAGTCTCCCAGGGGCCGTGTCAGGCGCGACAGCTCTAGTGTTCCTGCCCGAGATGCTGCGCAGAGTCGGGTTTCCTGAAGCGACAGCCGCTTACCTTCGGCAAATCATCATCGGCGTCGTGCTCATCGCACTTTCCAGCTACCGCCCTCGTGGTGTTTTCGGAACACTTCGCTTCGAGCCCAGGTAACCGGCCATGGACGATCTGCTTGTAGTTTCGTCACTTTGCAAAAGCTTCGACGGCGTTACAGCACTTGCGGACGTGTCGTTTGCAGTTCCGCGAGGATGTGTCACCGGTATCGTGGGCGGAAACGGTGCTGGCAAGAGCACGTTGTTCGACATCATAGGGGGGTTCGAAAAGGCCAATTCGGGAGAGGTCCATCTGGATGGCACGATCGTCACCGGCTGGAAGGCCGAGCGTCTGGCCCGACACCGCTGCGGCATCATTCGCTCGTTTCAGGAGGTCCGTGTCTTTCCGAATCTTTCACTGCTCGATAACGTCCTGGCGGCGCTTCGGTTTACCGCTGGTACCTCCCTTTGCGGTGTGTTTCGACGTCGTGCGATCAGGCGCGAGCTCAACTTGCAGCGGGAGTTCGCAGCCACGTCTTTGCGCGTCGTTGGATTGGCCGGCATCGGTCATCGGATTGCGGGGCAACTTTCGTACGGCCAGAAGAAGCTTCTCGAGATCGCGCGCTGTCTGGCCGCGCCGCAAAAACTTCTCATGCTGGACGAGCCATTCGCCGGGGTGCATCGATCTCTCTACCCTGCGATCTTTGCCGCGGTCGACCTCGCGCGGACGCGGGGAAAGACGGTCCTGCTGATCGAGCACGACCAAGAGGTCGTTCAGACGCTTTGCGAGCGCGTGGTCCACCTTGCTGCTGGACGCGTCGTCGGAGTCGAGAATGGCCGGTCAAATCCTCCAGACGCGCCAGATGAAGTTGAGGTGACGCGATGAAGCTGAGCGTCAGGGATCTCGCCAGCGGATACGAAAGGCGGGATGTTTTTTCCGGTGTCAGCTTCGATTTGGCGGACGGCGAGTCAGCGCTGATCGTCGGCGCAAACGGCGCGGGCAAGTCGACGCTGCTCAAATGTCTCTTCGGCCTGACTCCAGCCAGCCGGGGAACGGTGCTGTTGGACGGAGTCGACATCACCAGAAAGCCGCCCTGGCGCCGTGTGCATCCCGTTGGCGGCGGACGGTCGATGGGCTTGGTGCTCCAGGGGCGGCGGATCTTCGGGACGCTCTCGGTGGAAGAG
>Ga0070670_100004195_pt1 | contig 12063 bp, 14 predicted proteins | sample KBSS63metaG_FD_64665 | JGI IMG/M metagenome (GOLD analysis project Ga0070670, IMG submission 64665) | Switchgrass rhizosphere microbial communities from Kellogg Biological Station, Michigan, USA - KBS S6-3 metaG | ecosystem: Host-associated > Plants > Roots > Rhizosphere > Soil ... | reverse complement strand
ATTTCTTCATCGCTCGGTAGGCCCGTGCGCGTAAACGCCGGCAGTGAAGCACGATAGGATTCCGCGGCGGTCTTGACGTCGATGCGATAAAGGCGCGCGAGAAATTCGCTCCCTTCCTTTTCGTTATCCAAGAAAAGCCGGTTTCCTTTCGCCCGTGACCGGAGAATCTTTTTCACGCGCTCCGGTCTTTCTTGCAGAAGCTTCAACGGCACCGCAAGACCGCTGTCGATGCCGGCAAATTTTTCCAAAGCGCTGTCGAGAACGTTCATTTTGAATTTGTCGCGCGCCACAGCGACCCACGGCGGGCTCAACGCCGTAATCTGAACCGAGTTATTGACCAGCGCTTGGAGCTGCATGGTCTGATCGTTGATCTGCACGGCGGTGATGTCCTTCTCCGGATCCAGGCCGCCGAGGGCCAGCATGGCCTTCGCGCGCGTGTGCTGACTTCCGCCAATCGTGGAGATTCCGAGCACCTTGCCCTTGAGGTCTTTGATCGAATGATACTCCGGCCGCACCACGAGCCAGAACAGCGGCCGTCGGAGCGTCACCACGACCACGCGCAGCGGCGCGCCCCTCAGGATCGCGCGGATCGCGCTCCCCACCGACGCCTGGCCGTCTACTTCGCCGGCGATGCCCGCAGTAATCGCGATGCTCGAGCTCATCTGGATGAACTGAGGATCGAGTCCCTCTTCGCGGAAATAACCCTTTTCCTTGGCGAGGAACAAGTCGGCGTAATTAATACCGCTGCTGGAATAGGCGATCCGGCTATATTGCAAAGGAATCTGAGCATGGGCGGTGCCGCCGCCGAGAAGGAAAATCAGCGGAAGATAAGCGAGCAGTCTCTCCATAAGTCGCTGTTTAACTCGTTCCCCAGACTTGCCGTGCCGTCTCGACGACCACTTCCAGCTTTCTTTTCTGATCGTCTTCACTGATAAGATTACCGACCACGTCGGATGCGAACCCGCATTGCGGGCTGATTGCCAATTGCTCCAGTGGAATATACTTGCTGGCTCTGTCGATGCGCTGCTTGAGATCGTCAACTTTTTCCAGCTCCGCTACTTTGGTACTGACCAGCCCCAAGACGACCACCTTTCCTTTGGGGACGAAGCGCAGCGGTTCGAATGTGCCGGCGCGTGGGCTGTCGTATTCTAGGAGGAATCGATCATGGCGCAGCTCGTTGAAGATTTTTTCGGCGATGGCATCGTAGCTCCCCTCGCGATGCCACATGCTGCGTTGATTCCCGCGGCAGAGATGAATACCGAAAGTGATTCCATCGAACAGGCGCAAGATCTCGTTATCGGCGTTGATCGAGCGCGTGAGATTTTTCATCGGATCTTCGCCGCGTTCCTTCATTTCCTCGATCGAGGGCCCATCGACATAGGCTGTATAGCTCGGTGCATCGATCTGCACGTAACGGCAACCGGCATCCACCAGCCCGCGAATCATTTCCCGTTCAATCCGCACTACATCCGCGACAAAGTCATCGACGCTCCAATAAATCGATTTCGAATTCTGATAATCGAAGCGCTGCGTGATGCGGTCGGGACCGACCAGAGTTACCTTTGCCGGTTTTTGCGTCAAATCGCTGACGAATCGATATTCCTCCAATGGCAGATTGCGCGCCAGACGGAGTTTTTGCGAAACCGGACGGCGCTGTAAAATCGCCGCGCCTTCACCCGCGATGTGGTAGGGATCCCAGCGCTGCAGCGGCTTCCCCTCCCGCACCAGGCTTTCGACAAACGCAAGATCTACCCGGCGCGCGTCGAAGCCGCTGACCGAGGCCGCAAAGCTATCCTGAAAATTCAGTCGCCGAAATTCGCCATCGGTGATGACGTCGAGCCCAATTTGCTCTTGCAGCTTGACCGCCGTGCGAATCGCCTCATCTTCGATCCGGCCCAGCTCCTCGGCGGAAATCTTGCCTTGATCCCGTTCACCGTAAGCCTCTTTCAAACGCGCAGGCCGAAGCAGACTCCCGACGACATCCGTTCTAATTTTAGCCAACGGGCTCGAACTCTCTTCCACGGTATTCTCCTTTTCTCATTCTGAACGAGTAAAACAATGCGTTGATTTCTTTGCCTGCACTTCCTTGCGTGCGTCCATCCTGCCAGCGCCCGCCTAACGGTGCTATATCAAAGTCCGTTGTCCGGGCAAACGGAGAATGCTCGAGGATCTTTACTCGGGATTTGTAGTGTCCTTGCGGGATCTGATTTGAGCGGAATCATATGAACGCAGCGCAGTAAAACTCGGGTTGGCTTCCAATGGAGCCAGCTAGCGCCTTCATTCGTCGGGGGTAAGACGCATAAGAGCGGATTGTCGTCAATGGCAGCTCCAGCTAGAATCAGCACGTGAGGCGTAATCCCCATTTGTGCGCCTGTAATGCCTAAGGTGAGTCGCAAACAAAAAAAGAAATGGAAAAAAACAACCATATGAGGAAGAGCGGATCTCAGAAGGGAAAATCTCCGTCTCGGCTGATAGACGAGAGGATCAAGGAGCTTGGCGACTGGCGGGGCAAGATGCTCTCCCAGATCCGCACATTGATCAAGCAAGCCGATCCCGAGGTGGTCGAGGAGTGGAAGTGGAGAGGGGTTCCGGTGTGGTCGCACGACGGATTGATCTGCACGGGCGAGACTTACAAGAACGTCGTGAAGATGACCTTCGCCAAAGGCGCGGCTCTAAAGGATCCTTCGGGTCTATTCAACTCCAGCCTCGATGGCAACACCAGGCGTGCCATCGACTTCCACGAGGGCGAGAAAATTGACGAGGAGGCATTAAAGGCTCTTATTCGGGCTGCCGTGAATCTGAACGCGTCGCACACGCACGGCTGATGAGCTGAAGGTGGGTAACACGCTTAAGATCGGATTACGGTTAGCAGCCTCAGGTAGAATCAGCACGTGAGCCGTGATCCGCATTTGTGAAGCCCTGTGACCGAGATTGACGCATTCTCACAGATCTTATCCGGGGCTCATGCACTAACCGGATTTTGACACCGGCGAGAGCAAATTCGCATCCCGCGCCAGGAGCCATCTGCCATTTTCTTTTCTCAGGATCGAAAGCGTGTGCCCTGCGCGCGTCATAGCCTCAGCGCCGCCGGGCGGAGTCATGGTTACAGTGAGCTTGGTCCACATAAATGCCCATTCTCCGATTGCTTTAATCTCCTGGATCTCGCTTGTTCCATCGAACTGAACCGGACCATGGCTCGCTTGCGCTTCGGCCGCCGCGGCGAAGGCTGATTTACCAATCATGGGGGGCTGTCCAGCCACCAAAAACACGACGTCATCCGACATCAGTTCCAGAACGGCTTTAACATCACCACTCTTCGTCGCTGCCATCCAAGTGGCCACCAATTGACGAATCTCTTGCTCATCGTTTTGCATTTTTTGCCTCAATGCACAGACAACTCTCGGTTAGCGCATACAGAGTGAAGATTGCAACCGTCGACACATCAGACCGCATTTGCTTGACGAGCAATTCCAAACTGCCCTATTTTCCAATCAGGCTCAATTCGTGGCCGCATGCTTCGTCTCATTTCGACCGCAGGGAGAAATCTTTCTTAAAACTGTGCTAAAAAGGATTTCGCTGTGACACGATTGTACCGTTACATCTCCGCCGATTCGCATTTGGAGATTGATTCGAAGCATTGGCTTGATCGGGTCCCGGCAAAGTACCGCGACCTCGCGCCGCGACTGGTCAGCCAGGCCGACGGAAGCGATGCTTGGATGATCGGCGATACCATCAAACGTCCCGCAGCCGCCGCCGATCTCTACGGCGGAAAGGGCCGCGATCAATACGTCCCGTTCCATGGCAGGTATGAAGGCACACCGGGGACCGGGAGCCCAGAGCAGCGTCTGCGCGAGCAGGATCGGGACGGCATCGACGCCGAGGTGCTCTTTCCTTCACAACAGGGCGGCCCGAAGCTCTGGCGGCGCATCGAACACGATGGTGCTTACAAAGCAGTAGTGCGCGCATACAACAGCTGGCTCGCCGAAGAATATTGCGCCGTGGACCCGGCGCGTCTTATCAGCGTCGGAGTCCTGCCGCTGGTGGATAACGTCTCTGACGTGATCGCCGAGTTGAACTACTGCGCCAACATCGGCTTCAAGACCGTCCTGCTTCAAGGCTTTCCGAGCGGTAAACCGTATCCGAGCCAGAACGACGATGTTTTTTGGCACCGTGCTCTCGAACTGGATATGCCGATCAGCGTTCATGTCGATCTCGATCGTACCGGCGGACGCAAGGGACCGCTCTTCAAGTATCCGAACGAGTCCACTGAGATTTTGCAAAAATTAACGCACGATCTGGTCGATCAAGTGGGACGTTTCGGTCCAGTGCGCGGCAACGGTTCTATTGCCGCCGTGCAGTGGGTTTTGTCGGGACTGTTCGACCGCTTTCCGAGCTTGCGCATTTTCTTTGCCGAAAATCAGATCGGTTGGATCCCATTTTTTTTGCAGGGGGCCGATGTGCGCTATGACCGCCATCATCGTTGGGCCGATCGCTTGCTCGGGCTGAAACCGCTGCAACGTCCGCCGAGTGAATACATCCGCGAATATTTCTACTGGGGGTTTCAATTCGACCGCATCGGCGTCGAGCTGCGCCACAAAATCAACGTCGATCGCCTGATGTGGGGTTCCGATTTTCCCCACCAGGAATCCGACTGGCCCGAGTCGCTGAAGATCATCGAAAAGAACTTCGCCGGCGTGCCGGACGTGGAAAGACGCAAGATGGTCTGCGGCAACGCGGTCGAGTTTTTTCACTTATCTTAGTCTGTATCTTGTCTGTAACCTGTGTGTTCAACGTTACTCCGCACAAACTGGCGTTAGCTACCGCGACCCGGAATCCAGCAAATTCGTATAACCTTGATACCGAGTTTCGCCGGTATGACTGCGGGAAAACGAGCAAAGTCTGACAAGTACACAACTTTGTTTTTCATTTGCTGGATCTAGAGCGCAGAAGGAAAGCGTTTATGGCTGAACCAACGATTTTTTGTCCGCAGTGTAAATCCGAGATCAAGCTCACCGAGTCGCTCGCCGCGCCATTGCTGGAATCCGTGCGCCGCGATTACGAGCAGCGCCTCTCACAAAAAGATAACGAAATATCGAAGCGCGAAAAGTTTCTCAATCAACGTGCCGAGTCCATAGAGAAGGCAAAACAAAACCTCGATCACGAAATCGAGCAAAAGCTACGCTCTGAGCGCGCCCGCATCGTGTCCGAAGAGGCGCAAAAAGCCAAGCTCGCAATCGGCAAGGATCTTGAGCAAAAAGCGAAAGAAATTAATGATCTTCAACAAATTCTGCAAGAACAAGATAAAAAACTCGGCGAGGCCCAGCAGGTGCAAGCAGAGCTACTGCGAAAACAGCGCGAGCTCGACGATGCCAAACGCGAGTTGGACTTGACGATCGAAAAACGCGTTCAGGCCAATCTCGTGGCGGAACGCGATAAGGCAAAAAAAGAAGCCGAAGAAGAGCTTAAGCTCAAGGTAATGGAGAAAGACCAAACCATTACCGCCATGCAAAAACAGATTGAAGAATTGAAGCGGCGCGCCGAACAGGGCTCCCAGCAACTTCAAGGGGAAGTTCAGGAGCTGCAGTTAGAGAGCTTGCTCAGGGCAAAATTTCCACGCGACACCATTCACCCGATTGCTAAAGGCGATTTTGGCGGTGATGTGCTGCAGCGGGTCATTGGCCCGTTGAATCAAATATGCGGCACGATCCTTTGGGAGTCGAAACGCACAAAAAACTGGAGTGACGGGTGGCTGCCCAAGCTACGCGACGATCAACGCGCCGCCAAGGCGGATGTAGCGGTGATTCTCAGCCAGGCACTACCCAAGGACGTCGATACTTTCGGTTTTCTGGACGGTGTTTGGGTCGCCGATCCAAAAGTAGCGGTGCCGGTCGCATTATCATTACGCCAAAGCCTGATCGAAATTTCCGCGGCGCGCCAAGCTTCCCAAGGCCAGCAGACGAAGATGGAAATGGTTTATGGCTACCTGACCGGCCCACGCTTTCGCCAAAGAGTTCAAGCGCTTGTCGAGGCGTTCTCATCCATGAAAGAAGATCTCGATCGCGAGAAAAAAACCATTATCCGGCAATGGGCCAAACGCGAAGAGCAAATCGACCGCGTCATGCAGGCTACCGTGGGCATGTACGGGGACCTCCAGGGGATCGCCGGCAAAACTCTCCAGGAAATTGAAGGGCTGGAGTTTCAAGGAATGTTGGATTTCAAGGCGGACGAATAATTTCACTGCGACTCATGCCGAGTATCGTGATCGAAACCACAATCCATGCACCCGCCGAGTTATGTTTCGATCTTGCCCGTGATGTCGCTGCACATGCCGAATCGGCGTCATTCTCATCCGAACGCATCGTTGAACCGGGCCGAATGGAGGGACTGCTCGAGCGCGGCGATCTCGTTGCCTTCGAAGGCCGTCACTTCGGTATCAGACAGCGGTTCGTCGCTCGCATCACCGAGCTCGACCGTCCCAATCGCTTTGTCGATGAAATGGTTCATGGCGCGTTCAAGCGACTCCGGCACATTCACGAGTTCGAAGCGGTCGGGAATGCGACGTTGATGCGTGACATCATCGAATGGCAAGCGCCTTTCGGATTGATCGGAATGCTCGCCGATAAGCTGTTCTTGCGCCGCCACATGGCTTGGTTCGTTTCGACCAAACAACGCGCGCTGAAACAGATCGCCGAATGTCGTGGACAAAGCACAAAAGAACCCATCAAATCACATCTGGCCTGAAGCTCCGATGATTTTCGCCAGTAGCGGTTGCGCTTGACCAAAGGACGCTTGAACTTTATTGTCTGCGGCACATTTCCTATCAGCCGAACGTCTTCGGAGGCGAGATTTCATGCTCCTGCGCTTGTTGCAGTTACTTTTAGTAGCCGTTGATATAGCACTCGGCGCCTCGGCTGGCGCTGAGATGATCCGCACCGCAGTGCCGCGCGCAAGTCTCAATTATCTCTCCATCTACGCCGCCGAAGCCAAAGGTCTTTTCAAAGATGAAGGCCTGGAGAACGAAACGATCGCCATCGGCGGGCCCGCGGCCATCGCCGCGCTGCTTAGCGGCAATGTCGATTTCAGCGGCGCCGGGGGCAGCGGACTGCGCGCCGCCGCGAAAGGAGCGGAACTGAAGGCGATCTTCTATCAGACGGAGAAAGTGACTTGGTTTTTTGTCGTGCATCCGAGCATCAAAAGCGTCGCTGATCTGAAAGGCAAGAAGATCGCGGTCGGACTGATCGGTGATAGTGAAGATCGTTTCTCCACCATGTTCGTCGAAAACAATGGTCTTTCAGCAAAGGACATTACGCGCATTCCCATGGGCACGAGTTCCGGAGCTCGTATCGCGGCGATCAAAAGCGGCTCGCTTCAGGCGGCGGTGCTCGATCCTGGCGGGATGATCGTCGCCGAGAAAGAGGGACTTCATTCTCTCGCATTTCTCGGTGACCTTTTTCCCTTGCCGTTTCAGGGCTACGTCGTCACCGACAAAAAGATCGCCGAAAATCGGGCACAAATTAGGCGCTGGATTAGAGCAATGAGCCGAGCGCTGCTGTTCCTGCGCGAGCGACCCGAAGAGGCGGCGGATATCGGCATTAAGAAGCTTCAGCTCGGCAACATCAATCGCGCCATGCTCATCGAAGCAACAAAAGCCTATACCCGCGCCTTTCCTCCCGGCGTACCAGGCTTGCCGTCGGCCGAAGGAATCAAAAACATTCTCGAGTTCGAGGTTCGCGTACCTATGAACATGGCCGCACCTCTACCCGCGCGACGACTGCTCGATCTTCGCTTTGCCGAAGAGGTCAAACGAGAATTGGAACAGAAAGGCTTGGGTAGATAGCCGACGGAATCTACTGCTGACCGGTGATCCATATCCCCCCTGCAAGTGATAATTTGTATCCCCCCTGCAAGTGATAATTTGTTTTTTTCTGGCGCGGTAACCGTGCGTTCAAACTATCGGGGCAGTGCGCGAACAGCACGCGCATTTGAGATGGGTTAACTCTTCGCTTCTTGGCGATCAGCTTTCGTTGCCATTGTAGTAACTGCTTGCCCTCTTAGCTTCGCCTACAAAGCAAACAAAACTTTCAATAGTTATTAGGCTAGCCAGTCAACTTGGCCTAGCTTCCTTGCGCACGAGCCACGTGGGAGGGAAAGCCTCGTAGTGCGCTGTGCGCGGCCGCAGCAAATCATCCGTGTTTTGACCAGAATCAAACGTAATGAACTCACCATCCGCAATACGCCGTCTCGCGATGCCGTCGGGCGGCTCAGAAGGAAGACTCTTCCGACAAGAAACCTGGTTGCTGTCATCAAAGAGCAGAGACACTAAATCCATGGGCTCGATGCTCTCGATAGCAATGACCTTAAGTATCATTTGATATGACCGTTACTGCTGTCACTCAAGGATACTGTCGAAATAGGCTGCGATGTGAATTTGATGTGAAATATCAGTAGACGAATGACGTATCTCTAAACGTCTGTTTGAAGCGCTAGTTTAGGTCCACCAAGTTGAGTGAGGCGAACAGCGTTACCGCTCGTGGAGTCCGTCGAGCCACTTAGCGAGCGTGTTTTCGTGAATACGCCACTGACCACCAACCTTGAAAGCAGGTAAATCTTTGCGGTGGATCATCCGCTGCAGGGTGCGCCTGGATACCTGCAGCAACTCAGCGGTCTCTTCGACAGTCAGAAATTTCAGTGGCTCAGTGCTGTTTTCCATAGTCGCTACCACCGGAGCAACCGCAATGCCATTGCCATTATTAGTCTAGTGACCCTTTTCTTGGAAAAATCGGGTGTCTAGAGATTAGCCCGCGCGAAATTTTTACGCTGTGAGGTGGTTACCCAAGAGCATGGTGGAAGTGCGGGCGAGCACAAATAGGTACAGACCTCCAAGCAGTTGAGCTTTCTCAGAACAGGCTCACGTACCTTTCCGGCTAAATGCTACGACTTGTTTGCCAAGCTTGATTGGTTCGACGTTTGCGCTACCTCGGAGCAAATTGCTTTAGGCGGTTGCTGATGCAGATGACGAAATTTGCCATCAAAAAGCGTCAAATAAAGATCTCCCCTTACAACGATGACCATAATGGTCAGGTAAAATCACCGCCGATCGACTGGCCGATTCTAACATTTTGGTTAACGTACTTCGGGATCATGTCTGCCGTTCTCTGCGGGCTGATTTCAACGGGAGTGTGATGCTTTATCGGATCATCATAGCTGGAGCGATTATTAGTCCTGGTTCCTCCGTTTAATCTCGGTGCCGAGCTCGTACCGGTTGCAGGTATACCAACGTACAATCGATTTTGATGCGCTGTGGCCATTAAAATATCCTACGAGGAAGAACTTAGGGTCATTGGCCAAACCCTGGAGTCGAAGGGGATTAGCATCTTTGAAATAATGTGCCTTCCGGAGCGCTATGTGATCCATGCCGTGGCTAACCAGAGCGGCTCGCCGAGCAAAAAACTATTGGGCTTCTTGCGATCACCAAGCAACTCCGAAACTTATTCATTTACACTGAGCTCGGCTGAAATTAAACGGCAGGGCGGAATTGGCAAAGCCGTCTACTTCAGAGTCGCTCGACAGTTTTCGCCGAGCCTCGAATGTGCTGGCTACGGTGGGTGCGTACCTTGATTTAAAGCAAGCGGAGTTCTTTGAGCTTAAATTAAGACCAATTTCGTTATCTTTATGGTATCGAGACAGGACAGGACATGAACAGCAGGAAGATCGCGCCGTTTCCTCTTTCTACAATCTCTTTATTGAACTTCACAGAAAAAGCCCTCGACTCTAGTTGGTGGTAGCGCCAACGCCATCCTGAGTAATTACTCGGCTGCATTGATCATGTGCGTTCGGAGTACATCCCGAAGAACGGGCAACTGAAACGGTTTATACACGATCTGAGCAGCACCCGCGTTGACCGCTCGCGTTATACGTTCTTCAGAATTGAACTCCGTCGTCCAACCTGTACTGATGACGATCGGGATGCGGCGAGTAGATATGTTTCGTTTTAACTTCGCCGTCACTTCGTCTCCATTTAGTCCCGGCAAACGCACAGCCATCATGATCAGATCGGGCTGTAGGGTGGATGCCTTTTCGAGGGCTTCCAACCCAGTGTGCGCTTCAGCAACGTCGTGGCCCAAGCTACGAAAAAACTCACTCAGCGACTCTCGACTAGTTGGATTGCCGTCGACGATCAAGATTTTCTTGGATGTGCTCATAATGTGAGAGCAATCGGAAGCACGAGAGATGCTACCGAAAAAAGTGTAATACTTGCCCTTTTCATACTAAAGAGCAGAACTTCTTACCGTATGACGACGTTAAATACATGTAGCACCTGTAATTTTTACACAACCACCTACCGCTAAGCTTCAAAGTAATCGCCTCCGTTCCTTCCCATTCTTGCTCCTATGACACGCCAGCAATTGCGGATTTCTCCGGCCGATCGTGTCATGGTTTTTGAAAGGCGGCAGGCTGCAAATTATCGGGCGTGCGATGGTCCCGTGAGCATTTCATTACCTGGAAGCAATAGGTCTTCATTGTTCTGTTGCAAGAAGGGGCTTTCGGACTGGAAAATGGCAGCATTAGTGGTGGGTCAAAAAGAATTCACTAATCTAGCCGCCGCTGAATTTCCTCCATGTAACCGATCTGGTCAACCGGTCGCGCTCGACAGTTTCGCTGTCGTTTTGTGCCGAGTTATTCGAATCTCTAGCGAGCGCGTCAGTGCATCACGCTGAGCCGGAACTTTTCGGTCATCTCTTTCTCTATGCGCTGCATATGCCATTATTGGAATGGCCCGATGCGTTTTGAAATTGCATATGGATTGCGGCTTTGGTGTCTGCAACGCGGATCAAAGCTTTTGCCGGCAAACTCGCCATGCCGTTTAAGTACGTCGAATTGGGTTAAGCAAGGATTCGAGTCAGCCGCCGTGTACCGGCATCCAAGCCATGACACACTCTGATCTCTCATTGTCTTTGGCGCGCCGCACGGACGCTCCGGCGATTGCAAACATGTCACGCGCTTTGATCGAGTACGGATTGCAATGGAAGTGGACGGCGCAGCGCGTCGAAACCAGTATTTGCGCGGCCAATGTCAACGTTCTCGTTGCGCGGCTTGAGACTCGGATTATCGGCTTTGCCATCATGCGTTACGGCGACGACGACGCGCATTTGGACCTGCTCGCCGTCGCGCCACCATACCGGCGCCTCGGCGTTGGACAGGAGCTTCTGCAATGGCTCGAGAAGTGTGCCACGGTGGCGGGAATTTTTCGCATCACCTTGGAGGTTCGAGAAAGCAACGGTGCGGCCCAGCAATTCTATGAGCGGATGGGTTATCACCGGCTGAATCTCGTTCCCGGTTATTATCAAGGAACCGAGGCCGCGCTCCGGATGAGGCGGAATTTGGCGTCCGGGTCCGAGCGTCCATCGAGCAGCAATTCAGACTCTCAATCCTAGCCATTCGTTCAGCGTTCCGGTCGTCTCGAAGAATAGCTTCACGCAGAAATGATTTCCTTAAAGCGCATCACTCCGGCGGACGTCACCCTTTTCAAAACGGTGCGCCTGCGCGCATTGCACGATACTCCGAGCGCGTTTAGCTCCACTTACGCCGAGGAATGTCGACTGGCGGATGCTGAGTGGACAGCACGCATCGCGGAGTGGAGCGGTTCGGCATCGATGACGTACATTGCTATGGATGCCGATGCTGCTTGCGCCATCGCCGGCGGCTATCTACATCAAACTGACAGCAGCCGAGCCCATCTGGTATCCATGTGGGTGGCACCGAGCCATCGACGACTTGGAGTCGGGGCGAACTTGGTCCATGCCATAATCGCCTGGGCCCGCGACCAGAAGGCGCGTACTTTGGAGCTGATTGTGACCAGCAACAACGATATAGCGATCAACTTCTATTCGCACCTAGGGTTTGCATTCACCGGAAAAACCGCATCTTACCGAAACGATTCCGCGCTGAACGATCTGGAGATGATCCGTTCGCTCCCTTAACAATTCAGTAGCAACCTCCTCCTGGTTTGACAGCTGTTTCCGCGCAGACGTATAGTTTCACCGCTTTGCGAGCACCGCATTC
>Ga0070670_100004194_pt1 | contig 12065 bp, 11 predicted proteins | sample KBSS63metaG_FD_64665 | JGI IMG/M metagenome (GOLD analysis project Ga0070670, IMG submission 64665) | Switchgrass rhizosphere microbial communities from Kellogg Biological Station, Michigan, USA - KBS S6-3 metaG | ecosystem: Host-associated > Plants > Roots > Rhizosphere > Soil ... | reverse complement strand
TGCTGTGCGAGATCGCGATCGCGGCGTGTGACCTCGCCGAAGTCATCGGAACGGCTATCGCGCTCAACCTGCTGTTTCATATCCCGATCGCGTGGGGCGTAGGAATCACCGCGCTCGACGTGCTGATCGTGCTCTACCTGCAGAACAAAGGCTTCCGAGTGCTCGAGGCACTCGTAATCACGCTCGTCGCGACCGTGGGCCTCTGCTTTCTGTTCGAGCTCATCGTGTCGCGCCCCGAGCTCGGCGGTGTGATGCGAGGATTCATTCCAAGCCCAAGCATTCTTCAGGATCCTGACAAGCTGTACATCGCGATCGGCATCCTCGGCGCCACCGTGATGCCTCACAATCTCTACCTGCACTCGTCCATCGTGCAGACTCGGCGCTACGATCTGACGTCGGCCGGGAAACGCGAAGCGGTGCGCTATGCGTTCCTCGATTCGACGATCGCGCTGTCGTTCGCGCTCTTCATCAACGCGGCCATTCTGATCGTCGCCGCGGCGACGTTCCACCGAACGGGTAACACGCAGGTGGCGGAGATCCAGGACGCGTACCAATTGCTCACGCCGTTGCTTGGCATGGGGGCGGCGAGCGTCGTGTTCGCGCTTGCTCTATTGGCGTCGGGCCAGAATTCGACACTGACTGGCACGCTCGCTGGTCAGATCGTGATGGAGGGATTCCTCAACATCCGGATCCGACCCTGGCTCAGACGGCTCATCACACGGGCAATTGCCATTGTGCCGGCTGCCATCGTCGCCATCTTGTACGGAGAAAGTGGGACCGCGAAGCTCCTGGTGGCGAGCCAGGTCGTCCTCAGTCTTCAACTCGCGTTCGCTGTCTTTCCGCTCGTGATGTTCACGTCCGACCGCGTGAAGATGGGCGAGTTCGTGAACGCGACGTGGCTCAAGATCCTCGCGTATCTGGTGGCATTCGTGATCGCCGGCCTCAACGCGTGGCTGCTCTGGCAGACGTTCAGCAACTGGCTCCGCTGACATGTACCATCGCATTCTCGTTCCTGTAGAGAATTCCAGCTACGACGAGCGGATTCTCGACCACGTGCGCCAACTGGCCCAGTACTGCGGCGCGTCCATCGTGCTCATCCACGTGGCCGACGGGTGGGCGGCGCGGAACATCCGGCATCTCAACCTTCGCGAGTCCGAGGAGATGCGCGACGACCGCGAGTACATCGAGCGCCTCGCGGTGCGTCTCTCGACCGACGGGCTGGCTGCCGAAGCCCTGCTCGCGTCAGGGGACCCATCGGCCGAGATCGCCGCGGCGGCGGAGCGAGAGCATTGCGACCTCATCGCAATGTCGACGCATGGTCATCGGTTCATCGGCGATCTCATTTACGGTAGCGTCGCCAATGCGGTTCGCCACATGACGAGCGTGCCCGTGCTGCTGCTCCGCGCGCCGAGTCACGCGAAGCAGAAGGTCGCGGCGACGTGAACCTTGTGAACCACGTGAACCACGTGAACCACGTGAGCCACGTACTCGCCGGATGACGGGCGAGCGTTCATCGCGGCGTGTTCGCGCAGCCAAGGCGGCCGCGCCGGTCGAGGCGCGCCTCGTGGATCTCACGGGGCCCGTCGAGGACTACCTCAAGGCGATCTACGACATCGAGCTGAGCGAGAGCGCGGCCGCGACGAACGACATCGCGCATCGGTTACAGATCGCGCCCGCGTCCGTGACCGGGATGGTGCGCCGACTGGCGGAGCAGGGGCTGTTGGCGTACGAGCGGTATCGCGGCGTCCGTCTCACCGATGCCGGTCGCCGCGCGGCGCTCAGGACGATCCGCCGCCATCGCGTCATCGAGGCGTATCTCGTGAAGGCGCTCAGCTACCCCTGGGATCAGGTGCATCCCGAGGCGGAGCGACTGGAGCATGCGGCGTCGGACGAGCTCATCGATCGCATGGCCGCGGCGATCGGCGAGCCGCTCACTGACCCGCATGGGGCGCCGATCCCCACGCGCGACGGCATCATCGATGAAACGCGCCACGCGTTGCTCGCGGACGTCCCGACGGGTGGGCGAGCGTGTGTGATGCGTGTGGCGGATGAGAATGACGAACTGCTCCGCTACCTCGATTCGTTAGGCATCCGGCCCGGCGTCATGGTCACGCTCGGCGCGCGGGCTCCGTTCGACGGGCCGCTCACCGTTCGCGTTGGTCCTACGCAGCATCAGATCGGCTACGCGCTGGCGGCGAAGATCTTCGTCGAGGTCCTTGCATAGCGGGTCATTCCGAGCGGGAGATTGTCATTCCGAGCGGAGGCCCGAAGGGCCGGAGTCGAGGAATCGAGAAAATACAGGTAGAGGGCTCTCTATCGGGACGATCGCGATTCCTCGACTGCGCGCCTCCGGCGCTCCGCTCGGAATGACAACTCGCCCGGAATGACAGGCTAATCGCCCTTGCGTGGCGTCGTCATCGCGAACACGGGATAGCTGACCACGAGGAGCCCGATCGCGATGAGCGAATTCCTCCGGTCGCTCACGACGGCGCCGACGAGAAACGCGATGCCGCCAAGCAGTGAGAATCCCGTCGTCCAAGGGTAACCCCAGGCGCGATATGGGCGTGGCGCGTCGGGCATCGTCCGGCGGAAGACGAAGACGGACGCGAACGACGCCACGTAGTTGAGCACGAAAAAGAACGCGGCGACGGCGATCACGGAGTTGAACGTGCCCGTGACCAGGAATCCAATCGCGAGAGCGCCCGACAGCAGCAGGGTGTTGGTCGGCGTGCCGCCCGCGTTCACGGTCATTCCCCATTTCGGAAACAGGCCGTCCCGGCTCATCGCGTAGGGGATGCGCGCGCAGAACAGGATGTAGGCGTTCACGCCACTGAACAGTCCGACGATGATGAGGACCCGGATGATGGTGTCTCCGCGGCTGCCGAAGAGCGCCTGCGCCGCCGCCCCGGCCGCGAACTCGTTCCCGGCCAGCCCGCTCATGCCTAACACGTGGACGAACGCGGCGTTCACGAGGACGTAGATCGCGATGATGGCGAGGACGCCGGTGAACATCGCGCGCGGAATCTGCCGGCCGGGATCGCGTACCTCCTCGGAGAAGTAGAGCATCCCGTTCCAGCCATCGAACGTGAAGATCACCGCCTGCATGGCGAGCACGACAGCGGCGATACCAATGCCCCCTGTGGCGGTCGCGATCGCGGTGGGCGCCGGCACCGCATTCACCGGCGAAAAGACAAAACACGCCACGATGAGCCCCACGAAGCCCAACGCCTTGAGGAGGGTGGTCGCCTGCTGGATTTGGTCACCGCGCCGGACGCCCCCGTACTGCAACAGCGTGAAGACCACCACTACAGCCATCGCAACCGCGAGCGAATAGCGAGTGATCGACGGGAACAACGCGCCGCTGTATTCACCGATGACAATTGCCGCGGCGGCGAACGACGCCACGGAGGAGACCCAGTCACTCCAGCCGATGATGAAGCCGGCGTACGGCCCGAAGGCGCGGCGCGCGAACACGTACTGTCCGCCCGACCGCGGGACCACTACCCCCAACTCTGCGAGCGACACGACGCCGAGGAGTGCGTACACTCCGCCGGCCACCCACGCGAGCAGGAACGCGTGCCGGCTCGGCAGAAGTCCGGCGACTGTGCCCGGAGTGCGCAAGATACCAGACCCGATCGTATTGCCGATGATGACGGCGACACCGAACGCGACGCCGAGCACCTGCAGGAGACGGCCGCGGCCCTTCGCGGGTACGGTCGGCTCTTCGACGACGGCGGGTACGGCCATGCGGTGGCGCTCGTGGGTTGAAGGTGCGGCTAAGCTCGCACCGTGGTACCCGAGGCAGCAAGGCAATCGTGCGCAGAGGAATGCTCTTTGCCCTAAGCACTGTGTCTAAATGCGTCGCGTCGTTTTGCGGAGGCCACGGTGACTGCACGACCATCTATCCAGATCGACCCCGATACGGGGATTCCGGATCTCATTCGTCGTTTGGCGGATGACTCCAAGCGTCTTGCCGGTGATGAGGTTCGACTCGCGAAGCTCGAGCTGCACCAGAGCGTGCGCACCGGAGTACGCGGGTCGATTCAGCTCGCGCTCGCGCTCGCCTTCGGCATAGTGGCAGCGGTCGCGCTCACGGTGCTGCTGGTGGCGATGGTGTCCGCTGCGCTCAATCACAACTATTGGGCGGGCGCATTGATCGTCGGCGTGGCGGAGCTCGTCGGTGGGTTCATCGCGCTTCGGCGCGGGCTGTCCACGGTGGCGAAGCCGGCATCGACGCTGGCCGCGTCGCGCGAGTCGCTCAAGGACACCGCGTCTTGGGTTCGACACCCCGTGCGGCATCCGTGATCGGCGGACCGGCGTCGTCGCGCTGATCGGTCGGACCGGTCGTCGCGCGGATCTTCGCGCGCGCATCCGCGCTGACTGCCTCGGGACCGGCCAGTCGAACACATTTCGGGGCGTGCGCGGATTCTTGAGTAGCACGTCCCGACTGTTGGCGTTGTGCTGCGTCCCGCTGGCGGCAGCGACGGCGCAGCGCATCGACTCCGCAACGGTCGGCGCGAACGCGCAGCGCACCATCGCTATCGACGAGCGCCTCGCGTCCGATGCCGGAATTCGCATCGGCGACCGCGTCGTGCTCGCGCCCGAACCAGGGAGCTCCGCCGGTGATACGGTGCGCGTCTCGGCGATCATCCGGCGGCGCGCGGACCCGTCGGAGGTCGCGCGAAGCGAGTACCGCGTACGGCTTCACCTCGATCACCTGCAGCGACTGATCGGGTACGGCGATCGAGTCGATCGCTTTGCGGTGCTCACGGCTGGTGGCACCGCCACAGACTCCGTGTTGAGCCGCATCAACTCGGCGGCCTTCGGGTTCAAAGCCTATCCGTCGCGCGAGATCGCGGTCGAGACGTCGAAGACGTTTCTCGTCGTCAGCCGGTTCCATCGTGCGATTGGCGTCATCACGATCGTGGCGAGCGCGACGTTTCTTCTCTGCATCATGCTGCTCAAGGTAGATGAGCGCCGTCGCGACGTTGCCGCGATGAGACTCATGGGCATCTCGCGGTCGACGGTCGTCCGATCGGTGATGCTCGAGTCGTCGTTCGTCGCGCTTGCCGGAAGCCTGTTCGGAGTGGCGCTCGGCTTCGCGGTATCAGCGTTCGTCAACGTGCACTACCAGAGCGTATATCGCACGCCGCTGCGCTTCGCGATCATCACCCCGAGCACGGTTGCCTATTCCGTGTTGCTGTCGCTCGTGCTCGGCATTGGCGCTGGTGCCCTCGCTGCGCGCCGGCTCGCGCGCACGCCACCGCTCGCGCTGTTCGGCCGCTGATGCGGTTTCAGCTCGCTGGCCGCACTCTCCGACGTCACGTCAGCCGTACGTTGCTCGCGACGCTCGGCGTCGCGGTCTCCGCGGCGATGCTGCTCGACATGGTGATGCTGGCGACGGGAATGCGCCAGTCGTTCGCGAGCCTGCTCGGGAGCAACGGGTTCACCATCCGCGTGTCGCCACGCGGAACGCTCCCGTTCGACAGCGAGGCGACCATTGGGCAGGGAGCCGAGGCAACCGCGGCCATCCAGCGCGTCGCCGGCGTCACAGCGGTTGCGCCAGTACTCGGCGCGACGATTCACGTGTTAGGCAGGGGTGAGCCGGTCACGGCATTCGCGCTCGGAATCGATCCGGCGGTCCAGGGCGACTACCAGCTTCTCGAAGGCGCGGAGCCGACCGCGCCGAACACGATCGTCGTCAGCGACGCCTTCCTTCGTGCTGCCAAGGCGCACGTTGGCGACACTCTGGACATCGCCGTCGGGTTCGACCCGCAGCTGCGCACGTATCAGGGGAGGCAGCGGCTCGTGATCTCCGGACGCGCGCGTTTCACCTATCTCAGCGCCGAGGATCGAGCCGTGGCTCTGCGTCTCGCAACCGTTCAGGCAATGGTCGGCGGGCAACGAGCGGATCGCGTGTCGCTGTTCATGGTGCGCACGGCACCTAACGTGGACCCGGAAGTCGCACGCGCAGCTATCGAGCGCGCGCTGCCTCGGGTCACCGCGTTGTCGACGGCCGGCGCGATCGCGGAGGCTGAGCGTCGGCTCAGCTACTTCCGTCAGCTCGCGTTCATCCTTGGCGCGGTGAGCCTGATCGTCGGGTTTCTACTCGTCTCCACCATCATCACCGTCAGTGTGAACGAACGTGTCGGGGAGATCGCGGTCATGCGTGCCATCGGCGTTTCGCGCTGGCACATCGTGCAGCAGATCACCATCGAGGGCGTCGCGCTGAGCCTGACGGGAGCGGTCGCGGGCCTGCTGCTCGGTATCGTGACGGCGCGATATCTGAACTCGATTCTGCGTGGGTTCCCGGGACTGCCGGACGCGATCGACTTCTTTCTGTTTCAGCCGAGTGCCGCGTTCCGCGCGTTAGGTCTGCTGGTCGCGTCGGGGATCATCGCGGGTATTTATCCATCGTGGCGCGCGGCATCGCTTCCCATCTCGGCCACGTTACGCGAGGAGGCGGTCGGATGAACGGCCAGAACGGCCAGCTCGTCCTGTCGACGCGTGACGTTCACCGCGACTACCCGCTGTCCGGCTCCGCTGTGCACGCCGTTCGCGGAGTGTCGCTCGACGTCACGCGCGGCGAGTACGTGGCGATCGTCGGTCCGTCCGGGTGCGGCAAGTCGACGCTGCTGAACCTCCTTGGCGCGATCGACCGGCCGACAACGGGAACGGTAGAAATAGGTGGCACGGCCGTCAGCTCACTCCCGGATCGCGAGGCGACGCGGTTTCGATTGACGCACATCGGGTTTGTGTTCCAGCGATTTTATCTGCTGCCGGTGCTCAGCGCGCGCGAGAACATCGAGCTGCCCATGGCCGAGGCGAAAGTCGCGGCGGCCGAGCGGCAGCAGCGGTCGACGGAATTGTTAGGCTACGTCGGGCTCGCCGAGCGGGCAGGGCATCGCCCGTCGGAGCTATCGGGCGGCGAGCAGCAGCGTGTGGCGATCGCGCGCGCGCTCGCGAATCGGCCGACCGTGCTCCTCGCGGACGAGCCCACTGGTGAGCTCGACGCGCGTACCGGTGCGGACGTGATCGCGCTATTCGACCGCCTCAATCGCGACGGCATGACGATCGTTGTCGTGACTCATGACGAGAAGCTGGCTGGGGCCGCGCGACGCGTCGTGCATATGCTCGACGGACGCGTCGTCCGGGACGAACCACTGCTGCGGCGCGCATGATTGGTATCCTCGCTCGTCGCAACCTCACACTGCGCCCGTGGCGATCGGCGCTCCTGCTCGGCGGGTTCGGGCTGGGCGTCGGCGTGATGATCGTCCTGCTCGCGATCGGCGAGGCACTGCTCACGCAGGCGCGCGACGAACGTCTCGTTGGTGGGGGCGACGTCACGGTGCTTCCGGAGGGTATCGACGTCGAGGTCATGAAGACGGGGGGCGTCGGTGGGCTGTTCTTCTCGATCAGCAACGCGCGCTTCCTCGACCTGCAACTGCTGTCCAGCCCGCGGAACGCGTCGCAGGTGCGTGCCGTTGCTCCGCAGGTCGTGGACAAGGTGATCTATCTGCGCACGGCGGACGGCACCGAGCGGCCTGTGCGTGCGACCGGCGAGCTGCCGTCGCAGTCGTCGATTGTCGGCGCGGTGCCGCCGTTAGGCGGCGGCCAGTGGGAGGATGATGACTTCGACCGCCGGTGGCGCGCGCCGACGACCGCCGAACTGCGCGCGGACATCGACCACTTCCACCTTCCGGCGCGGGATCTCGAGAATCGCGATAGTTGGGCGGAGTGGCACTACTTCAACGTGCTCTCCAGCGATCGGAAGCGGTGGGCATTCCTCTCGTTCATCGTTGGCGGCGCCGTACCGGACGGTGAGTGGGGAGGTCAGGTGCTGCTCACGCTGCACGAGGAGGGGAAGCCGGCGCGCCGCTTCACCGCCGCATTTCCCTCGAGCGCCATCGCGTTCTCCACGTCGAAGGCCGATCTGCGCGTCGGCACCGGAACGGTCACGGTGGATTCCACGGGGCGCTATCTCGTCCACGCGCTCGCGCAGGGCGATGGCGGTGCCGGCCCAGCGAGCGTCGATCTCACGGTCACGCCCGCACCAGATGCCTACTTTCCTGGCGCCTCGCTCGGCACCGGAACGTTCGTGTCGGGGTACGCCGTGGCCGGACTACGTGCCGCCGCGACCGGCACGATCTGTGTCAGCGACCGGTGCGAGCACTACGACGGCGCGCAGGCCTATCACGATCACAACTGGGGAGTCTGGCGTGGGGTCACGTGGGAGTGGGGCGCGGCGCGCGCTGGCTCGTACACGTTCCTTTACGGGCGCGTCCAGCAGCCCGACAGCGTGATGGGTGAGGTCCCGCTGTTCTTCTATCTCGTCGATTCGTTAGGCTTCCGCACGCTGTTTCGCCCTAAACGCGTCGACTACACGGACGGTCGCACCCTTCGAGCGACTGGTGGGGCGCTGCTGCGGGTGCCATCTCGCGCGGTGTTCGCGGATGTGCGTGGCAACGACACGCTGCGCGTCGAGCTAACGATCGAGGACGCGGTGGCGACCGATACGCGCCAGCCGCAGGCCGAACGCGGAGAGACGATGACGGCGCGGGCTCTCGCGCGGCCATACTTCGTTCAGATGAAGGGAACGGCGCGCCTGAGTGGCCGAGCGGGCGGGGCGCCGATCACGGGGGAGGGGGCGGGGTTCTTCGAGACGTATCGTTAGGCGCGCGTCATGCCGAGCGGGTTGTCATTCCGAGCGAACGAAGTGAGTCGAGGAATCGCGATCGTCCCGATAGAGGGCCCCTCCACCCGTATGATCGCGGTTCCTCGACTCCGCCGCTTCGCGGCTCCGCTCGGAATGACGTACCCCTAGAACCGCTTGTCGGTCGGATCGGGGCCTGGCTTGGATGCCGGGTTGCCGTCGATGCGGTCCTTCACGTTGTCGACCGCGTCCACGACCTTGTTGGCGCCGCGGCGCGCTGCGTCACCAACGCCGGAGCCCGTGTCTGCCAGGCGATCGTCTGTAGTGCTGCGAACGCCATCGGCCGTGCGCTCTGCGAAATTGCGTCCACCCGCGCGTGCATCGGTCGGATCGAGGCCGGGCTTCGACGCGGGATTGCCGTCGATTCTGTCCTTGATGTTGTCTACGCCGGCCTCGAGACCAGTGGCGACGCGATCGGCGGCATTCGCCGAGCGGTTGCCCATGTCGTCGAGCCGATCGCTCGTGCGCACGCTGCTGTCGATCGAGCCGGCGGACGTCGCTGCGAGCGTCGAGCTGCCGTGCGTGTACGCTTCTCTCGCGTAGTTGCGGACGGATGACCAATCACCATGACGCGTGCTGACGTCGTCGGACCAGCCGCGGCGTAGATCGGGTTCGATCGCGTCGAAGTCACGGCCGCGGTAGTCAGGGTTGCGGCTGGCGAGATGTCCGAGCTGGTACGCGGGCCGCACGTCATCGTACGAGCGATCCGCGCCGCGCGAGCCCGTCTCGTAATGCGTGCGATAACGACGATCGTCCTCGTCGCCATAATCCTTGGCAGCCTCGGCAATCGAACGTCCTGCCCACCAGCCGCCGATGACGCCAGCGAGTCCGCCGATCAACGTGCCGACCGGACCACCGATGGATCCGATTGCCGCGCCAGCAAGGCCGCCGGAAACTCCGCCAGCCGCTTCGCCGACGTAATCAGCGGTCGTTGGATTGTCGTCAGCCCGGACGGGTCGCGCGGTGACATCGCGATCGTTCGCCATCTCGTCGCGAGGGACATCATTTCCCATGAGCGTGGGATCTTCACCCACGGGCCTGCGATCCATTTCATCCATGGTATGCCTCCAGCATGCGTGATCAATTGTGACGACGCACACGAAAGCAAGATCGGGACCGACCTCAACTTGACATCACCGATTCACGGCATCGATTCTCTCGCGATGAGCAATGACATTCGCATTGGCACCCAAGGGTGGAACTACGAAGCGTGGGTTGGCCCGTTCTATCCCTCGGGCACTCGGCCAGCGGATTTTCTCGCCGTGTATTCGCGGGCGTTCACGACCGTCGAGGTGGACTCGACGTTCTACGCGATCCCCGCTGCGAAGACGGTGCGAGGATGGGCGGAGCGCACGCCGCCCGAGTTCTCATTCGCGCTCAAGATGCCGCAGGAGATCACGCACGAGAACCGCCTGCGCGACTCGGCCGACCTGGTGGCGCTGTTCTTCGATCGCGCGCGTGAGTTGGGACCGAAGCTCGGGCCGATCCTGATGCAGCTCGGCCCGGACTTCGCGCCGTCAGAGCTGCCAGCGCTCGCCGGTTTCCTGCCGATGATCCCACGGGATGTGCGCGTCGCGGTGGAGTTTCGGCAACGCGGCTGGATTCACGACGGCATCATCGCGCTCCTGGCCGAGCATAACGTGGCGGTGGCGTTCGTCGACGCGCGGTGGATTCCGCGGAAGACCATGATGACGCTCGCGTCACGCCCGACTTCTGATGTCGCCTACATCCGATGGATGGGGCCGAACCGGGACCTCGTGGACTACTCGCGTATCCAGGTCGACCGGGGGAGGGAGCTCGAGTCGTGGGCGGCAGTGATCGCCGCGCTGGCGAACCGTGTGAAGACGGTCTACGGCTACGTGAACAACCATTTTGCCGGTCACAGTCCGGCCTCGGCGCGGGAGCTTCAGCGCCTGCTGCACCAGCGGCCCGTGGAGCCCGACCAGCTAGGCGAGCAGATGTCGCTCTTCTAGCGACGCGCCGTGCTGACACGATCCGGCATTGGCCTGCCACGGAACGAACACGCCAGGCTACAACCAGAGCGGCGGATCATCCGCGCCTAACGGGTGACGCGGCGTTCCGAACACCGGGACGGCGGCCGCGGCTTCCGTCGGGATTGAATGGTCGAGCATCCTCGACGCTCGGCGATGACGCCGAACGTCGCGATTAGCTTTCCAGGGTGACCCACACCCTTCGCTCCGCACACTCGTGAGTCGCCGAGCACTCGCGTTCCTGTTGTTCGCCCTCGTGGTGTCCGCGGGGTGCGTGCGCCTCGGCTTCTGGCAGCTGCACCGGCTGCATGAACGGCGTGCGCTCAATGCGATGCTACTCGACCGGCTGTCCTCAGAGCCGCGGCCCGTGAGAGACGTCGTGCGTGATTCGGCGACCGCGGGTTTCCGCCGCGCGACTGCGTCCGGTACGTTCGACTTCGCGAACGAGTTCTCACTCGCATCGCGTACGCGGCAGGGTTCGCCCGGGGTGAATCTCGTGACGCCGATGCACCTCGCCGGCACCGACACCGTCGTACTCGTGAATCGGGGTTGGGTGTACGCGCCGGACGCGATGACTGCGGACTTCGCGCGCTGGAAGGAGCCTGCCGATACGACCGTGACCGGCTATCTCGTAGCCATCGAGCCAACCGCGCGCGGTCCGGTGAGCGCGGCGACGAACGCGCGTGTCGTGCGGCACCTCGCGTTCGATTCGCTCACCAGGCGCCTCCCGTACCCCCTCGCGCCGTTCCTCCTCGTGGAGACCGAGACTTCGGCGCCGGCCGCCGTGCCGGCAGAGCCTGCGTCGGCCACGGCGCCCGCCGCGACGCCCGCGCGCCTTCCGCTCCCGACCCTGGATGAGGGGCCGCACCTGGGGTACGCGTTCCAGTGGTTCGCGTTCGCGCTGATCGGAGTCGTCGGAGCGGCCTTCGCCATCCGAGCCGATCGTCGGGGTGCGCTGCGACGTGGCAGTCATCGTGCACTGAAAATCCCGCGGGAGCGTCACGAACCCATGTGAGAACCCGTGTGAGCGCGGACATGACCGACACGTCGCACATTGCTTCCGAGAAGGAAGCGCGGGACGTCGCTGAATCGGCTCGCGAAACCGAGTGGGAGCACCCGAGCTTCGCCCGTGAGCTGTTCCTCGGACGCTTCCGGCTCGATCTGATTCATCCGCACCCCGCGGTGGACGATCCCGCGGAAGCGGCGCGGGCGAAGCCGTTCTTCGATCGTCTGCGCGCGTTCCTCGAGCGCTTTCCGTCCGAAGAGGTCGACCGCACGGGCGAGATCCCGGAGTCGTACGTCCAGGAGTTGCGCGACATGGGCGCGTTCGGGATCAAGATCCCGAAGGAATACGGAGGGCT
>Ga0070670_100004191_pt1 | contig 12066 bp, 9 predicted proteins | sample KBSS63metaG_FD_64665 | JGI IMG/M metagenome (GOLD analysis project Ga0070670, IMG submission 64665) | Switchgrass rhizosphere microbial communities from Kellogg Biological Station, Michigan, USA - KBS S6-3 metaG | ecosystem: Host-associated > Plants > Roots > Rhizosphere > Soil ... | reverse complement strand
CATGTGTCCCCGGGTTCTCACCCGGCGCCCAGATGCCGACGCCGGCCGCCGCCATGAGCGGCGTCGTGCCGTTGTTCGTGGCCATGTGCGCGTCCGCACCGCATTCGAGCAGCACCCGCATCAGCGGGACGTCGTCGGCCTTCGCAGCGAGCAGGAACGGCGTCGAACCGAGACGGTTGAGGAGATTGCGGTTGCCGTCGCGCGGCTCCTTCTTCTGGCGCGCGTTGACGTCAGCGCCCTTCGCAACGAGCTTTCTCACAAGATCGAGACTGTCGACACCTCCGGTCGCCACCGGACCGGGCAGGTTGAAACCAGCGTTGTGCCGGCGTGACCAGGCGATCTGGTGCAGCGCCGTCCATCCCTGCCCATCCGCATTCGGATTGGCGCCGCGGTCCAGGAGAGCCGATGCGAGCTCGTAGTGCGCGTTGATGACGGCGAGCAGCAGCGCGCTCGTTCCGTCGGGCAGCGTCTCGTTGACGTTCACGCCGGCATCGAGCAGCGCCATCGATGCCTCGACATGCCCGCCACGCACAGCGAACAGGAACGGCGTGAACGAGCCTGACTTCGACCGCTCCTTGACGTCCGCCCCGCGCTCGATCAGCAGCGTGACGACGGCGGCGTTGTTTTCTGCCGCCGCCCACATCAGCGCTGTCTGACCCTTGGCCGGCTCCTTCCGACGGAGGTCTGCTCCGCGATCGAGCAGAGCGCGCACGGCATCCCCGGCACCGGTCCGAGACGCCGTCATCAACACGGTCTCGCCATCGGGCAGCACCGTATTCGGATCGGCTCCAGCGGTAAGCAGACGCGTAATCACCGCGACACTGCCGTTCGTCGCGGCGAGTTGCAGCGGCGTCACACCAAGCCGCGTCGTGGCACCCACCTTCGCGCCCGCTCGCAACAGCGCCTCGACCATCGCGACATCGTCTCGCCGCGCCGCCCAATGCAGCGCAGTCGTACCGTCAGCGGCGGTGGCGTTGACATCCGCCTTCCGCGCCAGCAGCGCGCGCAGCGCTGCCGCGTCGCCCCCTCGTGCCACGTCCACGATCGAGCTCTGCGCGCTGAGCATCAACGCGCTGAGCGACACCATCGCCACCACTCCGATCGTCAGGACCCCTTTTCGCATCACAAGCCTGACAGCGTCTCCAATCGACCTGTGCTGTCACCGAGCGTGTCGATTCGCACACCTGTTTTGTCGAGCATCGACAGCAGGAGGTTCGTCATCGGCGTTTCCTGCTTGTAGACAACATGGCGCCCACCGTTGAGCCGACCAGCGGCGCCGCCGACGAGCACGAGCGGCAGGTCGTAGTGCGCGTGAAGATTCGGGTTGCTCAGTCCCGCGCCATACAGGAACAGCGAGTGATCGAGCAGCGTGCCGTCGCCCTCAGGCGTGGACTTCAGCTTCTCGATGAACCAGGCGAAGAGCTCTGTCTGATACGTGTTCAGCTTCGCGTATTTCGCCAGCTGGTTCGGATTGTCCTGGTGATGCGACAGTCCGTGGTGGCCTTCCGTGATGCCGATCTCCGGATACGTGCGGAAGTTCAGCTCCCGTCCGAGCATGAAGGTGACGACGCGCGTGATGTCGGCGCGGTAGGCGAGCCACTGCAGCTCGTACATCAACTTGACGTGCTCGTCGAAGCGCTCCGGGATACCTGACGGCTGGTTCAGATCCGGCAGGTCCGACGCGTTCCGCCGCTCGATGCTCTGGATTCGCCGCTCCACTTCGCGTACGGCGTCGACGTAATCGGTGACTTTCGTGCGATCGCCCGGTCCGAGGCTCTTCTGCAGCCGATCGAGATCCGCCATCACCGAGTCGAGGATGCTGCGGTTCTCTTTCGCGCGAGTCAGACGTTGCTCCGGCGAGCCGCCGTCGCCGAACAGCCGCTCAAAGACGATGCGCGGGTTGTTCTCTGTCGGCAGCGGTGATGACGCCGTGCGCCATGACAGCGTGTTCATGTACGCGCATGCGTAGCTGTTCTCGCACTGGCCGCCAAGGAAGTTCAGATCGATGGACAGCTCGAGCGATGGCAGTCCGGTGTCCTTGCCGATCTCCGCCGCCGCGATCTGATCGGCAGACACACCGTTGCGGATGTCGGCGCCCTCTGTCCGCTTCGGATGCACGCCCGTCAGCCACGAGCTCGTGCCCCGTGTGTGATCGCCGTTCGCCCCATCGTCAAACGCATCGGCCTGATGCTGGGCAAGGCCGCTGATCACGACGAGCCGATCGCGGAACGAACCGAGCGGTGCCAGGATCGGCGAGAACTCGAAGGACTGGCCTTCGCCAACAGGAGTCCAGTAGTTGATCCCGGTGAAGTTGCGGGCGACGCCGTTCGGCAGGTAGATAAAACCAAGGCGACGAATCGGCCGCGCGACGGTCTGCGCCTGGGCGGTCATCGCCGGGATCATGGCGTCCAGCAGCGGCAAAGCGAGCGTCGCGCCCATACCTCGCAGAAACGTCCGCCGGGGCAAGGCGAGCCTACTTACAAACATCTTTGACCCTGACCACTCTATTCTCCCGCCCGCCTCATCGTGAATGGCGCGCTCTGCACAATACCCGCGATCATCGACGAGAAACGATAGTCGTCGCGCGCGGCGCTGCGCACGATCGCCCGCACCGCCGGCGCATCGTAGTACTCCAACCCGCGGCCAAGGGCATACGTCAGGAGCTTCTCAGTCACCGTCGGCACGAAGCGATCGGACTGCAGCAGCATGTTCTTCAATCCCGCCGCGCCCTGGAACTTACTTCCGTCGGGGAAGACGCCAGACACGTCAATCGTCGCAGACGACTCGCCCAGGGTCCGCCACTTCCCGACCGCATCGAAGTTTTCCAGCGACAAGCCGAGTGGGTCCATCATCGCGTGACAGCTGGCGCAGACCGGATTGCGGCGGTGCTGCTCCATTCGCTGGCGCATTGAGAGCACCACGCCCTGTCCGTTCGTTGACTTCAGATCACCAACGTTCGGAATTGGCGGGGGTGGCGGTGTCCCGAGCAGGTTCTCGAGAATCCACTTGCCGCGTACGACGGGTGACGTGCGATCGGGATACGACGTCACCGTCAGGATTGCGCCCTGACCGAGAATCCCCGAGCGAACGCTATTCGGCCCGAGCGACACGCGCCTGAAGTGGCTGCCCTTCACGTTGGGAATGCCGTAGTGCCGCGCCAGCCGTTCGTTGAGGAACGTGTAATCCGCGCGCAGCAAATCGAGCACGCTTCGATCGTCGCGGACGAGACTGTCGACGAAGAGCTCCGTTTCGCGACGGAAGGACTGCCGGAGCGTGTCGTCGAAGTCCGGAAAGACGTTCTGAACGGGGACCACGGCCTGGAGATTCCTGAGAAACAGCCACTGCCCGGCGAAATTCGTGACGAACGCCTCGGAGCGCCGGTCCGCGAGCATCCGCTTCGCCTGCGCGGCGAGCACGGCCGGGTCACCTAGTTCTCCCCGCTCGGCAACACGCAGCAGCTCTTCGTCGGGGATGCTGCTCCAGAGAAAGAACGACAGTCGCGAAGCGAGCTCGAGGTCGCTGATGCGGTACGAAGTGCCGGGCGCAGCGTTCGCGGGATCACGCTCGACGCGCAGCAGAAATTCCGGGCTGACGAGCAGACGGCGTATGGCACGCTGAATACCTGCCTCGAAACTCTGCTCATCGTAGTGTCCGGCTTTAGCCGGACCTCCAGCCGGACCGTCGCGATAAAAGGCCATCAACGGCGCCACGTCATCGTCGGTGACAGGACGACGGTAGGCACGCCGGGTCAGCTCCGAGAGAATCCGCTTCGCGCATCCCTCCGCGGCCGACTCGTAGGGCAGGCCTTTCAGGGGTGCCACCACTCCTTTCACGGGTGCCGCCGGGCGACACGTAAGAATCCGCTGACGGCTTGGCGTCTCGCCCGGCCCCTTCACGTTGTAGGGGCCCGCGATCTCGATGCTTCGCAGGTGCACGCCGAGTCGGGTCTCGGGAATGTTCACGCCCGCGGGGTACGGGCGCAGGAACGGCAGGCGTGTCGATTCGTCGAGTGATGACGTTCGATTCGTGAACGTAACGGTCAGCGTTCGTGGTCCGGCTTTGACCGGGATTCGAAGGTTCCAGCTCTCGTCTGCCTTGTTCCGCTCTTCGCGCTGCCGTGCCGTGACGCGGATGCCGCCGTCGATCTGCGAGATCTGCGGACGCTCCTGACCGCCTGCCGAATCAGATGACGGTTGTGGCCGCGGGGGCGGCGTTCCGACGCCAGGCAACGTGAAGCCGCCGACACGTGCGCCATCGACGTCGATCTCGACGTTCTGCGACTCGATGTAGACCGGCACGCTCTCGTTCAGGTCGCGCGCGATGCGCACGCGAATCTCGTATTCGGCGTCCTCGGGGAACACATACGAGAGCTGAGTGCCGCCACGTGTGCCGAACGGCAGATCGGTCAGGTGGACGTCCTGCGAGAGATCGTCGGTGATGCGGATGTACTCGATCGACGGCGACGGCACCGGCGTCCCCATGGCGAGACGGCTGACGCGCTGCGCCGCGGCCAAATACTGCTCCATCAGCGTCGGCGACATCTTCAGCACGCCCGCGATGTTGTCGAACCCATAGCTCGCATCGTCTGGGGGCAACATCGACGAGACATCGAGATCGAGCGCCAGCAGATCGCGAACGGCGTTGCGGTACTCGGTGCGGTTCAGGCGATGGAACGGCTCGGTACGGCCGGGATTGGGACGTACGGCGGCGACGCGATCGAGCTCGCCTTCGAGCCAGCCGAGAAACGCCGCGCGCGTCGCTTTGTCAGGACGAGGCGCGCCAGCGGGAGGCATCACACCGGCGCGCATCTTCAGCACGACCTTCTCCCAGGTCGGCGCGTTGGCAGAGACCTCCCAGAGCCTGTCGGCGTCGAGCGCGACCGGCACAGTACCGGCCTTCTTCATCGTCTCGTTATGACAAGAGAGGCAGTACTGCTTGAAGACCGCGCGCTGCGGCGAGGCAGCCGCGGTCGTCGTGTCCGCCTTCAGGCGAACCTCAGACGACGCGGCGGTCTGTGCGGCCTGAATCGGCGCACGGCTCAGGCTCAATGCGGCGAGCCACGCCGCGACGACCACGCACACGCCGACCCGCCATTTCCGGACCACGGGGTGATCGTAAACCTAGTTGGATAGTTGGATAGTTAGATAGTTGGTGGGGCCGAGTTCCGCCTAGCTGACGCTCCGGCGAGGCAGGTCATCGGCCTCGCAACGCCGGGCGCCACTTGCCAGCAACAATGAAGTTCTCCACGCCCAGGTGTTCTTTAGATCTGGATCAAGGAATGTCGCCGGAGAGTGACCTGCGCCATCCGGAGGCTGGCAGCGTCGATCATGCGCCCCTGGTACGACGCGGCGCCGCGGCCCTCCGCAATCGCCGCCTCGTAGGCGCTGACGAGCGCGGTGGCACGAGCGACTTCCTCGTCCGACGGCGAGAATGCCGCGTTGACGGTCGCCAGCTGGCCTGGATGGATGCACTGCTTGCCATCGAACCCGAGCGCGATGGCAATCTCGCACGCCCGAACAAGCCCGGGGGTATCGGTGTAGCCGGCGTACGGGCCGTCCATACATCGCAGCCCGTTCGCGCGTGCCGCGGCGACGATGGTGAGCATGACGGCGTGAAAGCGATGGCCGGGATACGCGGCGTCGTGCGCGTCGAGCTCGCCGATCGCCGACGCGGGCATCTGCATCGACGCAGCAAAATCACCGGGACCGAAGATCAGGCTCTCGAGCCGGGGCAAGGCGCTCGCGATCTCGCGGACGTACAAAAACCCGGCCGCGCTTTCGATCTGCGCCTCAATGCCGATGCGATTGGGTAGCGTGCGCGCATCTTCGATACGCGCGATCACGTCGGCAACGAACACCACGTCGGCCGCCGACCCGACCTTTGGAACCATGACGAGATCGACGTGCTCGCCGGCAGCCTCCAGAACGTCCATCAGGTCGCGATCGGCGTACTCGGTGTCGAGGCTGTTGATCCGGACCATCTTCACGCGAGGTCCGAAATCGATCTCCTGCAGCGCGCGGACGACGTTGGCGCGAGCGGCGACTTTGTCGTCTGGAAGGACGGAGTCCTCGAGGTCAAGACAGACGGCATCTGCCTGACTCGCCGCCGCCTTCGCAAACATCGCCGGCCGCGACCCGGGCACGAACAGCATGCTGCGCATGAGTCGAACCGGGCGCTCGAACCCGTTTCCCTGGGAGCTGGGAGTTGGCGGTTGGTCGTTGGCTGTCATCGGCGGTCCGGCTGCAGCCGGACACACTACATATTAGAAGGACCTCGGCATCCCCAGCACGTGCTCGCCAATGTAGGACAGGATCAGGTTGGTCGAGATCGGCGCCACCTGATACAGCCGCGTCTCCCGGAATTTACGCTCCACGTCATAGTCCGCAGCGAACCCGAATCCCCCAAACGTCTGCAGGCAGACGTTTGCGGATTCCCAGGAGGCATCGGCAGCCAGCAGCTTCGCCAGATTCGCTTCCGCGCCCACTGGCTGACCCGCGTCGAAGAGGCGCGCCGCGTCGTAGCGCATGAGATCTGCCGCGCGGACATTTGCGTAGGCGCGCGCGATCGGAAACTGAACGCCCTGGTTCTGCCCGATCGGCCTGTCGAACACCACGCGCTCGTTCGCATAGCTGCGGGCGCGCTCGACGAACCAGTAGCCGTCGCCGATGCACTCAGCCGCAATCAGGATCCGCTCGGCGTTCATGCCGTCGAGAATGTAGCGGAATCCCTTCCCCTCCTCGCCGATCAGGTTGTCCGCCGGCACGTCGAATTCCTCGAAGAACACTTCGTTGGTCTCGTGATTGACCATGTTGCGGATCGGCCGGACGGTCATTCCTCGCTCGGTCGCACCATGCAAATCAACGAGAAAGATCGAGAGGCCCTCTGTCTTCTTCTTGACGTCCGCCAAGGGCGTCGTCCGCGCGAGCAGCAGCATCAGATCGGAATGCTGCATGCGCGACGTCCATACTTTCTGACCGTTGACGACGTAACGGTCACCGCGGCGGACGGCGGTCGTACGTGTCTTTGTCGTGTCGGTACCGGTCGTTGGCTCGGTGACCGCAAACGACTGCAGCCGCAGGCGCCCGGCCGCAATCTCTGGCAAGTAGCGCTTCTTCTGCTCGTCGGAACCGTGACGAAGCAGCGCACCCATGATGTACATCTGCGCGTGGCACGCCCCGGAGTTGGCGCCCGATCGATTGATCTCTTCCAGGATGACCGACGCTTCAGTCAGCGTGAGGCCGCCGCCCCCGTATTCTTCCGGTATGAGCGCCGCAAGCCAGCCGGCATCCGTGAGCGCCTTGACGAAGGCCTCGGGATACTCCGCCTTCTGATCCACGCTCTGCCAGTACTCGCTGCCGAACTGCGCGCACAGCTCGCGCACCGCACGACGGTAATCGGCACATTCCTCGAACCGCGGATTGATGTCAGGCACGCGCGCTACGAGCTCTTCGACGCATTGCCGAGCACGCGCAGCAGCTCGATCGGCAGCGGAAACACGATCGTCGAATTCTGTTCCGATCCGATCTCCGTCAGCGTCTGCAGGTAGCGGAGGGTAATGGCCGCGGGCTGCGTCTGGAGGATGGCCGCTGCCTGCGCCAGCTTCTCGGACGCAATCAGCTCGCCTTCGGCGTGGATGATCTTCGCCCGCTTCTCGCGCTCGGCCTCAGCCTGCCGCGCCATCGCGCGCTGCATGTCCTGCGGCAGATCGACGTGCTTGACCTCCACCGCCGAAACTTTGATGCCCCACGGATCGGTCTGATGGTCGAGGATCTGCTGCAGTTGCGCGTTCAACCGGTCGCGCTGGGCCAGCAGGTCGTCCAGCTCCGCCTGCCCGAGCACGCTCCGCAGCGTCGTCTGGGCGAGCTGTGAGGTGGCGTAGTTATAGTTCTCGACCTCGACGACGGCGCGCCGCGGATCGATGACCCGGAAGTAGACGACGGCGTTCACCTTCACTGAGACGTTGTCGCGGGTGATGATGTCCTGCGGCGGGACATCGTGCACGACCGTCCGCAAGCTGATGCGGACGATGCGGTCGATCGGGCGGAACACGAGAATCACGCCGGGCCCCTTCGGTTGATCGAGCAGCTTGCCGAGGCGGAAGATGACGCCGCGCTCGTACTCGGTCAGGATCTTGATCGACAAGATCAGATAGAGCAACAGCAACACGCCGATAACGACGAGCGGGGAGGTAGTCAGGTCTTCCATCAAAGCTCTCCTTTCGGCGCGGCGTCATCGAGCGGCTCGACGACCACCGTCAAGCCGTGCATCGAAACGATCCGCACCGGTGCTCCGGCGGGCAGTGGGTCGCGGCTGACCGCTTGCCAGATTTCGCCGTGCACATCGACTTGCCCGGGTACATCAGCAGTCAGCGTCGTGCGGCTGCGTCCAATCTCGCCGATCATCCCTTCGGCGCCGCTCTGTGGCGGCCGGCGCTGGGACGCCAGCGCCAGACGACCGAGGCCCAGTATGGCCGCCGCGAGCACGAGCGCGGCCGGAATGATCGAGCCGAGACTGACCCGGACGCCGGGGATCTCACGCATCGCCATCACCGATCCAAACACCAGGGCGACCACACCACCGATGCCGAGCGCGCCGAAGCTTGGCATCTTCAGCTCGAGGATCAGCAACGCAATGCCGAGGAGGATCAGCAGGAGTCCCGCCGTATTGACCGGCACGATCTGAAAGGCAAAGAACGCCAGGAGCAGGGAGATGCCGCCGGCGACCCCCGGCGCAATCGCGCCGGGATTCCACAGCTCGACGGTCAGACCGAGGATCCCCAGGGTCATCAGCAAATAGGCAACCTGCGGGTGCGCGATGGCGCTCAGGAATCGCTGACGCCGGGTCATATCGACGCGCCGCACCTCGGCATTCGCCGTCCGCACTCGTGTCATCCGACCGTCGAAGCGTCGTATCGTGCGGCCGTCGATCTCGCGGAGCAGCTGCTCCACATCTGGCACGACGAGATCGATGAGCGGCGGCGTCGCCGACAACGCCTCGTGGTCGGTGAAGGCGCGGCTGTCGAGCACAGCCTCGGCGCTGAGGGCGACGTTTCTCCCCCGCGCCTCGGCCAGAGACCGGGCGTAAGCAGCGGTGTCCGACGCCGCCTTCTTGGACATCGTCTCGTCGACGGTCTCTCCGCTGCCGGAGACCGGATGCGCGGCGCCAATGTGGGTGCCCGGTGCCATCGCCGCGACGTCGGACGCGAGCGTGATGATGAAGCCCGCGGACGCCGCTCGGCCTCCTGACGGACCGACAAAGACGACGACCGGCGCGCGCGACGTGATGATGCGCGACACGATCGTCCGGGTCGACTCCAGCAGCCCGCCCGGCGTGCGCAGTACGAACACGACGATGTCGGCACCAGACGCGTCCGACTCGTTGATGACGTCGGTCAGGTATTCCGCGGAGACGGGATGAATGATGCCGTCCAGCTCAGCGACGATCGCGAGCGGACGCTGCGAATCCGACTGCTGGCCAGGCACTGCAAGGCTCGCAGCCAGAAGGAATCCGGCCGCGCCGACGGTGCGGAACCGGCGACCCTTTTCAGGGCGCCCGGAGGTAATATCCGCCACGGTCTGAGATTCTATGCCTCGCGCCCTTGCTGTTGCGTGTTGGTTTGTCGCGATCGTCGCGGTCATGGCGGCGGCTGAACCTCGCCTCCGTCCCGTCGCAGCGACGGCTTTCACGGACGAGCAGCGAGCGCTCTCGGCCACACACGCCGGCGCGTTCGGGACGGGCGCCGACTTCCGGACGCTGCTCGTGCATCCGGAGCTGGTGAAGGGCGTCCTGCCGTTCGCCAACTACATCCTGTCTGAGTCCACGCTCACCCCACGGCATCGCGGACTGTTGATTCTGCGAACGGCGTGGAACACCCGGTCGGACTACCTGTGGGCTAAACACCAGGGCCAGATCTTCACCGCGCCCGTCACGATGCCGATCGCCGGACCACCGATCGACCCGTTCGAGCGTGAGGGGCTCGCCGCCGTTACCGGACGCGGAACAGGGCTGAGCGATCTCGAGAGAACGTTGCTGCGCGCAGCCGACGAACTGCACCTGTACTCGTTCATCAGGGACGACACGTGGGCAGCGATGGCGCAGCAATTCAACGTGCACCAGCTGATGGACGCTGCCTTCACCGTCGCGGAGATGACGATGATCGCCGGGCTCGTCAACAGTGTTCGAGTGGATCTGGAGCCCGGCTGGGTGAAGTTCGAACGGACCGGTCCGCAGCCATCGACGACTCGCGAGATCGCGATGACTCTTGCCAAGCCGCGAATCGAGCCGGTCGTGCTGGCGCAGGCGACACCGGAGATCCGCGCGATGCTCGATCCGTCCGGGTCGGGCCGCGACATCGCGGCGGTGTACCGAACGTTTGCGCAACACCCGAAGCTGTATCCGCCGCGGCAGATCCTGTCCGAGTACATCCGCACGAAATCGACGCTGTCGCCGCGCGTGCGAGAGATGCTCATCCTGCGCATCGGCTGGCGCTGTCGATCGGCGTACGAGTGGGCGGCTCATGCGCCCGCAGGTCGCCGTGCCGGCCTGACCGACGATCAGATCCGGATGCTCGCGCGTCCGGGATATGCAGGGTGGACCCCTGCCGACGCCGCTATTATCCGCGCCGTCGACGAACTGTTTGCCGACGACATGATCGAGGACGCGACGTGGACAGCGCTCGACGATCAGTTCGACGAGCGACAGCTCCTCGACCTGCTGATCACCACCGGTGGCTATCGCATGGTCTCGATGGTGCTCAACACCTTCGGCGTACCCGCGGAGCCGAACAGCGAACCGATCCCTTAGCCACGACGAACGAATATGGACCGAACGTTTCTCTGGATTGGTGCTCTCGCGGCGTTTATCGGCGTGGCGTTTGGCGCCTTTGGTGCCCACGGCCTGCGGGGGCGGCTCTCACCGGAGAGTTTGAACGTCTTCGAAACCGGAGTGCGGTACCAGATGTACCACGCGTTTGCGATCTTCGTTGTCGCGATCGCGCTCACCCGTTTCGGCGGTTGGTCAGTTCGTGCCGCCGGCTGGCTCTTCACGCTCGGTATCATCGTCTTCTCGGGCAGCCTGTACGCGCTGGCGCTCACCGGCGTACGAACATTCGGCGCCATCACGCCGATTGGCGGACTGGCGTTCCTCGCCGGATGGGCGCTGCTGGTCTGGGCCGCGATCGCCGGTTAGCGACCACCGCGACGATCGCCGATCCAGTAGCGCGGGCCAGGACCGCCGCGAGCGGCGCGATCCTGCGGGTTCGCGAGACGGCACGTCTGCAGTGACAGGCAGCCGCAGCCGATGCAGCCGGTCAATCCTTCCTTCAACCGCTGCATCTCCGCAATCTGCTCGTCGATACGCGCGGTCCAGCGCGACGACAACTTCGCCCAGTCCGCGCGCTCCGGCACGCGGTTGGCCGGCAGCTTCGCCAGCTCGGCACTGATTTCCTCGAGCGAGAGTCCGATCCGCTGCGCGAACACGATGAACGCTACCCGGCGCAGCACCGCGCGCGGAAACCGCCGATGGCCCGAACCGGTGCGTTCCGACCGGATCAAACCCTTCTGCTCGTAGAAACGCAACGCTGACGCTGCGACGCCGCTGCGCCGCGCGACCTCGGCAATGGTCAGGATCTCACTCAATGCGCAACTCCCAAGATCCGACTCCCAAACAAAGGGGCTTGACTTAAAGTTAACTTTAACTTGTAGGCTGGTCTCCGTCAATGTGTTCGTCGCGTCCGGCTGTCGCCGGACCTTGAATCAGGAGGCACCTATGACCCCTCGGCCGAACAACCTGCGCGTCGCGATTACCGGGGGCACCTCCGGCCTCGGACGCGGCCTGGTGCGCGAGTTCGCGAACCGCGGCGCCCGCGTCGCGTTCGTCGCCCGCCACCGCCCCGACGTGGAGCGCACGATGCTCGACTTCCCCGCTGCCCGCGGCATCGTCGGCGACATCTCCCGCAAGGAGGACGTGCACCCGATCGCGATCCAGATCCTCGCCGCCCTCGACGGCCTGGACGTCCTCGTGAACAACGCCTCGTCGCTCGGGCCGCTGCCGCTGCGCCCGCTGGCG
>Ga0070670_100004189_pt1 | contig 12068 bp, 7 predicted proteins | sample KBSS63metaG_FD_64665 | JGI IMG/M metagenome (GOLD analysis project Ga0070670, IMG submission 64665) | Switchgrass rhizosphere microbial communities from Kellogg Biological Station, Michigan, USA - KBS S6-3 metaG | ecosystem: Host-associated > Plants > Roots > Rhizosphere > Soil ... | reverse complement strand
GCGGACCTACATCTCCGCGGTTGCGGCGGTTGGTCTCCCGATTGCGGCGTACTGCACGTACACCCTCGTCCATCGCGGCGTGGCGCCGGTGTTCTTCGTCTTCGCTTTGCTGACGCTCGTCAGCGGCCGCTTCACACTCAAGATCCCCTCCGTGGAAGCGTACTGTTCCCCGTCGGAGATGTTCACGTTCACCAGCGTGCTGCTGTTCGGCCCCGAGGCAGGGGCTATCACGCTGGCGGTGGACAGCCTGCTTTTCGCCTGGCAACGCAGACTCACGGCAGCGCAGACGCTTTTCAATTTCGCCAATCTTGCCCTGTCGGTGTGGGTCGCGGGAACGCTGTTCTACCGCATCGCGGGGATCGGGCCGCTCTTCGCCGCCGACGTCGTTCCATCGAGTCTGATGATGCCGCTGGCGGTATTCGCCGCGACCTACTACGTGGTGAACAGCGGGCTGACCGCGACCGCGATCGCGTTCGCGCGCCGGCGTTCCGTGGCGGCAGTCTGGCGGGAGCATTTCCTCTGGTTGGGCCCCGGCTGCGCCGCAGGCGTCTCGGTTGCGCTGCTGATCGTGGTCGCGCTGCACCAGGTGCACTTCAGCGTGCTGGCGCTCATTCCGCCGCTGCTCCTCCTCTTCTACGTCACCATGCGCTCGTCGTTCGGCCGGGTGGAAGATGCGAAGGAGCATGTCGCGTCGCTCAACCGGTTGTACCTGTCGACGGTGGAAACGCTGGCGACCGCCATCGATGCGAAAGACGAAGTGACCCACGGCCATATCCGGCGGGTGCAGATCGGCGCGGTCGCGCTGGCGCGCGAGATGGGCATCACCGACAGCGAGCTGATCCAGGCGATCGAGGCCGCCGCGCTCCTGCACGACACCGGCAAGATCGCGGTACCGGAACACATCCTCAACAAGCCCGGCAAGCTGACGCCGGCCGAATTCGAGAAGATGAAGCTCCATGCGCCCATCGGCGCGGAGATTCTGGCGTCGATCGACTTTCCGTATCCGGTCGTGCCGATCGTGCGGCACCATCACGAGAACTGGGATGGCACGGGTTATCCGGATCGCATCGCCGGCGAAGCGATTCCGATCGGCGCTCGCATTCTGTCGGTCGTCGATTGCTTCGACGCGCTGACGTCCGACCGTCCGTATCGCCGCCGGATGTCGAACGCCGACGCGATCGCGATCCTGCTCGACCGGCGCGGAATCATGTACGACCCCGTCATCGTCGACACCTTCATCCGCCATCACGAGCGGATCATGCCGGCCGCCGAAGCCGAACAGCATCCGGTGTCGCGGACCCTCGGCGAGGCTCGCGCGGCGCAGCAGGATCAGCCCGAGCCTGCCGCGACGCCGGAGAATCTGATCAACAACGAGGTGCTCGCGGTCGCCAGTCTCGCGCGCGCGGTATCAGGTGAAGCGGGGATCGCGGATGTGGGCGCGCTCACGTGGATGATGCTCCGGCCCGTGCTGCCGGCCGCGGCGATGGCGCTGTTCGTCCACGACGAGAAACAGGACGCGCTGGCCGCGCACTATGCCGCGGGGATCCATACCGGCAGCATCCGCGGCAAGCGCGTGACCGTCGGGTCCGGCGTCGTCGGTTGGGCCGCCGCCAATCGTCGCTTCGTGCTCAACGCCGATCCGGCGATCGATCTCGGCGTGAACGTCGCGGCGGCTGCGCCGCCGCTGCGGTCTTCCGTCTGTATGCCGCTGATGCACGAGGGCGGACTGGTCGCCGTCGTGGCGCTGTATGCCTCAACCCCCGACGCGTTCACCGACGATCACGCGCGGCTGCTGACGCTGCTCGCGCCGAGCCTGGCGATGTCGATCGCGTCACTGCCGAAACACGGCGCGTGGACACAAGACACGCGGCGCTCAGCTAGCGGCGAACTGCGCTTGTTGAAGAGATCCTAGAGATCAATCCCTAATCCCTAATCCTTGAATCCTTGAATCCTTGAATCCTTGAATCCTTGAATCCTTGAATCCTTGAATCCGCGAATCGCGAACCGCGACTCAGGCTTTCAGCACTTCAGGATTCAGTAGATCCATCGCGCTGAACTGGCCCGCCTCCGCCAGACGGATATTCTCCAGCGCCCGTTCCCCCATCAATCGATTCGCCTCGTAGGTGTGGCTGCCCACGTGCGGCGTCAGGATGACGTTGGGAAGCGTGCGGAAATCGCGTGACGGCTCCGCCGGGACGTAGGGCTCGCGTTGAAACACGTCGATGGCCGCGCCCGCGAGCTTCCCCTGCACCAGCGCGTCGTAGAGCGCGTCCTCGTCGAGGATCGCGCCTCGCGCCGCGTTGATCAACCACCCATGCGGCGACAGCATCGCGAGCCGCTTCGCGTCGATGAACTTGCTGTTTTCGGCGTCGGCCGTAATGTGCAGAGTGACGAAGTGTGCGCCGCGTACGGCGGACTCGAAGTCGTTGGTGATCGCCGAGAAATCCGGATCGGGATCGGTCCCGCGCGCGCGGCGAAAGCCGACCACCCGCATGCCGAATCCCCGCGACGCGATCCGCGCGGTCGCGCGGCCGATGCGGCCGGCGCCGATAATCGCGAGCGTCTTGCCCCGCAGCTCGGTGCCGTTGGGACCGAGATCCCACGTGCCGCGCCGCATGTCCGACGCATTCCGGACCACATGCCGCGCCGCGGCGAGCAGCAGCGCGATCACGTGCTCCGCTACCGATTGATCGAGTACGCCCGGCGTATTCGTGCACAGCAGCCCGGCCTGCGTCGCCTTGACCTTGTCGACCCCCTCGTGGCCGACGCCGAACCGTGCGATGACACCCCCTCGGGACAATGTCTGGTAGAGGTGCGAACCGTAACGGTAATGGCCGACCACGACGTGGCGTCCACCGGCAGCGGTGATCGCGCGCGCAAATTCTGCTTCGTCGATCGGCGCCGGGATGCAGTGCAGCCCCGCCGCCGACGTAAAGACGGACTCCGCTCGCTTGAACTCGGATTCCGTGACCAGAACGACCGTCACCTCAGCGCGTTCCGGCCGAGCGCGGCGTCACTCCCAGGTTGTGCATGATGAAGGTGTAGATGTCGGCGGAGGTCTCGAGCGCCTTCTGCTGGCTGCTCGCACCGTGAGCCGATTTTGTCTCGATCCGGATCAGCACCGGATTGTCGTGGCTCGCCTTCTCCTGCAAAGTCGCCGCGTACTTGAACGAATGCGCCGGCACCACGCGATCGTCGTGGTCGGCGGTCGTGATCAGCGTCGCGGGGTACTTCACCCCTTCCTTGATGTTGTGGATGGGCGAATACGCATACAACGCCTTGAACTCGTCGGCGTTGTCGCTCGATCCGTAATCCGCGACCCAGTTCCAGCCGATCGTGAACTTGTGGAACCGCAGCATGTCCATCACGCCAACCTGCGGGATGGCGACTTTGAACAAGTCGGGCCGCTGGTTGATCACGGCGCCGACCAGCAGGCCGCCGTTGGAGCCGCCCTGGATCGCGAGCTTCGGGGTCGAGGTGTACTTGTTGGCGATCAGCCATTCCGCGGCCGCGATGAAGTCATCGAACACATTCTGCTTCTTCAGCTTCATTCCCTGCTGATGCCACTTCTCGCCATACTCGCCGCCGCCGCGCAGATTCGCCGACGCATAGATGAAGCCCTGCTCCAGGAGCGCGAGGCGCGCGGCGCTGAACCTGGGCGGCTCCACGATGTTGAACCCGCCGTAGCCATAGAGCACGGTCGGGTTGTTTCCATCCAGTTTCAGGCCCTTCTTGTAGACGAGGAACATCGGAACCCGCGTGCCGTCCTTGCTCGTATAGAACACCTGCTTCGTCTCGTATGCTGACGGCGTGAAGCCTGGGACCTTCGTGTCGCGGAACACCGAACTCTTCCGGCTCGCGATGTCGTACTTGTAGATCGTCGGCGGCACGTTCATCGAGTTGAAGATATAAAACACGAAGGTGTGGTCGCGCTCGCCACCGAATCCTCCCGCCGATCCGGTGCCCGGCAACGCGATCTCGTTTTCGAGCTTCCCGTCGAGGCTGTAGACATACGCCTTCGTCGCGACGTCTTTGAGGTAGGTCGCGAACAGCTTTCCGCCTGCCGTGCCAACCCCGTCGAGCGGGTCGGCGCGTTCGGGCAGGATGGTCTTCCAGTTGGACTCGGCCGGCTGCTTCGGATCGATCAGCACGACTTTCCAGTTCGGCGCGTTGTGGTTCGTCTGGACGAGCAGCTTGTCGTCGATGTTGTCGACGACGGAATAGGTATCGTCGCTGATCGTCGAGATCAGCGGGGTGAACTCACGCTCCCCTTTCGAGAGGTCCCGGACGAACACGGCGTTCCCGTCCTTGCCGGTGCCGCGCTCCGATACGTCGAGAATCGCGAATCGCTCGTCGTCCGTCGTATCGACGGTATGGAAGCGCTGCTTGTGTTCAGCGTCCTGGAAGATGAGCGCGTCGGCGGACTGCGCTGTGCCGAGGCGATGGAAGTAGACCCGATGGTCCTCGTTGATTGAGCTTTTCTCGGAGCCTGGCGCGGGCGCGGGATAACGGCTGTAGAAGAATCCGTCGCCGTGCCACGCGACGGCGGACACCTTCACCCACTCGAGCGTGTCCTCGAGCGTCTTCCTGGTCGCGAGCTCCATCACGTGGAGCTCCTGCCAGTCGGAGCCGCTTCTGGATTTACCGTACACGGCGTATCTGGCATCTCTCGACGGCCGGAAAACGGTCAGCGGATCCGTTCCCGTCGCCGACCAGGTCGTCGCATTCGGATCGATCAGCACCTCGGGCGTACCGTCGAATCCCTTCTGGATATACAGCACGCTCTGGTTCTGCAGACCGCTGTTCTTTCGGAAGAACACATACGGGCCCTTCCGGGACGGCGACGAGTACTTCTCGTAGTCGTTCAGCTTGATTACGCGATCCTGCATCTGTTTGCGGTAAGGGATACGTTCCAGATACGGGAATGTGATCTTGTTCTCGGCCTCGACCCATGCGGCGGTTTCGGGCGAGTTGTCGTCCTCGAGCCATCGATACGGATCGGGGACGCGGACGCCGTGATACACGTCGGCCTGGTCGACCTTCCGGGCGACGGGATACTGCAGCTGCTGCGCCGCGACCGCCGCGCCGACGACGGTCAGCGCCATGAACAGGACGGCTACGTATTTTCGTGATCTCATGGTCCGTTATTATCCATCCTGCCGCACTGCGGCAACCGGGACTCGCGACATTTGTGTCGGGCGCGGCGGGAATCCCCACGCGACTGTGCCCCGATTGAGCCGGACCTCCGGCAAAGGCCCACAAAACCCCACGTGTAGGGCGGCGCTTTAGGGCCGCCACAGCGCTTTGCGGCCGCTATGGCGTGGCCCTGCCTTTGCAGTTACCGGACGCATGGAGTTTTCAGCTTTACTGCAACGCGTACGCGCTGAGTTCAATGAAATGCCGGGCCTGCGGCTCACGCCGGCGCAGGCGGCACGTCTCCTGGGGCTGGACGCATCTTCTTGCCAACGTGTCATCAACGCGCTCGTCGGGGCTGCCTTCCTCAAGCAGGCGGCTGACGGCAGCGTCATGCGCAGCGAATCGTAGTCGGTCCGTTTCCCCTTCACAAAACGTCGGGTTCCCTTGCTGGGTTACATTTGTGTGGCCCATGCCTCCGGAGATCGCCGAAGCCGAATCCCCCGGCCTGTTCCGCACGATTCGCGAAGCGCTGCGCGGCTCACACCTCGACTACACCACCGCGCCGGTCGGACGTGCCGTGATCATGCTTGCAGTGCCGATGGTGATGGAGATGGCGATGGAGTCCATCTTCGCGGTGGCGGACGTGTTCTGGGTTGCGCACCTGGGCGCCGACGCTGTCGCCACCGTCGGGCTGACCGAATCGCTGCTCACGCTGATTTACACGGCGGCGATGGGCCTGTCGATCGGCGCCATGGCGCTGGTGGCGCGTCGCACCGGCGAGCGCGATCCGGACGGGGCCTCGCGCGCCGCCGGTCAATCAATTCTGCTCGGCCTGGGCTTCGCCATCGGGATCGCGGTGCTCGCGGCGCCCCGCGCGGAAGCCCTTCTCCGCATGATGGGAGCCTCCGACTCCGTCGTCGCAACGGGCCATGGCTTCACCCGCGTGATGCTTGGCGGCAACGCGACCGTCCTGCTCTTGTTCATGCTGAACGCGGTCTTTCGCGGCTCCGGCGATGCCGCCGTCGCGATGCGGGTGCTGTGGCTGGGAAACCTCCTGAACATCGTCCTCGGGCCGTGCTTCATCTTCGGGCTCGGCCCGTTTCCGCGTCTCGGCGTCACCGGCGCGGCGGTCGCGACCAACATCGGGCGCGGCACGGCCGTCGTCTGCCAGCTCGTCATCCTCACGCGCGGCAGCGCGCGGGTGAAGCTGGCCTTGCGTCACCTGCGCCTGGATCTGGCGCTGATGCGATCCGTTCTTCGGTTGTCGGGCTCGGGCACGATTCAGATTCTCATCGGCACCGCGAGTTACATCGGCCTGGTGCGGATCATTTCAATCTTTGGCAGCGACGCGCTCGCGGGCTATACGATCGGCATGCGCGTCATCCTGTTCGCGCTGCTTCCGGCGTTCGGCGTCAGCAACGCCGCGGCGACGATGGTCGGACAGAATCTCGGCGCGCGCCGGCCCGACCGCGCGGAAGAGGCGGTCTGGACCGCGACGAAGTACAACATGGTGTTCCTCGGCGCCGTCGGGGTCGTCTTCCTCGCGGGAGCCCGCCTCATCGCCGGATTCTTCACGAGCGATACGGCCGTGCAGCCGTTTGCGATCGCATGTTTACGCACGGTGAGCCTCGGTTTCCTGTTCTATGCGGCCGGCATGGTTCTGACGCAGGCATTCAACGGCGCCGGCGACACCTGGACGCCGACGGTGATCAATCTGTTCGTGTTCTGGGTGTGGGAGATTCCGCTGGCGTGGTGGCTCTCGACCCGGATGGCGCTGGGCGCGCGCGGCGTGTTCATCGCCCTGACGGTCGCCTACTCGACGCTCGCCGTCGTGAGCGCCGTCCTGTTCAAACGGGGACACTGGAAGCACAAGAAGGTGTAGGGTGGGCGTTACGGCCCGCGTGTAGGGCGGGCCTTTATGGCCCGCCGGGAGGAGTCGACAATGCAACGGAACGTCAGAATCTTTCGAGCGGCGATACTCGCGGTCGTCGCGGTCGGCGGACTCGTGTCCGCGCAACAGCCCCCAGCGCAGCCGCCCGCCGGTCAACCACCGGCGGGACAGCCACCGGCCGGCCAGCAGCCCGCCGCGCCGCCGCAGCCCATGTCTTTCTTCGTGACCAGCGCCGGCAAAGGCGACGGAGCCAACCTCGGAGGACTCGCCGGCGCCGACGCGCACTGCCAGGCGCTCGCCACGGCGGCCGGCGCGGGTAATCGTACCTGGCACGCGTATCTGAGCGCGGGCGCAGCCGGCAATCAGCCGGCGGTCAATGCGCGCGATCGAATTGGCCAGGGCCCGTGGTACAACGCGCGCGGCGGACGCATCGCGCAGAACGTCGGCGACCTGCACGGCGACACGCTGGACCAGGCGCGTCTCGGCAACAACCTGTCACGCACGACGGTCTTCACCGAGAAAAACGAGCCGGTCCCAGGCGCGGGCGCCACACCGCCAGCCGCCAACGAGCACGATATCCTCACCGGATCACAGACCGACGGCCGCGGGTTTGCGGACACCGCCGATCACACGTGCTCGAACTGGACCAGCAACGCCACGACGGGGGCAGCCCAGGTGGGACACTTCGATCGTACCGGCGGCAACAACACGTCGTGGAACTCCGCCCACGGCTCCCGCGGCTGCAGCCAGGCGAATCTGGTTTCCACGGGGGGCGCCGGGAGGCTGTACTGCTTCGCGGTGAACTGACGACCTGGGGTCAGATCTCGATTTTCCATTTCTTGGAAAACGGATCTCAGAACTGTAAGAAATGGAAAATCGAGATCTGACCCCTACGGGAAGACGCGTTCCACGATGTCCGCGACGATGCGCGCGTGGGAGCCGATGAGCAGCAGGCGGTTGCCGACGAATCGGTACTCGAGCCCCTCCGGCAGGGTGGGGAGACCCCGAAGGATCTGGGGCGGCACGGTCGTGAGTGGCGCGTTGTCGGGGTACTCGCTGTTGACGGTGAGCCTCAGGTTGCCGGGATCCTCGTCGAGAATGGACTTCCGGATCTCCGCCCCTCCGGGTCCCCGCACCACGGCGGCAACGAGCTTCCGAATCACGTCGCGCATCGGCTTGCGACAGAGATCGCCGGGTTTCGCTCCGGCGCGCGCTTTCTGAATCAGCTTCGCGAGCGCACGCTGGTGGTCGAGAAACGCTTGCTGCGGCGAGTCGGATGTCGGCTCCTTGATCGTTGCGTCGAGCTTCTTCTGAAGCGCCGCGTAACCGTACACGCGATCCTTGAAGTCCGCGATCGCGACCGCGTCCATGTTCACGGGCTTCTGTGTCTGAGTGCGCAGCGCGCCGGTCCACAGGATCATGCAGGCGGCAACTGCGCCGAGATACTTCGTCATGGCTTTTCGCCTTTCAGCCACCGCGGCTGGGTGAACGCGCCGTTACCCGCCGAATCCCACACGGCGAAGCGGATCCACACCTTCCCTGTGGGATCAAACGGAATCGAGAACTGTTTCGTACCGAACGCTGGAAGACCGGTTGCGGAAATCACGTGTCGATCGATCTTCTTGCCGTCGCCCCACACCACTTCGACGAATGAAAGCGGGAACGTCCACTCGACATCCGCCACGACCGTGAGCCGGCTCCCGGTACCTTCGACGCTGTAGCGCGGGATGAGGATCTCCCCGGTGGTGACGAAGAAGCTTCCATCGCGGAGGGCCTTCAGGACGGGACCCCAGTCCTCGTCCGGTCCGGGTACCTTGTCCATCTTCAGGTAATTGACCGGGAAGTTCGGGTACAGGTCGTCTTCCGGGCCTTTTTGATACGTGTCGATGTCGGCGATGATGTACTTCGGCCCGAGCCCCGAGCCGGCATAGCGATTGTTCATCGTGTCGGTGACGTCGAAGCACCGCCACTCGCACATCCGGCTCTCCGAGAGATCCATCCCCATACCCGGCTTGAATGCCACCCCGAGGTAGCGATCGCTCTTCGTCCACGACTTGTCGAAAATCAGATCGGGGTAGCCCGTCGTTCCCTTCGTCCGCGGATGCGCGTGATACCAGTACGCGCCTTCGGCATCCATCATCTTCTGCACGTCCTCCGCGCTGCCCGTGTGATAGACCTTCCCGTACACAGGGTCGTTCTCGACGAAGGCCTGCCCTGGCTGGCGCACCTTCGACCAGTAGACGTTCTTCGGAAAGAGAATGTTGTAGTGCCCGCCGAAGTAGGCGCTCGGCTCCTCCCAGGGCGTCACGAGAAAGTCGGCATCCGACGCCCGCCGGGTGGTTTCGCGATAGTCCTTCTGATCCTTGAAGCGCACCGGACCTGGATCGTTCGGATGCAGGTCGCCGTGAAAATCACTGAGGCCCACGATGTTGAGGCCGAGCGCCTTCATCGCGGCAAGGTCCTGAATCGGGGTGTCCAACGATCCTGAAGCACGAACGCGATCGGTGAACCGCAGGTGGAAGTGGTTCACCATCGTCTTGTAGCCTGGCAGCGGCTTGAACGTGTCGCCGTGCGTGAACGCGAGCACCGACTGGCGCGCCGCGTCGGCGTTACCGGCACTCAGATAGAAATACACGCCCATCCGCTGCTCCGTCTGCGGCGGCGCGTTGAACAGCGCAAAGTTCTCGACGTACAGCGGATTCTCTTCCTTCTCCGCCTGGCGGATCCCGATCGCGAAGCGATCGCCGGCATCCTTTCGATACCAGACGTAGCCGAGATTCGTGTCGACTTCGCGGGTGAAGAAAAACGTGTGCGGCGCGGGGAATGTGGCGATCGATCCGCCCGACGATTCGGCGACGAGGATGCGGTTCGCCGCTTTCAACGGCACGGGTGTTTCATTCGCGATACCGCCAAACTTGTATTGCTGCGGATGGCCGCCCGTATCTCGCCAATGGAGCTCGCGCATCTGGTCCGTGGAGAACCCGCTCAGGCCCGCGTCGTACTTGTACGCAACCCATTCCTCACTCGTCTTCGCAACGGCATCCATCCTGAACAGGTTCGTCCCGCGATAGAACGTGAACCGCAAATCCCCGGCGAACGTCCCCATCGTCAAGCCTGGAAAGCTGACGCTCAGGCTGACGCCGTCGCTGACCACGCGACAGGATGCCGAGCTGAACGTTGCCGTCGCGCGCCGGATCTCCTCGGTGGTGCGCGGCGGTCCGATCACTCTGCTCGCCGGAGGCTTCGCGCCGGGCGCCGGCGCCGGCGGAATGTACAGGGGTGCGTCCCAGAAGGCATACCAACGGTTTTTTGCGATCACGTCCGGCGTCAGCTCGACGCCCGCCGCGCGCAGTGGATCCGCCTGCTGGTTCGACATCCGGCGGACGCCCGTGACGACGTGATATTCCGGCTTGAGCTCGCCGGCGAGGGTCAGCCATGTGCCGCCGACCGAGTGGATCTCCAAATCATGAATGGACGGTTGGCCCTCGACAATGGCGAACCGCACGCGCAGTTCCACGTTCCGATCGCCATGCCAGGTCACGGACAGCAGATCACCGGACAGCGATGCCGACGGACCGGCGCCCGCTTTGTACTGCGAGAGGTCGCACGATAACGCCGCGTCGGCCCCACGCGGCAGCAACGCCAGGACGAGCGCGCCGAGAATGGTCTTCATGATTGCCGTCGGATAGTAGTGCATTTTGACCCGGCCGTGTCCCCACGATACCCGATCTCATGAGATGCTGAAGCAGCAGCTGATGACGCATCGCCTCACGTCGCGCGAGCGGTATCGCACGTTCGTCGACGACTACAAGCACCGCCGCCTCGAGGATCCGGACCTCAAGAAAGACGAGGCGCCGGCAGGAAAGTCTCCCCGCGCCCTGGTCACCGGCAAGCGCCGCGAGTTCCTCCGCGATTACATCCGCTGGCTGCGCCCGCACCGGGCGCAGCTCGCGATGGTCTTCGGCCTGTCGCTCATCGTGGCCGGCGTGGACATGATCGAACCGCTGTTCGTGCGGTTCATCATCGATCGCGTCCTTTTGAACAGCGCGCTCGATCGCGCCGCGCGCCTGTCCCATCTGCACCTCGCGGGCACGTTGTTCGTCGCCGTGGTCATCTTCTCCAACCTCGCCAAGCTGACGCGGGACTACCGTCAGAAAGTCCTGAACGCGCGGGTGATGCTGACGCTGCGCCGGACGCTCTTCGATCGTTTGCTCCACCTGCCGCTGCCCAAGTTGTGGGACATGAAAACGGGCGGCATCCTGTCGCGCCTCACCGGCGACGTGGAGACGACCAGCGGGCTCCTGCAGATGGCGATCCTGTCCCCGGCGATGTCGCTGATCCGGCTGATCGTCGGTGTCTCGGTTTTGATGGTCCTGAACTGGCGGCTCGCGCTCACCGCGCTGATGATCATTCCCGCCGTGATGGTGATGAGCCTCGGCTTCACGCGGCGGATTCGCCCCATCTATCGAACCACGCGCAAGGACGCCGAGGTCATCGACGGACGTGTCGGCGAAACCTTCTCGGGCATCCGCGTGGTGCGCGCGTTCGCGCGCGAGACCCGGGAGCTCGTCGACTACCTCACCGGACGCCACGCGATGCTGCGCAAGGAGCTGTTCGCGTACCGGCGTGAGCTGCTGGTCTGGACGTCGTGGGGTGTGCTGACCGCCGCCGTCAACATCGTGATCGTCTGGTACGGCGGCTACTTGAACGTCGTGGGACGCGCCAGCATCGGCGACATCATGGCGTTCCAGTGGTACACGTTCCTGCTGATGGGGCCGGTCTGGAACCTCGTGAACTCGTTCTCCGAGCTGCAGCGCTCGCTGGCCGCGATGGAGCGCGTGTTCGAAGTCCTGGGGATGGAGCACGACAAGCCGGATCGTCCCGATGCGGTCGACGCGCCACGCATCGTTCGCGAGATCCAGTTCGAGAATGTCGAGTTCGAATACCGCGAAGGTATGCCGGTGGTGCGCGACTTCAACGTCACCGTGCCGGGCGGATCGGTCGTCGCGCTCGTCGGGCGGAGCGGCGCCGGCAAGACGAC
>Ga0070670_100004188_pt1 | contig 12068 bp, 9 predicted proteins | sample KBSS63metaG_FD_64665 | JGI IMG/M metagenome (GOLD analysis project Ga0070670, IMG submission 64665) | Switchgrass rhizosphere microbial communities from Kellogg Biological Station, Michigan, USA - KBS S6-3 metaG | ecosystem: Host-associated > Plants > Roots > Rhizosphere > Soil ... | reverse complement strand
ACCCTTGCGGAAGCGGAGCTGGTGCCGTGCGTGATTGTCGAGAACGGAACATGGAATTTTGTTATTCACTTCGGTGAGCCAGTCCCGGAAGAATTTCTCAGCGGCACGCCTGATATGACAGCCATCGGGACTCATCTGTTGACTGAATTTTCGAAAGTGATTGTTCGTTTCCCGGAGCAGTGCAAACCCAGGTTCCTATCCTCGATCTCGCCAGCCGCGGGAGATGATGTCTCTGCCTTTTCTTCTCTGGAATACGCGACCGAAAGTCAATGATATGCAGCTCCTCGAACCGACGCATAAGGCAGATTCGAAACGCGAAACGGAAGTGCTGGGCCAAGTGTTTCGTCGTGTTTCACAGCAGTATTCCGACCGCGTATGCCTGATCCACGGTAAGGAGGAATTGCCCTACCGGCAGATTATCGACCAGGTGAACCGTCTCGCTAACGGGTTAACAGCGCTGGGCATTCGGAAAGGAGACAAAGTTGCCCTGCTCTTTTCCAATAGGCCGGCTTACGTCGTGAGTTACCTGGCGTGCGCCAGCCTTGGGGCTGTGCTCGTTCCCGTTAATCCTAAGTTTCGTCCGCGCGAGATCCTCTATGTGCTGAATAATTGTGACGCAGTAGCCCTGATCACGCTGGAAGAGTTCATCGAACCATTGGCCGCAATGCCGAGTGTTCCACCGCAGTTAAGGACTGTCGTCCTATATGGGTTAGACAAGCGCGTTGAGTCCGGCGCTCCGCTAGCGCATCTCGGCGCTGGCTGGGACTGGCAGGATTATGAGCGACTCATTCGCGAGTCTTCCGAGCGGGAGCCCGACGCAATAGTCAAGCCGGAGGACCCGGTCGGGATCTTCTACACCTCAGGAACCACCGGAACTCCAAAAGGTGTGGTCCTGACTAACAAGATGGTCACGGCGGGTCTGGATGGCTGGATTGGCGGACTTACTCTAAATGAGGAAAGCCGCTCGCTTCTGGTTGCACCCTTCTTTCACATGGTGTTCAACGCATTTGTCTTGAGCGTGCTCTGCGCTGGCGGCAGTAGCGTGGTTGTTGATTCTTTTCAGCTCAAGGTGCTGCTGAAAGAATGCGAACGAACCCGCCCGACCTTCACCTTTGCGGTACCATCCGTTTTTATCGCGATGTCAAATTACCCACAGCTGCGTGATTACGATCTTACTTCTCTTGGCGCGATCCTCTACGGAGCGGCGCCGATGCCCGTGGAGATGATCCATCGTCTGGACAAGCTCTTTGGTGGCAATCAGATGAATGTGTGTGGCCAGACTGAGACGAGCGGAGCGATGACCCGGTTGCTACCCGAGTTTGCTATTTCCAAGGCAGGTTCAATTGGCACGCTGCTCAAAGGGATGGAAGTCAGCATCTTTGATGATAATGACCTTCCTTTGCCAGCTAATACGATCGGAGAAATCTGTCTCCGCGGACCTAACATCTTTAAGGAGTACTACAAGTTACCCGAAGTGACTGAGAAAAAACTGCGGTGTGGTTGGCATCACACCGGCGACCTAGGCTTTCTCGACGAGGAAGGCTTTCTTTATATCAACGACCGCAAGGACGACCTGATCATCACCAGTGGCGAGAGGGTCTTCCCCGGCGAAGTTGAGGAGGTCCTGTTTACTCACCCCGATGTCCTTGACGCAGCGGTGGTCGGTGTGCCGGATCGGGCGAGAGGCGAAGCAGTCGCTGCGTTCATCGTTCCGAGAGCAGGTCATGAAATCGATTCTTCGTCTGTCCGCCAACTTTTGCGTGAAAGAATGACCCCCTACAAGGTGCCGCGTTACGTCCAAGTAGTCGAGTCTATTCCGCGCAACGCAAGTGGGAAGACATTGCGGGGAGCGTTGCGGCAACTGCATGCCGCATCAACGGGAACGGAGTAGATCATTATGAGAGGTTCAAGATTTTTTCTCGAGGCTGCAAAGCGACACGGCGTCTGTTTTGGAGCCGGAATCATCGGCGGGGAAGCATCGGAACTCATTTTCGACGAAGTAAAGGACTTCACCTTCATGCTCACGCGTCACGAGACGACTGCGGGCGTGATGGCCGACGCCTACGCGCGTCTCACCGGCCAGGCACAGCTCGCGTATTCAACGTTCGGTCCGGGGATGACCAACCTGCTGACTGGAATCGCCTGCGCGGCGCTGGATCGCTCGCCGATGCTTGCCGTCTCAGCACAGGTCGGCTGTCCTGAGATCGCGTACGGGCACACTCACCAGTGCCTGGATATGGTAGCTATCGCGCGCTCGGTGACGAAGTTTGCCTATGAACTGACGCGCATCGAGGAAATCCCAGGGGTTGTCTCCGAAGCGATGCGTTGCGCCCGCGAAGGCCTTCAAGGCCCATCGTTCATCAGCTTTCCGCGCGATCTTATGGGAGCCACGATCGACGAGAAGTCCGCCATCGTGATGCTCGAAGGCATGCCCTCGTCGGCGCCGGTTCCGCCACGTCCGCCCAAGTCGACCGACATCAAGTGGCTAGCGGATCAGCTGCAATCTGCGACACGCCCAATCGCAATTGTCGGCAACCTCGTCTATAAACATGGCGCACAGCGCCAACTAGAGGCATTCGTCAATCGGTATCAAATCCCCGTTGTGACGACGTTAGGCTCAAAGGGAATTCTCCCGGAGAGCCACCGACTAAATGTCGGGGCGGTAAACAAATACCTTGAAGGATTTCTCAGTCGTCCCGTACTCAACGAGCTTTTCGAAACGGCCGACCTGATCTTGCTAATCGGTTTCGATATTGCCGAGGACGTGAAGCCGGATCTTTGGCGTCGCGGAGAGCCGAAGAAGGAGATCTCGCTGAGCCCGTTTCCAAATCGGGTAGAGTCTCTGGTAAAATGCGATCGGCAGATCATCGGTGATTTGTCGGCTGCGCTAAGCTCGCTCAACGACCTCGGTCGACGACCCGAGTCACGAGATCTCGCTCTAATCCGAGGGCTCAAGCTCAAGAAGGAAGCATATGACCGTGCCGGCACCGATGAGACGGCGCCCACGCCGGCCGGCATCGTCCGCGCGATACGAAAAGCGATTGGTCCGAAAGGAATTCTTTGCAGCGATATCGGACTTCACAAACAGATCGCCGGCCTGTTCACGGAGAGTTCCGGTCCGAACACATTCTTCTGCTCCAATGGTCTTGGCAGCTTCGGCACAGGGCTGGGGCTTGGGCTGGGAGCAAAAGTTGCACGGCCTGATCTCCCAGTGGCCATTGTGGCCGGTGATGGGGGCTTTCATTCAAACAGCCAGGACCTCGAGACCGCGGTTCGCTACAACATACCGGTCATTATTGTCATTTTGAAGGATGATGCCTACGGCTTGATAAAGTACTACCAACTCAAGGGCCACAATCGACTCGCCCGCAGTGAAGTTCAGTTCGGGCCCGTCGACTTCGTGGCGCTCGCCAGAGCCAATGGCTGCAGGGCCAGTCGCATCACTCGAAACGAGGAACTCGGTCCAGCGCTGGCTCGTGCTATCGAGTCGGGAGCGCCGGCATTATTGGAAGTACCTGTCTGTTACGAAGAAGCTCTTCAGTTACTTACGACTGGAGGAACCTCGGAGCCGAAACCGAGACCTGACCTCGAATCGTTTATATCTCCCTCTTTCAGACCACTAGCGGAGTTACACCCTACCAGATGAAAGGAACCTACTATGCAATATCCCGCCCAGTTAACAGACATACCTCGGGCAACATCGTCACTACGTCCGTCGCTCTTATTGTACTGCTTCTTAAGCGTCGCGATCGTCAATGGGACTTGCATGACGTCGTCGGCGCAGGGAGGAAGTTCGCCTAAAACGTCCGGCGCCGCTCCCATTAGTGTCGTCTTTACCGACATTGCTTTGGAGTCGGGATTTCAGGATCGGCTGAGTCACGGACGAGCGCTTGTTGGCGGCGACTTCAACGGTGACGGCCGGCTCGACTTCTTCCTCGGAAATCCCGGGGATCCTACAGTTTCGGACGACGAGAGCTTCATCCTGTGGAATGACGGTATTGACGGCAACGGAAACCTAATGCTGAGAAAAGGCCAGGTCCTCGGGAAGGGAGAGATCTTCTTCACTGGTTCCACGGTCGATTATGACAACGACGGCGACAAAGACCTGTTCGTCGGCATCGGAGGCCAGGAAGGGATTGGACTCGACTATCTTTTCCGCAACGATGGCGGAGTCTTTGTCGACGTATCAGAGACCGCTCAGATCCGTGGACCCAAAGACGCGAATGGCCAGTGGGTTCCGACGGCAACTAGCTCGGGCACTTGGGCGGATTACGACAACGACGGCGACTTGGATCTGTTCGTGGCCTCCCGCCAACTTAACGCTTATTCGCTAAATCTTCCCGACGGACTCGGGTGGCGGAACAGCCTGTTTCGCAACAATGGGGATGGAACGTTCACTGATGTGACTGCGACTGCCGGGGTGGGCGGCACGCTGAGCAGCATGACCGCGGCTTGGGCGGACTACGATAATGACGGGTGGCTGGATCTCTACGTGCCACACTGGGGAATTGGAGTCGTACCCGCGGGCTTCCAGCTCTACAAGAATAATCACGACGGCACGTTCACCGAACTGAATATCGACGAGACCACCCTGAACTTCGGAGACCGCGCAATTTGGGCCGCCAGCGCCGCGGATTTTAACAACGACGGCTGGGAGGATATCATGAGTTGGGCGCGCGGACAGCCCGGTGACCATAGCTCTCACGCCCTCCTCATCAACCACGGAAACTGGACCTTCACAAACGAGGCGGTCAGTGCAGGTCTTGTCCCACAAGGGGCCGTACCGTTGGTAATGGGCTGCCAGGTCGAGGATTACGACAACGATGGCGACCTTGACCTGGTGATGGCGAATGGAAGCCCTTCCGCAGGCCAGAGGGATAACCTTTGGATGAACAATTACGCCGACACGGGCCTCCTTACTTTCCAGGATGTATCCTCACTCATTGATTACCCGGCCCCGCCTGATCCGACCTGCAAGGCGCCTAAGATCAAACAGTCGAAGCTGTTCGCGAATCAGGCGTGGTTCATCGATTCCGTAAACATGCTGGTTAACATGCCTGCGGGCATGGATTCCTGCGATAACCCGGTGCGCAAAGAGGAAGTGGCCGCCGGCCAGGATCTTTGCAACCCACCGTATCCGTACCGCGGTCATGGGGTGGTGTTCTATGACTACGACGGTGATGGCGACGTAGATATGTTCATGTCCAAGGGTGGCACGCGCATCACCATCGACAGCGTCGAGCCGAACCGACTCTTTCGGAACGACGGCGGCAATGCCAATAACTGGTTGTATCTCGACCTGACAGGGGTAGTTAGCAACAAGGACGCGATTGGCGCGAAGGTAAAGCTGACCTCAAGCAAGGGCGGCGCAAATTCCCGGGTTCAATACCGCGATCTACAAGCGGGGTCCGGGTTTAGTGCCGGGGGCCCGCACATCATGCACTTTGGGTTAGGTCAGGACGATCTTATCGACGAGCTCAATATCAGCTGGCCGAGCGGTATTTCCACGGTTATGCCGTCCGTCGCTGTGAATCAGACCCTGCAAGTGCCGGAACCGATTATCTCGTTCACAACTTTTAACGACGGGACAGCGCCCGAATGGACGCCCGTCTCGGGGGCGTGGTCCGTCGACGCGGCCAGTTACGCCCAAAGTTCGAATAGTCGCAACGCAATATCCTTGAATACCGCGGGATCCAGGGCGGACTTTTCTGTCGTGGGTAAGCTGAGTTACTCGTCGGGCAACAAGAAAATCGGATTGATGGGGCGGGCCAGCGCGGACGGAAAGACCTTCTACGCCGCCCTCCTCACCGACACTACCGCACAGCTCTTTAAGAGCGCGGACGGAAAGATGACCGCGATCGGCGATCCCATAGCGATCTCACCCATGACACCCGGCAAAGCTTATCTGGTGCGACTCCAGTTCAAAGGGTCTACGCTCCAGATGTGGGTGGATGGAGTGATGGGAGCGGTGGTACGCGATACGTCCATTAAGAGTGGGTGCATCGGCCTTCTGACTATGAGCACGCAGGCGGCGTTTGATAACGTCGCTGTCTACAAATAACAGGAAGCGTTCCCCTCTTTCCAAGGCATGGAGATAGCATATCCGCACATCGCGCAATTCCGGACAAAGAGCCTGAACGTGCTCGATCCCAAGCTGGATGGCGAACCTCTGGGAGACTGCTATTGGAAAGTTTTGCACGCTTTCGTGACCGACACCTATGAGACGTGCCGATACTATCGCGACCGGCTGGAGCGCGCTTCGCTAAGTCCGGACAAACTGCGATCGTGGGAGGATTTTCAGGCGATTCCGCCGCTGGCGCCGCGCCACGTTGGCGGCGTATTCGCGCCCGATAACCTGCATCCAGCTTCGGAGTTTGATCTCCTTCCCGATTCCTATCGGGCTATGATTGGAGAAGGCGTCTCATCTCGGACCGCGGGCGACAGACTCGTGCGACGATTCATGACGACTAGCACCACCGGGCGTCCTAAGGTTTCATACTACACAGCGGATGACTGGGCTTTGAATTGTGCCAATTCATGGCGTCAACATTGCCATATTTCGCGGAATTTATTCAGGAGCGTCTTCAACTGTTTTCACGCAGGCCATTACGGCGGAAAGAATGTGGAGGATACCTTCACGCGTGTCGCGGGCAGTTTGGTCGTCAACCGACACTTTTCCTACACGACTCCCGAACAGGTAATGTCACAGCTCTGCTCCGGTTTGGGTGAAATGGGAGAGTTTACGTGTTTGGCGATCCCGCCTTGTAACCCTGCCTCTGGAGCGGTGACAAAGGGAGTCAGTCTCCATGATCTTCTGCAGCTCGATACGGAGAACTATATCGGAAAGAATGTGCGAGTAGTGACTCTCGGAGGTAGCCGGGCTGATGAGAGCGTTTATCATCTTCGCGAACGGCTATGGGAAGCTAACCGTCGAGCAGGGACGGCGCTGGCATTCTACGTGGAAAAGTACGGCTGCTCAGAACTCGGGATGGCAGCCGCCGAATGCCAGCACAACAATGGTATGCACCTTTACCAAGGGTTCATCTACACAGAAATCCTTAACGAAAAGACCTGGATGCCCGTTCGAAATGGCGAACGCGGCCTGGTCGCGATGACCGGATTGCGCAAGGGGAGTCGGTTTCTCAGGTATCTGGTCGGAGACGAAGCAACCTTCGTGGACGAACCGTGTCCTTGTGGGAGGCGGAGCCCACGTATCACGGACATCCAACGGGTGCTCGATGTGGAGCGACTGCGAGGTGGCTGTGCCTCCGCGACCTCACAGCGCGAGACCTAGATTGATGTCAGACTATCCGCACTTGTTCTCCTCGCTGGAGATTCGAGGTCTTTGCTTTGCGAATCGAATTGTTCGCGCATCGCCAACCGAACTCTGAGCTTGCGCACGATCTAACTGAGGGCGGCGTTCCGATCCACGCGGTTGGAAATCCCTATTGGCACCTGAAACGACGATCGCTCTGGTCTTTGATGGTGCGATCGTCGGAGCTGCGCACTTCGACCTTATACTTGCCGGCAGCCAGCGACGTGGGGACGGTCCAGTCAAAGCTGCCATCGCTGGGAGTGGAGGCAGCAATGACGGCGGCGGTAGTCTCGCCATCGAGAAGTCGGATCTTAACGTGGCTAGAGATGTTGTCCGTCCAAGTGATGGTGTAGGTGTTGCCTTTAATCCAAGTCTCTCCGCCGTTGGGGCTCGTCACCGTGATGGCAGGTGGTGGCGGCGCTTCTACGATCTTCATGCGCTGGTTAGGGTTGATGTTCGCAAGTGTCTGAACAGTACCGTCGGGCCAGGTGACCTCGATTTCGGAAACCACCGTGTTGGTATTGAGGCCAAAATAAGCACCAAGATCGCTGCCGCCACCCAGACTATCACCGCTTCGCGTTTCCCAATACTGCACGACCCCATCCGGTGTGGTCACTTTGATCTTCGCGCCAATACCATCCCGATTACTCAAGGGCGGTCCAGCGCCCTGCAAGTCCAGGATAAGCCAGTGATGCCCAGTCGTGTTGGCGTAGTCATTGCGGAAAAGGAACACACTCTCTCCGTAATTGACCACGAAGAGGTCAGGATCACCATCACCGTCGTAGTCGCCCATGACAATAGTGCGGCCTTTTCCTGGGTCATCGATACCACTGCTGGATGAGACGTCGCTGAAAGTGATGCCGTTGCCATCGTTATGGTAGAGCAGGTTCGGCTGGGGATCAGTTGTGCTGTCGATCCAGAGCGTTCCGGCGGCGACACAAAGATCAAGGAAGCCGTCCAGGTCATAATCGAAGAAGATGGTTCCCCAGGTGATTCGCTTCTTGCCCGTTTCCGGCACGTATGCTTCGTCGAGGCCCGCCGCTGCGGTCACATCGGTAAATGTGCCTCCACCGTTGTGCAACAGAAGAGGACTTGTGATGTTAGTGTAAAAGTAATCGAGCCAGCTATCACGGTCGTAGTCGCCAACTGCGATGCCCATGCCGTTGCGACAGTCCGCCACCCCAACGCTCTCGCTTACTTCCGTGAAGGTCCATGTTAGCGGGTCGCTGCCACCGTCGTTACGGAACAGCTTTGTCCCTAGCGGCCCGTAAGGACAGTCATTGATGAGGAAAATATCCAAGTCGCCATCCTTGTCGTAGTCGGTCCAGGCGGCAATAAAGCCGTAGCCGTTCAAATTCTCCAGCCCCAATAGGTATGACACATCGGTGAACGTGCCATCGCCGTTATTGTGGAAAAGCCGATCCTGAACGCCAGTCCCCGGCTGAATCTCCTTGTGGTTGGCGACGTAAAGGTCGAGATAACCATCTTTGTCGTAATCGCCCCACGAGGGAGTGGCGCCCCGCTGAGGAGTGGTGATGCCGGGAAAAGCCGTCGCCGTCACGTCGATGAATGTAGCCGTGCCGGTCTCGGTGAGCAGGTTCTTGAAGAACACGTCGTCATCGCCGTTCGCCAGGTACATGTCCAGATCGCCGTCATTGTCGAAGTCGGCCACAGCTACCCCGGAGCCGTCGTGCGAGGCGTCGGCTACGCCCAGGTCGGCGGCAACATCTACAAAAACCCCGCCACCATCGTTGCGCCAGAGATGGTTCGCCCCTACGCGGTTGGTCATGTAAAGGTCGAGGTCGCCGTCGCGATCGTAGTCGAACCACGCTGCGCCAGTATTAATCCGAACGCCCGGCAGGTTCCCTACAGAATGGGTAACGTTACCCAAACTCAAGAGGGTCACGTCGGTAAATAGAGTCTGGGCTCGAATGGGCTGTGCGGTCAGACAGGTGCATCCGAGCAGGACGCTTAAGCAAGCAGTAGGGGAGAAGGTCAAGATTGCCTTTACTATTTGTAAGTTACTGCGTTCCAAGGCGAACACAAACGCCAGCGGCGGTTTGCAACTTGGCCGGATCATAGCAAATCCGGCGCTGCATGGGAATCTCGAAATCAGACGATTATTTTGCAGCGAATGAGGCTTGAGAATGAAGGCCAGAATCCAGGGGGAGTTTCGCTCAGCCGCTGATAGAGGTTACGCGACGCGAATGCTGACCCGGCCGCATCTGGCGAACTCCGCCACGATCTCGTCGCCTTGCTCCATGTCCGTAGGCGAGCAGAAAGACCCGGGCATCACGAATTCACCGGCTTCAAGGCCACCGCCGAGCTCGCCGAGCCGGTTGGCAAGCCACGCGACCGCCTTCGCCGGATCTCCAAGGACCGAACGACCGCTGGAGCGATCAACGAGAACACCGTTCTTGTAGAACGACACGGTCTCTTCACTGAGATTGATTGCATCGATGGGGACTTTGCGATCACTCAGAACCACGTACTTAGACGATGCGTTGTCCGCGATTGTATCGACCAACCGGATGCGCCAGTCCGCGATCCGACTGTCCAGAATTTCCAGGGCTGCCACGACGTAGTCAGTTGCCTGGAGCACGTCATCGATGGTGACGTGCGGCCCTCGCAACGGCTCCTTCAGCATCATCGCGACTTCCGGCTCCGCCTTGGGAGCTATCATTTTGGTTCTGGAACACAGCTCGCCCGACCGAAACACCATATCGTCCAGAACCGAGCCGTAGTCGGGCTCCGAAACGCCGAATACTTTTTGCATGGCGACGTTCGTTAGGCCGATTTTCTTAACCGCAACGCGTCGATTGGGTCCGAAGCGACGCTCGTGACCCAGCAGCTGGATTCTGTAGGCATCCTCCACGCTTAGGTCTGAAAACCGACTGCTCAAAGGTTCAATCGGCGTAGCGGTGCTTTCTGCCTCGAACAGCTCGTCGGCAAGGACTTTCAACATTTGAGTTTCGAGCATCGCGCCCTCCTAGAAGAGTATCCGATCCGCAAACGGTCAAGGTTCAAAAGCATTGATCCCGTTTCTGCGCGGTGCTAATTCAGATGCACTGAAGAGTGTTATGGACCTGGGTATTCGTGGCAAAAAAGCGATCGTGTGCGGTTCAAGCCAGGGGCTTGGAAAAGGTTGCGCCCTGGCTCTCGCGCAAGCAGGCGTGTCGCTTGTCATCAACGGCCGCCGGGCAGCGGTACTCGACAAAACCGCGAGAGCGATTCGGGAGACGACCGGCGTAGATGTCGTGCCTGTCGTCGCTGATATCGGAACGCAGGAAGGACAAGCGGCTCTGCTCACCGCCTGCCCTGAGCCCGACATCTTGGTCAATAATGCAGGCGGACCGCCATACCGGGATTTTCGAACGCTAGACCGTGCGGCGATCGGTGCTGGCGTGACGATGAACATGATCGTCCCGATCGAATTGATCCAGCGAGTGATCGGCTCGATGACCGATCACGGATTCGGTCGCATCGTAAACATCACGTCTATCAGCGTGAAGATGGCAGTGACAGGACTCGACGTCTCGAGTGGGGCTCGGGCCGGGCTGACCGCATTTCTCGCTGGCGTATGTCGCAGCGTTGCGGACCGGAACGTGACAATCAACCAACTACTCCCGGGCTACTTTTATACCGAACGTTTGCGAGAAGGATTCGTTGCGACAGCCGAGCGCGCGGGAAAGTTGGAAGAGGAGGCCGCCGATGAATGGAAACTCAGAGTTCCGGCGAAGCGCTTCGGGAATGTCGAAGAGTTTGGCCAGACTTGCGCCTTCCTTTGCAGCGTGCACGCCGGCTACATCACTGGGCAGAATATTTTGATGGATGGCGGCCTTTATCCTGGCGCGTTCTAATCACCGCTCGACTCAGCGAATTCCGGCGTGAAGCGCACGGCTACCGTTGTACCTGGCTGACGATCCGCCAGTTTGTACTTGTTGCCCATCTGTCCAATAAGTCGACTTGCGGCTATCGGATAAATCCCGGTGCCAAGCGAGGAGTCATATCTCGCGACGGTCCAGCGATGCCGGTCACCACTTAGGAGACCGGCATCGCTACCAATCAATTACTGCGAACTATTACCTACAATCCAGAGTAGCAAACGTAACCGAATCCGTTGCGCTTCTGGTTCCCTTCGTCACTTTCACGACTGCCGTCTGGTTTGTCTCGTCCAGGTAAGCATGAGTTACAGTCGGATTCGTGCTGGGCGCGGTATCGAAGATACCGTCGTTATTGAAGTCCCAGGTGTACCTGACGTTGCGTTGCGGAGGATTCAACGACGCCGTCAAAGTGACGTTGACGAAATCGCCACCCTGGCAACTCTGATCTTGCACGCTGGCCGCGAGGGTAACGGTCGGCGCGGTGAGAGCAGTTCGCACAGGAACTGCCATCATAAGGATACCGAGGACCGCGATTCCCAGAATCACGATCCCCTTTTTATTAATATTGTGCGTATTTGTATTCATGTCCGTGTATCGCACCGCCACCGACACTGTGCGCGTAGTAAAACAAGACTGTTTGGTAACGCGGTTGTAACCTTGCCCTAAGCACGTCATTTCAAAATAGTTCGGGATCGCACTCAGCCAGTCTTAGCACAGACGCTCATCAACGATTATGAGGCGATCGTGTGGTCGCGGCGGTGCGGCCGCCCCGGAGGGCACTTGCTCCAGCTCGATCCAGACTTCACGTTTTCGACGAACTCAGACAGCGCGCTCTCAACTCTTCGAGTCTTTTCAGAGCTGCATTGGTC
>Ga0070670_100004187_pt1 | contig 12072 bp, 12 predicted proteins | sample KBSS63metaG_FD_64665 | JGI IMG/M metagenome (GOLD analysis project Ga0070670, IMG submission 64665) | Switchgrass rhizosphere microbial communities from Kellogg Biological Station, Michigan, USA - KBS S6-3 metaG | ecosystem: Host-associated > Plants > Roots > Rhizosphere > Soil ... | reverse complement strand
CGCTGCCCGAGCCGCTCACGATCAAGCTGGACGGCCGCGCCGGTCGCGCGGGCGTGTGGTCGGCAGAGGGCTGAGCCGTAGAACAGCATCCACCGTGGCCATTCGACCCTGCCCGTGAGAGCCCCACTGCAGCTCGACAGGAGACTCCTGATGCCCGGATTCAAGAACCTCCACGTCACGATCCTGCGGATTCTCGTTCTCGGCCTCGCGATCGCGGGCCTGTCGACGGCGGTTTCGAGTTCTCGCGCCGGCGATGAGGACGCACCCGCGGACCTGAGCGGTGACTACACCTTTACGGGCACACTGCCCGACAGCGGGGAGTGCAGCGGCACGTTCGTGGTCAAGAAGAGGATGACGGTCAGCACCCACGACGGACCGCGCTACAACTCATACGACGTGAAGATGGCATACAAGGGGGGCTGGAAGGGCGTCGGCGTGGGCACGTTCATCGACGGGCACTTCAACTTCGCCGTCGCACCGAACGACAAGTACCTCGCCGTCGTGACGTATCGCCCGGTCGTACTGTCTCCGAGGATGATCGAGCTCAAGCGCGAGCTCTGGAACAAGGAACACAACAGCAAGGAGCGTCACCTCTACGAGGTCCAGGGCGATCCGTGGTGGGCCGACGTCTGGACCTACAAGCACTACGGGGTGTTCTTCCGGGCAGACGGATCGTGGGGGTTCGAGAACCTGGGCCCCGAACACCTCGGCGATACGCCTCCGCTCGGCGACGGGACGTGGGCCTTCGTCCGGCACTACTACGACAACAAGGGCAAGCAGGCCATTCTCGATTACAAGTCGGGGCAGGTCGCGGCCGAGGTCAAGGGGGACGCGGTGAAGATCTCGATGGCGTATACGAAGTCCAACGGCAAGCTCGACGAGCCCGAGGTGAACGCCGGGTTGATGCCCGACGCGAACACACTCGTCGCCGTGTTCAACGGCAGTGGCGAAGAGGCGGTGGGAACGGTCTCGCCCGCTGGGATGACGATGACCGGCCGTATCTGCGATTCGTCGGACCTCGGACTCACCTCGATCACGCTGACGGTGCCCGAGGACGTCGCGAAGAAGAACCCCGGCTTGTTCCGCTAGCCTCGCTTCGCGAACCGCGGGTCGCTGGCGGCGCCACTGGCGCTGCGCGTATGGTGGGCGCCCTATGACTCTCTCCGCCGCGACTCGTCTGGGTCCCTACGAAATCGTTGCTCCGCTCGGCGCAGGTGGCATGGGCGAGGTCTACCGCGCCAAGGACACGCGGCTCGGCCGCGAGGTCGCGATCAAGGTGCTGCCCGCGCACCTGATCGAGAACGCCGAGGTCCGCAGCCGCTTCGAGCGCGAGGCGCGCACCATCTCGAGCCTCAACCATCCGCACATCTGCACGCTGCACGACGTCGGTCGGGAAGGCGACACCGACTACCTGGTGATGGAGCTGGTCGACGGCGAGACGCTCGCGCAGCGACTCGCGCGCGGACCGCTGCCCAACACCGAGCTCCTCAAGCTCGCGACGCAGATCGCGGACGCACTCGATCGCGCGCACCGCGCGGGCATCGTCCATCGCGACTTCAAGCCCGGGAACGTGATGGTGACGCGCTCGGGCGCCAAGCTCATGGACTTTGGCCTCGCGCGTACCGGCGTCGTCAACGACTCCGCTCCGGGGAGCATGACGCGCGGCGTCACGATCGCGCAGCTGTCCCAGTCGCCAACGATGGTGTCGCCGCTCACGCAGCAGGGCTCGCTCATCGGCACCTTCCTGTACATGGCGCCCGAGCAGCTCGATGGCAAGGAAGTCGATACCCGCAGCGACATCTGGGCGTTCGGCTGCGTGCTCTACGAGATGGCGACCGGCCGCCGCGCGTTCGAGGGGAAGAGCCAGGCCAGCCTGATCGGCGCGATCATGACGTCCGAGCCGCCGCCGATCGCCGCGAGCGGGTCGACCGCGGCGCCGGCGCTCGAGGCGCTGATCCGGGCCTGCCTCGCGAAGGACCCCGAGGAGCGCATCCAGACCGCGCACGACATCAAGCTCCAGCTCTCGTGGATCTCGCAATCGGGCTCGGTGACGGGCGCGGCGCCGGTCGAACTGCCGAAGCGGCGCCGCAGCCACGAGACGATCGCGTGGGCAGTCGCGGGGCTGGCGGTCGCGGCGCTCGCGTTCGTGGGGTGGCGATCGCTCAAGCCATCGAGCTTCGGGGCGGAGCAGGTGCGCTTCATCGTCCCGGTGCCGAGCAACGTCGACAACGTCGACCTGCCGCGGGTCTCGCCGGACGGCCGCCTGATCGCGTTCACCGGCCGCGACAACACCGGCCGCACGATGCTCTGGGTGCGTCCCTTGCGCTCGCTCGCGGCGAATCCGCTGTCCGGCACCGAGGGTTGCGGCCGTGCGTTCTGGTCGCCCGACAGCCGCTATCTGGCGTTCTTCACGAACGGCAAACTGTGGAAGATCCCGGCGCTGGGCGGGCCGCCTCAACAGATCTGCGACGCGCCGAACGGCTTCGACGGGACCTGGGGGAACGGCGGCGTGATCCTCTACGACGGGAACGCGACGCTGGATCCGATCCGCCGCGTGAACGCATCGGGCGGCATCGCAACCGAAGCCATGCCGTTCGACTCGCTGCACGGCGTGGGCTGGCCAGCGTTCCTGCCCGACGGCCAGCATTACTTCTACACGTGGATCGATGCGAACCAGCCCACGCTGATGATGGGCAAGCTCGGCGAACCCACAGGCAAGCCGCTCGGTCTCGCCGGCTCGCGGGTGGAATATTCGGTCGACGGCCACGTGCTCTACGTGCGCAACCAGACGCTGTTCGCGCAGCGGTTCGACCCGCGCACGCTCAAGACCACGGGCGAGCCGTTCCCGATCGCCGACTCGCTGCCGACCGGCGGAAACGCGCAGGCGAACTTCTCGATCTCGACCAACGGTGTGCTGCTCTATCGTGCCGTCGGGGCGCAGACCAGTCGGATCGTGTTGCGCGACCGCAGCGGCCGCGAGCTCTCGAGCGTTGCGACACCGCAGCAATACCGCGCACCGAGCCTTTCGCCCGACGGGACCCGGCTCGCCGTTCGGCGTACCGACCCCAACGCCGCCGCACCCGACGTCTGGACGATCGACCTGGCGCGCGGTATCAGCACGCGATGGACGTTCGATCCCGGCGCCGACAGCAACCCGCTGTGGTCGCGGGACGGCGCGAGGATCGTCTGGACGGCAGTCCGCAACGGCATCAACAGCCTTCGGATCAAGTCGGCGAGCGGACTCGGCGACGAGGAGATCCTGGCCCAGACCCCGGCGGGCGCGATGTGGGCAGAGGACTTCTCGCCCGATGGCCGGTTCCTGCTCTATGAAACCACCCAGGGCAGCCGCGCCCAGATTCGCGTGCGCGGGATGAGTGAAGACACGACGAGCCGCGTGCTGTTCGCGTCCAGCTTTTTCAGCACTCAGGCGCGTTTCTCGCCCGATGGCCGTCGCATCGTCTATGCGTCGAACGAGTCGGGGCGCCCCGAGATCTACGTCGGCAATTTCGAGGGGCCCCTCGCCAAATGGCAGGTGTCGACCGCCGGCGGGCTCGACCCTCGCTGGGCGCCGAACGGGCGTGAGCTGTTCTATATCGCGCCCAACCACAAGCTGATGTCGGTTCCCGTTGCGCCCGGGCCCGATTTCGTGCCGGGCACGCCGTCGGAGTTGATGGCGGCGCGCTACGAGACTGCAACCCGCAACAGCTACTGCGTCTCGCCGGACGGCCAGCGCTTCATCTTCCTCGTCTCCGAGAGCGACCAGAACTGGCCGATGACGGTCGTCGTGAACTGGCAGGCGAGCGGCGAGCGCCCGTAGAAGCGAAACGGACGGCGCGACTCGCCACAGCAGGAGAGCCCTCGGGGTCACCCGAGGGCTCTCGAAGCTTTCGTCAACCGCTGTCTATCGGTAGACGTGCTGCCCGGTCGTGCGCCACTCGTTCTCGAAGTACCGGGCGTCCTCATCCTGCTTCGGCTTGACGCCGAGCACGATCGAGCCTTCCTTCAGGTCCTGCTCGAACACCTTCGCCTGGTCCTCGGGAATGCCCATGCCCACCAGCGACCCGACGAGGCCGCCCGCGGCGGCACCCGCGGCGCCGCCGGCAAGCGCGCCCGCCAGCGGACCCGCGATGACCAGGCCGATGCCGGGGAACGCGATCGCTGACGCGGCCGCGGCGATGCCGAGGATCGTGGCGCCGACAGCTCCGCCCACGGCGCCGCCGACACCCGCACCTTCCAGCGCCTTGTTGCCGTGCTCGAGCTTGACGTCACTGCTGCCGAGCTTCTTGCGCGTTTCGTCGGACATCATCACGTGGATGTCCTTTTCCGTGTAGCCCTTGCGCAGCAGGTCCGAGTACGCACGGTCCGCCGACTCGCGATCGCGGAAAGATCCGGTAATCACGTGGAACCTCCTTGAGGAAGCTTCTGGAACATCTCGAGCCGATCCGACGGGGCGCAGCAGTTGGTCGCTGGCATGCGCCCACGCCGATACCTCTCGGCAAGTCAGGGGCCAGAAGTCGCGGAGTTCCGATCGGCCATTTTCAACGAGGTCCGATAATCCCCAGGAAGTCTTTGTCAGCAACGGGCGACGAGTTTTCAATCTGCCGCTCTCGCGTGCCCGCCGTCGCTTTTCTCACCCGGCGGTCACGTGCTGCCGCGCCCTCGTCGTGACTTTGTGCGCCACCCCGAGGCGCCGCCCGAATTCGTAGTAGATCAAGCGGGTGACGCGGCCGCGCCGGTCGCGCTCGAAGCGCGCCTCGCCGTCGTACGCGGTCGGCGCAAGCGTGTCCTGCCGGCGCGAGGCGAGGACATGCCGCTGCCCGCCCGCGTAGCTCGCGAGGACCTGGCCCTCACGTCGAACGATGACGCGTCGGTCGGGGCGGTTCGGGAATCGGTACTCACCCGCGAACTCGTCGAACGCACCATCCCTGACACGACGCGTGAAGGCCGGCGACGGCGCCGTGGCGAGGAAGATCTCTGAGATGCTGCGGGGGAGCGCGCGTCGAAGACGGAGGCGCGCGGTATGGATGCGCTTGCCCGCGAGGCCGACGCTCACGCCCAGGGCGCGAGCGATCGCCCGCAGCGATTCGTCGAGGAAATAGAAGAGGATCACCGCCTGCCGTTCCTCCGCCGGAAGAACGGTCACGGCGCGGCGGATGAGTTGCCGCACCTCGTGCCGGCTGAACAATTCTGCCGTGTCGCTCGCCCGGTCTGCGCCCTCGGCGAGGTCCATGCTGTCCGGCCACCCGGTCCGCGTGCTGCACCGCCGCCAGACCCGACAGCACTGCGTGTGGATCAGGCGCTTGAGCCAGCCGCCGAACGCCGCCGGTTCGCGCAGGGCCGGGAGCCGGCGCCATGCGACCAGGAAGGCTTCCTGGCAGACGTCCCGCGCCAGTTCCGGCTCTTCGCACAGGCGAAGGGCCGTCGCGAATGCCATCTCTTCGAAGCGCTCGACCAGGACCGCAAAGGCCGCATGTTGCGCGTGGATCGGTGCGCGCGGATCACGAGCGCGGTGCACGAGCTCGGCCACACCGCACGCAGGGACCGGCTTCATACGGGCTCCCGGCTTTGCCCGCAGGAGATCATTCGGGCGAAATGCCGCCACCGGCCACGCAGCACCACGAGCGAGAGGACGAGCGGCACCACTTCACTGGTGACCTGTTCCGGGTGTCCCCGGGAGATATGTGTGCCCATCCCGCCCAGCATCACGACCGCGATCAGCGCCGCGCCGATCGGCGCCGTCCGTCGCGTCAGGAGCAGGACGGCGGCCGCAGTCTCCAGGACGCCGATCAGGATTCGGAACCAGACCGGGTAATGCCAGACGGCGAATGCCCTCGCCCACCCGCTCGAGTCCGAGAACTTGGACGGGCCCTGCTGGGCGAAGACGAAGACGAGAAACAGCGTCGGCAGCCACAGCGCCAGGTCTCCCCACGGGAACTTCCTCATGCGACCTCCGGGATCAGGGTACGTCCGAGGAGCCGGCCCGGAGGCGAAAGTTTCCCGCTGCGGAGGTTCCAGTCGGTGAGCGCGGCGGCGGGTACCACGAACGCGCGCGGAAGCGAATCAGGCGTCCCGGTACTCCAGGATGTCTCCGGGCTGGCAGTCCAGCGCCCTGCAAATCGCCTCGAGAGTGGAGAACCGGATCGCTTTGGCCTTTCCATTCTTCAGAATGGAGAGATTCGCCATCGTGATGCCGACCTTGTCCGAGAGTGCGGTCATGCTCATTTTCCGCCTGGCCAGCATCACGTCGAGATTGATGATCATCACGAGCGCGCCCTCATACCGTCAGGTCGTTCTCGGACTTCATGTCCACGGCGTTCTGCAAAGCCCGTTCGAGGATCGCTGACCCCGTCGCGACCACGACCGAGACGAAGGTGATGGCGACGCCCATGAAGACGCCACCGGCGTGATCGTCGCTGTGGCTCATCAGGATGAACACTTCTCCCACCGCGACGAAGCCAATGAGCACGATCGCGCAGTACTTGATGGTGCGGAGGGATCGCACGACCGACGGTGAGAATTCCTCGTGTCGCCCGGCGTAGCCCAACACCTTGAATGCGTGATAGAGCCCCAGGAAGAACGGAATGGAGCCGACATACGCGTACGCGACAAAGGGATCTTTGAAATACATCTCGAAGAGCGTGGCGTGCGCATTCCTGCCCTCGCCGTGCGGTTCCCAGAGCAGGAACGCAAGAGCGCCGATGCCGATGAGCACGAGCACTGCCCTCAGAAAAAGGCTCGGACCGCGTTTCATGAACCCCCTCCCTTGTTGATCGACGAAAGACAGCCTATCGCCGCGCATTATCGATAGTCAATAAAAATTTATCGTTCAACGATTGCCCGTGTGGTCGCGGGCAATCGCTGGGGCGCGGCAGGGATCGCGAGTCGGCCGCATCGCCGTCGGGCCGCACATGCTCGTGCGCTGCCCGCCGGTCACCACGAGGTCGCTTGGGACGGGTGCAGCGATCAGGGGCGCAGGGTCGCCTCCGGCGTGTCCTTCGTATTCCTCGAGGCGGAACGAGTCCGGGCGAGCGGTCGCGTGGCAATCGCCCGGTAGGCGTACGCCCGCTGGTCGCCATGAGGCGCGTTTCGGCAGAGCGTGGATGGGACCGCGCTCGCTAGGTGCTGAGGATCTCCGCAACTTCCCGACGCAGGTCGTCGATGCCCGTGCCCGTCGAGGAGCTGACCCAGGCGATATCCGGGGCCGTGAGGCCGAGCACGGCGGCGACGTCCCGACGCTGGGCGTGCTGGCGGCTCGCCTTCACGCGGTCGGACTTGGTGGCGACGATGCAGTAGTCACGATCGATCGACTCCAGCCACTCGATCATCTGGAGATCGAGCGGTGTGGGCCCCACCTCCGCGTCGACGAGCACGAAGATCATGCGCAGCGTCTCGCGGGTCGTCAGGTAGCGCTCGATCATGCCCTGCCACGCGGAGCGCTCCTTCGCGGGCCGCTTGGCGTACCCATAGCCCGGCAGGTCGACGATCCAACGGTCCGGTCCGGCGAGGAACACGTTGATTTCGCGCGTGCGCCCGGGCGTCTTCGACGTCCGCGCGAGCTGCTTCTGTCGCACGAGCGCGTTGAGCAGTGAACTCTTGCCCACGTTGGAACGGCCCACGAACGCGACTTCGGAGTGGCAGTCGCCGAGCCGCGATACGTCGGTGGCCGATTTGAGAAAGCGAGCGTCCATCAAGGTCTCATGTGAACGGAACGGAAATCCTGGAGGGAATCGAAAGCACTCCAGACCGCTCGCGAGGAACGCGGTCACGGGCATGCGCGGGTAACTCGCGAGCGTGACCGCGTTCCCGGCGTCATGCAAGTGGCCGAGCATCTTTTTGTGCGGGGCGCGCCGCATTCGGCGCTCCCAGACTGGATGTCGACCCGCGATCAGGACTCGTGGGCGACTTGGAGTGGCCAGCTTCTTGCGCTGGGTATCTGGAGTCGCATCGCGACGCACGCGCCACAGGCCGCGATTGACGCGAAAAGTCCGACAAAGCCCGCCATTCGCCATGTGCTTCCGGACCAGTCGGTGCGCTTTTACCTCCGCGACCCACCAGACTACAAATCGTCGCTCCTTCGCACAGGCAAGACAAGGCGCATCGGTCACATGATCCGGCGCGACCAGGAGGTTCTTATGATCCGCCGCGCCACAGCACACGTCGCGACGCTAGCGACGCTCGTTGTGATCACCGCGATCGCAACGCCAGGCAGAGGCATGGCCGATGTCGCCGCGCGATCGGCGCTGAGGTTCGCGCCCGGTAGTGAGTTGTGGATGGAAGGCAAGTCCACGGTCCACGACTGGGAGAGTCGCACCAGGACCATCAACGTCGCCTTCACGCGGACCGCCGGCCAGGCAGACCCATCCGCGACGACCGCAATCGAGGCGCTCGTTCGGAGAAAGGGGGTTCGGAGCGTCGACGTACGGATCCCCGTGTCGACCCTGCACTCCGAGCGAAAGGGCCTCGACAAGAACCTGCTCAAGTCTCTGCGCGCCGACACGTATCCGACGATTCGCTTTCGGATGGATCGATACACGGTCGTCTCGCCGGCGACCGCCGACACCATGAAGCTGCGCCTGGAGGGCGCGTTGACCGTCCGCGGCATCGAAAAGCGCATCACGCTCGACGCCAGAGCCCGGAAGGGAGACAAGGGCGTGTGGATCGAGGGCGCGGAACCGCTGGACATGAGTGACTTCGGTATCAAGCCGCCGACCATGATGTTGGGCACGCTCAAGGTCAAGGATCGTATTGTCATTCATTACCGTCTGCTGCTGGCGCCCGATGTTGCTGTTGCGGCCGTCCGCAAGTCGACCGAACGATAGGAAGTGGTCGCCATGAACGGACGAACGCGATGCAACAGGATGCTGACGGTCGGGTTGATGGGGATACTTGCCGTGTCGTTCGGGGGTCAGGGCATCGCCAGGGCGGATGGGGGAGGAACTCCGGGGGAAACGGACCGAGCGAGGGCCGACTCGGTCACGATTGAGCACATGGTTCCTCACGATTCGCGCTCGATCAATCAGTTCGAGCCACCGAAAGAAGAGGGTCCCGCGTATCACGGATTCGTGCTGAACTGGGGCGGTGCGTTCACGCAGGAGTTCCAGGCATTGCATCACTCGAATACCGCCATCCCAATCGTTGTTGCAGGCGTCAACCAGAATCAACTGATGACAATCGGTGCGGGTTTCAACAACGCCATGGCCAACATGTTCGTGAACGCGCAGCTGGCCAAGGGAATCCGCGTCGAGATGACGACTTATCTGTCGACCCGTCACCACACCGAAACCTGGGTGAAGGATGGGTTCCTGCTCGTCGACGGCTCACCGTGGGAGAACCACACGCTCGACGGCCTCATGAAATACCTCACACTGAGGGTCGGACACTTCGAGATCAACTACGGCGACGCGCATTTCCGTTCGAGCGATGCCGGCAATACGATCGGCAACCCGCTGGTCGGCAACCTGATTATGAATGCATTCACGACCGAGATCGGCGCCGAACTGTACGCTCGCAGCGCGAGCGGCTGGATGGCCATGGCTGGCGCGACGGGCGGCGAGATCCGCGGCACGGTCGAGAATCCCTCGAAGCGCGCGCCGTCCTACCTCGCGAAGTTGGGTTACGACCGACAGGTGAGCCCCGCCACGCGCGTGCGGCTCACCGGATCCCTGTATACGACCGCCAAGTCGATCAACAACACACTCTACAGTGGCAGTCGTGCGGGCTCGCCGTACTTTGACGTGCTCCTCAATACGACGGGGAGCATCTCGGCGTCAGCGTGGACCGGTGACGTGCAGCCGGGTCTCTCGAGCAAGATCACGGCGTGTGTGGTGAATCCCTTCATCAAGTACCGCGACGTCGAGGTGTTCGGCAACATCGAGCAGGCCAAGGGCCGTTCGGCGGCCGAGACCGTGGATCGAACGTGGAACCAGTACGCGGGCGAGGGGCTCTACCGCCTCTGCCATGACCAGTTCTACGTCGTCGGCCGCTACAACGTCGTCGAGGGGCGGCTTGCCGGGATCGCAAACGACGTGAAGGTCGATCGCTTGCAGGCGGGCGGAGGTTGGTTCCTCACCCCGACGATCTTGATGAAGTGCGAGTACGTGAAGCAGCAGTACAAGGACTTCCCCGCCACGAACATCCTGAACGGCGGCGAATTCGAGGGCGTGCTGATCACCGGTGTCGTTTCGTTCTGACCACTCCTTCGGGTCGAACGAGCAAGCCCATGCGGGTGGCGATCGCTGCCTCCGCTGGTTGGGACGCCGCGCGCCGGTGCTGACGGGAGCCTGGCGATGTCTCGTGGCGAGCCTCGTCATCGCGGCCGCGGTACCTTCGAGTGCCCGGGAGGCTGCCGTTTCGGTGCAGGACGACCACGGCGTGTACCGCGTGCACGGAACGTTCACGGCCGCGGTTTCGGCGACTGCGGCATGGAGGGTGCTCACCGACTACGAGCACATCGGCGAGTTCGTGAAAGCGGTGCGTACGAGCAAGCAAGTCGAGGCACCGGATGGGAGGCGTGTCCTGGAGCAGGACGCCGTCGCGGGCACGTTCCCTTTCCGCCGGACAATCCGAGTTCACCTGTCGATTCGCGAAGACGCGAACCGGAGGATCGAGTTCCGTGACGTGCTCGCACGCGACTTCCAGCGCTATGTTGGCGCATGGACGCTGGATGCTGGTTCCGACGGCACGAAGGTTGGATACGAACTCGAGGCGGAGCCGCTCAAGAAGTTCCCCGGGTTCGTTGGGCGCGCCATCATGGCTCACAGCGCTCGGGATCTGTTGAACCAGGTTCGGGCCGAGATGCTCCATCGCGTCGCCATCGCTCGCGCGGCCAGCGACCGTGCCGCGGCGCAGCCGTAGCCGCCGGGTCGGGACGCGCCCGCTCGAACCCCATGTCGAGTGCGATGGGATACTTTCGACATCGCGTCCCGATCCTGCCAACTCCGGCAGCGCCGCGCCCTGCAGCCGATTGACGGATCGCGTGGTGCCGGCACCGATTTCGCGTCCCTGACGAGCGGTCGCAGATCGGAGGTTCGGCCATGAAGACGGCTTTTACGACGTTCGTTCTCGTCGCGGTGCTGGCCACCGCGGCGCACGCCCAGCCCGGAGAGCGCCTCGCACTCGGTGCGGGCGTCGGACTCAACGACTACGTCGACGGGGCGTTCCACGGCAAGAAGGTGAACATCGTGCCCGAATATCATTTCGGGCTGACTCCACACAGCGACCGGGACGGCCTGAGCTTCGGGCTGAAGGGTGGCATCGGCTACGCCCATCCGGATCGCAGCGATGGCGTCGCCGGTGCCGAGACGACGACCGGCAGCCTCCGCGTCCTGTCGGTGATGGCCGGTGCCGGCCCGTCGTACCGCAGGGGCCCGCTGCGCCTCGGCATGGGTGTGGTCGCGGGACCGTCGTTCAACACGTTCACCGTGAGCGACCAGGCACGTGCCGCGTACCGCGATCGGCTGGGCGCGACGCTGAACTCGATCAAGGTGAAGAACTCGGTCACAGTCCGTCCCGACGTGAGCCTCTGGTACAACGTCGCGGACAAGTGGGGGATCCACAGTGCGGTGAGCTACACGAGCAATCGACCGACCGTGGAGACCACCGTGGACGGCGTGACGACGAAGACGCAGTGGAAGACCGACCGCTGGAGCTACCGGGCCGGTCTCGCGTACGGCATCTTCTGAGCGCGCGGCACCGACGGGCGCCCTTCGGGGCGCCCGCGCCGCGGCGTCGGACCACACGGCCTGGAGCGACGGACACACCGATCCACTCGGCGACATGATCGCCCGCGCGGTGGCCGAACGGGTCGAGGCGCGCGTGGAGAGGCCGCAGGTCGAGCGGCGCGAGCCCGGCCGAAAGCGGCCGGGCCATGGCGAGCCGCATCGTGATGCCCGTCACGCGACGGGGTACGCCATCGTCGGTCGTTCGCCGGCTGTGCTAGCGTGCGTTTCTCGCCATCGCGCCCCCTGCGTTCCGGGTCGCGAGGGATACGAACCGCTCACGCTGGAGGCCGCCCATGTCCCTTGTCGCCGGCTCGCGTCTCGGGCCCTACGAGATCGTCGATGCGCTCGGCGC
>Ga0070670_100004186_pt1 | contig 12074 bp, 10 predicted proteins | sample KBSS63metaG_FD_64665 | JGI IMG/M metagenome (GOLD analysis project Ga0070670, IMG submission 64665) | Switchgrass rhizosphere microbial communities from Kellogg Biological Station, Michigan, USA - KBS S6-3 metaG | ecosystem: Host-associated > Plants > Roots > Rhizosphere > Soil ... | reverse complement strand
AAGGGCCGCGCGATCCTCCTGCGGGGGCGCGAGCGACGTATCGGCGCGCTCGCCGTGCTCCTCGACGAGCTCGCGCCGCGCGACCTCGAGATCCTCGCCGCGGCGTCGCGGATCGTCGAGGACGTTTCGGCCCGCCCGCCATCCGCCCGCAGTGCGTATGCTGGCGATACCGCGGAAAGGAGGTGGTCCGACTTGAGTGACGACAGTACGGGCAGTGGAGGTACCAGCGGGTAGAGGTGTGCCCCCGGGACCACCGGGAAACGCCTAGCCAGCGTAGGGGGCTCGCGATTCGCGCCGCTGGGTGCTCGCACCGAGCCGGAAGCGCCTCTACCAAATCCAACGCTGGTATCCGTTCGAGAGGGGCCGCGGAAACGCGGCCCCTCGGCGTTCTAGGCCGCCGCCGGGAGAGGCTGCGCTTCGTGCACCAGCGTCGCAACATGGAGGCGAAGGCGGTCCGCCAGCAGGCGATCCACGAGCCGACCGTGGGCGTCGAACTTCTCGTGCGCGGTCGAGACCGCCAGCTCGCCGCCGACGACTCGTGCTCCGGCAATCCCGAGAATGCGCTTCAGATCCTGTTGCGCCCAGATCGCGCCGTACTGGCCTGTCGTTGCCCCCGCGATTGCCACCGTCTTGTTCCGGAGCCAGCTTCCGCGATGACGCGCGGAAGCCCAGTCGATCGCATTCTTGAGGACGCCGGTGATTGATCCGTTGTACTCCGGGGTGATCACGAGGAGTGCGTCGGCCTCCTCGATTCGGCGGCGAAGGTCGGCGACGGGCTCGGGCGTCTCGACGTCCTCGTGGTCGAGGTCCTGGTCGTAGTGCGGAATGAGCCCGAGCCCGTCGTAGATCTCGACCTCGACCCCGTTCGGCGCGAGCTCGCGGGCCGCATAGGCAAGGGCGGTGTTGAACGACTCGCGCCGCAAGCTGCCGGAGAGGGCCAGGATCTTCATCTCAGGCGACCTGAACTGCTGCGAACGTCGCGCGGAGCGTAACCCCGTTCGGGAGGAGGAAGCCGCCAGCCGGCAGCGGTGCGTTCCAGTCGAGCCCGAACTCCGTTCGGTCGAGCTTGCCTTCGAGCTCGAGGCCGATCCGCTCGTTTCCTGCCATGTCGGGGCCGGAGCCGAGGAACGTGCCCTTCAGCTCGACCGGCCTCGTGGTGCCCTTGATCGTGAGATCGCCTTGCACGTGAACCTCGCCGCCGTCGAACGAGACCCCGGTCGAGGTGAAGCGCACCTCCGGATAGCGCGCGGTGTCGAAGAAATCGGGCGACTGCAGATGGCCGTCGCGCGTCTCGTCGAAGGTGGTGATCGACGTCGCGTCGACCGTTCCCTCGATGGCCGGCTCCTCGCCACCCTCGATCGTGCCGCTGAATCCGGGCACGCGACCCTTGATCGGGATCAAGCCGACCTTCTTCACCTCGAACTCGAGTGACGACCAAGCCGGATCGATCGACCAGGTTCCGCTCGGGATCTGCGTCGCCGCCTGCTCTGCCATGATGGACATTGCGAACTCCTTTGCGTCCGTTACTATTGACTACGCAAGCAATATAGAGGAAGAAGAGTGTCCAGTCAAGTATTGAGTGAGCAAGCGTCTGCGCGTACGTTCGTAGCTCTCCTCCGCGCACATTCCGCCGCTACGAGGAAGCTCAGCGCCCAGCTGTCGGCCGATCACGACCTGACGCTGAGCGATTACGAGGTGCTGCTCCGGCTCTCGCGCGCCCCGGATCGGCGCATGCGCCGGGTGGACCTCGCAGAGCAGGTCCTGCTCACGGCTTCGGGGGTCACCCGTCTGCTCGACGGGCTCGAGCGGAGCGGGTTCGTCGAGCGCGCTTCCTGTTCGACCGATCGGCGGGTCGTGTACGCCGTGCTGACGGACGAGGGCCTCGAAAAGCTGCGGTCCGCACGCCAAGCACATCTCGCGCAGATCGAGACGTTCTTCCACGCGCGTCTCGACGAGAGCGAGCTGGAGGAGCTCACGGCCTTGCTGGGTCGACTCGAGGACGGGGGCGAGGAGCTCTCCTGCGAGCCACCCGAGGAGTAGCGGTCCGCTCAGTCCTCGCCGAAGTTCTGCCAGTAGCGGCTCGGTGTCGGGCCGCGCTGGCCCTGGTACTTCGAGCCGATTCCCTCTGATCCATACGGCCGCTCGGCGGCCTCCGACAGCTGGACGAACGAGAGCTGCCCGATCTTCATCTCCGGGTAGATCGTGATCGGGAGGTTCGCGACGTTCGAGAGCTCGAGCGTCACGTGCCCGTCCCAGCCGGGGTCGATGAACCCGGCCGTCGAGTGGATGAGCAGCCCGAGCCGGCCGAGCGAGCTCTTCCCCTCGAGACGCGCGACGAGGTCGTCGGGAAGCGTCACGCGCTCGAGCGTCGAGCCGAGGACGAACTCGCCTGGATGGAGGATGAACGCCTCCTCGCCCTCCACCTCGACGAGCTCCGTCAGGTCCTCCTGCGCCGCCTTGACGTCGATGAACGGGTAGCGCGAGTTGCGGAAAACGCGGAAATAGCGGTCGACGCGGACGTCCAGGCTGGATGGCTGCATCAGCCCCGGATCGTAAGGATCGATGCCGATTCGGCCTTCGTCGAGCAGGCGCCGGATGGTGCGATCGGAGAGGACCACGCCGCGATTCTACGAGTGCTGCGATAAGGTCCACGCCCCGGTGTCGATGCTGTTCCCACCCATCGACCCGAACGAGCGATTTCGCGAGCGTCGGGCTACGGCTAGGCGTAGGAAGCGTCTGCGTCGCAGCTCCGCCGTGGGCGCGTTTCTGCTCGCGATCGCCGCTCTCGGCGTCGGCGCCCGCTTCGTGGGCTCAAGCGAGGGCCAGCAGCCTGCCGCCGATCTCGCGACGCTCGCGGCGTCGCCCGCGACCGGGCCGAGGACGCTGCCGATCGAGGTGCGTGGCGTTCATCTCACGGCCGCGCTCGCATCCCTGCCCGGGAAGCTCGACGAGTACCTGGACCTCGAACGCAACGGCCTCACGGCGATCGAGCTCGACGTCAAGGACGAGAACGGCGAGGTCGGCTTCGTGCCGTCCTCCGTCCCTCTGGCGCGCACGTCGGGAGCCGCCCGCGACTACTACGACCCGCGCGACGTCGCGCGCCGGGCGCACGAGCGCGGCATCTATCTCATCGGGCGCATCGTCGTCTTCGAGGATCCGGTGCTCTCGAGCGCGCGTCCGGAGCTCGCCATTCATCGCACAGACGGGTCGGTCTGGCGCGACGCGGCCGGGCTCGGCTGGGTGAACCCGTACGACGAGCGTGTCTGGAAGTACAACGTCGACCTCGCGACCACCGCTGCGCGCGCGGGGTTCGACGAGATCATGTTCGACTACGTGCGCTTCCCGTCCGACGGGGACGTCGGCCGCGCCGTATACGGAAGCCAGGGCTCGCTCGGGAAGCGGGATGCGGTCCCGGCGTTCCTCCGGTACGCGAAGCGGCGACTGGAGCCGTCCGGTGTCCGGATCTCGGCTGCGGTTTTCGGCCTCTCGGCGGCACGCGACATGGGCATCGGCCAGATCCCGCGTCGGATGGCGCCGTACGTCGACACGATCTACGCGATGACCTACCCCTCGCTCTTCGGCAACGGCGAGCTCGGGCTGCAGGATCCGAGTCTGGCCCCCGGGGCAACGGTTGCCCGTGCGCTGCGCCGCTTCCAGCTCGCGCTGCGCGGACGGGACGCACTCGTGGTTCCGTGGGTGCAGGACTTCAGCTTCACCGTTCCATACGGCATCGACGAGGTTCGGGCGCAAATCGACGCGGCGCGGCTCTCCGGGGCGAAGGGCTACATGCTGTGGAACGCCGACTGCGTCTACACCGACGGCGCGCTCGCGCCTTCCTAGACGTCGCTCACGGGGCCAGGCGCTCGCGACGCCAACCGTCGCCGACGCGCACATAGCGCACGCGGTCGTGGAGACGGTCGTCGCGGTGCGTCCAGAACTCGATGCTCGCCGGTAGGAGCCGGTAGCCGCCCCAGAACGGTGGGAGGGGAACCTCGCCGGCGGCGAACCGCTCCTCGATCTCGTCGACCTGCGCCTCGAGCTCGTCGCGTCCGGTCAGCGGGCGGGACTGCGGCGACGACCAGGCAGCGATCTGGCTCCCGCGCGGGCGGGTCGACCAGTACTCGAGCGACTCGGCGTCGGTCGTTCGCTCGACGGAGCCCTCGATCCGAACCTGCCGCCCGAGGTCCCACCAGTGGACGACCGCTGCGGCATACGGGTTCGCATCCAGTTCCTCGCCCTTGCGCGACGTGCGGTTCGTGAAGAACGTGACCCCGCGGTCGTCGAGGCCGCGGAGGAGGACGACGCGAGCAGAAGGCCTGCCGCCCGGGGTGGCGGTCGCGAGAGTCATCGAGTGCGGTCGCGGGATCGCCTCCTTGGCCTCGTCCAGCCATGCGCGGAGTTGCTCGAGCGGGTCTTCGAAGAGGTCACGCTCGTTCATGCCGACAGGCTAGGCTGCCGCACGTGGCGGCGACGCGCGTGATCGAGATCAGGACGGAGATCCCCGGTCCGCGCAGTCGCGAGATCCTCGAGCGCGAGCGCCATGCCGTCGCGCATCCGTTGATCGTGCACGAGCCCGTCGTCGCCGACCGCGCCCGGGGGTCCACGATCACCGACGTCGACGGCAACACCTTCGTCGACTTCGTCGGCGGTGTGGGCGTCGCGAACGTCGGTCACAACCACCCACGGGTCGTCGCCGCGATCGTCGAGCAGGCGGAGCGCTTCCTGCACACGGACTTCACGGTCGTGCCGTACGAGGGGTACGTCGAGCTCGCCGAGCGGCTCGGCGCGCTCGTGCCGATCGGCGGAGAGACGCGCGGCGCGTTCTTCAACGCCGGCGCGGAAGCGGTCGAGAACGCAGTGAAGCTCGCGCGCCTGTACACGAAGCGGCAGGGCGTCATCGCATTCGAGGGGGCGTTCCACGGCAGGACGTGGATGGCGCTGACGATGACCTCGAAGACGCACCCGTACAAGCGGAATCTCGGGCCGTTCGCGCCGGAGGTGTACCGCGCGCCGTACCCGAACGCCTACCGGGGGCCGGATGCCGTAACGGCGCTTGCGGCGCTCGAGCGGCTGTTCGTGACCCACGTTTCACCGGAGCACGTCGCCGCGATCGTGTTCGAGCCGCAACAGGGCGAGGGAGGCTTCATCCCCGCCCCTGCGGAGTTCGTCGAGGGACTACGAAGGATCTGTGACGAGCACGGCATCGTCCTCGTCGCCGACGAGGTGCAGACGGGCTTCGGACGAACGGCTCGGATGTTCGCGATGGAGCACTTCGACGTCGAGCCGGATCTCATGATCGTCGCGAAGTCCATCGCCGGCGGGCTTCCGCTCTCGGGCGTGCTCGGGCGGGCCGAGATCATGGACGATCCGCACTCGGGGGCGATCGGCGGCACGTTCATCGGAAATCCCGTCGCACTCGCAGCCGCGTGCGCCGTCCTCGACGTCTTCGCCGAGGAGCAGCTCGTCGCGCGCGCAGAGATCCTCGGCGACGCATTGCGTGCCCGGATGCTCGCGTGGCAGGCGCGCTGGCCGCAGATCGGGGACGTTCGTGGCCTCGGGGCCATGCTGGCGATCGAGCTCGTTCGGGATCCTGCGACGAAGGAGCCCGCGCCGGAGCTCGCGGAAGCCGTCATCGAGGCCGCGCTGCAGCGCGGCGTCCTGCTCCTGAAGGCCGGCGTCAACGGCAACTGCATCCGCGTCCTCTGCCCGCTGACGACGTCGGAAGCCGAGCTCGAGGACGGCCTGCGCGCCTGGGAAGACGCGCTCCTGGCGGTTCTCGGCTAGCGAGCAGCGCCCTCCTTCGCGACACTCCCCCTCGTGAGCTCGGGGGAAGAGCGCAAGCTCGTCACGGTGGTCTTCGCCGACCTGGTCGGCTCGACGGCCTACGCCGACGATCGCGATCCGGAGCGCGTGCGCGTCCAGCTCGAGCGCTTCTACGAGGCGATGCGGGACGAGATCGAGCGAACAGGTGGGACGGTCGAGAAGTTTGCCGGCGACGCCGTGATGGCGGTGTTCGGTGCGCCTGCGGCCCTCGAGGACCATGCGGAGCGAGCGCTGCACGCGGCGCTCGCGATGCAGGAGCGGCTTGTCGCGGTGTTCGGCGACGAGCTGCGCATGCGGATCGGAGTCAACACCGGCGAGGTGGTCGTTGGGGCTGCGCGCGAGGGCGGGTCGTTCGTGACGGGTGACGCGGTCAACGTCGCCGATCGGCTCCAGAAGGCGGCCGAGCCCGGCGAGGTGCTCGCGGGCGAGCGAACCGTTGCCGGCGCGGACGGCGCGTTCGAGATCGGCGCCTCGCGGACGGTGGAGGCCAAGGGGAAGACGGGGGGCGTGGTGGGGACACCGGTGCTGCACGCAATCCGAACGAGTCGGCCGCGCGGCGTCGGTGGGCTCCCGCGGGTGTTCGTCGGTCGTGACAGCGAGCTCGACCTACTACGGGCGACGTACCGGCGAGCTGCCGCCCAGTCGGACCCGCACCTCGTCACTCTCGTCGGCGAGCCCGGAGTCGGAAAGTCGCGGCTCGTACAGGAGTTGTGGGGCGTTCTCGCGGAGGAGCAGCCGCCGCCCGTCGTTCGCACGGGTCGCTGCCTCGCGTACGGGGACGGCATCACGTACTGGCCGCTCGGCGAGATCGTGCGCGAGCATTTCCGCATCCGTCAGGGTATGGAGGCCGACGAGACCTCGGGCCTGCTCGAGGGCCGCGCGATCCTCGGGCTTGCCCTCGGGCTCGACGTGGCACCGGAGCTCCACCCGCTGGATGCGCGTGAGCGCCTGCACACGGCGGCTGTCGAGTTCGTCGAGGACCTTGCGGCAGCTGGGCCCGCTGCGGTGCTCGTGGAAGACGTGCACTGGGCCGAGCCGGACCTCCTCGATCTCCTCGAGCGGCTCGTGTCCGATGTTCGTGCGCCGGTGCTGCTGCTGGCGACCGCACGCCCGGAGCTCTTCGACGAGCGTCCCACGTGGGGCTCGGGGAAGCGCAACGCAACCATCCTGCGGCTCGACGCGCTGTCGACGGAGGAGATCGCGCAGCTGCTCGAGCGGAAGCTCCCGGCGATGCCGGCCGAGTTGCGCGACCTCGTCGTCGAGCGTGCGGACGGCAACCCGTTCTTCGTCGAGGAGCTCGTCGGCGATCTTCTCGACAGCGGTGTGCTCGTCCAGACGGAGGACGGCTGGGGCATGGGGGATTCCGACGCGGGCTTCGCCATGCCTGACACCGTCCATGCTGTGCTCGCCGCGAGAATTGACCGGCTCCCGGAGGCGGAGAAGGCAGCTCTGCAAGCAGGAGCCGTGGTCGGGCGCGTCTTCTGGCGCGGTCCCGTGCTGCATCTCCTGGACAGTGGCGAGCCCGACTTCGGCCTTCTCGAGGAGCGGGATCTCGTTGCTTCTCGCCGGGAATCGACGCTATCCGACGACCGCGAGTACGTGATCAAGCACGCGCTCACTCGCGAGGTGGCGTACGGCTCGATCCCCAAAGCGCGCCGTGGCCGTCTCCACGCCAGGCTCGCTGCGTGGCTCGAGGGGGGTGGCATCGCGCTTGACGAGCGAGCCTCTCTGCTGGCCTACCACTACTCGGAGGCCGCAAGCGCCGAGAACGCCGATCTCGTGTGGGAGGGCGAGCCGAACGAGCTCGTGCGTGTTCGCGAGCGGGCCGTGCACTGGCTTCGGCGGGCAGCCGAGCTGGCGAAGCGGCGCTCGGAGTTCGACGAAGCCGTCGTCCTGCTCACACGCGCCGTCACGCTGTGCGACGACCCGCACGAACATGCGCTGCTCTGGGTCGAGATCGGGCTTGCAAACGCACTGCGCTTCGACGGCGACGCGTTCTGGTCGGCGATGGAGACGGCGCTCGACGGCCCGCTGGACGACGAGGAGAGAGCTCAGATCTACTCGATGCTCGCCTTCCAGACCTCCAATCGCTCGGGGATGTGGGGCGTGCAGACCGTGCCGGAGATCGTCGACGCGTGGGCGGATCGTGCGCTGGAGCTGGCTGCTCCGGACAGCGACGCGCGCGCTCGGGCGCTGATCGCTCGCGTGAACATCGAGCCGACCGGGCGCGCCGAGGAGGCCGAGCTGGCGGGCGTGCTCGCCGAGGAATCGGGGGATCTCGTGCTGCGCTCGTTCGCGCTCCAGGTGCGAGCGTCCGTGGCGCAGGACGAGGGCAGGTACTGGGACGCGGAGTCCCTCTCCGAGCAGCGGCTGGCCCTCGTCCCGCAGATCGACGACCCCGACCATCTGCTCGACGTGTACGAGGCGACGAGTCCTGCGTTCTGCATGGTCGGCCGGCTCGACGAGGCGCGTGAGCAGGCGGTCTTGCACGAGAGAGCAGGGGAGTCGCTCTCGCCGCACCACCGCGTCCACAGCTTCGCCCTCCTCTGCGAGATCGAGGACGCCGCCGGCGGCTGGGATGCGCTCGCAGCCCGGTCGGACGACATCGTCGCCGCTGTCGAGGGCAACCTGGAGACGCCCTGTACCCGCAACGCCCGCTCGTTGCTCATCGCCGCGGTGGCGCTGGTTGCCACGGGCAATGAGGGGCGCGCTCTCGAGGCACGCGCGCTGGAACTTGCGCAACGCGGCTGGTCCGCGGGCGGGCTCGCGTCCCCCGGCATCCGACTCGGGCTCCTGCGCGGCGACCGGGACGAGGTGGAGCGATGGCTCGCTCTGGACGTGTTCCGCATGCACGTCTACGGGCCCGGGGTCATGACGTCACGGCTGGATGCGCTCGCAGCCTTGCGTGATCGGGCCCAGGTCGAGGAGGTCGCGCCGTCCTTCATCGAGCACCGTCTGTTCCTCGAGCCGTTCGCCCTGCGAGCGCTCGGCATCGTGCGCGGAGACGACGCGCTCCTGGCGCGAGCGGACGAGCTGTTCGCGGAGCGTGGTCTGGACTGGCACCGCTCCGAGACGGAACGCCTACAGGTCGGCGTCTAGTAGCGGAGCTTCGATTTGCGCTCGTGGCGGTCGAGAGCGAGTGCGATCAGACGGTCGAGCAGCTCGTCATACGGCACTCCGGCGGCTTCGAAGAGCTTCGCGTAGACGCTCGTGGAGGTGAACCCGGGGATCGTGTTGATCTCGTTCACGACCACCTCGCCGTCGGGCCGGACGAAGAAGTCGATGCGAGCCATGCCCTCGCACTCCGTGGCGACGAACGACTCGACCGCGAGCTCACGGACGCGGGCGTCGGCTTCCGGGGGGATGCGAGCCGGAATGACGAGGTCCATCCCGCCCTCGTCGTACTTGGCCGAGAAGTCGTACCACTCGGCGTGCGCGACGATCTCGCCGACGACCGACGCGATCGGGTCGCGATTGCCGAGGACGCCGCACTCGACCTCGACGCCCGGAACGCCCTCCTCGATCAGCACCTTGTCGTCATGCAGGCGTGCGAGCTCGACCGCAGGCCCGAGCTCGTCGTCGTCGTGCACCTTCGAGATGCCCACGGACGAGCCGAGCCGCGCCGGCTTCACGAAGAGCGGGTACTCGAACGAATGGAGCGGCGGGTCGCCGTCACGGAGCGTGACGTTGCGCGCGACGGGGATCCCGCGGTCGCGGAGGACGGCCTTGAAGAGGTCCTTGTCCATGCACAGCGCCGACGCCGCCACACCCGCGCCGACGTACGGCACGCCGGCGAGCTCGAGCAGCCCCTGCACCGTCCCGTCCTCGCCGAACGGGCCGTGGAGGATCGGAAGAACGACGTCCACCTGGCCGAGAGTCGCGGCGGGTGGCGAGCCGGCGACGACGGGCAGCGTCTCGACGCTCGCCTCCGGGAGCTCGCTCCGTGCCGACGCGAGCTCCCAGCGCCCTGCGCGGTCGATCTCGACGACGACGGTCTCGTAGCGGTCGGGGTCGAGCGCCGCGATCACAGAGCGCGCTGATGCGACCGAGATGTCGTGCTCGCTCGAGCGTCCGCCGGCGAGAACGGCGACGCGTACGCGTGCGCTCACGGGGTCGTGGTGGTCTCGACGAAGCGTCCGACGAAGAGCGTGATCAGCGTGTTGGGCTTGGCCTGCGTGCCGCCGACCGGGTCCTGGGAGAGGACGATGCCGTCCATCGCCGAGTCGTCCGTGTCCTCGTACACGAACCGCGTCCGGAAGCCCGCGTTCTCGAGTGTGGCCTGTGCGATCGCGAAGTCCGTTGCCGTCACGTCGGGAACGGCGGACGTCGACGGGCCCTTCGACACGGTGACGGTGACGGTCGACCCCTTCGATCCCTCGGATCCGCCCGCCGGGGTCTGGGAGATCACGATGCCCGCGGCCTGGTCGGAGTCCTGCTCGATCTTCGAGGGGACGAAGCCTGCCCGCTGGAGCTCGGATGCCGCCTGGTCGTACGGGAGCCCGACGACGTTCGGGATCGTCGCGGGCTTCGGACCCTTCGAAACGTTGATCCGCACCTGCGTTCCTTCGACGACCACGATTCCGGCAGCGGGGGACTGGGCGGTGACGGTTCCGACGTCCTTGTCCGAGTTGACCTCGACGACCTGGGCGACGAGGCCCGCGCGCGTGAGCTCGGCGACGGCGTCGTCGTCGGTCTGGCCGACGACGCTCGGGATCGTCACCTCCGGCTTGCCGGACGAGACGTCGATGCGGACGACGGTTTCCTTGTCGACGCGTGTGCCTTCCGTCGGGTTCTGCCCGAAGACGACACCTTCCTCGACGTCCGAGTTCGAGACCTGCCGGACCTGCGGGATCAACCCGGCGTCTTCGATGTTCTTCTTCGCGAGCGCCTGGGGGATCCCGACGACGTAGGGCACAGCGACCGTCTCCTCGCCCTGGATCTGCCGCTGGATCGAGTCGTAGAAGAACCAGCCGGCGACGAGGAGCGCGAGCAGAACTCCTACGCCGACGAGCCACGGCCACAGCGGGCGGCCGCGCTTCGGCGGCTCGTACTGTGGTGGCGGAGGTCGCCGCGAGATCTGGGTGGCGGCCGTCGCGTCGATGGCGCGGTCGCCGGCGAGGACCATCGTCGCCGCGTCGGCAGTCTCGGCCGCGACTCGACCGCCCCGCGCGACCGTCTCGAGGTCGGCGTCCATCGCGGCCGCCGACTGGTAGCGATCGGCGGGCTCCTTCGCGAGCGCGCGGACGACGACGAGGTTGAGGTCGTCCGGGACGTCGGGGCGGAGGTCGGACGGCAGGGGTGGGGTCTCGCCGAGGTGCTTCATCGCGATCTCCACCGGGCTGTCGCCGGTGAACGGCACGTCGCCGGTCAAGAGCTCGAAGAGGACGATCCCCGTCGAGTACAGGTCCGAGGTCTGGTCGACGGGAGCCCCTCGCGCCTGCTCGGGCGACAGGTACTGGGCGGTGCCGATGATCGCGCCCTCCTCGGTCATCTGGCTCGCGCCGGCGCGCGCGATCCCGAAGTCCGTGACCTTGACGACGCCCTCCGAGTCGACGATGACGTTGTGCGGCTTGATGTCGCGGTGGATGACGCCGTTTCGGTGCGCGTAGCGGAGCGCGGCGAGGATCTGGCGCGTGTATGCGATGGCCACCGGGACCGGACACAGGCCGCGTGAGCGGATGAGCTCCTTCAGCGTGCGGCCCTCGACGTACTCCATGACGATGTAGTAGGAGCCGTCGAACTCGCCGCGATCGAAGATCGAGACGATGTTCGGGTGCGAGAGTCCCGCTGCGTGGGTCGCCTCGCGGCGGAAGCGCTCGACGAACTGCTCGTCGTTCGCGTACCGCGCGTGGAGCATCTTGATCGCGACGCGGCGGCCGAGCTCCTGGTCCTCCGCCAGGTAGACGTCGGCCATGCCGCCGCCGCCGAGCTTGCGCGCGATGCGGTAGCGCCCCGCGAAGAGGGTTCCGGAGAGGGTGTCCTGGGTCGTCATGGCCGTTGCGAAGAGTGCCTAGAGGTTAGGGATTCTCCGTCCCCTGCAAGATTGCCTGCATGACCGAGCGCGCGATAGGTGCCGCCGTGGTGCCGCCCACTCCGCTCTGGTTCTGCAGGACGACTGCGATCGCGAGCTCGGGTGCGCTCTCCTCGTCCTTTCCGGCGAACGCGATGAACCAGGTCGTGTTGGAGCCGGGGATGCCGGTCTCGCCCGTCCCCGTCTTGCCGCCGATCGAGTAGCCGTAGATCTGCGCGGC
>Ga0070670_100004183_pt1 | contig 12076 bp, 14 predicted proteins | sample KBSS63metaG_FD_64665 | JGI IMG/M metagenome (GOLD analysis project Ga0070670, IMG submission 64665) | Switchgrass rhizosphere microbial communities from Kellogg Biological Station, Michigan, USA - KBS S6-3 metaG | ecosystem: Host-associated > Plants > Roots > Rhizosphere > Soil ... | reverse complement strand
CTGTACGTGGCGAAGGAGACGGGAAGAAACCGTGTCATTCGCTTCGATAGTCAAGCGTTCAACGAGCACACCCAGTCCACCACCGATGATCAACACGCCGAGGTTGATGTCAGCGATCGAACGCTATTCCCCGCCGGACCCGGAGATCACCCGGCTGGAGGAGAAGATCGCGGAGCTGCAACGCGAGCGTGACCAGCTCGTCGCGGTTGTCGATATTCTGCAGGACATCTCGTCCTCGCTCCATTTCGTAGACATTCTGCAAGCGATCGCCCGGAAACTGGGCGAAACGTTCGGGCTCGACCGCTGCTCGATCTATCTGGCGGGGGGCAACGCCGATGTGCGTCTCGTGGCCAGCTACGAGGACTCATCGATCCGGAATCTCGTCGTCGACCTGGATCGCTATCCGGAGCTCAAGCGCGCGTTCGAGTCGGGCGACACCGTGTTCATTCCCGATGCGCCTAACGATCCGATGCTCCAGAACGCACGCGCGGCGCTCGACCTCCGCAACGTGCGATCGATCGTCGTCGTTCCGGTCCGGTCGCGATCGTCGGTCATCGGCGCGATCTTCCTCCGGACCGAGCGCGAAGCCGAGCCGTTCACCGAGAGCGACGTCCGCTTCTGCCAGGTGATCGCCTCACTCACGGCGAAGGCGCTGCGCAACGCCCATCGCTTCGAGTCACTGCTGCGCTCGAGCGATGATCGCGAGGACACGCGTCGCCGATCGGAGCTCGAGCGCATCGCACTCGTCGCATTCCTGCGGCGCCTGCTCGACCGCTACACCGCCCGCGAGGATCACATGTGGGCCGAGACGCTCTTGCCCCGTGCATCCGACGATGAGCTGGACCGGCTCGTCTCCGTCGCGATGCAGGTGCTCGAAGAAGAAGCCAAGGGATAGCGGTTAGCGCTCTGACCGGCGGATCAACGAGCGCTTAGTTTTTCCGCCGTGTCAGACTCTAGACCAACAGCCAGCGCGTCTCCCGACGCGCTGAGTGAGCTCGCCGCTCGCGCCGCCGATCTGCGTCAGCGTATCGAGCAGGCCACGTACGATTACTACGTGCTCGACCGGCCGGTCATCTCCGACAAGGAATACGACCAGCTATTCCGGGAGCTGCAGGATCTCGAGCGAGCAAACCCGGAGCTGCGCACCGCCGACTCGCCTACGCTGCGCGTTGGAGCTCCGCCGCAGTCGTCGCTCCCCAAGCACACGCATTTGGTGTCCATGCTGTCGCTCGCCAATGCGTTCAACGACGATGAGCTGCGACAGTGGGCCGATCGGCTCACGCGGCTGGTCGGCGAGGACGCGGCGAAGAGTGGCTACTCGGCCGAGCTCAAGATCGATGGCGCGGCAGTGAGCCTGACGTACCGCGGCGGTGTTCTGGTTACCGGCGCGACACGCGGGAACGGCATCATCGGCGAGGACATCACCGCGAATATCCGAACGCTGCGCGATGTGCCGCTGCGTCTGCGAACGGCCGCGCCACCGGACATGATCGAGATTCGGGGCGAGGTCTACTACCCGTTCGAGCGCTTCGAACAGATGAACGAGGCGCGGGTGCAGGCGGGCGAGCCGGTGTTCGCGAACCCACGGAACGCGGCCGCCGGCGCACTGCGACAGCTCGATCCCGCGGTAACGGCAACGCGCCCACTGCGGTTCTTCGGATACTCGGTGGCGCTTCCCCCGGGAGTATCGCTTCCGTTCAAGACGCAGACGGAGGTGCTCACGACGCTCGCGGAATGGGGGATTCCCGTCGCCCCGCATCACGTCCGATGCACGTCGCTGGACGACGTCGCACAGTGGGCCCACGAAGTCGAGACCAAGATCCGCGCTCAGCTCGACTTCGCGATCGACGGTGGCGTGGTGAAGATCGATTCGCTGTCGCTCCAGGACGAGTTAGGCATCGTGGGCGGGCGAGAGCCGCGGTGGGCGATCGCGCGCAAGTTCGCGCCCGACATTGCCGAGACCCGACTCAACGACATTCAGGTCAACGTGGGCCGAACCGGAATGTTGAATCCGTTCGCGGTGCTCGAGCCGGTTGAAATCGGCGGCACGACGGTGAAGCTCGCGACGCTGCATAACGAGGGTCTCATCCAGAAGAAGGACCTCCGAATCGGCGACATCGTGCAGGTGAAGCGCGCCGGCGAGGTCATTCCGCAAGTGATCGGGCCGGTTCCGGAAAAACGTGTTGGCGATCTGCAGCGCTGGGAGATGCCCAAGGCGTGCCCGGTCTGTCACACGCCGGTCGAGAAGGATGAGGAGGAAGCCGCTACGTACTGCCCTAACGTGTTGTGTCCAGGCCGTCAGCTCGAAGGGCTCGTTCATTTCGCGTCGCGGGGCGCGATGGACATCCGGGGACTTTCCTATGCCCGGATCGAGCAGATGATCGCGGCGGGACTGATTCAGGACGCTGCCGACATCTACGACCTGACTACGGAGCAACTCGAATCGCTCGACCGGTTCGCGGAAAAGAGCGCCGCGCAGTTGGTGGAGGCGATTGCGGCATCGAAGCAGCAGCCGTTGTCACGTCTCCTGTTCGCGCTTGGCATTCGCCACGTCGGTCAGACGGTCGCCGAAGTATTGGCCCGTCATTTCGGGTCCATGGACGCGATCCTCGCGGCGTCGTCGGAGGAGATTGCGGATGTCCGCGGCGTGGGGGACATCATCGCGCAGGCGGTGAGGCATTACCTGGATGATCCGTCTGCGCGGGAGCTGGTAAAGAAGCTCGCGGACCGGGGCCTGACGCTCACCGAGCCGCGCCGTGCCGCCGCGGACGGTGCCCTGCGAGGGATGACGGTCGTCATCACTGGAACACTGCCGACGCTCAGCCGGGCTCAGGCCACGGCTCTGGTGGAGGAAGCAGGCGGTCGCGTGACGAGTGGCGTCAGCAAGGCAACGAGCTTTGTCGTCGCGGGCGCAGACCCAGGGAGCAAACTGGAGAAAGCACGGTCGCTCGGCGTAGAGGCCATCGACGAGGCGGAGCTGCTGGCGCGAATCGGGCGGTAATCATCTCGCTGGATCGTTCAGTTCAAGCATCGACGGAACGGAAGACATGTCACAATCGCTCGACCTCGCGAATCATCAACTGCTCGCGCTCTCACGCTCGTCTCTCGCCGCGCTCCGCGCGGCGCTAATTCGCGACGCGGGCCCCGCGGCAGCGGCGTACCTTCAGGAAGCGGGCTACGCTGGCGGCGAGACGCTGTTCGATTCGTTCCGCAGCTGGCTCGCCATGCGCACCGAGGTACAGGCGGAGGAACTCGGGGTCGAGGAGTTCGAGCGTTTCGCAACCGACTACTTCCGTGACGCCGGCTGGGGATCGCTCAAGGTCGGGACGCTCAACGACGCAGTCGCGACCCTCGACTCGATGGACTGGGGCGAGTCGGACCCGGAGAGCGGCATGGACCATCCCGCCTGTCACTTCACGACGGGCATGTTCGCCGACTTCTTCGGCAGAATCGCCGACACTGCGCTTGCGGTACTCGAGGTCGAGTGTCGCTCGACGGGTGCCCCCCGCTGTCGCTTCCTCGTTGGGAACGCCGCGGTGATGGAGCACGTGTACGACGAGATGGGCCGCGGAGTGGATTACGAAGAGGCGGTAGGGTCGGTACTCTAACGGCAACTGGCTGCTGGCTGACGCTGGCTGCCGGTTGTCGACTATGGGTTCTTCCCCAGTACGCCCGCGTACATCGGGTTGGGAACGAGCTCACCGTTCACGAGCACTTCCCGATCCCACGGCAGGATGATGGTGCTGTCGGTGGCGAGCGCGTAGAAGTCCGGCTCGTAGGAGCCCGTACGGAACGACACCGCAGTCCTCACTTCCGTCGCGCCGGCGTTGACGATCGCAGAGACGGCCAAGCGCATGGTCGCGCCCGAATCACAGGTCTCGTCGACGATCAGGACCCGCTGCCCGCGGACCTCGACGGGGGCTGCCCCCATTACTGCCGGAGTTTGCCGCACCGTTTCGCCACGGTAGCGTCGGCTGACCATGATCGAGTGAAATTCACGATCGAGAATCGCCGCGACCACGGCACCCGGTACCACGCCCGCGGTCGCAACGCCGATGACGATCTCGGGGTCGTACTCGCGCGCGACCTTGAGCGCGAGCGCGCGCGAGAGCTCGCCAAAGAGCGGCCACTCGATCTCGAGCACTCCCTTCGTCGGGTCGACTTCGTAACGGCGTGGCATGGCGCAATCCGTGAGTGAGGAGCGGAAAGTTACGCGGGAACGGCCAATCGGGAATCGGGGAACGCGTGCCTTTGCATTAGCGTTGCTCGCGGTCCCCCAACATCTTAGCTTTTCGGCTCCGGATTCGGCCGGCGCCCTTCGGCAGGGGCGTGCCTCGCGCCGGGTCGCTCTTCAACAAAGCCGATCCCGACCGAATGTCCTGGTGGAGCCGTGTGTTCGGCGGCAAGTCCCCGCGTGATGTCAAGCCTCAGCGCCTCGACTATCTGAACGAAGCGCTCATGCTCGAACGACAGGGCGATTACGACGCTGCCCTGACGTCGTATCGGCTTGCCCTCCGCGACAAGCCGGATGATCACCGCGTGCTCCAGAACATGGCAATCGCGTTCTCGAAAACCGGGAGACACGACGAAGCGGTTCGGTGCTATCGAAAAGCGCTCGATCTCGAGCCCAAGTTGTCCGGCGCGCACTATGGGCTCGCTTTTCTTCTCTTGAAGAAGGGCGACGCCGAGGGCGCAATTCAGCATCTCGAGGCATTTCTGCGCCAGCCACCGTCGGGCGCCGAGTCGGAGCGTTGGGTCCGGCACGCGCAACAGACGCTGGACGACCTGCGCAACGGCACCGAGCCTCGGGCCGCCCGCGAACTGACCGAGCCGTAGCCGTGGGGCATGTGCTCGCTGTCGTCAGTCAAAAGGGTGGAGTTGGAAAGACGACGACGTCCGTGAACCTCGCGGCCGCATTCGCACGACGAGGCCTCAAGACGCTCGTCGTGGACGTGGACCCGCAGGGAGCCGTGCGCTACGGCGTGGGTCTCAAGCGCGGCCATCCACCGCACGGATTTTCCGACTACCTGAATGGCGCCCGCGGGCTTCGCGAGGTGATCCTGCCGACGGCGTTGCCGTGGCTTCGCGTCATGCTCGCCGGGACCGTGACCGACGCCGCCGATCACGGGACCTACCACGCGCTGGTCGCCGAGACCGATGTGTTGAAGGAGCTGCTGACGGCGGCGCGTGAGCGTTGCGACGTGGTCATCGTCGACACGCCGCCCGGGCTTGGACCCATCGTTCACAAGGTCCTCGAAGCGAGTCAGCACGTGATCGTGCCGCTGCAGTGCGAGCCGCTGGCGCTGCAGACAACGCCGCAGATTTTGCGGGGTATACAGGATATCGTCGCGATGAACGATGAGCTCACGCTCGACGGCATCCTGCTGACCATGTACGAGCGAGAGAACCCCGCGTGCGAGCGAGTGGCGCGATACGTCCGATCGCATCTGCCAGCGAACATGGTGTTCGACGTGGTGATTCCGCGCACGATCGCCTCGACCGAAGCCTTCGCGGCGGGTCAGCCGGTCGTGCTCCGCGAGCCGGCCGACGCGGCGTCACAGGCATACGTGAATCTGGCGACGGTGCTCGCCGAGCGATTCGCGTGAAACGCCTCCTGTCTGTCGCCGCACTGTTGCTGGGTGCTGCGTGCACCGAGGTCTCGACCGACCCTAACGCGATCGTCGCGGTGCAGTTCATTGGCTCCCCGTATCCGTCGATCGTTGCGGGCGACTCGCTGCGTGACTCGCTCGGCGCCCTGCAGCCACTGCGCGCATTAGGGCTCAACTACAAGGGCGAACCGATCGAGGGCGCGGGGTTCGTTTTTTCGAGTCCCGACACGGTGTTGCGCGTGTACGAGACTGGCGACGTGTTCGCCACTCGCAGAAAGCCTGACGGGACGCCGGCGCGCGTGTTCGCGACGGCGGGGAAGCTTCAGAGCGTGCCCGATACCCTGTTAGTGGTGCAGCGGCCTGATTCCTTCAAGGCAACGAAGCCGACCGACACGATCTTCGTCACCAACGGCATCGGCGGCACCAGCTCTGATGTGAGCCGGATGATCTTCAACGTGTTCGGCGATACCGCCAGTGGAAAGCCAAAAGCGCCCGTTCCGTCCTGGCTGGTGTCCTTGCAGCTTCGGCACCAGGGAACGACCATCGAGCCTGCCGACACGTCGTACGCCTTCACGTTCGAGCTAGTCAACAGCAAGCGGATAGCGACATACGTCGACACGACGGAAAGCAGTGGCGCCGCAAGTCGCCGAGTATTCATCCGCTCGCTCTCGGTAGCAGAGGACACCGTCGTACTGGTTGCGACGATACGTCTCCGCACGGCGAACTCGGCTGCGGTCACCGATTCGACGATAATCGTCGTCCGGCCATCAACGACCCCGTGACTCGGCTTCGCGTGAAATGACCCAGACAGGAGCACCGGCGACCTCGACTTCCTTCCCTTCTCGCCCCCAGTCCGGGACGTCGATGTACGCTCGCGGTGGACCGCGCCCGCAGCCCGGGACGCTGAACCAGCTCCTGTTCGAGGCCATCGAGAGGTACAACAAGCCTGACGCGATGCTGGTGCGCGTCGGTGAGCAGTACACGCCGATCTCGCACGCAACGATGTTGAATCGAATCCGGAACGTGAGCTACGGGCTCCGCGACATCGGGATCCGACGCGGCGACCGCGTCGCCATCCTCTCCGAGAATCGGCCGGAATGGGCGATCGCCGATTTCGCCTGCCTGACGAGTGGCGTCACCGACGTTCCGCTGTACCCGAGTCTCCCGGCCGAACAGCTCACGTACATGCTGCGCGACTCCGGATCGCTTGCGATCTTCGTGTCGACGGAAGCGCAGGCCGCGAAGATCGCCGCCATTCGCGGCGAGGTACCCACGCTCAAGACGGTCATCGTGTTCGACCGCTCGGCGGCTGCGAGCGCAGACATGGCGCTCGAACATCTCGAGCAGCGTGCCGCGACGAGTGACTCTCCGGCACGTGCCGCGGAGTTCCGGGTGGAGGCGCTGCTGGCCAAGCCTAACGATCTGGCGACGATCATCTATACGTCAGGCACGACGGGTGCGCCCAAGGGCGTGATGCTGTCGCACGACAACATCTACTCGAACGTCGCGGCGACACGGAACGCGCTCGTCATGCGCGGCGACGACGTGTCGCTCAGCTTCCTGCCGCTGTCGCACATCCTGCAGCGGATGGGCGACTACTGGTTTCTCGCCACAGGCACCAGCATAGCCTACGTCGACTCGTTCGACCTCGTGCCCCTGGCCATGACGCAGGTGCGTCCGACCATCGCAATCTCCGTCCCTCGTCTGTACGAGAAGATGTATGCGCGCGTGCTCGAGAACGCGCTCGCCGGCGGGGCCGTGAAGAAGCGCATTTTCTTCTGGGCGCGAGGCGTCGCCGATCGATGGGCGGACGAGAAGCTCGCAGGGCGTGAGCCGCAGGGGCTGTTGGCGATCCAGTACGGCCTTGCGCAGAAGCTCGTGTTCTCGAAGCTCAAGGCGCGCACGGGCGGGCGTTTGCGGTACTTCGTGTCGGGTGGTGCACCGCTGGCGCCCGAGATCAACAAATTTTTCTACGCCGCGGGTCTCGTGATTCTCGAAGGATACGGGCTCACGGAAACGTCGCCCGTGATCGGTGTGAACACGCCGGACAACTTCCGCATCGGCACGATAGGCAAGCCGATCGATGGCGTGGAGGTGAAGATCGCGGAGGACGGCGAGATCCTGACGCGCGGACCGCACGTCATGCAGGGCTACTACAATCAGCCTGACGCGACCCGCGACACGATCGACGACGAAGGCTGGTTCAAGACGGGCGACATCGGACTCATCGAGGACGACTTCATCCGCATCACGGATCGCAAGAAGGACATCATTGTTACCGCCGGCGGCAAGAACATCGCGCCGCAGCCGATCGAGAATGCCGTCAAGACGAACAAGTACGTGAGCCAGGCGGTGATGATCGGCGACAAGCGAAAGTTCCCCGTGCTGCTCGTCGTGCCGAACTGGGACAACCTCGAGAAGTGGGCGAAGGTCGAGAACATCCTGTGGACCGAACGCGCGCAGCTGCTCGCGATGCCCATGGTGCACGCGAAGATGGAGAAGGAAGTGCAATCGAGGTTCGAAGGGCTCGCGCACTTCGAGATGCCAAAGAAGATCGCTCTGCTCGAGCACGACTTCTCGGTCGACTCGGGCGAGCTCACGCCGACTCTCAAGGTCAAGCGGCGGGTCATCGATCGAAACTACAAGGCCGTCATTGACGGTCTCTACACCGACTGACACCGGCCGGACCCCGAGCGTCTCACGATGTTCATCGAGCTGGTGGACTCATTGCGGTGTCTCGAGCCACACGACGAGACGTGGCTCGTAGCCGCCGCCAGTCGCATGGATGGCCGCCACCTCGTCGACGGCGTGCTCGGGTGTCCGGTTTGTCGGCGCACGTACGCCGTCCGCGACGGCACGGCGTGGTTTTCGAAGCACCAGCCGGATACGGCGGTCCCGCGCCTAACGATGCCCGTCGCGGACTCCGATCCGCTGCACGTGACCCGCGCTGCGGCACTGCTGGAGCTGAGCCAACCCGGCGGGATCGTCGTGTTGGGCGGGTCGTGGGCGGTGTACGCCGACGCGGTGGCGGAGCTCGGGGTGGCGCACGTCGTCGTGCTCAACACGCGGGCGAGTGCGGCTGGCGCTCAGGAAGTATCGTCCATCGTGGTGGAGGACCGTCTGCCGTTCGGGGCTACCGCGCTGCGGGGCGTCGCCGTCGACGGGAGCGCGGCGTCGCCCGCTTTGCTATCGTCCACTGCATGGTCACTGCGGAGTCGCGGGCGTCTCATCGCACCAGCGAACGCGGCGGTGCCGGACGGCGTGGAGGTGCTCGCTCGCGATGACCGGGTCTGGGTCGCGGAGCGGACTGCCGTGGCGTCGACGCCGGTTCCGCTGCGATTGGGCGTTAGGCGCTAGCTGCGAGACAATCGCAGCTCGTCCACGTTCACGTCCGCCGGCTGCGTCAGCGCGTACAAGACCGCCTCGACGACGGCTTCCGGTCGCAGCATCTGCGCGCGCGGCGTGAAGCCCTCGCGGTGGTCAGGGTCGATCGCGTCCCAGAGCGGCGTGTCTACCTGACCAGGCGATACGAGCGTGGCTCGAACCCCCGAGCCGCGTGTCTCGAGCCTGAGCACCTCGTGCAGCGCGCGCGCGCCATACTTGCTCGGCGCGTAGCTCGCGTTGCCGGGGAAGATGGCCCGGTCGGCAACCGATCCGATCGTGACGATGTGACCCGCACGACGTGCTTTCATCGATGGGAGAAACGCGTGGATGAGCCGAAACGGCGCGACGAGATTGATGTCCAGCGCCGCCGTGAAGTCTTCCGGCGCGATCGCGTCGACGGGTGTGAGCGCAAATGCCCCGGCGTTGTTCACGAGCACATCGGGCGCCCCGCCAAACGCATCGGCGATCGCGACGACGGCGTCCGCGACCTCGGCCGCATTCGCGAGATCGCAGGCGACCGGCAGGGCACGCGCGCCGAGCGACTCGGCCTCGGCACGAAGCACCGGGGCTGTGCGTGCGATCATCGCCACGCGGGCGCCTGTTTCGTGCAACCGGCGAGCGATCGCCAGGCCGATGCCGCGCGATGCCCCGGTGACCACGGCCGTGGTACCCGTTAGGCGTCCCATGGCCAGCTGAGGGTCAGCCACCTTCGTATTCGACGTAGTTGTTGTCGGTTTCCCAGAGCCGCAGGCGGCGGAGCCGGCCGGGCGCGACGTGGCGCTCCAGCACGCGCCAGCAGGCCACGACAATATTCTCGGCGGTGGGATTCACGCCGCGCATGAACTCGACGTCGATGTTCAGGTTGCGATGGTCGACGCGGTCGATCACTTCGCGCTGGACGATCGACTTGAGCTTACTGAGGTCGATCACGTACCCCGTTCGCTCGTCGACGGGTCCTTCTACCGCGACCTCGAGGATGTAGTTGTGACCGTGCCAATTCGGATTGTTGCACTTGCCGAAGAGGGCTGCGTTTTCCTCGTCGGACAGCGCGGGATTGTGCAGGCGGTGCGCCGCATTGAAGCGGAGCCGTCGCGTGACGGTAACGATCGGCATCGTGGTGATCGGAGGCGAAGGCGTGCCGCGCGATTGGAGCTCGCGGTCGCTTGAGTCAGCGCGTTCGGGTCCGTAAGTTGCCGGCCGGAACGCGAGAAAGCCCCGCGGCGGACCGCGGGGCTTTCAAAGGTGGAACGAAGAGGGTTTTTTGAAGCCCAGTCGAATACATAAGGTCCTCACCGTGCCTCCCGCCTTCCCCGCACTGGGGCATGGCGTCAACACCGCTATCGAACCCGCTCGGTGGACTTGTTGGCTCAAAAACGTAGTCTCTTCGCCCCGAAGCGAATTGCTTAGCGCGATTCCTTGGGCGTTTTGGTTCAACCAACCTACCGACTGATCGGAACGCGGTCAACTCATGGATATCGGTATTCTCGCCGGCGTCGCAATGCTCGTCGTCTGGGCGATCGGAACGTTCGCATTCGAAGCGCCCGGCTGGATTCATCTCCTGCTGAGCGTCGGCGTCTTTCTCATCATCTACCGCATCGTCGTTCGTGGAACGCCGGGCGTGGATACGACGACCAAGAAGCGATGAACGCCACATCCGGCGATGTGCTCGCGCAGCCTGGCCGGCCGTTAGGCAGGCGGCCGCATCAGGACTTCGGGCGCTTCGTCTTCCCTTCGTGCTCCAGCACTGCCGTGCGACGCTCCACTTCGCGCAGCCGGTAGCAGTCCCAGACGAACTGCGCCCGGATCCAGAACTCCGCCTCGACGCCAAGCGCCGCTTCCAGCTGCAGCGCGGTTTCCGCAGTGATGCCCTCTTCGCCGCTGAGGATTCCGCGCACTTTGGCGATCGGGACGCCCATGCGCTGCGCCAGGGCCGCTTGCGTGAGCCGCCCCGTCTTGATGAACTCCTCGCGGAGGATCTGCCCTGGACGCTCTGGCGGCTGCGACGTGGGAACGCGAACGGAAAGAATCAAGCGATGACCGGATCGAGGATTGGCTTCGCGGGAGGTGATTGTGGCGCGCCCTGAGTCACAGCGGAAGACCTTGCGCGTCGCGTCCCGCCTGATCTCTCTGGGGCTCCTCTCGGCAGTCGTGTCGTTTCCTCTCGCGTTCACCGGCACGATCATGATGAATCCGCTTCTCGCTCGGCTCGAGGCCAAATACGGCGTGGAGCTCACGGGTCACTCCGGACCGGCCGACTGGATATTCGCGCTGGTGTTTGCGCTGACCGCCATCACGTTGTTCGCGGTGCTGGTACTGGTGACGCGAAGGCCGTCCGCCGCACCACCCGACAACGACTCGCGGAAGCGGCCGAGCGCCACGCCGTAACGTCGCGAGGGTTGCGGCGATGTTTGCCCGGCGCCATCATGGCCGCGGAGGGGCTATCGAACCCGGAGTCACGATGCGCACGATCGGCATAAGCCTGATCGCCACGTTGCTCGCCACCGCGCCGGTCTTGGCGCAGGTCCGCGCAGATCCCGGCGTGGTGATCGGTCACCGCGTTGCCGTGCGAGTCAACGTGACGCTCGCGGACGCCGAGACACCGTACTCGCCAGCGCGTGACGTCGCATTGGCGTTCACGCGCCTCGGCGCCGATACCGTGATCGCACGCACGGATGAGGCGGGGGTCATCACCGTGCTCCTTCCCGTGGGGGATTACGTCGTCAGCACACGGCAGCCCTACCAGTGGAAGGGCAACTGGTTCACGTGGAGCGTCCCGATCAACGTTCGTGCTGACATGCCCGCGGTCGAGCTCAATCGTGCGAACGCTCGCGTGGAGCAGCACGGTGCGCCCGCGGAGAACACTCCCTCGTTAGGTTCCACGGCCACTGCTGCGACTCGGGGGTAGGAAACGCAACGAGGGCTCACTACGGCTGTGAGCCCCCGTCGTCGTTCGTACACATCGTCCGTTCGCCTTCACGGCAGGGCGACGACCCCCAAACCGAATGTTCGCAGCAATGCGAAATGCCAGTGGTCGGTCCGTTGGACGAGGCCGGTAGGCCCCGGGTCGTGTCGTCGGGCGGTGT